>Ga0137409_10000172_pt1 | contig 64142 bp, 54 predicted proteins | sample CZODoug1_16funga_FD_122059 | JGI IMG/M metagenome (GOLD analysis project Ga0137409, IMG submission 122059) | Vadose zone soil fungal communities from Angelo Coast Range Reserve, California, USA - CZODoug1_16fungal (Hybrid Assembly) | ecosystem: Environmental > Terrestrial > Soil > Vadose zone... | reverse complement strand
GCGAACTTCGGAATCGCGATCGCGGCCAAAATGCCGATGATCACGACCACGATCAGAAGCTCGATCAGTGTGAAACCCTTGCGGTTCATCTGGACTACCTCCCCTGTAAGGATCTAAGACATGGGCGACACGTTTATTCCGCAACGGACAGAGGCACGAATCATGCCTCCAAGGGATTAGCTCCGCGCAAGTATAAATGCATCAATGGGTTATGGAAGTTACGTCGGCGTCTACTGACTCCAAGAAACACTCACACACTCAGGCTTTTTGCAACGTGCCACGCTGGACGCAACGACCATGCAACTCATTGTAGATAGTTGTGATACCACGTTTCGTCGCCTGGAAACCGCAGTCGGGCGGTATCCCTGACAGCCATCGCCCCTGAGCGATCCCCGCGCTGCAGCTGCAACAGAAACCGCGCCCGCAGGCCGGTTCGGTCAGCCACTCCTACACTGCGCCTCCGGATTCGCGCGACCAAAGGCGCGGCCGCAGCTGTGTCGCCGATGCCGAGCAGAAAAATCGCGTGTGACGCGTCGAGATAGGGGTCGCCGGCAAACAGGGAATCGGCCAGGTGGTACTGATGCCTCGCGCCCGCGGTGTCGCCACGGCCGGCCAGGACCGCGGCGGCGGACGCGTGCCCGCGGTAGGACTCTGGGTGCTCGACCAGAAGCGTGAGCACCTGGGCGCGGTTATCGCTCCACGCCGGCATCCGGATCAACGATCGCGCGCCGCAGCCCAGTGCCAGCAGTGCGAGCGCCGCGATGGCCGGACGCAGCCGTTGCCGCAGCTCGAGCCACGCGAATCCGGCACCGACGATAGCAGCCGGCAACGCCGCCGCGAGGTACAGATTGCGCTCAGCGAGAACGACACCGGATGCGAAGAACAGATTCGCCGTCGGGAGACATGAGAGTGCTGCGACTCCCGCCGCGAACGAGACCGCGGGCGCGCGTCGACGGCACCTGATAAGGATTACTGGCACCGTGACGGCGACGAGGAGTCCGACCACAGCGGCAAACGACAATCCGCCGTATGCCGGGATTACCCGAGGACCGTAGTCGGAGGACAACGAGACCGGCCAGAACAGCACGACACAGGCACGAAGCACGGCGGGCAGCGCCACCGCCAGGCGCCCGAGGGTGCTCCTTCCATAGAATACCGCCGCCGCATCGTTCTCCCCCGCCCAGCCGATCGCGAACCACGCAGCGAGGTAGCCGAGCGTCACGATGCCGAGCGCGATCCAGAATCCGGCCGGGTACGGCGGATCGTCTGCCGGCTGCAGCCACTTATCGAGCAGTATGACGACACCGGCGATGACACCGTGCTCCTTGCTGAACATGGCAAGCGCGGCACACCCCACCGCGACGATCCACCAGCGCCGTCGCGCGGCGAGCACGGCACCGAGGATCCCCACCGCCACGAGCAGCTCCGCTCGGCCGACGAGATTGGCGACGGCCTCGACGTGCACCGGATGCCAGGCGAACAGGAGACCCGCTGCCGCGGCGGCGAGCGCCGGCAACCAGCGCGCGAGCACGGCGACGAGTAACACCGTTGCCAGCCCATGCCAGACCGCATTCATGAAGTGCAGCCATCCCGCTCGGCCGCCGGCTACGGTCCAATCGACGGCATAGCTCAGGATTGTGACGGGCCGGTAGAGACCGGCATTCGACTCACGCGGCCAATACGGGTCGTTGAACGCCGCCAGTGCCGCGCCGATCGAATGCGCGCCCGGATTCGACGCGATAATCGCCCGATCGTCCTGGACGAAGCCGTATCGTGTGGTGGGCAGATAGAGTGCGACGGCAGCAACGAAGACGAGCAGCAGCTCGCGTCTCACGGCATCCGCGCCCACAGAGAATCGGCGGCCACCGTATCGCCACGCTGGCGGGCGGCCATGGACTGGATGCGATAGTAGCCACCGCACCGATAGCACAGCTGTTCGAGATTGGCGAGCATCGAGTCGGCCACGCGGAACTGCCCGAGTGTAAACGCGGCATCGGCGCCGGTGATGTAAATCGCCGGATCGCGCGCGTAGGCGCGCTCCGAGATCCGCACCGCAGCCAAGGAGCGCGCAGCTTGCCGATGGCTGAGATAATGCACCGCCATCCGCTGCGGCCCGCGGAAAGAGCTCGGAGAATCGGTGAGAATACTCAGCGTCACGGCGAAGTCGTCATGCCACACCGGCGTCCGCAGCGCTGACCGAATTCCTCCAGCGAGTACCAGGAGCGCGGTCACCACGCGCAAACGGGCGGCATCCAGGCGAGCCAGCGCCGCCCCTGCAACGACTGCGAGCCCAACCGAAGGCAGGTACAACGTGCGCTCCGCGACGAGCACGCCGGTCGAAAACAGCAGATTGGCCACCGGCAGAAACGCGATGGCGATCCACCCCAGGCCGAAGGCTTCGACGCGCCTGCGGCGGCGCCACGCCATAACCAAAAGCGCGGCCCAAAGCGCGAGGCACGCCAGTCCGATCGCGAATCGTCCATCGAACAACGACCGCACGATCGTGCGCTCGGCCGGTGAGTAGTCGACACGCAGCGTCAGCGGTGCCACGAGCAGGCGAGCCACATCCGCTAACGCCGCGACCGCCGTGAGCCGCCCAGCGAAGGCGCTTTCCCCCAAGAACACCGGCGCGATGGCGTGATACCGCTCGTAGGGCTGGAGCACGCTCCACCGCACGGCGGCGTAAACCAGCGCGATCACGACCCAGCTGATGGCGAACTGGACCATGCGCCGTCGAGTCGGCCGTACGGGCGCTTCCGCCGAGGGGCCGATGCCAAGCACCCAGGCCCAAACGATCAGGCCTGGAGCCACCGCTGCGTTCTCCTTGCTCAGCAGGCCGAGCAACAAGGCCAGGCCGCTCCACAGGATGCTGTCTCGTACGACCGCCGCGTACACCGCGAGGCACACGGCGACTGCCGCCATGAGCTCGGCGCGCCCTACGACGTTGGCGACGGCTTCCACGTGGACCGGATGCACGGCGAAGATCGCGCCCGCCACGACGGCGGCGGCGATGCCCGACCAGCGCCGGACCATCGCTGTGACCGCGACCACCGTGCCGGCGTGCCATAACAGATTCATCGCGTGAAACCAGGCCGGGTGACCGTGAACCAGTGACCAGTCCAGCGCGAGCGTCGCCAGGGGGAGCGGGCGGTACATGTGGCCGCCCAGGTCGGGGGGCCAGTACGGTGCCGCGAATGCGCCCCATACGCCCCGAATCGAGTGGACGAGCGGGTTCCAGAGGATGATGTACAGATCGTCCATCGCGAACGAGTTCCACAGTGCCGGCACGTACGGCACCAGCGCGCAGAGCGCGACGGCCAGGTACAGCCGGCGGTCTTTACTGTCCACGGTTCACCGCGAAGAGCCAGCGGCCATCGGACCAGCGATAGATGCCCGTCAACCAGCTGGGGTAGGCGCCGAGCAGGCCGCGCAACTCGATTGCCGAGGGTGATGTCGCGCTGGCGAGCAGGACATGCGTCACGCCCATGCGCTCGAGATAGGCACGATGCTCCGCCGGCGTTGGGCGGATCAGGTCACGCCCGCGGTAACTCTCGAGATAGAGCGGCACCGCCTGGCGGCGCGTGTACAGCCAGACGAGGGCTTCGTCGTCCGTCGCGACGACGGCGCCCGCTGGCAGATTCCCAACCACGGGAAGCAGCTCGGCGAAGTTGGCCGAAATCGCGCGCTCCTGAGCCTCCCACCAGCGGCCCGCAAAGCCGCGCAGCTCGTAATGCAGAAACCCGCCGGTGACCAGCGCCGCGAGGAGAGCGACGGCCACGCGCGCACGCGGCCGGCGTTGCCAGATCTCCAGCATCCCCGCGACCCAAACGAGCCCGAGCCAGGGGAGGACGGCCCAGAGGAACCTGTCGGGCGGATGCGGCCAAATCGCGAGAATGAGAAAATAGAAGACCAGCGCAAGGCCAATCGCCGAGCGACGCGAAAGGATTACCAGACCGTACAACCCGACGCCGAGCGCGACGGTGGCGACGATGTCATAGAGCCAGCGCACCGGAATCCACCCGAACACCAATGCCTCGAGCGGTCGCGACATGTCGGGGACGTTGACGGCCACCGCCGAGAGACCGGCCTGCCGCAGGTGCGCGGAGTAATTGCCATAGCCGAGCGCAAGCGCCGGATCGATGAAGCGCGCATGCGTCGTGACCCACAATCCCCAGGCCACCGCGGCCAGCAAGGGGACCAGCAACATGATGGCGAGCCTGCGACGCTGCGCCCGCCGCGCCAGCAGGAAGCAGAGTGCGCCGGCGACGATTGCGACGCCGATTGATCGCGTCAGCAGCGCCAGCGCGCCGGCTGCGCCCGCGATCCACGGCGAGAATTCGCGATCCGTCGCGATGACCGCGACGGCCAGCAGCAGGCTGAACAACGGCTCCGCGAACAACACGGATTGTGTCGCCAGGACGGGAATGGCCACGGCTGCCCCAAAGACCACGGCCGCCGGAACCCAGCGCCGGACCCCAAGGCCGAGGATCTCGGTCCGTGTCGCGTGCCACACGATGAGACCCGCAGCGGCGGCGCTGAGCAGCGCGTTGAGGATCTTGCCCGCCAGGGCGGCGCCACCGACGGACATGAGTCCAAAAAACGGCGCCAGTACCACCGGATAGAGCGGCGGGTAGTGCACGGCCGCCGGGGGGGGCATTCCAGGGAGGTTGGGGTGCACGTAGCCGAGGCCACTCGCCAGCGCGGTCGCGAGCCCGGCGTACAGCCCGTCATCGTAAAACACCCCGACGAGCGCCCGATTGAGCGTCGCGATGCCCACGACCAGCGTCGCGACGCCGGTGATGAGGCCCGCCTTTACTTCGCTGGTAAGCGCCAATCGCGGCGGTTTCGGGGGACGAAGAGGTTGTAGCGCAGAATGTGGAACAGCGCGGCAAAGCCGTCGCGCCACGTGATCTTCTTGCCTTCGGCGTAGGTGCGGCCGCTATACGTGATCGGCATCTCCCAGATGCGGGCGCCGGCCTGCGCCAGGCGCGCCGTGATCTCCACCTCGAACCCGAAGCGATTCGCTGACAGCGGCAGCCGCTTGATGAGATCCATCCGCACCAGCTTGTAGCAGGTCTCGAGATCGCTGAGGTTGAGATTGGTGAACATGTTCGACAGCAGCGTGAGGAACCGGTTGCCGATGTAGTGCCAGAAGTAGAGCACACGATGCGGGCCACCCTGAAAGCGCGACCCGTAGACCGCGTCGGCCCTGCCGCTGCTGATCGGTTGCAGCAGCGCCGGAAGATCGGCGGGGTCGTACTCCAGGTCCGCGTCCTGAACCACGAGCGCATCGCCCGTCGCCGCCGCGATGCCGCTGCGAATCCCCGCTCCCTTTCCCCGATTCTTGTCGTGGTGAATGACCTGATCCACCAAACCGTCTCCGGCGAGCTGGTCGAGAATCTCCCGGGTGCCATCCGTCGAAGCGTCATTCACTACGATGATCTCGACCCGGAGCGGAACCTCGCGGACCCGCCGCAGCGCAGCCTCGACGGTCGCGGCTTCGTTATAGGCCGGCACGACCACCGACAGCAGCAGGTTCTGATTCTTCACGCCGCCTCGCCGATCGCGATGAGCGACTGACCGACCCGCCACGGGAGCAGCCGCTCCAGCCGGAAGAGCGGGACGAGCGCGTCGTACAGCCGCAGCGAGCCCGACGGAATCGTCTCGCGATGCAGCACGCGCCCGGCGAACCACCATCCGGGGATGCCGGCGATGTTGAAGTACTCGATGTGGGCCACCTTGAAACCGGTGTTTCGCATCAGGGCCGCCAGGCCGGCGCGCTTGTAGCGGCGATGATGCCCGAGGGCGCGATCGATGGAGCCGTAGAGCGCCGGCAGCGCGGGCACCAGCAGCACCAGCCGTCCTCGCAGCGCGAGCAGCGCCCGTATCGAGGCGAGCGATGCGACGTCGTCGTCCACGTGCTCGAGCACGTTGAGGCAGATGGTGGTGTCGAAGCGCTCGCCACCGAGCGCGCTGTGGTCATTCGGCAGGAAGAGGCGCGCCACCGCGATGTTGGGATGCCCCGCGAATCGCTGTCGCAGCCGGTTCAGGTACTCCTCCCGCGTGTCGGTGAGCACCAGCCGCTCGCGATCAGCCAGGAACGCCGAGAGGTTACCGATGCCGGCGCCGATCTCGAGCACGCGCCGGCCGATCCAGCGGCGCAGGCGATCGAACATCCAGCGGTTGTAGCGGACGGCGCCGGAGAGCTGCTCCAGCGTCTCCGCGCCGATGGGGTCACTCGGCTCCAGGACTATTGGGGGCCGCTCGGCTCGGAATCCGGATTCTTCTCGGGCCCGTCGTAGCGGCTCAGCTTCCGGTACAGCGTCGACGGATCGATGCCCAGCACCTCGGCGGCGCGCGTCTTGTTGCCGCCTTCGCTCTGCAGCACCCAGGTGATGTATGCCTGCTCGATCACATCGAGCGAGGGATTCTTGTGCAGCCGATCCGCCACCAAGGGCTCCGTCTTGCGCTCGCTGATCCGGTCCGGGATCGCGGAGCGCGGAATCACGTCCCCCTTGGTGAGAGTGACGGCCCGCTCCAACGCATTCTCGAGCTCACGCACGTTGCCGGGCCAGTCGTAGGCCATGATCACTTCTTCGGTCTCGGGAGCCAGCGCTTTGGTCCCTTCACTGCGCTCGCCCGCGATGTGGCCAAGGAATTCTTTCACGAATATCGGAATGTCCTCGCGCCGATCGCGCAGCGGCGGGAGATGGATATTGATGACGTTGAGGCGGTAATAGAGGTCGGTTCGGAAGCGGCCGCGCTTGATGTCGTCCTCGAGATCGCGGTTCGTGGCAGCGACCACGCGGACGTCGACGGGGATCGCCTCGGTGCCGCCCACCGGTATCGCTTCCCGCTCCTGCAGCACGCGCAGGAGCTTGACCTGCGTGGCAGGCGACATCTCCCCGATTTCGTCGAGGAAGAACGTCCCGCCGCGCGCGGCGGCAAACAACCCCTGCTTGTCACGCACCGCCCCGGTGAACGATCCCTTCACATGCCCGAACAGCTCGGATTCGAGCAAGCTCTCCGGCAGCGCGCCGCAGTTGAGCGAGAGGAACAGGCCTTCGGCGCGCGCGGACAGCTCGTGGAGGTAGCGGGCGATGACTTCTTTCCCGGTGCCTGACTCGCCCTGGATGAGGACTGTGCTTTCGGTGGGTGCGACCTGCTCAGCCAGCCGGAGCACATCGCTGAACAGCTTCGACTTGCCGAGTGGCTTTACCTGACCGGAGCGCTCGCGGCGGCGAATCTCCTGCTTGAGCTGCTTGTTCTCCGCCCGCAGGCGGCGGTGCTCGGCGGCACGGCGGCAGATCGCCACCATGTCGTCGTTCGAGAAGGGCTTTTGTATATAGTAGAAAGCACCCTCGTTCACGGCCTGGATCGCCGTCTGCAGCGACGCCTGGGCGGTCATCAGGATGACGGGGGTCTCGGGATCCTGCGCGCGCACTGCCGACAGGATCTCGATGCCGGTGACGCCGGGCATCTTGAGGTCGGTGAGGACGATATCGGGCGCCGAGCCTTTCAGCTGCTCCAGGCCCGCCTTGCCTCCCTGTGCGATGGTGACGTCGAAGCCCTCGTTCTTGAGCAAGATGCGGAGGGTTTCGAGAATTCCCTGTTCGTCGTCGATGACGAGGATAGACGGTGCGGTAGCCATTACGCGGCTTCCTCCTTCCGACGCGCGGCCGGGAAGTAGATCGTAAACGTCGTCCCTCCTCCGGCCTTCGTGTCAACGAGTACGATGCCGCGGTGTGCTTCTACCGCACGCTGGACGATGGCGAGTCCGAGTCCCGTGCCCCCCACGCGTCCGGTGGCGAACGGCTCGAACAAACGCCGCTGAAGGTCGTCTGGAATGCCCGGGCCGTTGTCGGTGACCCGCAGCGCGACCGGGTTCTCGATTCCCGCCGCTCCCGGCAGCTCGTTCGCCGACGCGCGGCCGGTGCTCACCACGACGGCGGCCTTGGCGCCGGCCGCCTGGACGGCATTGAGCACGAGGTTCGAGACGACGCGGTGCAGCAGGTCCTCGTCGCCCTCCATCGGCGTCGCTTCCCCCTCGAGGCTGATCTTGACGCGGGCCGCGCAGTCGGGATGCTGGCGGACCAGCCGGATCGCCGCCTCCGCCACCTGGTGCAGGTCCATCGGCCGGCATTCGGTCACGCGCACGCGCGAGAAGTCGAGAAATTCGGACAACAGCCGGGACAGCCGGTCGCTTTCGCGCACGATCAGGTTGGCGAGGAACTTCTCATCCGGGTTGGCGCGCGATGAGCGGCCCAGCTGCTCCACCGAGCTGCGGATCGATGCCAGGGGGTTCTTGATCTCGTGCGCCAGGCTCGACGACAGCTCCGCCACCGCCTCGAGCCGCTCGGCGCGGAGATGCAGCTCTTCCAGACGCTTGGAATCGGAGATGTCGGTGAAGATGGCCGAGACCCGCGGCCGGGCGCCGACCGGACCATCGAGCGTGGTGGTCGTCACGCCGATCGGGAAGCTGTGGTCGGGACGGTGCACGGTCGCTTCGACGCGCATCAAGCGCACCCCGCGCCGCGCCGTGGACGTCACCGCCGCCCAGAACTCGGGTGCCAGGCGCGCGAACTCCGGCATCACGGACTTGCCCAACCAATCGCGCGCCCGGAAGCCGAGGATCTCCTCGGAAGCGGGATTCGCATAGAGCAGCCGGCCGTCAGCATCGACGGTGAGCACGCCCGTGCGGATGTTGCGGAGTACGTCGTCCGCCTCGAGCTGCACCTGGCGCACCTCGGCCGCGAGCGCTTCGCGTTCGGCACCCATCACGTTGACGCGACTCGCCACATAGGCTGTGACGAGGGCGACGAGCGCGAATACCCCCAGCTGGATCCAGATCGCCGGGGTAACGCCGGCGGAGTGGCCCCAGAAGACGTCGGCGAAGTACACGAGCCCGGCGAACAGCGTCACGAGGCCGGCATTGGCCGGCGGCATGAGGAGCGCCGTGACGGCGATGAGGATGACGTAGAGGCTGGCGAGATCGCTGTCCGCCCCCCCCGTCATGTGGACGACGGCGGTGATCAAGAGAACGTCAAACAGGGCCTGGAGATAGAGGAACGTCGGCCCCGGCAGCCTGCGCCGGAAATGCGTGTGCCAATACGAGTAGGCGGTGACTGCCGCGGCGGTGACCAGCATCAGCGATGTGGCGAGGATGTCGAGCGGCGCGGCGACTCTGAGCTTGAGGGCTACGGTGACATAGATGGCGATCGCCAGGCACATCCGCCCGAGATACACAAGGCGAAGCAGCTGGAGCTGGGTCGGTACGGCCGACCCTGACGATTTGGCATTTAGCCACCGCATGGCCGGTCAGTATTGGTGGCGCTCTGGCAAAATGCAAGGGTAAACGACACAAAAGCGATGGAAGGACGGAAGGACGGAACGAAAAAAGGCGGCCTGGGAGGGCCGCCTTCCTTCCGTCGTTCCGACCTACCGTCCTTCCGTCGCTTTACTGGACGGCGTTCACCATGTCGAAGATCGGCAGATACATGGCCACGACCATGCCGCCGACGATGACGCCCAGCACCACGATCATGATGGGCTCGAGCAGCGACAGCAGCGCGCTGACGGCGGCATCGACCTCGTCGTCGTAGAAGTCGGCGATCTTGGTGAGCATCTCGTCCAGGCCACCGGTCTGCTCGCCCACCGCGATCATCGAGATCACCATAGGCGGGAAGACCTTCGATTTCTGCAGCGGCGCGGCAATCGTTTCGCCGCCCGCGATCGAGGCGCGCGACTCCATCACGGCGTTGTGGATCACCATGTTCCCGGCAGTCCGGGCCGTGATCTCGAGGCCGTCGAGAATCGACACGCCCGAAGAGATCAGCGTGCCGAGGGTGCGCGTGAAGCGCGACACGGCCGACTTGCGCAGCAGGTCGCCGAGCACGGGCAGGCTGAGCATCAGCTTGTCGATCTGGAGCTTCCCCGCCGTCGTCTTGTAATAGCGGTTGATCAGCACGACGCCGACAACGGCGACGATGATAATCAGCCACCAAAAGTTCTTCAGGATGTTGCTCGCCCCGATGACGATACGGGTCGGGAGGGGCAGCGCCAGGTTGACGGACGCGAACATGCTTTGGAACGTCGGAATCACGAAGATCAGCAACACGGCGATCGCGATGCCGGCGACAGAGAAAATCACGGCCGGGTAGATCATCGCCCCCTTCACCTTGCGGATGATGGAGTCATTCTTCTCCAGGAAGGTCGCCAGGCGCAGCAGGATCGTGTCGAGAATACCGCCTGCTTCGCCGGCGGCCACCATGTTGACGTACAGATCGGTGAACGCCTTGGGGTGCTTGCGCAGCGCATCGGCGAGGGTGTGGCCGCTCTCGACGTCGTACACGACCTGGCGCGTGACGTCGGCCAGCACCTTGTTCTCGGTCTGCTGCGACAGGATGTCGAGCGCCTGCACCAGCGGCAGGCCGGAGTTGATCATGGTGGCGAACTGCCGCGTAAAGATCACGACGTCGCGCGTCCTCACGCCGGCCTTGAAGAAATCGGCCAGGCCGCCGCCCTTCCCCTTCGCCTCGCGGACCTGCACGACCACCATGCGGTTCTTCCGCAGGTGGGCAATGACGTCGTCGCGCGACGCGAGGTCGATCTTGTCGCGAACCAGATCGCCCTTCAGGTTGCGCGCTGTGTATTCAAAGCTCGGCATGATCTATTCCTCCGCGCCGCGCCTCACGGGCGCACGGCGACCTTGGGTTGGCCACTCTTCAGCGGCGTGCCCGGAACTGGTGGACCATCCTTCTCGTCGGGGGGCGTCTCGCCGATAGACCGCAGGAAATCGTTGGGCTTGGACGTTACCCGCAGACATTCGTCCTTGGTGACTTCGCGGCCCATGTACAGCTGATACAGGGCGTCGTTCAGCGTCTGCATGCCGTACTTCTTGCCTGCCTGCATCGACGACTCGATCTGGTGCACCTTGTCGTCGCGGATCAGCGCGCGAATCGCGGCGGTGCAGATCATGATCTCGGCGGCCATGACGCGGCCCCGTCCCTTGGCGCGCTGCAGCAGCGTCTGCGTCAGCACCCCCTCGAGCACGAACGCCAGCTGCGCGCGCACCTGCGACTGCTGGTGCGACGGAAACACGTCGATGATACGGTTGATCGACTCGGCGGCGGAATTGGTGTGCAGCGTCGCGAAGGCCAGGTGGCCCGTCTCCGCGATCGTTAGGGCCGCCTGAATGGTCTCGAGATCGCGCATTTCGCCGATCAGCACGACGTCGGGGTCCTGGCGCAGCGCGTACTTCAGCGCGGCCTGGAAGCTGTTGGTGTCGGTACCCACTTCGCGTTGATTGACGATGCAGGCCTGATGACGGTGGATGAACTCGATCGGATCTTCCACCGTGATGATGTGACCCTTCAGCTCTTTATTGATCTTGTCGATCATCGCGGCCAGCGTCGTGCTCTTGCCCGAGCCGGTGGGGCCGGTGACGAGCACGAGCCCGCGGGGGCGGTCGGCGAGCTGCGCCACGACATTGGGCAGCCCCAACTCACCGAACGTCTTCACGGTGAAGGGAATCTGCCGGATGACGACCGACACGCAGCCGCGCTGCTTGAAGACGTTCCCGCGGAAGCGCGCGAGGTTCTGAATGCCGAACGAGAAGTCGAGCTCGTTCTCGGTCTCGAAGCGCTTCTTTTGGTTTTCCGTCAGCACCGAATACGCGAGCGACAGTGTGTCCTTGGGCGTCATGATCTCTTCGCTGCTGGCATTCACGATATCGCCGTCCACGCGGATCTTGGGACGCTCGCCCGCCACGAGATGGAGGTCGGAAGCGTCCTTCTCGATCATCTCCTCGAGCAACGCCCGGAGGTTGATTGGCATGCTTCCTCTCCTTATCCGGCTGCGGTTTCTTTGACGACTTCTTCGAGCGTAGTCACGCCCTTCTTGACCTTCAGCATCCCGTCCATGCGCAGCGTGAGCATGCCTTCTTTGACCGCGAGGTCGCGCAGCTCTTCGGTCGAGGCGCCCTTCAGGATCTCTCGGCGCAGCGGGCTCGTCAGCGCCATCACTTCGTACAGTCCCTGCCGGCCACGGTAGCCGGTGCCGGCGCAAGTATCACATCCCGCGCCTTTGAAGAACGGGCCCACCTTCTTGTCGATCGCGAAGGCGTGCATCTCCTCGGGCGTGTACTCGTGCTCGGTCTTGCAGTCCTTGCAGACACGCCGCACAAGGCGCTGCGCGACGATCAGGTTGACGGCGCTCGCGACGTTGAACGGCTCGATGCCCATGTCCACCATTCGCGTGATGGTCGACGGGGCGTCGTTGGTGTGCAGCGTCGAGAGCACGAGATGGCCCGTGAGGGCCGCCTTGATCGCGATCGAACCCGTCTCGAGATCGCGGATCTCGCCGACCATGATGATGTTCGGGTCCTGGCGCAGGAACGCCTTCAGCGCCGCCGCGAACGTCATCCCTACCTCGTTCCGTACCAGCACCTGATTGATGCCCAGCAGGTTGTACTCGACCGGGTCCTCGGCGGTCATGATGTTCACGTCGATCTGATTGATCCGAGACAGCGCCGAGTATAGCGTGGTCGTCTTGCCGGAGCCTGTGGGCCCCGTCACCAGCACCATCCCGTAGGGATTGAGGATCGCCTTCAGGAGATCGGCCTCCGACCTCGGCTCGAAGCCGAACGTCTTCAGATCGAGCGTCAGGTTGCCCTTGTCGAGAATTCGCAGCACGATCTTCTCGCCGAACAGCACCGGCAGCGTCGAGACGCGGAAGTCGATCACGCGCGTCCCCATCTTCAGCTTGATGCGGCCGTCCTGCGGCACCCGGCGCTCGGCGATGTTGAGCTGCGCCATGATTTTCACGCGCGAGGTGAGCGCGGCCCGCATCTTTACCGGCGGCTTCATCACTTCCTGCAGCGCGCCGTCCACGCGATAGCGCACGCGCATCTCGTGCTCGAACGGCTCGATGTGAATGTCCGACGCCCCGCGCTTCACGGCATCGGTCAGCAACCCGTTGATGAGCTTCACGACGGGGGCGTCGTCGGCGAGATCCTGCGCCTTGACGTCTTCGTCCTCCGTGTCCTCGACGACCTCGAGGTCCTCTTCCTGCTCCACGCTCTTGAGCAGGGCCGAGAGCTGCGCATCCGATTGCTGGTAGTAGCGCTCGATAGCGTTCCGCAGCGTGTACTCGCCGGCGATGACCGGGAAGACGTCGCAGCGGGTGATGAACTTGATGTCTTCGATCGCCGTCACGTTGTTCGGATCGGCGATCGCCACGGTCAGGGTTCGCCCCTCGCGTTTGAGGGGCAGGACGGTGTGCTTGGTAGCGATGTCGGGGGGGATGAGCTTGAGGATCTTCGCATCGACCTCAAAGCGCGACAAATCCACCGCCGGCATGCGGTACTGCCGGGCCAGCATCTTGCTGACCTCGGTCTCCTCGATAAAGCCGAGCTTGACCAGGGTATAGCCCAGGCGCATCCCGGAGTTCTTCTGCTCCAGGAGGGCCTTCCGGAGCTGCTCCTGAGTGATCAGCCCTTCACGGACAAGGATCTCACCGAGCTTGTCCTGGGTTAACGCCACGCTCGCCGTATGCAACTCGTTGAATTTGAAGGGACTAAAATGGGAGGCGAGGTAGGGCGGGTCAAGGTTTTGAGGCCGGAACCCCCGAAAACGAGACGAAAGGACGGATGGCGTCGAGCAGTTTGGGGCCGACGCCGGACACACTGTCCAGCCGGCTGAGGCTGCCAAATGGACCGTGTTCGCTGCGCCAGGCGACAATCCGCTGCGCGAGGGCGGGACCGACGCGGGGCAGCCGCGTGATGTCGCTCACCTCTGCGTGATCCAGATCAACCCGTTCCCCAGGCAATAGGGGACGAGCAAGTTGCGCCGCGCGCCTGGCAGTCTCTCGCAGACCGCCTGGCTGGGAGACGGCCGCTGACTGAAGACGAACATCACCGGGTGGAGCGCTTGGAGAGGGCGACAACCCATAACGCACAGCGGCGCCGGCTAGCGCGAGACAGGCCAGGAGGAGAGCGGCACGTCGGTCATCCACGGGCTAAACATGCCGGCGCTTTCGGCTATTGGCGTACCAAAGCAACGGCGACATCACCAACAATCTGCAGACTCTCCGCGCTGACTTTGTCGATCGTGTCTTCGGTCGTGTGCCAGTACGGATAATCAAAGTCGACGACGTCGATTGCGTGAATTCCCGCCTTCTGTAACGAGACGTGGTCGTCGATCAGGGTCTGCCCCGCGCGTGGAATGAATTGCCGTTCGTGACCGCGCTCGGCGGCGACGCGCCACACCCGCTGCACCACTTCGGGCGCGAACGCCAGCGACTGCCCTTCCTGATAGATCTGCAAATCCTTGTCGCCTACCATGTCGAACAGCACCGCAAACAGCGGTTGATAGCCCGGGGGCTGATGCGCCGCGAACCAGCGGGATCCGATGAGGACGTCGTTCGTGTCGGCAAAGTAGCCGTAGTCCTCGCCGTCCACGAATAACAGGTCGACCCCGTTCGCGGGGGGGCGGGCCTTGAGCGCGTCGGCGACTCCCAGCAACACCGCGACTCCCGACGCGCCGTCATTGGCGCCCGGCACGGGCAGCCGCTGCTGGCCGAGGTTCTGGCTGCGGTCGGCCATCGGCCGGGTGTCCCAGTGCGCCAGGAACAGCACCCGCTCGGTGGCCTGCGGGCGGAAGCGCGCGAAGAAATTCCGCAGCCGCAGCGTGTCGCCCTTGCGCGTGACGTGGCGAATCTCCTGAACGATCACGGTATCGGCGCGCGCGCGGAGCTCGGCGAGCAACCAGTCGCCGGTCTGCCGGTGGCCGGGCTTGTTCGGAATGCGCGGGCCGAACGACATCTGTTTCTCGATGTACGCGAAGGACGTCCGGCCGTTGAACTCGCTGGCGCCTCCACTCGAAGCCCCCCCTCCCGCACGCGCCTGGCACGCGAGGGCAACAACCACCGCAACGTACGACGCACGACGCACGACGCCCGACTTCATCGGATTTGCCCCACGCTGGTCGACAGCTGGATGAAGGCCGTAATCACGAACTGGGAGACTTTGCGGTTCGTTTGTCGCTCCTCATTCAGAAGGTACGCCATCTGCAGGCCCGCGCTCATGCTGTTGGGAAGATCGGTGTCCATCGTAAGCTGGGCCTGCGACTGCCGGCTGTCCACGTACGGCACGCATGCCTGCTGTCCGGCGCGACGCAGGCACTGCGTATTGTCCGCTACCGAATACCCCGCCGTCGTGCGGATGTTGGATCGCCAGCGACCGAGGTGCGGTGGCTTGAAGGAGAAGCTGACCGTGCTGTTCTGGCCGTTGCGCACGTTGCGGAACAGATTCCCCGCCGCTACCCGGTCTGACGAGCTCCGCGAGAGATTCACGGACGTGAACACGACACCCAGCCAGGTGAGGCCAAGCGACGGCGTGAAGGCTTTGTCGGTCGTGCTGGCCAGCGCGACGCTCGCCGGCGCTCCGAACGTCGGCTGTTCGTTCACCGACTCGGCGCGGCGGTACCCGACGCGGGCGCTGATGTTCGACAGGATCCGGCCCAAAAAAGCGCGCGAGGGGGAGACCGACCAGGTGATCGCCCCATTCGGCCATTCCCGGGTCCGGTTACGGATCGCGACCTGCTGGTCGGTGCGCAGGGTCCACGCGATGCCCCGGGTGCGGCGGAAGGTGGCGTTCAGGCGCAGGCCAAGCGGCAGGACCGCCGCGCCGCCCGTCGAGAGGGTGGTGTTCTGCGTAGCCGAGGTCGCGAGCACGCCGTTGACCTGACGGAAGCCATCGAATCCTCCCAGGGCGAACTGATAGCCAGCGGGGGGGGCGTCTGTCGCGCGGCTGAAGCTGGACCCCTGCTGGGCGCTGTAGGAGAGGTCGACACCGGTGATGCGCCCGAGCCACTGAGTGACGACAGACGAGTCGCCGAAGATCGATTCGGCCAGGCGGCGCGTGTCGAGCTGCGCACCCGTCTCGAACTGGCGCGCGTTGCTGAACGCCGCCGGAACCCGGAACTGGCCCGCGGTGTCGCCTTCCGTACGCGCCGGCTGGTGTGCATTGGGGTCGCGCGTGAAGGAGAACAGGGAAGCGACGGATGCCCGCGGGCGGATCCAGCTTCCCACTCGCGGGGTGAGCGCGATCGACGACGTGATGACGCGTTGCGTCTCGATGCCGACGTTGCTGCCGAACAATGACGAGCGCTGCTGGCGGAGCAGGCGGCCGATGGTCGTCGAGTCCCCGTAGTCTCGCAGGTCCCGCGTGGATGTGGCATCGACACCGAGCTGGACACCGGTGAGCGGCGCGAGCGACACCCCACCCGAGTTTTGCCATAAGCGCGTCTGCGAAATCGCCGGCCGCGTGGTATCCCCCGGCAGATGAATCGGCACGACGAACGTCGCACGCTCGGCGTCCGACCCCACGATGCCGGAGCGGAAATGGACGCGCGAAGGATTGAGCCGCAGCGACATTCCCCCGACCCGGACCACGGCGGCGTTCGGCGCCATGTTATAGTCGAGGTTCAAGGCGTAGTTCGATGCACTCGCCCGCGACAGCTCGGTGCGCACGTCACCGGTAGCCCATACGCCCGAGAGGGACACGGGATCGAGCAGCCAGCGCGCCAGACCGCCGCTGGCGGTCCGGATGCGGCGCGCGGAAAACGCGTAGCTTGCCGCCGTCGAGCGAGGCGTGCGCAGGGACTTCAGCGCGTCGGCACGCAGGTCGGTCTGATTCAGATAGAACGGCTCGCTCGCCGCCAGCGTGCGCTGGAATGTCACCGGGACGGAGAGTCCCCACCGATCGGGCAGGAAGCGATCGACCCGCACCGTCCCGCTGAGGTTCGCAACGTTGTTCGTGACGTAGGACGGATCTTCGGTCAACTGGCGGAACTGGCCATCACGGCGCGACAGGGCGAGTGAGAGATCGGCGACGTCGGCCGCCGCGATCGCCAGATCGATGGCGCCGGCCGCGCCGGTCTCGCGCACCACGTCACCCAACCGGATGTCGTCCACCCACAGCTCCGCCTGATCGATGAACACGCCGCTGTTGATGCGCCATATCCCCGCCGCGATCTCCTGCACCCGTGCCAGGTTGGGGGGGGCGCTGCCCGGATCGTGCACGTGCACGATGTACGGGCCCTCGCACATGACGAACGAGCCGTCGTTCGGCACGAGGGTCGAATCGGGGCACCCCGGGTAGACGTGCGCGCTGTCCCCGGAGAGCCAGGCCTGCTCGATACGCGCGCGCAGCGCCAGCCAGCGCTCGAATTGCACCACGACTTCCGGCTCCCACGAGATGGTGCGCGCGGGTGTGTGATACATGTAAAAGTTGTTCTGGTCTTTGCCCGCCTTGATGAAGAACTCGAGGTCGCCGTCCTCCCACCCTGCGCCGCGCCCCCGCGCCCAGACGCGCAGCGTGCGGTACTTCAGGAAATTCTTGTCGCCTTCGGTCGTGAACCGGAGATAGGCCTCGGCGCGCTGGCCGCGCCCCAGGCCCCGGCCGAGCAGCCGCATGGAGCGCTCGTTGATTTCGCTGGAGCCGATCTGGAAGTTCGCATCGCGGCGTCCCGCCTGGTTGGCTACGCCGGGCGGCGGCGTGTATCCGAGATCGCGGTTCTCGGTACTGACGACCGACGCGACCACCTCGCCGATGCCCGTGCCGCGCTCGCCGCCGATCCCGGCAAGCGGCGTGTCGCTGCGCTTCACCCACGAGCTGCCGACGAGTCGGACGCGCGACAAGGCGAAATACACCTGCGGGTCCGGCGTGCCGGGCGTCGCGGGCGGCGGCGCCACGATCGTGATCCGCAGCGATTGCACCTGCCGCAGGCTCGGCGCCCCAATCTGAAGCGTGTCGGTGCGGAACGGAATCCGGTACAGGCGCCAGCCCGACGCGCCGCCGGACGGACTCGAGACCATGCCGCCGTCGCGCACGAAATAGCGATCATCGCCGATCGGAAAGACGTAGCGCACAAAGCTCTCAGCGGTGCGGACGCCGGCGACCGAGTCGAGCACGAAATCGCCGTCCTGATCCTCCGTATCGACGGCGCCGTTGTGCCGGCCGCAGCGCGAGCGTAGGTCGCCGAAGGCATAGGGGACCAGCTGGCCGTGCTCGGTCGCGGAGCACAGCGGCAGGGTGTCGATGACGGTACCGGTGTTCCCATCCAGAATCCCGTCGACGACGCGATCGGACAGGATGCCCTCGTCGTTCAGCGTCGCGCTCCAGGTCTGCGTGCGGGGATCGCGCTCGGAGTCGAGTCGGCCGGCGCCCGCGCGCTGCACGCCGAAGTATGTCGTGTCGCCTTCGGGGCTCACGGTGAACGAAGCGGGCACGAACGCGAGCGCATCCTCGAACACGCTGCCGAAATCGAACAGCACGGTCGTGCGATGGTTGCGGGCCACACGCGTCGCGTCTTCCCACACCCAGAACTCCAGGAACTCGACGCGCGAGAGATCGACGCCGGTCACCGACAGCGTCTGCGTGATCGACCGCCAGCGCGGCGCGTCGTGCGTCGGGCGGGTCCAGTTGGGCAGCCCGAACGACGGTGATTCGGGACGGTTGTTCGCCATGCCGAGCACGGTGTCGGGCTTCAGCATCAGCCACAGCACCGGCTCCGCCGACTGCGCCTGCCCGGTGAAGCGCAGGCTGGGATCGATCTGCTGAGGCAGAAATTGCACCGGCACGAACTGGTTGCTGCTCACGTTGTACGGCAAGCTCTGCCACGTGAGGAACGCGGCGTCAGCGACGTTGAAGCCGCCCGTGACACCGAGCGGCTCGGCCCCGCGGATCGACGTCGGAATGCTGCCCCAATGCCAGAGATTGTCGGTGAGGGCAATCGAGCGGGCGACCCCGCCCTCGAATTCCTCGATATAGGCCTGGCCGAAACGGTTGGGGGACGGCTTCGAGATCGCCAGCTCTCCGTTGATGCTCAGAACGGACGGCACCGTGGTGTGGACCCCCGGCAGCGCGTCCATGGCCCGGGTGATCCAGTCCGGCTGGAACCGCAGCTGCGTGGATATCCCGCCGATGAATCCCGATGACGGCTCGAAGCCGAGGGGTGGTCGGGTGAACGTGCTTTGCTCGTTCTGGAAGATCCCCATCAGGTTGACCTGCCCGACGGTTCCCAGATCGTACCGCGCCGCCAGGCCGTAGGTCGTCGTCGGGGCGAGACTGAATGCGGCACGCTCCTCGAACTGCGCCCGCACCTGTGCCGCTCCACCGCGAAACAGGGAATCGGCGTTCTTGAACTGCACCTGGCCGGTCGTGTAGTCGATCGTGTAGTCCGTCTCGCGCGTGAGCAGAGTGTTCCGCACGTAGATGCGCTCGCTGCCTTCCCGGATCTGAAAGCTGTTCAGCGCCAGCACGGAGCGATCGGCGGACGCGGTGGCGTCGACGTGCAGTTGCAGGGCGAATACCGATGGCGGTCCTTGGGTGTTGAGATAGGCGCGCGGCGTGCGGTACAGCGAATCGTTGCGCTCGGCCGCAACCAGCTTCGTGGTGTCCGCAAACGGCGTCAGATGGGGGAATATGATGAACTGATCCCGTACCGGATCGCCCTGATTCGGATCGCGCGCCCGCGGGAAGAGACGGTTGTACTGATCGAACTTGGTGGGGTCGTTCCCCAATGCGAGCCCGAGGCGCTGCAGGTAGGTGTCGCCGGCACCGCCGCGCTCGCGCTGGTTCACCGTCAGGACGAGCGCGACGCTGGTGCGATCGATCTCGCGCCCGCCGACGCGGTACGCACTGCGGATCTCGAACCGGAATGACGGGGACGCGGCATTGACGGCCGGTTTGGGGTCATACACGAGCCGCAGCGTGTCCACGACCGCGGTATCGGGGTTCGCATCGACCGGGAAGGTGCCGATCGAATCGGCCCGGCTCGCGGTAATGTACGAGACGGCGAGGTAATCGCTCTGGTCGAGCCGGTTCGCCAATGCGAACCACGTGCCGGTGGGATCGACGTAGTAATCCTTGCCTTCCTGCAGCACCTCCCACTCGAATGGGCCCTCGCGCTGGATCGCACAATCCACGGCGCGGCTTCCCGGACCGCACGCTACGGCGCGGACCCCACCCACGTTCTGATTGCCGCTCGAGCTCGGCGCGATCGCGCGGCGGCGGAACACGCGCAGCGCGCTGACGGTCAGCGAATCGGGGCGGGCGATCTGATCGAGCTGCAGGACATCGATCGCGGGGTAGCCCGGCAGCGCGCGGGGATCGATGGCGAAGAAAAAGCGGCCGGCTTCATAATCGAGATCGCGCGACTCGCGATCGATCGGCTGGCTGGTGACGTCGCCGACACTGTAGAACCGGTCCTTCACCACATTGCCCTTCTGCTGCGCCACGATGCCGCGGAACTCCAGCGCGCCGAGCTGGGCGATCGCCTGCACGCCGAAGTTGTTGGCGGGAACGGCCGCGGTGATGAACCGCGACGGCGGCGCCTGGAACGTCACGTTGCCCGCTTCCACCCGCCGCAGGATTTCGTCCTCCAGGCCCTCGTACCAGACGTGGAGGTTGTTGTTGGCATCGAACTCGCGCTGGCTGTCGAAGTCGACGTCGACGTGCAACCGCTGTCCCACCACGCCCGCGGTGCGGATCGCATACTGCGGATTGGGGCTGATCGTGGGGAAGCCGGCTTTGCATCCCGACAGCGAGAACTGCCGCTCCTGCGTCGTGCAGCGCAGGTTGCGGAACTGATCCGCTTTCAGCTCGAATCGCAGGTTGAGCTGCATGCCGAGGTCGGCATACTGGCCGAACACGCCGGGATGCTCGCCGGGACCGACGCCGGCGTAGGAAGGCGGCGCTTCGGGGGGAGCCAGCGGCGCGGCTGCCGCGAAGGCGGCAGCGGTGGTCGGCCCGCCAACCAGCGGCGGCCGCTGTGCCAGCAGCGCGTCCGCCCAGGCGCGCGCGACGAGCGCGGGCGGGACGCGCGCGCCGAGCCGGCCGCCCGGCGCCAAGGCAGGATGGCGCGGCGCGACGAGCGGCGGCACGCCAAACGTGTACACAGGAGCCTGCGCATGGACCTGGGGTACGACGAGCGTGAAGGCGAGCAATACTAGCTGGGCGAGACGCCGCATCCCTTGTAGAGACTTGGGCTGCCGAATATAATGGCGCGACCGACCGTGCGCATCCTGAGCCGTTACATCCTGTGGCAACACCTTCCTCCACTCGGATACGCGCTGGCGGCGCTCACGTTCGCGATGCTCGTCAATCAGATCGCGAAGCAGTTCGGGAATTTCGTGGGCAAAGGCCTGCCGTGGACCGTCATCTTCGAAGTGTTCGCGCTGTCGATCCCGTTCATCGTCGCCATGACGCTGCCGATGGCGGTGCTCGTCGCGGTGCTGTACACGTTCAGCCACCTCGCCGCCGACAACGAGGTCACGGCGATGAAGGCGAGCGGCATCAGCGTGCAGCGCCTGCTCGCACCGGTGATCGGCGGCGCGACGGTCGTCGCCCTGATCTCGCTGTTCTGGAACGACCAGATCCTGCCGCGCTCCAATCACCAGCTGCGGACGCTCCTCGTCGACATTCAACGCAAGAAGCCGACGTTTCAGTTGAAGGAACAGGTGATCAACGAAGTCGTGGCCGGCCAATTCTTCCTGCGCGCCGCCCGCATCGACCCCGCCGCGAATACACTGAATGATGTGACGATTTACGACCTGGGGGACCCCGAGCGGCGCCGTATCATCCTGGCCGACTCCGGTCGCATGGCTTATACCCCCGGCGGTACCGATTTGTACCTGACGCTGCGCGACGGCGAGGTGCACGAAGTGAAGCGCGCCGATCCGGAACACTTCAACCGTACCTTCTACGGAGTCAACCGCATCAAGGTGGCGGGCGTCAGCAATACGTTCGAGCAGACGCAGCACGACGAGTACCGCGGCGACCGCGAAATGACGATCTGCGCGATGCAGGACGTCGTGGCGCGGGCGCGCCAGGACATGGAGCGCGTGCGGCGCGAGACGCTCGCGGCGGTGACGGCGGAGCTGCGGCGGATCGCGAAGCTGCGCCCCGCGACCTCCGCGCCGCCCGACACGACGCCACCGGCGCCGAGCACGTACTGCCGTTTCGTCGGCTCGATCAAGCGGCTCATCGCGCCCCGCCCCGCAGCGGCCGCACAGGTCCCCGCGCAGGCGCGGCGCCCGCCGCCTCCGCCGGCGCTCTCGTACGTCGCCCAGCAATCGGGCGGTGCCAGCGCCTACCAGCAGCGGCTGCGCGCGGCCCGCCAGCGCGCCGCGATCTACGAAGTCGAGATTCAGAAGAAGCTCGCGATCGCGGCCGCGTGCCTGATCTTCGCGCTGCTCGGCATGCCACTCGCGATTCGCTTCCCGCGCGGCGGCGTCGGACTCGTGATCGGGACGAGCCTCGCCGTCTTTTCCATCTACTACGTCGGATTGATCGGCGGCGAGGAGCTGGGGGACCGGCTCATCGTGCCGCCGTTTCTCGCGATGTGGACGCCGAACATCATCTTCCTGGCGATCTCGATCCCACTGTTGTGGACCGTACGGCGCGCCGGCAGCACCGCGCACGGGGGGGATTGGGACGAATTGAAGGAGCAGCTGTTCGGCTGGGTGGGGCGAATTCGAAATGCGAAATTCGGAATGCGAAATCGCGCATGAAACTCTCATCACCATTTCGCATTTCGCATTTCTCATTTCGCATTCGTACTCTCGATCGCTACGTGGTGCGCGACTGGCTGCGCGTGTTTCTGATCACGCTGCTCGGCTTCCCCATCCTGGTCATCGTGATCGACCTGACCGACAAGCTCGATCGCTACATGGGCCGCGGCATCGCGCCGCAGGTGGTGGCGTTCTCGTACGTGTTCGATCTGCCGGAAAAGATGTTCCTCGTCCTGCCCGTCGCGGTGCTGTTCGCGACCGTCTTTACCGTCGGTGCGCTGGGGAGACATTCGGAGCTGACGGCCGCGAAGGCGTCGGGGATTTCGTTTCACCGCATCGTGCGGCCGCTGTTCATCGCGGCCGGGGCGGCGTTCGTCGCGGGGCTGCTGCTGGGCGAGATCGCGCCGGCGGCGACGGCGCACCGCATGGAGATGCTCGGCGAGAAGGCGCAGCGTGCCACCAGCTCGCGCTACAACTTCGTGTATCGCGCCGATCGCGGCTGGGTCTATGCGATCCGGTCGCTGGAGCTGCGGACCAACGAGATGACGGATCTGGTGCTGGAGCGCGAAGGGGCGAGCGCGGCGTATCCCACGATCGTGCTGGCGGCGCAACGTGCGGTCTACGCCGACACGGGCAAGGCACGTTCGCGCTGGCGGCTGCATCACGGCGCGCTGCGCTATCTCGCCGGCAGTGAGCCGGTCGGCGAGCTCGCCTTCGTGTTCGATTCGCTCGAGTCGCGCACCCTGCAGGAGCGGCCGGTGGACCTGCTCGCCGAGCCGAAGACGCCGGAGGAGATGCGCTACGCGGAGCTGCGGCGCTACATCGACGCCCTGACGCGCAGCGGGTCCAATGCGAAGAAGCTGCAGGTCGATCTCGCGCTCAAAATCGCGATTCCGTTCATTTGTTTGTTGATCGCCCTGTTCGGCGCGCCGCTCGCCATCTCGACGCCCAAGAGCGGCGCCGCCTGGGGTGTCGCGGCCAGTCTCGCCACCACGTTCATCGTGCTGCTGATGTTCCAATTGGCCAAGGCCGTCGGCGCGGGCGGCGTATTGCCGCCGCTACTCGCAGCATGGACCCCCAACATCCTCGTTGCTGTCGCGGCTGTGTATCTGCTGCGTAAAGCCCCTACCTAACGTCCTTGACGAGGGTTAAAGCGCGGACCACTTTCTCCCCGGTCTCGATGGGTACCGCACCCTGCATCCGTTTCCTCGAATGAGAGGTCCATCCATGCGTTGGATCGTTGGCTCAGGCCGCGCCGTCGTGGCCGCGGCGGTCTTTTCGGTGCTCTTCACCGCGGCAGCACTCGCGCAGGGCGTCACCACCGGCGCCGTCGCCGGGATCGCCATCGACTCGGCAAGCGGGGCGCCGCTGGACGGCGCACGCGTCGTCGCGGTGCACGTCCCGTCCGGGACGACGTATGCGGCGGCAACGCGTGCTGACGGCCGCTTCACGATCCCGGGCATGCGCGTCGGCGGCCCATATCGCGTGACCGTGTCGCGCGTCGGGTACCGGCCGGAAGCGCAGAGCGGCGTCAGTGTGACGCTGGGCGTGACCAGCGACTTGCGGTTCAAGCTCAAGCAGGCGGCGGTCGAGCTCGAAGCGATCATCGTCCCCACGACGGCGGCCGGCGGCGTATTCAGCTCCCAGCACACGGGCGCTGCAACGACGGTGCCAACCGAGGCCCTCAAACACCTGCCGACGATCAGCCGCCGCGTGGAAGACCTGCTCCGGCTCACGCCGCAATACAGCCCGATGTCGTTTGGGTTCTCGTTCGCCGGCCAGGACAACCGGCTGAACAACATGACGATCGATGGATCGTACTTCAACAACTCGTTCGGCCTGGCGGGACAGCCCGGCGACCGGACCGGCGTGGCGCCGATTTCGATGGACGCGCTCGAGCAGGTGCAGGTGAACATCGCCCCGTATGATGTGCGCCAGGGCAACTTCGTGGGCGCCGGCATCAACATGGTCACCAAGAGCGGGACCAACGAATACACCGGATCGGTCTTCTACAACACGCGCAACAACAACTTCGTCGGAACCCAGGCGGGGACAAACAAATTCAAGCCGGGCACGTTCCAGTATCGCGATATCGGCATCTCCCTGGGTGGCCCGATCATCCGCAACAAGCTGTTCTTCTTCAGCAGCTTCGAGGATGATCGCCAGACGACGCCGGGGACGACATTCCGAGCCGCCACGAGTCCGACCGATACCGGGGCGAACGTTACGCGCGTGCTCGCCTCGGATCTCGACTCCCTGAGCAGCTATCTCCAAAACAATTTCAACTACGCGACGGGCCCCTATCAGGGGTACGACTTCAAGATTCCCTCGACGCGGTTCATCGCGCGCGTCGACTACAACCTGAACGACCGCAACAAGCTCAGCCTGCGTTACAACCTGCTGAACTCTGTCACCGACCAGCTCGTCTCTAATTCGAGCTCGCTCGGCTTGGGGTGCCGGCGCAACGGCCCGTCCCCTTGCAGCACCTTGAACGCACTGAACTTCGCGAACTCCAATTACGCCATCCTGGAAAACATTCGTTCTATTGTGGGGGAGTGGAACTCCTCATTCGGCAGCAACAAGTCCAATAACCTCATCGTCGGTTATAACACAAGCGACGAAAGCCGGAAGAACGTCGAGGGGCCATGGTTCCCGGAGGTCGAGATTCTCTCGGGGCCCACCAACTACACGACGTTCGGGTTCGAGCCGTTCACGCCGGACAACAAGCTGGTGTACCACAGCTACCAGTTTCAGGACAACTTCACTCTGTACATGTCGAAACATTCGGTGACGCTCGGCGTGAGCGTCGAAAAGTACCACTCGACCAACGTCTTCTATCCAGGCGCACAGAGCGTCTACGTCTACAACTCCCTGGCCGACTTCTATACCGACGCCAATGACTACATCGCCAATCCCGCGCGCGTCGTCTCGCCGGTGCGGCTACGGCGTTTTCAGCTGCGGTACGCAAACATTGCCGGGCTGGCCGAGCCGGTTCAACCGCTCGATGTGCTGTATTCCGGCGCCTACGTCCAGGACGAATGGCGGCCGACCCGCAACCTGACGCTGACCGCAGGCCTGCGGCTCGATGCGCCCAAGTTCAAGAACACCGCGTATGACAATAAGGTCGCCGATACGATGACGTTCCGCGATCAGAGCGGCAATCCAATCCACTACAACAGCGGCGCACTGCCGGGCGCGAACCTGCTGTTCTCGCCGCGCTTCGGCTTCAACTATGACGTGGGCGGTGAGCAGAAGACGCAGATCCGCGGCGGGACGGGCATCTTTACCGGCCGACCGGCGTACGTCTGGATCTCGAACCAGATCGGCAATACGGGCGTCCTCACCGGCTTCATCCAGGCGGACACCACGTTCGCATTTCCGTTCAACCCCGACCCGGACCATTACAAGCCCGCGCCCACCGGCAACCCCGCGGCGACCTTTCAGCTCGCGCTGACGGATCCGAACTTCAAATTCCCGCAGCTGTGGCGCAGCAACATCGCAATCGACCAGCGCCTCCCGGGGGGCTGGACCGGGACGGCCGAGTATCTCTACTCGAAGGACGTCAACGGGATCGCGTATCTCAACGCCAATCTGCCGGCGCCTCAGAGCACCTTCACAGGCCCCGACGGTCGCCCGCGCTGGACCTCGAACAAGATCTACCCCGCCGTGAGCGACGCGACGGTCCTCACGAATCAGGGCATCGGCTCTTCCTGGAACGCCGCGGCGTCGGTGGAGCGTGCATTCGAAAGCGGCTTGTTCGCCAAGGTGGGGTACAGCTACGGCTCGAGCAACAATACCGTTGACGCCGGCTCGATCGCCTCGGGCTCGTGGACGGGGAATCCGATCGCCGTCGACCCGAACAACCCGATCGCCGCCAACTCCCAGTTCTTCCCGGGCGGGCGGGTCTTTGCCGCGGTGTCGTACACCAAAGCCTTCCTGGCCGCGGTTGGGCCGACGAGCGTGAGCGTGTACTTCGACGGCCGTAGCGCCGGCACCGACAGCTACGTGTTCTCGAACGATATGAATGGCGACGGCGCGTCGGGCAACGACCTGATCTACATTCCGCGCAACGTCGGTGAGATGAATTTCGACACACTGAAGGTCGGCCCCGCCGGTCCCACCCAACAGGTCTTTACGCCCGCGCAGCAGGTGGCGGCGTGGGACGCCTACATCAGTCAAGATCCCTATCTCAGCACGCATCGTGGCGAGTACGCCGGGCGCAATGCGGCGCGGCGGCCCTGGGTATATCGGGCGGACCTGAGCTTTTCCCAAGATGTCGGCCGCAGCATCGCGGGCCGTCCCAACAGCCTCCAGATCCGGCTCGACTTTTTGAACTTCACGAATCTCCTCAAGAGCGACTGGGGCGTCGGCCAGACGATCATCACCAGCCGTCCGCTGACCTCCATCGCCCCGGACGTCACGGGCGCGGCGCGATACCGCCTCGCCACGGTGGGGGCGTTTCCCAATGCGGCCCTGATCTCGAGGACCTATCAGAAGCTCGCGACCACTGCGGACGTGTGGCGGATGCAGCTAGGCATCCGGTACATGTTCAACTGGTAAAGGACGGTCGGACGGCCCGACGGCCGATCGGAGGAAACCAGTAGGGGCGCAGCATGCTGCGCCCCTATTTGTTATCGCGGACTAAAATCGCCGGCGGTGGCGCGCGGCGCTGATAACGGCGGATGACGAGGTAGACCGGCACACCGGTCGCGATGATGCCGATGTCGACCGCGAACTTCAGCGTTTCCGAAACCAGGTAGTTCCCCAATACGAACAGCGCCGCCACGAGGAACACGACCGGCACCAGCGGATAGCCCCACGTCATGTAGGGCCGCTCGAGCCGCGGCCGCGTGCGGCGCAGCACGAAGACGCCCGCGACCGCCAGGGCGTAGAACGGCCAGATCCCGATGATGAATTGCTCGGCGAGATCGTTGAACGTCCGCACCAGGATGAAAATCACGCCCATCACGATCATGAGCAGCACCGCCGCGGTCGGCGAGGAGGTGCGCGGATCGATCCGGGCGAGCGCCTGCGGCAGCATGCCGTCTTCGGCGGCCGCGAAGAAGATGCGCGGCGCCGTCATCATCGAGCCGTTCAGCGTGCCGAACGTGCTGACGGCGATCACCGCGGAGATTCCCACCACGCCCGCGGGACCTACCAGCAGCCGGGCGACGTCCGCCGCCACGAGCTCGGCGTGCTTCATCTCCTGAATGGGAATGAGGTGCAGATAGACGAGATTCGCCCCCAGGTACAGCACCACCACCGTCGCGGTGCCGATCAGCAGCGCCTGCGGCAGCGTCTTCTGCGGCCGCTGCACTTCCCCGCCGACGAAGGCGAGGTCGGCCCAGCCGTCATAGGCCCAGAGAATCGCCACCATGGCGAGCAGGAACGGGGACAGGCCGACGTGCGCGCGCTGCGCGATCATGTTGGGGACTGCGGCGTTGGCGTCGCCCAGCGTGAGGCCGGCGAGCACCAGCACGACGAGCGCCCCGACCTTCAGAATGGTGCTCAGATTCTGCACCACCGCCCCGCGGTGAATCCCGAAATAGTTGACGATGCCGACGAGCACGATGTACCCGGCGCCGAGCAGCTGCTCCGCACTGATCGAGAGCGGGCCCAGATGCGCCATGACGCCGGCCGGATCGTGGCCCAGGGTGCGCAGCGTGTATGCCGATGCGGTGATGCCGATCGCACCATACGCGCCCGGCCGAATCACGAGCAGCTCCGCCCAGGTGAAGAGAAACGCCGGCAGCGGCCCGAACGACTCGCGCACGAAGACGTAGACGCCGCCCGAGCGGGGAAACGCGGCCGCGAGCTCCGAGTAGGTGAGCGCGCCGCACAACACCACCACGGCGCCCACGACCCACGCGAGCAGGAACAGCGGCACGTCGTCGACGAGCCGCGCCACGCCGGCCGGTGTGCGGAAGATGCCGCTGCCGATCGTCGAGCCGACCAGAACGGCGACGGCGCTCCACAAGCCGAGCCGGCGGATCAACCGTTCGCCCCACCGGTCGGCGGGCATCAAGGGTGCGGACATGAGGTGGGAGAATATACATTTCGCGCCCTATGACGCGCTTTAGAAGACTCGCCTGGGCGGCTGCGGTATGCACCTATCTCCTCATCGTCCTCGGCGCCATCGTGCGCATCACCGGGTCCGGGCTGGGCTGCGGGGATCACTGGCCGCTGTGCAACGGCCACCTCTTTCCTCCGCTCGACGACATCGGCACGGTGATCGAATGGAGCCACCGGTTGGTTGCGGCGCTGGTGTCGATTCTGGTTGCCGCTCTCGCCGGCTATGCGTCGTGGCTGCGCACGGGAGCAAGGAGCACGGAGCAGGATGTTCCGGGCCAAATGGCGTACGTCGCGCTGGCGCTGCTCGTCGTGCAGATCGTGCTCGGCGCCATCACCGTGAAACTCGAGCTGCCTCCATGGAGCGTGGTGTTGCATCTGGGCACCGCAATGCTGCTGCTGGCGACATTGCTGATCGCGGCGACCGGACGGGTAGGAGCGCAGCATGCTGCGCCCCTACCCGTTACCGTCCTGGTGCTCGCGTTCGTCACCGTCCTATTCGGCGCCCTGAGCGCCAATCTCGGCGCCGCGGCTGCGTGTCACGGGTTCCCGTTGTGCAATGGCCAGGTATGGATCACGGCGGGACCACTCGCCCTGATCCAGTGGATCCACCGGCTGCTCGCGTACTCGCTCGCGATCGCGGCCCTGGTCTGGGCAGTGCGGGCGCCACAGCGCGGGCCTAAGGTCGTCCTGGGGCTGGTCGTGCTGCAGATCGGCATCGGTGCGGCTATCGTGCTGCTCGGCCTGCCGAGCGGTCTGCGGGCGGCGCACGTGGCAGTCGGCGCGGCGGTATGGGCGGGTGCCGTGCTGGTTGCCCTTGCATGGCCACAAAACGACACGGCCCCGGAACGTTTCCCGGGGCCGCGAACCGATCTCCAGAACAACTAGGGGTTGTGAATCTTCACCTGGAACAGATGCGCTGGGTCGCCGTGGTCGTCGAACGACTCGATCAGCAGATGGTAGGTTCCCGCCGGGAAAATCACGGAATAGGTCTCCGGGTTCGCTCCGGTAGCGGCACCGAATCCTCCGATGACCGAGAAATTGCTGCGTAGGTTCACCATGTCGAGGTCGGCGCCGGTACCCCATGACAGCGTGAACGTCAGCGTGTCGGTCTGCGCGAGCGTGAACTGATAGAGGTAATCGATGACGAACGTCGTGCCATTCGCGCCCTTCTTGAAGCCGTCATAGAACACTAAGTCGGGGCCGCCGCTCGCGGGGGGCGTGATTATCACCGTTCCCGGCGTCTCGCGATCCCCGATAGGGTGCACGTCGAACGGGGTCGTGACTGGCAACGTCACGATGATGCTCGGATTGTAGTTCACCTTCAGGCCCTCGACCCGCACCACCGCGGGCTGCGCTGCGTCAGGCTGCGGCACGCGGACCATCAATGTATCGGCCTTCCGAACCAGGATCGCACCGTGGATCCCGCCGCCAAAATCGATGTCGGCCGTGGCGACATCGAAAGACAGGAGCGGGCCCGCAATCAGCCTGAGCGTGTCACCGACGATCGGGGTCGCAGTGGAGAACGTGCCGTCGAACGCGGTCGGCACGGTGGAAACCGCGACGGTATCCTGGAGGCCGCCGCCGCTCACGACCACGCACGAGTTTGCCGGCGTGACCGCGTGCACGACGACGCGCGCCGACGTCGGGGGGATCGGATGATAGCTCGTGTCAACGGCCACGGTGATGACACTTGAGCATGCCGAAAACGTGATCGGCACCTCGAGCGGCGTCGTGCGGGCATCGAGCACCGACGCCGTCACCGTCGTCGTTGTGCCGATCGGCATCTGCAGGTACGAGAAGTCGGTGACCACGTCCGCCGGCTTGCCGTCCAGGTCGGAGAGCGGATCGCTCTTGCAACCTCCGACGAAAAGCGCGGCGACGGCGAGAGCGCCGAAGGCTCCGAAAAGACGACGATTCATGCAAACCTCGCTGGATGATGATGCACGTGAATTAAAACCGCTGGACGTCCTGCACACCTTCCGGGCCGAGCAAAGACTGCCAGTTGGGCCTGCTGGGCTCGCGGCGGTCATCCGTCCATATCAGCGCATAGTTTCCGAACTGCGTCAAGTCCATGAACACGTACTTGAGCAGCCGCCCCGACGAATACTTCCAGACTTCGTACGGCAACGTGTTGCCCGCCTGCGGCCGCTGCATGACTTCTTGTGGCGGCCCGTACTTGATGAAAATCCGGCCCCGGTCCGTCCGCCATCCCGGGATCTCGGCGGCGCCCCCCTCGCGGTAGCGGCGGTTCGCGTCGCCGATCCGCCCGTAGAACGCGGCCAGCAACTCGTTGGCCGGCGTTCCCGGCGATGGGTCCCGCTTCGTCCAGAAGCGCCGCAGGAACGTACGCTTCCCCTCCACCGTCAGCGAGCTGTAGATCCCCGTCTCGTCCGACGTCATCAAATAGATCAGCGGCGCATACAGCGTATCGAGCGTCGCCTCGCTTTTCCCCTCGAACACATCGGCCGGCGGCGGCTCCGCCAACGCGACGGTTTCAATCCCGCCCATGCGGAACGGCGCGCGTCGAGCGGCCGTCGTATCCTTGCCAGCCACCACGACCTCGAACCCGTACTCACCCGGCGGCAGTCCCGCCAGATCGATCATCGCGCGCGTCACGCCGCCCCCCGTCCCAAACGGCACCTGCTGTGCGGGCGTCGTCACGACGGGCGTGCCGTCCAGATGTAGAATCCGGACACTCACCGCTGCCGTCTCCGCCGGCGCCGTCCGTCCCCCGTACCACTCCAGGTAGTAGCCGAGTTGCGCCGACTGTGGCGTAAGCAGGGGACGCACCGCCGCCTGGATGATGGCGCTCCCCTTGCGCAGCTCTCCCACCGCGAGCGCCGTATCGGCACCCCCCGCCGCGCGTATGGCCGTCGCGAGCAGCAGATCGGACGCCGCCGGCTTCGCCGCGAACGCGCTGAGCGGGGCCTGCTCCCGCGTCACGCGTCCCGAGGCCGAATCATGCACGGTCACTTCGACCGTGTACGTCCCGGCACTCGCCGCGAACATGAAGTGCTCGAGCGTCGATCCCCGCGCGGTCGCGAGCATGCGGGCCGGGAGACTGCGCGTCCACGACTGCTCGACCAGCTGGAGATTCGCGCTGTCCCGCACCGATATCGCCACGCGATAGGCCGCCACGCCATTCGGGCCGCGCGTAAGGGTGTCCAGCGCCGTGAACGGAACCCTCGCAAACCCGTCCACAACCGTCTGGCCGCCCGCGCTCCGGTAAAAGCGCGTCAGCCCGATCTCGAGACTCTGGGCTGCAGCACCGGCGGTCAATTGCACCGCCAGCGCTGCCGCCACGAGAAGCGTTTTCCCCGGCTTCATCTACGTCTCAACGTCGCTACGGCTCCTCCCCCGCTCCTTACCAACCCACGGTGAAGCTGAGGAAGTTGATCGAGCCGAGCGTCCCCAGGCTCTTCCAGGCGTAATCGAAGCCCAAGCGAGTCTGGCCGCGTGCGTACTCGAGCCCGCCGCCCAGCGACAGCCCGTCCGCGGTGAACGTGCCGCTGGCCTCTTTGGTCGGCATCCCGATGACGAGGTCGTTGACCTTGTTATCGGGCTGCAGCGTATAGCTGCCCCGCGCCGCGACCGAGAAGCCGCGCTGCCCGATGTTCTGCATCGCCCACTCGAAGCCGGCGCCTGCACCGGGCTTCGTGTTGTTGGGCTGTGTGAACTCCGACAGCAGCGTCAGGTGGTTGGACCCTTGCGCGACGAGATCGAGGGCCACACCCACGCGGAACAGCACGGGCAGGGTCCAGGAGCTCGTGGACAGCGCCGCCGACTGCGGCTCCTGCGGCACGTCGACGGTGCCCAGCGGCGGCTGCCGCGTGACACCGACGATGAGGTCTTCGCCGCTGTGCTGGAGGTTCGTGCCGAGGTTCTGGATCACGAACGACGCGCGAATCGGCCGCGCGCCCACGGAGGCGTGGAAATTCGTTCCGAAATCGACGGCCACGCCGCTGGCCTTGGCGGTGCCGAGCCGATCGTTGATGAACTTGAGCGTGACGCCCGCGGAGAACCGATCCGAGAAATTCTGCGAGAGCGTGCCCGAGATGAAGGTCTGGCGCACCGAGTACGTGCGGCCGTTCCCATCGGGATCGGCGAGCGTGTAGATGGGCTGATCGCCGAAGCCGAACGAGCCGAGACTGATGCCCACCGAGCGCACGCCGCCCGCCATCGGGAAGGCGATGCCCGCCCACGTGTACTTGGTATCCGCGATGTATCTGCTGGTCGACAGCATCACGCTCGGACGGGCGAGCTGCGCCAGCCCGGCGGGATTGTAGTACATCGCGGTGACGTCGGTCGCGAGCGCTGCGTACGCGCCGCCCAGCGCCGTGCCCCGGGCGCCGGCCCCAAGGAGCAGGAACTCCCCGGAGGCGCCGCCGTAGGCCGTGTTATCCTGGGTGCCCTGCTGTGCGGCTGCCGGACTCACCAGCGCCGCCGCGAGAATCATCGCGCCGCAGGCCCGCCACAATTGCTTGGTCATGTTGTATCTCCTCATGGCGCGAAGTTGACGACGGTGAACCGGCCGATTTTCGTCTTGCCGTCCGGCGCCTCGACGTGATAGAAGTACACGCCCGAAGCGACGAACTGGTTGTTGCGATTGCGCAGGTTCCACGTCAGCAACCCGCCGCCGGTGGCATCATTGTGCGTCAGCACGTTCACCAGCACGCCACTGACGGAGTAAATCCGCACGATCGCCTGCGCCGGCAGGTTCACGAAATTCAGAACCTTGTTGTTGGCGTTCGTCTCCAGCGCATTCGACACGTAGTACGGATCGGGCACCGTGTGGATCCGGTTCATATCGGCCGCGGTGGTCGTCGCCGGACTGAACGTCGATCCAGTATAGGCCACCCGCAAGCGTAGACCCGGCACCGCTGCAGGCCGGACATCAGGTGTGAACGCAAAGTCCCCGGCTGCCGCTGTTCCCGTTATCGTGCCAGTGTAGAAACGCGCGTTCCAAGTCGTCGATGTCGGCAACGTGGCCATCTGCATCAAGAAGTAATGGCCGTTCAGATAGAAGATGAAGCCGTTGCCGGTCGCCGTAAGAGCCGCGGAGCCCGCCTGCGTCGACGGTGTCAGCGCGATCGGCGTGAGCGACGGAACCGAATCGAATGGCGCGGCTGTCTGCCCCGCGCCGCCGCAGTCGTTGTTGTTCGTCAACGCCGGCGCGACGCACTGCGCGTCTGACCAGGTCAACAACGCATTGTTCTTGTCCGCGGTCAGTGACGCCGTGACTCCGGCGAACGACGCCTGGGTCAGCAAGCCCCACGATGCGCGCAGCTTTGTGCTGAAAGGAACCTTGACGTGATGCGTGACGTCGACGACGGAGTCGATCTTGCTCGTCGCCCCCCAATACACTTTGAAGTCCGCAGCCCGGTGGACCGTGGCGGTCATCGCCTCGAGTTTGCGGAATCCATTGTTGTTGAGCGTGTTGTAGGAGCGCGGCTCGAAAATGCCTACACCCGCGATCTGACCCGCGGTCCGCAGTGGCACCGGAGCCAGACAGGCGACGTCTGATGGATGGCAGGCGCCACCATTCGGATCAGGGGTGTTTTCGTTCGGTGCCCCCGCCCACCAGCGCGCGCCATTGAATGACGAGTTCGCAGGGCTCGAGTTGACATCCGCACGGCCAAACATCGTGGTTCGGTAGGGACCGGAGCTCGTCAACGATACCTGACCGAAGAGTGAGAACGTCTGGTTTCCGCCGAAGCGCGCCGACTTCGCCGAATCGATGGCCGTCGCCTGGAACGGTGCCGACCCCGTCAAATTCCCGGACGTCGCGGGCTCGGGCAGTGGCACGGTGAACTGGACCGGACTGCCTGCGCCCTGGCCCGTCATGTAGTAAATCGTCGGCGCTTCATGTCCAGCGTTAAAGGGGAAGTCAGGATAGCCCGGATAGAGCGAGTCGATCGTGACGGTCAGACTACCGTTCCCCAGGAGTTGCGGCAGGAACGCCGCCAGACCGACCTGAATGGCGTCGGTCGGAGGCATCGGGCCGGAGAACTCGCCTGTCGCCGCATCGATCGTCGGCAGCGGGGCAGACGGATTCAGGACCGCGCCATCGGCGCCCAGCATCTCTTGTGGCGACAACGTACCCGCCACTTCCTGGCCGGACGGGGCACGCGGCGTCACCGTCTTGGTGATACGGGTGGACTCGAGCGAGCTCGGACCCGATTTCACCGAATTCACGTCGAACGCCGTGACCGCATAGTGGTACGTGAAGCCGTTGCGGACGTTGTTGTCGGTGTACGCGAACGAGATACCGGTGTCCGTGAGCCCCGGGAACCCACTCGCCCCACCCGTGACCGCCGTGTCCGCCTTGAGGTTGAGCACGTCACCGTTGGCCAGCTGCACCCGGTCGCCCGCCTTCACCTGGACGACGTTACCGGCGAGCGGCGTGGCGAAGTGGGCGGTTTTCACCCACGTCGTGTCGAACACGACTGGGCAGTCCGCCTGTAACCCCAGCTCCGGGGCGCACTGTATTTTGCCGTCCCCGTTCAGGTCGCCGTACTGAATGGCGCCGGTGTAATCGATGAACGTCGTGCTGGCGTAATCGAACTGCGCCAGCAGCGTCAGCTCGCTCGCCGTGCGCCCGCGGTAGATGCGGTAGCCTTCGACGTCGAACTGCCGGAAGTTCGGGTCGTACAGCGCGTTCCGGCCGCCCAGGGTGTCGAACGGCTGGCTGGCGATGTTGAAGTACAGATCGCCCGACGATTCCGTTTCGCTCTTCTGCCACACCACCGTGGCCGAGTTGTCCCCGGGCACGAGGAAGAACTGCGGCGCCGTGGGTGCGTTGGGCAGCAGGAACTTGGCGTCGAACACCGCCTGCGCGACCAGCGCCTTGTTGAGCAGCGAGCGCGGCGTCGTGACGACCTCGTTCTGCTCGATGATCGAGTCGTTATTGACGTCACGCTGCGTGACCCAGCCGGCGACGCGGTCGATAAGGCGTACCTTCGTCGTGTCGCGGAAGATCGAGTCACCCGTGAACGGCACGCCGGGCGTCAAGGTGACACCTTGCGTCACACCGGGCGTTTTGACCGGCGCGGCCTGGATGTAGGCGACGACGATCGTCGCCGACTGCCCCGGCGCGAGGTCGAACGGACCGGATGCTTGGTAGAAGCGGGCATCGGCTTCCACCTGGACCAGGGCGCACAAATGCCGCGCGCGCGCCGTCACCGGATTGGTGAAGGGGTTGCACGGAATATCCGTCGCGCCCAGGTACCCCGAGAGCCGGCGGTAGAGCAAGTGGTCGCCGACGGCGTCAGGGAACACCGAGCCGTTCGTCGTATTCGAGAACATCGTCAACCCGACTTCCACGCCCGGGGAGGATTCCGGCGACTTCAGGTACTTCACGCCGATGAATCCCGGGCCGGCGAAGAACGGATCGCCGAAGATGTCGTTCGGGAAGCGCCAGCCGACCTCGGGCAGCCACCTCCCGGAGTATTCCGAGCCGATGTTGAACGGCAGGAACGCCGTCGCATAGTTCTGCGAGAAGACGGCGACGTCGGCGTCCATCCCGAACGCGGCGTACATATTCCTCAGCGTGTAACCGCCGTTGGGAATCGCGATGCCGAACTTCGTCTCGTTCAGATCCTGAAACTGCGCGCCGACGGCCGCCACTTCGGCCTGGATCGACGGATCGAGCCCGGCGTACGCCGCGGGGTCGCGCGCCGTCACGTTGTACATCGTGAACACGAAATACAGAATGTCTTCGTTGCCGGCCGGGAAGTTCCACGACATCGACCGCTGCTCGATCATGACGCCCATCGGGTGCGAGCGGCCGCCCAGGTTGACCGGGTTGCCTTCCCAGTACCGCACCCACGAATCGCCGTCCGAGATGCGCTTCTGACCGAGCAGCACCGCGTTGTAAATCTTGGGGTCGCGCACCATCGCGCCGGCCGGCCAGTTGTTGAGATCGGACGGATCGAGCGAGTTGTAGATCTGACCCAGCGGGTCGCCGGCGATCTGATCGCCGCGCGGGTCGAAGAAGAAGGCGCCCGCGGTGTCACCGGCCCAGGTGAAACGAACTGTGTCGTAGACCGGCCCGGGCAAAGTATCGATTCGTATGAACGATTGCGGATCGACGAGCCCCGCCAGCTGCAGGCCCGAGTTGAAGATGTATTGATCCGGCGTGCCCTTCGGCCAGAAGCCACCGCCGCCGACCGGCGAGCCGGAGAACGCGACGCAGACCTGGCCGATGTTGTCGATGCCGCACGCGATGCGATTCGCTTCGAGCAACAGACCGGAGGTCGCGAACAGGTTGAGTGCGCGTGGCCGTCCGGGCCGCGGCGCCGGCTTCGCGACAGCGATAGAAGCCAGCCCGAAGGCCGCGAGCGACAGCAGCGCGCTCGTGCGCACGAAGCGATTCCACACAGTTGAACGCATGATCACCCCTCAAGTTCAGAAGCAGAGAAGAGGCGGGCGGTGCCGGCAGAAGCCCGACACCGCCCGAAACCCCCTAGAATTTCAATTCAAATCCCAGCCGCACCTGGCGAGCCGGCGCATAGAAGCGCCACGAGCCGTTGAACGCATCGTACGCCGTGTTCAACGCCCGTTCCTGCTCGTCCAGCGTGTAGATCCCATCGCCGTTGCCGAAACGGGATTCGACCCGCCGCAGCGACACGCAGCTGACCTGGTTGCCCCAGCTGCCGCAGCTGCTCACGTCGACCGCCTTCGTCGCAGGGTCGAACGCGCCGGCTTCATTCGCCTCGTTCCACAGCGCCGCGTACTCGGCCGATCCATCCGGCAGCGTCGGATCGCCGATCGTCTGCTGGCGGTTCTTGTCGTTGCGGACGTCACCTGTCTCCGCGAAGAGACCGATGATGTTGCGGAAGTTGAACACGTTGCGGATGTCCGCGTACAGCGTGGCATCGAGACGGCCAAAGCGCACGCCCTTGTTGATCCGCAGATCCATGTTTTTGGTCCACGGCATTTCGAACCCGTTCAACGAGGTGCCCGTCTCGGTCCGCCCACCCAGGCCGAAGTTCAGGCGTGGGGTGGTCTGCCCGTCCCCGTTGTTGACCAGCCGGGTGTAGGGCAAGCCGCTCTGCACGCGGAAGGTCGCGAAGACGCCCACGTCCCGCAGGATCGCACCGATGGTCGAGCCCTTGCGGTAGTCGGCCGGCAGCTGCAACGCGATCGAGCCGGCCAGGTTATGCGTCCGGTCGTCGTTCGTCCGCTGCGCGGCTTCCGGCGGCGGGGTGCGGTCGCCCAGGCCTGAGACCTGCCGGGCGAATGTGTTCAGGTACGAGAACGGATCGGACCCGGTGTTCTTGGACACCTGGAAGGTGTAGGCCACCGAGGTGCTGAGGTTGGTGCCGACTCGCCAGTCGAGCTTGGTATCGATGCCGCGCGCGTTCCCGAAGTCGCGGTTCGTGAGCACGTTGATGCTCCCGATCTTCGTCGAGTCGCGCGGATCGGGGAACGGCAGGACGCGGGCCGCAAAGTCGGAGACCTTGTCCTTGTTGTACGCCGACACGTCGAGCACCAGGTCGTTGCTGAACGCGTGCCGCACGCCGAACTCGAACAGGATCGACTTCCCGAAGTCCAAGTCCCGGCCGGCGATGTCGTTCGTGTTGGTGAATGACAGGTCGTTGTTGATGCCGGTCATCAGCGTCGTGAACTCCGGCGACTGCACCTGATGCGAGTACGACAGCCGGAAGCCCGTGTGCTCGGTGATCGGGAACGACACCCGCAGGCGCGGCGAAATCGCATGATGGCCGACCGATGGGTTAAAGGTCCGCGCAACGGAATTGGCGTACGCCGTATCGTCGGTCGCGCTGGCCGGATTCCACAGCGCCGGGCCGGCCGACGAGATGTACAACGGCGTCTTCGAGAACAGCGCATTGCTGTTGTAGTAGTCCCAGCGCGCGCCGAGCTCCATCACGACGTCGCCGAGGTCGAGACGGTCGGAAGCAAACAACCCGTACTGCACCGGCTTCACGACGTAAGCGTCCATGAAGATCTGGCGCGCCAGGTTGCTGCTCCAGAACGCGAGATCACTCCGCTTGGCATCGCCACCCAGCGTGAAGCGGTGGTAGCGGTTGGCCTGCCAGTCAATGACCAGGCGGCCCGTGAGGCGTGACTCGGACAAGAGGGAGCCGGTGGTCGCGAATCCCTGCGTGGGCCACTGGCTGTTCATACCGTACGGGTTGATCCGGCCACGGGCCTGCGCCACGTCCTTCACGTAGCCGGCCGCATACGCATTGAACAACGGCACGCCGCGCGTGCCCGAGTTCGTCCGCTGATCCCGGATGATCTGATCCGTGATCGGGAACGGGAAACCATTGAACCCGGCAAAGTCGAGCGCCCCGAACTGCAGCCCGAGCGACGGATTCCGGGTCGATGCTTCCGACGCCGGATCGAGCGGTCCCGCGATCGCGCGGTCCCGCGCCCACGCCAGGTTCGCGCTGATCGCGAGCGAGCGCTCGGCGCTGCGGCTCACCTGGTGGTTGAGGTTCAGAATCGCCATCCGCGTCCACGTATGGACGCCGCTGTAGATCGACGAATTGTTGAGGGCGCGATCGGGCGTGTTCCGCGACTGGTCGCCGCTCGCGAGCCCCGTCAGCGAGACGCTGGAGCCGCTGCCGTAGGTGTACTGCAGCTTGCTCTGCAGCTGGACCGAGCTGGTCCAGTCCATCGGCCGGCGAATGCCCTGACACTCGACGCCGTAGTTGTTGCGCATTTCCTGCGCCGCCGGATTGGCCGACGAGCCGAACGACCCGCACGTGCCGCTGTACTGTGCGTAGCGCGGCAGCGCGACGATCGACACGCTGCCGTCGGACTCCGTGTTGGGCACCAGCGTATCGACGCCCGCGCGCACGAACACCGGCTGCTTCTCGGCGCCCATACCCCGGGGGCTGCCGGCACCATTGTTACCAGAGAGGACGCCGATCAGCACGGCGGATCCGAAGAAGCGCAGGTTCGTCACCCCGGGCACCGGCCCGCCGAGCGAGCCCTCGAACCGGTTGAAACCGACGCTGTTCGACGAGACGTTGTCCGACTCCCACGAACCGGAGCCTTGCAGCGTGCTGCCACCGGCACGGGTCGTGTACGAGATCACGCCCGACTGCGCGTCGGAGAATTCGACGCCGAGCGCCCCCGTCGTGACCGACGCTTCTTCGATCGCGTTGGTCCCGAGGCTGATCCGCGGAGCGCCGCTGTTGGTGCCGCGAATGGGCGCCCCGTCGACGTAGACGTTGGCCTCGCCGGGACGGCCGCCGCGAATCGACACACCGGCGCTGGCGCCTGACTCGACGACGCCCGGCGTCAATGAGAGGATCGACCGCACGTCATCGACCGGCAGATGATCAACCAGATCGCCGGCGATGATGCCCTTCGACGTCACCTGGTCACGCGGCACGATCGGATTCGCCGCGGCGGTGACCGTGATGCCCGTCAGCACGACGGCCGAGGACTGCATCTTGATGTCCTCGGTGATCGTCTGCCCGCCGAGCACGCGGACGTTGCGCACTTCCGACGGCGCGAAGCCGATGAATTGCGCGCGGAGCGTATAGGTGCCGACCGGCACGTTGTTGACGAAGTAGTAGCCTTTTTCGTTGGTGACTGCGCCAAACGAGGTGCCGACGACGAACACTTGCGCGTTCGCGACCGCTGCGCCCGCCTGGTCGGAAACCGTGCCTTCGATCTTTCCCGTCGTTTGCTGCGCCGCGAGCGGCGACGCGACGAGCGCGATCGCGACAGCGGCACCGAGAACGAGGAATCGAGCGACGACAATCCTCACACGATGCATCATGGATGCGTCCTCCAATTGCGTGAATGCGCGTGAACTACCGGACAGAATTGTGACGTCGGACACGCCACCCCCCTTCGGTGTAAGCCGAAAAGACGGCATGACTACACATGTTGGGTAAGCTGGCCGGGCATTCCAGAACCGTCAAGACATTGTCACGTCAACGTCTAGCGTTCGTATCGCCCCGGGCGCGTGTCCAATTGGGTGGACAGGGCTCATCCAACGGCGGGCGAAAATGCGCCCGATTCACCCACGCCGCAAGAGGCCCCCGGGCTCCATCCCCTACACCAGGAACAGCTCTTGTTGGGGTTCGGACGGGGTCACGAGCGGCCCCGTTTCCCCTACGAAAACGTTGATTTCGCTGCGCATTCCGAAACGACCCGGCAGGTAAATGCCCGGCTCGACCGAGAACCCCACCCCCGCGATGAGGGTGCGCTCGTCCGCCGTCTCGAAGTTGTCGAGGTGGGGCCCCGAGCCGTGCAGGTCGCGATCGATCGAATGTCCGGTACGGTGCACGAAATACTCGCCGAATCCGGCCGCTCCGATCACGCCCCGGGCCGCATCGTCGAGCGCCGCGCCGGTCACGGGCTCATGCTGCTTCCACCGGTCCCGCAGTAATGCGACCGCCGCATCGCGCGCTCCGCGGACGCTCTCCCACACCTTGCGTACCTCCGCGCCCGGCTCGCGTCCGGCGAACGCCATCCAGGTCTGATCCGCGAACACGCTTCCCAGCGCGACCCCGGCCCAGAGATCGAGTAGCAGCACATCGCCCGCCGCGAGCCGCCGATCGGCGCCCGCCTTCGGCTCGTAATGCGGATTGGCGGAGTTCGCCTGAAAGCCGGCGATGGGCGGATGATCGGTGACGAGTCCCGCACGGCCAAACGCATCCATCACGCGCGCCTGCACCATCGTTTCGCGCACTTCCGCGCCGCGCGTCAGCTCGCTGCCAGCCCAGCGCAAGGCGTCCACCGCGATACCGGCGATCGCTTCCGCCGCGCGCCGATGACCCGCCAGCTCGCTCGCCGACCAGCGCGCCGCAAAGCGCGTGATCAACGTACCCGATGAGACGACGCGCGCGCCGAATCCTTCGATCAGCTCGACGACCCCGTGCGGCACGCGATCGAGGTACGGCACCGCGTCAGCCGGCGAGACCTCCATGGCGACGGTCTTGCCGGCGACCAGCGCGCGCAGCTTGTCGTGCAGCTCGCGCCACGCCGCGTAGGGGCGCACCTCGCCCGGAAATCCGTCGAACGAGGCCAGCTCGATGCGGTGCGCGAGCGCGACCGGCGTGCCCTCGCGCGGCAACAAGACGAAAAAGCGGCGCGTCCCCATGCCATGGATACCGAGCACGCGCGTCGCGGCGGGATTGATGCCGTGAAAGTCGTACAACAGCCAGCCGTCGGCGCCGAGCTGGCCGAGCAGCTCGCGCAGCGCGGCAAAATCGAAATTTTCGAGCAGGGTCATTGGTGGCGAGGATCGGGTCCCGCGGCGCGCCACTCGCATGCCGTGCCGCCGCGTGCCCGGCAGTCGACATGCACCATCGCGCCCTCGTAGCCGACGAGCAACCGCAGCAGCTCGACGAGGCCGGCGCCATAAAACCCGCAAGCGGCGCCGTCGGGTGTCGCCTGAATCGCGATCGGATCGGTCACGCGCGCTACCGGGAGGCGCTGCTCGCGGATCAGCTCCGCACCGAGCACGGTGCGCGCCGCGCGGCGCGCCGCACCGTGGCCGAAGAGGCGCGACACCCACGACATCCGTTTTACCGCGCGGCGCGCGGCACGCCGGCCCGCGTCGGCGAACACCAGATCGGCGTCGGGCCGCCGGCCCACGAGCCGCAGCAAGGCCTCGACGTGCGACGGCTCGACGCGCGCGTCTTTGCGCACGAGCTGCTCGAACTCGGCCAGCTGCATCGTGACTGTGGCGGAGAGGCCCAGGCGCTTGACCAGCAATTCCTCGGCGAACTCGGTGAGCCCATCCTCGACGGGGGTGTCGAGATTCTTGACCGCCTCGAGGACGGCGAGCGGGACGATGCTGTGCACCACGGAGCGCGAAACCTACTACTCGGCGCCCCATTGCGAAACTTCCAATGCTTCACGAGCCTTCTATCTGAGAGTTATGACCAACGCACCTCCCGACCTCAAGCGTGAGAGCTTCGAAAAGGAAGCGCTCGTCCACCTCGACGTGTTGTACCGCGTCGCGCTCCGCCTCACCGCAAATCCCTCGGACGCCGACGACCTGGTGCAGGAGACGATGCTCAAGGCGTATCGCGCCTGGGATCAGTATGAGAAGGGAACTAATGCAAAGGCGTGGCTGCTCACCATTCTGAGACATGCGTTCATCAATGAATACCGCCGCCGCACACGGCACCCCGAAACGGTGGACGTGGACACCATCGAGCCGTATGCGGTGTTCTCGGAGGTCCAGGACGACGACCCGCAGGGCGCGTTTTTCGATCGCATCGTGGACGATCAGGTGCTCCGCGCCATCGATCAGCTGCCGGTGGCGTTCCGCGAGACACTCGTGCTGAGCGACGTCGAAGGGATGTCCTATCAGGAAATCGCCGGCATTCTCCAGGTTCCTGTGGGCACCGTGAAGTCGCGCCTGTTCCGTGCACGCCAGCTGCTGCAGGGCAAGCTCTACGATTACGCCGTCGAGATGGGATACATCAAAGGAAGCCCCGCATGAACTGCCGCGAATGCGTCGAGCATCTGTACGAATTCCTGGACCGCGAGCTGACGCCGGATCTCGAGCGGGAGATCCGGACGCATTTGGAAGACTGCCCGCCGTGCGGCGAGCAATTCGATTTCGAGGAGCTCTTCCTGAAATTCCTGCGGGCGCGCTGCCGCACGCAGGGGGCCCCCCAGGAGCTCAAGAAGCGCGTGCTGCGCGAGCTGTTCGGCGAGTGAGATGGCTGACCGGGCGCGGCGCGGCAGCGGCGCTCGCGGTCGGGGTGGCGACGATATATGGATTCGGTTGGCGAGGCTTGCTGCTGCTCCTCGCTTTTTTTGTGTCCGGAAGCTTGTTATCGGAATCCACAACTCGAAACGAACGGCAGGTTCTCGCGAATGGCGGCGTCGCGGCCCTGGCGGCGCTCGCCGGAAGTTGGCCAGGGTTCGCGGGTGCTCTCGCAGCGGCGACGGCTGATACCTGGGCCAGCGAAATCGGCAGACATTCGCGCACGCCGCCGCGTCTGATCACCAACGGTCGTTCCGTCTCCGCCGGAACGGACGGGGGTATCACGCTCCTGGGCACGATGGGTGGGGTCGCAGGAGCGGGGTTGATGGCCGTGCTGGCGGGGTTAGCACACCCTGGTTGGTTCACCGCAGGAGTGGCGGTCGCGGGCATTGTTGGCATGCTGGCGGACTCCCTGCTCGGCGCGACAGTACAAGGAAAGGTCCGGTGGATGGACAATGATGCCGTGAATCTGGCCGCGACCCTGAGCGGAGCCGTCGTCGCCCTGACTGTGCGCTTCGCTTGAGCGCCACGCGTTGGGATGCGGTCGTCGTCGGCGCGGGCCCGGCCGGATCGGCCACGGCCTTGCTGCTGGCGCGCGCGGGGGCGCGCGTGCTGTTGCTCGACCGCGCCCGGTTTCCGCGAGAAAAGCCCTGCTCCGAATACCTGAGCCCCGAATCGACCCGCGTGCTCGAACGACTCGGCAAGGACGTGTTGCATGCCGTCGCCGCCGCTTCACCGGCACAGCTGACCGGCATGAAGGTCGTCGCGCCGAGCGGCGCGGGCGTCGTGGGCCGGTTCGAGACATTCAGTTTCGCCCTGCCACGGACCCGCTTCGACACGATTCTGCGGGACGCCGCGCTCCGCGCGGGCGCCGAGGTTCGGGAGGGCGTCAAAGTCGAAGACCTCGTCTACGACAACGGGGCTGTCGGCGGCGTGATTGCTCGGGACGTGGGACGGGGGACGCGGGACGTGTATCCCACACGCGTCGTGGTCGGCGCGGACGGATTGCGATCGGTCGTCGCGCGGCGGCTGGGCAAAGTGTTCGGCTCGGCGCCGCGGCGCATCGCGTTCACCGCGCACGTGGCTGATGCGCGCGACGTGAACGACCTTGGCGAGATGCACGTGGGGCGGCCGGGGTACGTCGGCCTCGGGCCCATCGGCGCCGGGGTGACGACGGTCGCGCTGGTATTGCCCCTCAGCGAGGCGCGGCGTGGCGAGCGGTTCTTTGCGGAGCTCGACCGCTTCCCGGGCGTTGCGGGCCGCTTCGATGCGCGGCGCGTGGTGCGCCGCGTGCTCGCCACCGGTCCCTTCGCGCGCTGGTCGCGGCGACCCGTCGCGAAGGGCGGCGGCGCGCTCCTGGTCGGTGACGCAGCCGACTTCTTCGATCCGTTCACCGGCCAGGGCATCTACAGCGCGCTGCGCGGCGCCGAGCTCGCGGCGGCGGCCATCCTTGAGACGTTGACGAGTGGGGTGAGCCTGAACGGTTACGCGCGGGCGCGGCGGCGCGAGTTCGCGGGCAAATGGCTGCTCGAGCGGATCATCGGCATCGCGGTGGGCTGGCCGGGGCTGATCGAGCGCGTGGTCGGGCGCATGGTGCGGCGGCCGGAGCTCGCCGATCTGCTCGTGCGCGCGACCGGCAACTGCATACCTGCCCGCGCCGCGCTGGCGCCCGGCGTGCTGGCCGGGTTGCTGCTGTGACTTCACGCGGCGTCGAGCCGCCGCAGTTCCGCCAGCTGCTCGGCCGTTTTGCCACCGGTGTTTCGGTGCTGACGTGCCGGACGCCCAGGGGCGATCCCATCGGCATGACCGCGAGCTCGGTGGCGTCCGTCTCGCTCGATCCGCCGCTCGTGCTCGTTTCGGTCGACAAGGTCCATGACATGCACGCAGCGCTGGAAGGCGGTACGCACTTCGTGCTCAACATTCTGTCCGCCGAGCAGGAAGCGTTGTCTCGGCGTTTTGCCGGGGAGGAGGAGGATCGGTTTCGAGGCGTGAGTTACCGCGAGAACGAGCGGGGCATCGCGGTCATCGACGGCGTCGTCGCCCACATCGAGTGCGAGAAGCGCAGCGCCGTCGCCGCCGGCGATCACACCGTGTTCCTCGGGCTGGTGGTAGGGGGCGACGCCACCGATCGGCGCCCTCTCCTCTATTATAGAGGAGGCTACGCAGGCCTCAGCCGCTGATGCGCACCGTCGATCGCATTCATGTTCACGCTCCATTTGCGAGGGTGTTTGCGGCCGCCAGCTCGGTGTCGCGCTGGCCGTCGATCCTTCCGCACTATCGCTGGGTCCGCGTGCTCCAGGACGGCCTCGTAGAAATGGCGGCGTGGCGTCCATTCGGCGGCGGCCTCCTCAAGTACCCGACGTGGTGGGTCTCGCAGATGACGATCGACCGCCCCGCGGGCGAAATCCGTTACCGTCACGTGCGGGGTATCACGCGAGGCATGGATGTCGTCTGGCGTCTCGTGGACGTCGACGATGGAGTCGATGCCGAGATCGTCCATACCTGGGATGGACCGCGCTGGCCCTTCGTCGGGAAGCTGGCCGCCAACCTCGTGATCGGTCCCATCTTCATCCACGGAATCGCGTCGCGGACGCTGGCGGGAATCAAGCGGGCCGCAGAAGCGGGAGATCGCGCGTGAAGGATTTGCGTCGGGTCGTGATCACGGGGATCGGCGCCGTCACACCGATTGGAACCGCGGCTGCCGGGCTGTGGGCCGGCCTCGAAGCGCGCACGTCGGCCGTCCGCACGATCACCCGCTTCGATCCGACGCCGTTCCGCAGTCACATGGCGGCGGAGATTCCCGATTTCCGGCCGCAGGACCATCTCGATGCCAAGCGCGCGAAACGGCTCGATCGCTTTTCGCAGCTCGCGGTCACCAGCGCCCGTTTGGCGCTCGCCGATGCGGAGATCTCCCCAAGCAAGGAAGATCCCGACCGGATCGGCACGATGATGGGTTCGGCACTGGGCGGTGTGGCGTTCGGCGAATCGCAGGTGCCGCGCTATCTCGCCGAGGGCCCGCGCGGCCTCGACCCGTCCCTCGCGCTCGCGGTCTTCTGCGGCGCCGCGAGCTGCAACATCGCGATCGAGTTCGGATTCACCGGGCCCAACGTCACGAACGCGATGAGCTGCGCCTCGGGCACGATCGCCGTCGGCGAGGCGTTCCACGTCGTGCGCGATGGGCGCGCGGACGTGATGCTCGCGGGCGGCGCGGAGGCGCCGCTGGCGCCGCTCACGTTCGCGGCGTTCAGCATCATCCGGGCGATGAGCACGCGCAACGACGATCCGGCTCGCGCCTCCCGGCCGTTCGACGCGAGCCGCGACGGTTTCGTCATGGGCGAGGGAGCGGCGGTGCTCGTCCTCGAGGAACGCAGCCGGGCGGTGGCGCGGGGGGCCAGGATCTACGCCGAAGTCGTCGGCCACGCCTACACCAACGACGCGTATCACATGACCGCGCCCCGGCCCGACGGCCGCCAGGCCGCGCGCGCCATTCGGCTCGCCCTGGCCGATGGCGACGTCACACCCAGGGACGTCGGCTACGTCAACGCGCATGGCTCCTCCACACCGCTCAATGATTCGACGGAGACCAAGGCGATCAAGCAGGTCTTCGGGGATCACGCCTACCGGCTGAGCGTCAGCGGCACCAAGGGCTACTACGGACACGCGCTCGGCGCGAGCGGCGCGATCGAGGCCGCGATCTGCGCCCTCGCGCTCGACCGCGGCTGGCTGCCTCCTACCATCAACCTCGAACGGCCCGACCCCAACTGCGATCTCGACTGTCTCCCCGGATCGGGAGGCGGCCGGACGGCGTCGCCTGCGGCCGTCGTTTCAAATTCGTTCGGGTTCGGAGGCATCAACGCGGCGCTGGTGTTGCGGCCCGACACCGGCCCCCGGTAGATTGGCCCGGCTTTCAACCAGAGGTCACACGTGAACTACCGGACTCTCCGGGCTCCCGTCGCGGAATTCGTCGGAACGCTGCTCTTCGTCCTCGTTGGCGCCGGCAGTGTCGTCACCCAGGTCGGCGGCGTCGGCGGCAATGTGAGCGTCGCGCTCGCACACGGCTTCGGACTTGCCGTCATCGTCACGATCATGATGCCGATCTCCGGCGGCCACATCAATCCGGCCGTGAGCGTGGCGCTGTGGGTCGGCAACCAGATCGACACGAAGACGCTGGGACGCTACGTGGGCGCGCAACTGCTCGGTGCGATCGTCGGCGCGCTGCTGATCAAGGGTCTGTTTCCGGCTTCGATGGCGCGCATCGCGTCGCTCGGCACGCCATCCATGTCGGGCGCCATGGGCTTGTTCGACGGCATCGTGCTGGAAGCACTGTTCACGTTTTTCCTGGTGAGTGCCGTGTACGGCACTGCCGTGTCGCCGCAGGCGCAGCGCGTCGGCGGATTGGCGATCGGGTTCACGGTGCTGGCATGCGCACTGGGTGGCGGTGCCCTCACCGGCGCCGTGATGAATCCGGCGCGGGCGTTTGGTCCGGCGCTGGTGTCGTGGGACTGGCACGGTCAAGCGGTCTACTGGATCGGACCGCTGCTCGGTGCGGCTGCGGGTGGCGCGCTGTGGAAGTACCTGCTGTTGCCGCGCAGCGCGACGGACCTGACCTAAAGGCTATTGGCTATCGGGTATTGGCTATTGGGTAGTAACCCGATAGCCGATAGCCCATAGCCGATAGCTAGAGCTGTTCAGCCAGTGTCGGTGCGAAGTAGGTGAGAATGATGTCCGCACCGGCCCGCCGAATCGCCGTCACCGATTCCCACATGGCGCGCGTTTCGTCCAGCATGCCCCGCTCCGCTGCCGCCTTGATCATCGCGTACTCGCCGCTCACCTGATACGCGCCGAGCGGCGCGCCGAAGCGTTCCTTGGCCCGGCGGATCAGATCGAGGCACGGACCCGCGGGCTTCACCATCACGATGTCCGCCCCTTCGTCCAGATCGAGCTGAATTTCCTTCATCGCCTCATCACCATTGGGTACGGCCAGCTGATATGACTGGCGGTCCCCGAATTGCGGCGCGGAGCCGGCGGCCTCGCGGAACGGGCCGTAGAATGCGGACGCGAACTTCGCGGCGTACGACATGATCGGCACGTGCGAGAAGCCGCCGGCATCGAGCGCCTTCCGGATGCCGGCCACGCGGCCGTCCATCATGTCGCTGGGCGCCACGAGGTCCGCGCCCGCGCGCGCCTGCACGACGGCAATCTTGCCGAGCAGATAGACGGACGAATCGTTGTCGACCTCGCCATCGCGAATGACGCCGCAGTGTCCGTGATCGGTGTATTCGCACAGGCAGACGTCGCCGGCGACGAGCAGCTGGGGCACGGCGCGCTTCACCGCGCGGATCGCCTGCTGCACGATGCCCTGTTCGTCGTGCGCTTCCGAGCCCGTGGCGTCTTTGGTCGCCGGAATGCCGAACAGGATGATGCCGCCGAGCCCCAGCGCGGCGGCACGCTCCGCCTCGTGCACCAGCACATCGACCGACAGCTGCGCGACACCGGGCATCGCTGCGACGGGGCGCCGCAGACCTTCACCGTGCGCGACGAACAGCGGCCAGATCAGCTGCGACGGCACGACGTGCGTTTCCTGCACCAGACGGCGCAGCGCCGGTGTGCGGCGCAGCCGCCGCATGCGACGGATCGGGAATGGGGCGCTCATCGGGCGAGTAAGCTCGCGGCGCCTTCGCTCTCGAGCAAGCGCGCGACCGTTTTTCCAGCCTCCCACGGCTGGGCATCGTCGATATCGGCGGAGGCGGTAAGCTGAACGGCGCCATCCTGGTGCGTCACTCGCGCGTACAATCGCCGGGCACGCTGCGAATCCGCTCCATCGACCCACGCAGCGATCGGTGCCTGACAACCACCGCCCAGCTCCATGAGCACGGTTCGCTCCGCTGTCACGTCACTCTGCGTGCGCTCATCGGCCAGCGCGGCGACGGTCTTCCACGTTTCCTTGTCGGTGAAGCGAACCTCGATGCCGAGGGCTCCCTGGCCCGGTGCCGGCATCACGACCAGCGGGTCGATGGCCGATCCCTTGTTTCCGAGGCCGAGCCGCTCGAGCCCCGCGATGGCGAGCAGCGCCACATCCAGACCGTCACGCGATTCGACTTTCTGAACTCGTGTCGGGACGTTGCCACGCAATGCCACCACCTCGAGATCGGGGCGCAGAAAACGAACCTGGGCGATGCGCCGCAGGCTGGACGTGCCGACCCGCGTGCCCGCCGGGAGATCGGCGAGTGAGGTGCCGTTGACCAGCGCTTCCCGGGGATCGTGACGCGGCGGGACCGCGGCGAGGACGAGACCGTCAGGGAATCGCGTCGGCAGATCCTTCAGCGAGTGCACCGCGACGTCGATGCGCCCGTCGAGCAGGGCGTTTTCAATCTCCTTGGTGAAGAAGCCCGTGCCCTCGAGCTCGTGCAGCGGCCGGTCCACTTCTGCATCGCCTTGCGTCTTGATGACGACGATCTCCGCGGCGACGCCGTTTGCCGCCAGGCGGTCCCGCACCCAGTCGGCCTGCCAGCGCGCCAACCGGCTGCCACGCGTGCCGATTCTCACGGGAACCGCCGAGCGAGCGATTCCACGAGGCCGGGAACGGTATGGGGCTCGGCTTCAATGATCTCGCGCATGCCCAGCTCTCGCGCGGTACCTGCCGTGACGGGACCGATCGTCGCGGCGACGAATCGCCCCGACGTGGCGGCGGCGCGCCCCACGAGATCGACGAAGCAGCGTACCGTGGAGGACGACGTGAACGTGACGGCATCGATGCGGCCGCGCGTGATCTCGGCCGCGAGCCCGCTGAGGTCCGTCTGCACCGGTACGGTGCGATACACGGCGATGGTGTCGACCTCGGCGCCGTGCGCCCGCAGGCCGGCCGCGAGCACCTCGCGCGCATCCTCGGCAGCGGGAATCAGCACCCGGGCACCGACGAGCGAGCCGCCGCTGCGCTGGATCAGCGCCTCTGCCAGCGCTTCCGCGACGAATTCGTCGGGTACGAGCGCCGGCACGAGACCCCGCGCCGCCAGCGCGTCAGCCGTGACGGACCCAATGGCGGCGACGCTGGTGGACGAGAACACGCGGGGCGTGAGTCCCCACGCGACGAGACGATCGAGGACCACCTGGACGGCGTTCTGGCTCGTGAACACGACCCAGCGATAGGAGGAGAGACCCGTCAACGCGGCGCGCAGCGCGCCGAGATTCTCGAGCGGCTGAATGCGGATCACGGGCGCCAGCACCGGCTCGGCGCCGCGCTCTTCCAGCGCCTGCGCCAGCTCGCCGGCTTGCTCGCGCGCGCGCGTGACCACGATGCGGCGCCCTGTCAATGACCCCATGCGCCGTTGCAATCTCACCGTGGCTCTCCCCATTATCAAGCAATGTTTCGCTCACTGCGCGCCGCGCTGGGGCGCTTCTGCGCACGCCGCGCCGCCGCCGCGCAGCGCGATGCCCCCCGCGCCGCGCTGGCCTGGCTGCGGCTCGGCTGCAAATTCGCCCCGAGCTTCGCCGACACCTACCCCGCGCTCGTGCATCTGTCGCGGGCGCTCGGTGACCGCTGGGGCGCGGTCGAGGCCGCCCGCGCCGCGAGCGTTCGCTTCCCCGACCATGCCGACGCCTGGATGTTGCTGGGTGAGGCGCTGCAGATGGTATTCCGGCAGGATGAGGCGCTCGGCGCGTTCGAGCAAGCCCTCGCGCTGGAGGAGCGCGCCGATGCGGCGATGGCTGCCGGCACGCTGTACCAGCGCGTGGGGCGCTTTCCCGAAGCGGCGGCGCGCTTCGCGCGCGCGTATGCGGCGGGCGGGGGCGCCCCCGCGCTGTGGCACAACGCGCAGGCGCTGTACGACGCGGGAGATCACGGCGCGGCCGACGAGGCTCTCAATCTCTGGGCGACGCAGGTGCCGGACGGGCACGAGCGACTGCCCGAGGCCCGCGCCGAGTTACGGGCGAAGGCTGCGGCGCGCGCGCAGGTACAGTGACAGCGCGTAGCCGACGATGATCACGGCGGCGACGACATAGGCCGCGATCATGTAACCGCCGTTTTCAGGCATGCCCTTCCCCGCTCTCGCCGGCCGCTTCCAGCTGCTCACCCAGATAGCTCAGCGCGTACCGTTGCACGACGAACCCCACATAGAGCAGCGTGAACACGCCGACCGAAAAGAGCCAGGTCGCCAGCATGCTCCCCGGAAGCGATGGCGCGCTCGGCTTTAGCACGATAGGCATCGGGTGCAACGTCGGAAACATATAGACGCTGAAATGGATGAAGGGAACCTCGACCATCCCGCAGATCCCGAGGACCGCCGAGAAGCGGGCCCGCATCGCAGGATCGGCGACTGCGCTGCGCAGCAACAGGTATCCCACATACAGAAGGAAAAGGAATAACGTGAACGTCAGACGGGCGTCCCATGTCCACCAGGTCCCCCAAATCGGCTTCCCCCAGATCGGACCTGTGGTGAGGACGATGGCCGCGAACACGGTGCCCGCCTCGGCCGACGCTGCGGCGAAGCGATCGAGTCGCGGGTCCTTCAAGAACAGGAAAAAGATGCTGGCCAGCCCAACCAGGATCATCGCCGCCTCGGCCCAGATCGCCGCGGGGACGTGGATGTAGAAGATTTTTTGGGCCAGTCCCTGCGTCGCCTCGACGGGCGTGTAGGCCAGCGCGCGGACGTATACGCCGGCGAGCAGCAGCAGCGCGATCGCGGTGACCCACTGTCCCACACGCAGCATTCTCATTCGTTCACCGTCGCTGGAAACAGCATCAATGCCAGAGCAACGAAGACCACGTCGTAGACCGCGAGCATGTTAAGCCAGCCGACAATCTCGCTCAAGGGACGAGCGGCCAGGAGGCGCACCGTCGCGAGCACCGCCCAGCTCAGCGGCGGAATCATGAACGGCAACACCAGCACGGGGAGCAGCAGCTCGGCGTATCGTGTGCGCGTCGTCATCGCGCTGAACAGTGTGCCCACGGCGACAAAACCGACGGTCGCCAGCGCAATGATAGCGGCGAGCGGCCCGAGAAACGGCAGCACCGGCACGTTGAAGAACAGCGCTACCAGGGGCACGCCGAGCAGCTCGATCGTCGCCACGAAGATGAGATTCGCGACCAGCTTGCCGAGATAGATGCTGCCGCGGGCGATCGGCGCCAGCAACAAGCCGTCGAGGGCCTGGTTCTCGAGCTCGAGTTGAAATGCTCGGTTCAAAGCGAGGATCGCCGCAAAGGTGAAAGTCACCCATAGGATGCTGGGCGCCAGGTCAGAGTTGGAAACGGCGGTTTCATCATGGCCGAACTTGAACACGACCAGCACGAGCACGACGAACACCGCCGCGGCGAGAATCGCCGTGCGCGAGCGGAACTCGACGCGCAGGTCCTTCGACGCGACGGCCCAGGCGTGGCGCAGCAGGTCAGGCGATCGCATTGCGATAGTCCTCGGCCACCTGCGCCGGCCCGCGCGCGCCGCGGGGGGCGAGCTGCACGAAGCGGCCGGCGCGCATGAAGGCGACCTCGGTCGCGAGGCCCGTGCCTTCTTCTACGTTGTGGGTCACCAGCACCGACGCGCGGCCCGCGGCGGCATGCTGCGCGAGCAAGCGGCTGAACGCTTCCGCCGCGGTGCGGTCGAGACCGGTAAACGGCTCGTCGAGCAACAGGACGGCCGGGTCATGGACGAGCGCGCGCGCGATCGCGACGCGCTGGACGAGACCGCGCGACAGCGAGCGCACCGACCGGCCGGCGTGTTCGGCGAGACCCAGCCGGGAGAGCAGATCGGGGGGGAGCGGCACGTCGTAGAGCGACGCCCAGAATCGCAGGTTTTCGAGAACCGTGAGCTGGGCGTACAGCTGGGGCTGGTGTCCGATCCAGCCGATGGCGCGCCGGCCGCCGTCGATGTGTGCGCGTCCGCCCTGCGGGTGGATGAGGCCGGCGAGCACTTTGAGCAGCGTTGTCTTCCCGGCGCCGTTGGGACCGAACACGGCGAGCGTTTGGCCGGGCTGTACGGTGAAGGAGACGTCGTCGAGAGCCGTGACGGCACCGAAGCGATGCCGCAGCCGCTCAGCCAGCAGCATCGATGGCGGCCGCGAGCTCGCTCAGTTCGTAGGGTTTGACGAGGTAGCGGCTGTGCCCCAGGTCGAGCACGTTCATCAACGGCTCCATGCTCACGTAGGCCGTCGTCACGACGACGGGCAGCGTGGGCCGAGTCTCGCGAATGCGTTGCAGCAGCTCGATCCCGTCGGTGTCGGGGAGCCGCATGTCGAGGACTAAGACATCGGGCTCGAAATTGGTCAGCTGGCGCATGGCTTCGGCGCCGCTGGGCGCGTAGGCCATGGAATACTTGCCCCGGAAGAACCGCTCATAGGAGTATTGCAGGGCGGCTTCATCTTCGACGAAGAGGACCTTCCGGGGGGGCGGCGCCATCGCGCCCAATCTACGTCAGGAAACGCCGGTCTCCAATTCGAACAGGTCGTCCAACTTGGTGAGAACAAGAAGGAAACGCAGCTCTTCATTGGCGCCCCGCAGGCACACGGTCTGGCGGCGCTCGGCGGCCTTGCGCTGGATCAGCATCAGCGCACCCAGGCCGGCGCTGTCGACCGAGCGCGTCCCCGACAGATCGATCACCAGGCGGCCGGCCCCCTCGGCAAGCAGGTCCAGCACCTCCCCGGCAGCGCGGCGAAACGCGGTGCGGGACTCGAGATCGAGCCGCTCCGGGGCCGCGATAGTCTTCTCCATCGGGCGCGTCGACATCAGTGTGTTCTCCACGGGCATTGGTGACATAATTCCTCCGCTGCCTGCTTATGCCACTCCAATGCCATGTCTGCTAAGACGCGCTGCATCAATTGTTTGGCACAAACAGGTGAGCGCGCTCACCCTCATTTCCTGCCGCAATGCGAGCGGCGCGGTGCAACTTGCTAGAGTCCTCCTCTTCCTTAATATCCCCAACCATGGCGACTGACCGGATCGAAACACTGCTCGACGAGCAGCGACGCTTTCCCCCCCCGGACAGCTTCAAGGCCCAGGCGCATGTGCGCGACGTCACACCGTACGAGCGCGCCCGGCGGGACCCGGAAGGATATTGGGCGGACTGGGCGAAGCAACTCGAATGGAGCCGTCCGTGGGACCGAGTCCTCGAGTGGAAGCCGCCGCACGCGAAGTGGTTCCTCGGAGGCAAGCTCAACGCGTCGGTGAATTGTCTCGACCGGCACGTTCGCGCCGGGAGGGGCGAACGGGTCGCGCTCATTTGGGAAGGCGAGCCGCCCGGTGAGGTGCGGCGCATCACGTACAGCGAGTTGCACGCCGACGTCAACAAGTTCGCCAACGTTCTGAAAGGGTTGGGCGTGGCGCGCGGCGACCGCGTCGCGATCTATCTGCCGATGGTCCCCGAGGTCGCGGTCGCGATGCTCGCCTGCGCGCGCATCGGCGCCGTCCATACGGTGGTATTCGGCGGATTCTCCGCTGAATCGCTGCGCGACCGGATCAACGATGCCGGCGCGAGGCTGGTGATCACCGCCGATGGCGGCTACCGCCGCGGCGCCATCGTGCCCCTGAAACAGAACGTCGATGAAGCGCTCGCGGGGACGCCGAGCATCGAGCACGTGATCGTGCTGCGTCGCACCGGGCAAACCGTCACGTTCAAGACCGGACGCGATCTCTGGTGGTCGGAGCTGATGGCCAAGGCGGCGCGCGACTGCCCGCCCGAAGCGATGGATGCGGAGGATCCGCTGTACATCCTCTATACGTCGGGCACGACGGGGAAGCCGAAAGGAATTCTGCATACCACCGGCGGCTACCTCACGCACGTCTACGCGACGACCAAGTGGGTGTTCGATCTCAAAGACTCGGACGTGTTCTGGTGCACGGCGGACGTCGGCTGGGTGACGGGACATTCCTACGTGGTATACGGTCCCCTCGCCCTGGGCGTTACGGAAGTGATGTACGAGGGCGCGCCGGACCATCCGGGGAAGGATCGCTTCTGGGCGATATGCGCGAAGCACGGCGTCAGCGTCTTCTATACGGCCCCGACCGCGATCCGCACGTTCATGAAGTGGGGAACGGAGCTACCTGCGCGACACGACCTCTCGAAACTGCGCCTGCTCGGCTCGGTCGGAGAGCCGATCAATCCGGAAGCATGGATGTGGTATCAAGAGCACATCGGCGGTGGCCGTTGCCCCATCGTCGACACATGGTGGCAGACGGAGACGGGCGGCATCATGATCACGCCTTTGCCGGGTGTGACCGCGACAAAACCGGGTTCGACGACGGTGCCCTTCCCCGGCATCGAAGCGGTGCTGCTCGACGGCGAGGGCAACGAGGTGAAAGTCGGCGGTGGGTATCTGGCCATTCCCAAACCGTGGCCGGGAATGCTGCGGACGATCTGGGGCGACGACGAACGCTACCGCCAGGTCTATTGGAGCAAATGGAAGAATACGTACTTCCCGGGCGACGGCGCGAAGCGCGATCACGATGGTTACTTCTGGATTCTGGGTCGCGTGGACGACGTGCTGAACGTCGCCGGACATCGCATCGGCACGATGGAAGTCGAGAGCGCGCTGGTGGACCACTCGGCCGTCGCCGAGGCGGCCGTCGTGGGGCGCGCGCACGACCTGAAAGGCCAGGCGCTCGCGGCCTTCGTCACGCTCAAAGAGGGACGTCAGGGCACCGATGCGTTGCGCGAAGAGCTGAAGCAGCACGTCTCCAAGAAAATCGGCGCGCTCGCGAAGCCCGATGACATTTTGTTTTCCGCGGACCTGCCGAAGACCCGCAGCGGGAAAATCATGCGGCGCCTGCTCAAGGACATCGCCGAAGGGCGGGCCCTCGGCGACACGACTACACTCGCGGATCCGGCAGTGGTCGCGAAGCTACGGGATCAGTACGAGGCGCAGGAAACATGACGGAAGGACGGAAGGACGGAATGTTTATCGTTCCGTCATTCCCTCCTTCCGTCGCATTGCCATGACCGCAACCACCCATATCGCCGTAATGATGACAGCCGACCCCACGCACCAGCGGCAGATCGCGTGAATCACGAATAGCTCGAGATAGGTGAGATACCCCGTAAAGAGCACGCCCACCGTCGCGAGGCCCAGCAACGTGACGCTCCAGTTTTTCTGCGTGAGCGCTGCCGGACGCAGCGCCATCAGCGCCACGATCAGGATCGCCAGGTAACCAACCACGCCGTAGAATGCGACGGGGAGTCCGAGGAAGACGGCCCATGGGCTGGTCTGCACCGTTTCGCACCCGCCCGAGGCGCCGCACTTGATCGCTCCACCGAAGCCGAGCGCGTGGAGCCAGAGATAGAGCGCGACGAACAGGCCGACGAGCGCGAGCAGCGCGATCGCCTGGCGGTACCGCATCAATGCGTGGCGGAGGCTTGGCGCCCTGGGCGCCTGGATGCATGCGCGATCATGCTGTCGACGACGGCTTTGAAGTCGTCAGAGCCGGGCAAGCGCCGGAAGGTCAGCTTGGTGCCGTTGGCGAAGAACGTCGGCGTTCCGTCCACGAGCTTTTGATCGCCCTCCTGGCGGCTGAACTCGATGCGCGCGGCAAACTGGCCTTTCTCCATGCACGAGTCGTAGGCATTGAGGTCGACACCCGCGGCGCGCGCGAGATCGCGGAACAGTGAAGCGGGATCCTTGCCGGTCTGCGCCCACTGATGGTGGTAAAAGAGCTGATCCTGCATCTGGAAGAATTTTCCCTGCGCGCCCGCGCATTGCACCGCATGGGCGGCGAAGCGGGAATACTTGTGGATCGGCAGCGGGTAGTCGCGGAAGCGCCAGCGCACGCGTCCCGTATTGATCAACTGCTCCTTGATCGTCGGCATCTGGATGGTGGCGAAGGTGGCGCACACGGGACACTCGTAATCCAGGTACTCCGTGATCTCGACCGGCGCCGTCTCCGATCCCAGCGTGTAGCCGCGGAAGCCGTCGTCGACGACGGTCGGTGGCGGACCCGCTGCGGCTGCCGACGCGCCGCCGCCCGACTTGAGCAGCGCGAAGACGGCGACCGCCAGCACGACAGCCACCACACCCACGACGACATAAAACCGATTCATGCCTGCAGATCCCCTCGCCAGGGCTCATCGTCGTCCGGATCGTCGAGCGAGAGCTCGCCCATCGCCTCTTCGACGATGCGGCGGCTCTCCGCGACGTCCGGCGTGTCATATGTGCTGCGCACTTCGTAGTGAAACAACTCGCTGCGCGCATTCCCCAGCAGTTTTTGCAGCTCCGGCGCCGCTTCGAGCAGCCGGCCCGACCGGTCCAGCTCTTGTATGCGCTCGGCCAAAGCCCGCAGCAACGCGACGAGCCGCTGCGCGCGCTCGGGCCCGTAAACTTCTTCGCTCATTGCTTCCTCCCGGAACGCGGGAACCCCCGCTCCTGCTGTGGCATTATACCACACAACCCATTATCTTGCGGCGCCGTTTCCCCGATGTTTTCGAGTTCTTCACCCGAAAGGAAGTCCCCTGCATGGCCAAAAAGCGTGGTGAGCCACGGAAGTACGCGATCCCCACGAGCTTCGAGCAGGCACGCGACGAGCTGTTCTCCCATATTCTCCGCTGTGGAGTGTTGGAAGCCACACCCGAGCATCAAAAGGAATGGTTCGACGACACGTTGCTGTACCTCGCGGATCGCTTCGCCGACCTGACCGAGACTGAGATGAACGAGCTGCGCGTGCTGGGCGAGCGCTATTGCCGCCCCGTCGTAGCCCGCACCGCTCCCGTCGGCGCCGACGCCTGACGGTCACCGTCTGCGGCAGGAGGGCGCCCTTCTCGGGCGCCTTTTTTTTTAGCTTGCCCGCCACCACCTGGGGAACGACCGCATCCGCCAACCCGCGGCGGCGCGCACGCCGCCCGCCAGTCCCAGCTCCGCGTACCACCCTTGCCGGCGTCCCGGCGTTTGTTCGACTCCCAACAACACCGCCAGAAATCCCTGGCCCGGCGCTCCGCGTCGCGCGGTAAACGCCGCCCCAAAGCCGGCATACATCCCCAGTCCCGTGCGCGTGGCGGGATTCACGAGCAGTTGCAGCGTCAACTGCGCCCGCGCGGCCGCCTGCCCCGCGACACTCCCGCCCGCGAGATCGAGACCGAGGCGGCTCTCAGCGCTGGGCCGATGCGCCACGCCGAGCGCCGCGCCGACGAATGTCTGCCGCGCCATCGCGGCCGCCGCGCCCAGGCTCAGCTCCGTCGCCGTCAATTGTTGCGCATGTGCGAGAAGGGGAAAGCACGTCGCCAGGGCGGCGAGCGTGACGCTACGCAATGGCGACGTCGTAACTGATCGCGATGTCGGGCGCGAGCGACGCAACGACGGAGCAGTACTTCTCGAGGGAGAGATCGACCGCACGCCGCACCTTGAGGTCGTCGGCACCTGCACCGCGCACGGCGAAATGAAACGCGATGGCGGTGAACCGCCGCGGCTCTGACTCGCGCCGCGTGCCGTGCACCGAGATGTCGAGGGATTCGAGCTGGATGCGCTGCTTCTGGAGAATGATCACGACGTCCGATGCGGTGCATGTCGCGGCGGCGAGCAGCAACAGCTCGACGGGGGACGTCGCGGCCGTCGAATCACCGTCCACCAGAATCGCGGGACGGCCGACGCCGCTGCCTTCGAACTGCAGGTTGCGCAGCCAGCGCATCGTCACCTCGGCCGTGCGCGCCATTGCTAGTTGCCCCGCCGCGTCGTGAGTCCGATGAACAGCCGGTGCCGGCGCAACCGGTCCATGCCGTGGTACTCGAGGATCCAATTGAAGGTCGAGCGGTAGCGCAGCTCGAACCCGAATGCGGTGTTGAGCCAGAGACCGGGGCAGCGCGGATCCGATCCGCACCCGTCGCGACCCGCGACGCCGAGGCCTGCACCGATGTACGGCGTCGCGACCTCTTCATCGTTGGTGAAACGCCACAACAATTCGAAATTCCCGACATAGGTGTTGGGCCCATGGAAGACTCCGATCTCCGCCGACGGGCGGAGCCGGAGGCGATTCGAGAACAGATCGCCGATGTCCAGTGTTGATCCGAGGACCAGCTGGCTGGAGCGGCGAAAGTCCACGCCGCCGCGCACACCGAAGCCGAACAGTCCGATGCGCGTGCCCCCATGCCCGGCGTTCTTCGGCGGCTGGAATTGCTGCGCCGCCGCCTGACGAACGGCAAGGACCGCCACGAGCACCAGCACGACGATTCGCATCCGTCTCCTCGTTCGCGAGTTCAGTGTGCGGCCTCGGTCGTTTTTCGCGCCGCCGTGCGCCCATAGTCCCAAATAGCGTACACTGCAATGGCTGCGGTGGCCCAGGCGAGATGCCGAACGTAGGGGGAGTCGGCGATGGCCGCGACCAGCGTGAGCAACTGGGCAATCGTCACCGCTTTGCCGCCGGCGCGCGCCGGCAGCGCGACCGGCCTCCGCAACAGCCACGTCGCCACGAATCCCAGCACCGCCAGGATGTCCCGCAACAACACGCCCGCCAATTCGTACCACGCGAGCAGCCCGCGGCGCGCCACGGTGATGAACGCCACCGCCATGAAGGCCTTGTCCGCGATAGGATCGAGCACGCTGCCCGCGCGCGAGGCCCCGAAGCGCCGCGCCAGCAACCCGTCGGCTACGTCACTCGCCGCCGCCGCGGCAACGAGGGCGAGCTGCCACGCCGGCGCACGGACGAACGGGAACAGCACCGCGAGCGGAAAACGCAGCGCCGTCAGGGCATCCGCTACCGCGAAACGCGGTTTCACCGTACCTTAGCCTCCGTGGACGTCAAGCTGCTGAAACAGGCGGCCATCTTCCAGGATCTGGACGACGGCGAGTTGGCCCGCGTGACGGAAGTCTGCCGCGAGCAGAAGTTCACCGTCGGCCAATACGTGTTCAAGGAAGGCGAGCCGGGGAACCGCCTCTTCCTCATCGCCGAAGGGGAAGTCCGGATTTCCCGGACGATTCCCGGCTCCGGCGAGGAAGCTCTGGCCGTGCTCAAGCCGGGATCGTGCTTCGGGGAAATGTCGATCTTCGATCGGTCCGAGCGGTCGACCGACGCCATCGCGAACACCACCTGCACCCTCATCACGATCTCCCGCTCCGACTTCGAGCTGCTCCTCGACTTCAACCGCGACGTGGCGTACAAGATTCTGTGGTCGGTCGTGCGGCTCCTCTCCGCCCGGCTGCGCGTGACGAACGACAATCTGCGGTCGTTCCTCGCGATGTCCATGTTCTAACGGAGACCTCGTGAATTCACTGACGCCGTACGCGGCTTTTTTCATGCGCCTGGCGGTAGGCGGGGTGTTTCTGCTCCACGGCCTGGGCAAGTTTCACAATGGGATCGGTGCGACGGCCAACTTTCTCGCCACACATCACATCCCCTTTGCAACGATCTTCGCGGTGATCGTGATGACTATCGAGACGGTGGGCGCCCTGTGCGTGCTGTTCGGAATTCTGACACGCGCCTGGGCAGCAGCGATGGCCGTCGTGATGGTCGTCGCCATTCTGGCCGTCAAGCTGCCCGGCCACCAGAATTTTGAGTTGGAAGCGCTGCTGCTCGCGGGCGCCGTGACGCTCGTGGCGTTGGGCGATGGGCCGCTCTCCATCGCCGTGCGCTTCAAGCAGAGCCCAACCTAATGCAGGATTCTTAACACTCCGGCGTCCGCTCCGGCGCGCAGAAAGCTCTCCGGATCGCTCGCGGGAATCGCCACGCCGGTCTGCTTCCGCCAGCGCTTCGCGCTGGCTTCCATGTACTCCTCGAGTGATCCCGCGACCCACTCGGCCGCGTCGTCCTTCATCTGCCGGACGATCTCCTCCCACGTACCGACGTAGGTCGCTCCGGCAACCGTACTGACCCGGTGGACCTCGAAGCCCTTGTTCTTCATCCCCTGCAGCTCGGTGAGCAGCGTGCCGAACAGCTCCAGCTGGCGCGGATCGCGGATCTGGCCGTCCGGAGTCATCGCTTCGATCTCCGAGAGCAGCAGGTCCTCCGGGGCGGCGTCGCCCGCCAGCTCGTTCAAGCGCTCGTTCCACGGCACCAGCTCAGGATCCTCGTCGGGCAGGCGGTACACGCTCTTCTTCAGCTCCACCAGCCGCCAGATCGCGAGCGCGTCGTAATGCTCCTCGGGTCCGGTGCGCTCGAGATGGAACAGCGCGGCTTCGTATTCGCCGCGGTCGTACAGCAGGTTCGCGAGATAGATGCGCGCCTCGCCGAGGCTCGGGTCCAGCTCGAGCGCGCGACGCAGCCAATGCAGGCTGCCCCCCTCGTCGGCGAGCCGATGCGCGGCGTACCCGACGCAGGCGGCGGCATCGGCGGAGTCGGGATGCGCGCGTACGGCGCCTTCGAAGAAGCGGCGTGCCTGATCGAGGACGGCCTCCCGGAACAGCGCCCGCCCGATTTGCAGCATCAGGTCGTGGTCGTCCTGAAACCCGAGCGCCAGCACGCGCTCGAAGCACGCCAGCGCGGCGCCGCGCTCGCCAAACTTGAGCAGCACTTCGCCCAGGCCGGCGAGCGTGTCTTCGTGATCCGGATCGAGGCCGCGCGCTTCTTCGAATGCGCGCCGAGCCCACGCAAACTCTTCGCGCGCGAGCCGAGCGTAGCCCATGCCGACATGCAGCTCGACGGCATGAGGGTACAACCCCAGGCCTTCGCGCAGGGTATCTATAGCCTCGTCGTATTGTCCTTCGTTGTAGAGCTGATGTGCGCGTTCGTCATATTCGTCGGAACTGAGGAACGGATCCGACATCGAACGAGACCCTCCGGGATGGTTGCGCTATGATAAGAAACGGAGTGCGGTTACACAAGCGACCCGCGCCCGCTATTTTGACCCGCGATGCCCGCCTCGTTCAGCGTCATTCCTGACGGCTCGGCAACGTCGCCGGGCGGCTTTGCCGCCGCCGCCGCGCACGCCGGTCTGAAAGCGGACGGCTCGCTCGACGTCGCGTTACTGGTCAGCGCTACGAGCTGCGCGACCGCCGGCGTTTTCACCCGCAACGCGCTGCGCGCCGCGCCGGTGATCTACGATGCCGATCTGCTCAGCGAGCGGCCCGGTCGCATGCGTGCCGTGGCGATGAACGCTCGCGTCGCCAACGCGTGTACGGGCGCCGCCGGCCTCGAAGCGGCGCGCGCCATGGCCCGTTGCGCCGAAGAGGCAGCCGGCCTGCCACCACGGACGGCACTCGTGCTGTCGACCGGTGTGATCGGCGTACCGCTCCCTGTGGATAAGGTCGAGCGCGGGTTGCGCCAGGCCGCGACCAAGCTCTCGGCGGCGGGCGGCGTGGATGCCGCTCGCGCCATCATGACCACAGACACGCATCCCAAGCATTGCGCGGTTCGTCTCGAAACGCCGGGGGGCCCGATTATCATCGGCGGGATGGCGAAAGGTGCCGGCATGATCCATCCCGACATGGCCACGCTGCTCGGGGTGCTCACCACCGACGCCGTTTCGGAGCCGGGTGTGCTCCAGCCGTTCTGGAAGCGCGTCGCCGACCGCACATTCAACTCGATCTCCGTGGACGGCGACACCAGCACCAATGACACGGTACTGCTCTTGGCCAATGGGCATGCGGGCATCGATCCATCGCGCGACGGCGCGACGTGGAAGCTGTTCGAGGAAGCGGTGACCGACGTGGCACGCAAGCTGGCGCTTGCCGTTGTGGAAGATGGTGAAGGGGCGACGAAACAGCTCGAGATTCACATCACCGGGGCTCAGACCGAGACACACGCGCGTGAAGTGGGGATGGCAATCGCGCGGTCGACCCTCGTGAAGACGGCGATCTATGGCGGCGATCCCAACTGGGGCCGTGTGCTCGCAGCCGCGGGCGTCGCCGGCGTGGCGCTCGTCGCGGACAAAATCACGCTCGAGGCGGCGACCGGGAGCGGCTGGCTGACGCTCGCCAGCGGCGGGGCCACCGCACTCACCGATCTCGCACAGGCGCGAGGCATTTTCCAGCAAAAAGCCATCCGCCTCCGTCTCGACCTGGGACTCGGTCGAGCGGAGGCGGTGGTGTGGACCTGCGATCTCTCCCCGGATTACGTCCGGATCAACTCCGACTACACGTCCTGATTACGGCTTAGCCTTGGTCGTGTCGCGCGGCGCCGTCGTGCTGGCCGCCTTCGCCTTGCGTGCGCGACGCCGATGTCCCTTCGCCTTCGACGTATCGGCTTGCTGCGACGCGCTGGTGCGCGGTTTGGCTGGAGCTGCAGTCGGCTGCTGAGCGATCATGGCTGCAGGTGCGGCGAGTGTAACGAGCAACATTGCGGTGCGGAGCATCAACGAGCCTCAGGTTAGGGTCGCTGATACGACCCTTTCGTTCCACGCCGCGTCACTCCCGCCTCAGGCGCCGGTACATTTGGCAACATCGCATGGACGCGGGCCAGCGCGTCGGAGGGAGTCCGCCCACCGCCCCGCTGCAGCTCGTGATCGGCGGCAACGGCGACGTCGAGCAACCGCACGCCCCGCAAGCCTTTATTGTGCGCGTCCACCAGCAGGTCTGCGGCGGAATCGGGGTTGAAGCGGTGCGCGACGAGATCGGCCGCCGCGTGTAAGACCGGTCCGGGCGACTCGTTGGGCGCAATCGTCAGCAACCGCGCGACGATAGGGGCCGGCAACCCGCGCGCCAGCGCGGCAGCCACCGCCGCCACGTGACCTTCAGGCACCGGCTGCCCCGGTACGGCGCGAGCGACGAGAATGCGAGCGTCCCGGAGCTGCAGCAGGACGAGCCGTACACCGTTCACGAGACGGTCGGCGGGAATGCCCTTCGCACCGCCCTCCAGCGCCTTTTGTACCAGCGGCTCGCTCGGCAGACTCTCAGCGACGGCAGTCGCGATGATCGAATCGATTGCCGGCAAAGCGGCAGCAGGTAC
>Ga0137409_10000171_pt1 | contig 64470 bp, 59 predicted proteins | sample CZODoug1_16funga_FD_122059 | JGI IMG/M metagenome (GOLD analysis project Ga0137409, IMG submission 122059) | Vadose zone soil fungal communities from Angelo Coast Range Reserve, California, USA - CZODoug1_16fungal (Hybrid Assembly) | ecosystem: Environmental > Terrestrial > Soil > Vadose zone... | reverse complement strand
GGCGAGATGAGCTCCGCGCCGATCACCAGGGCGTTGCGCACCACCTGCGTGCGGATCAGCGCGGTGGCGGCGGACAGGCCGTAGAGAAAACTGGTGCAGGCGGTGTTGATGTCGAAGGCCGCCGCGGGCTGCGCGCCGATGCGCACCTGGATGCCTGAGGCCATGTTCGGCACCTGGTCCTCATGGCTGCAGGTGCCGAACACGATGAGCTCGATGCTGCTGCCGGCGATGCCTGCGGCGGCGAGCGCGCGCGCCGCCGCCACGTACGCGAGCTCTTCCAGGCCGACGTGGGAGATTCGCCGCTCGCGAATCCCGGTGCGACTGACGATCCATTCGTCGCTGGTGTCGAGCAGGCTGGAAAGATCGTGGTTGCTGAGCACCGCCGGCGGCAGGCACTTGCCCCAGCCGGTGATGGCCGCGTGGATCACAGTGACGCCCCCTCCTGCTTCGTAAGAATAGCAGGCTGCCGCTACAATCCGCAGCCGCAGTCGACAGGCGCCGCCGCCGCGCCGCAGTTGCTAGGGCGCCGTCGGCAGCGGGCTGGCATCCGGAGCGTAGTCAAAGGAGTCGAAGTGCAAGCGCTCCGTGGGCAATCCATGACGCGGAAAGCGTGCCCGCATCGCTTCGATCATCGCGGGCGGGCCGGCGGCGTACACCTCAAAGCGCGCCAGGTTCGGGTAGTCGGCGAGCACGGCTTCATGCACCCAGCCGCAGCGATGATGCGCGGCTTCGGCCGCGGACGCTTCGGACAATACGGCGGTGAACGTAAGCTGCGGATGCCGGCGCACCCACTCCAGCACCAGCTCTTCCTCGTAGAGGTCCTGCGTGTGGCGCGCCCCCCAGTAGAAGTGGATGTCGCGCCGGATACCCGTTTCCAGCACATGCCGCAGCATCGACTTCAGCGGGGCGAAGCCCGTGCCACCCGCGACCATGAGCACCGGGTCCGAGCCTTGGGCGTAGCTGAACTGCCCGAGCGGCCCTTCGATCCTGAGCAATGACCCCGCACCGAGCGGCGCGGCGGCGCCGCCCACAGCCGCGGCGGCCCCGAACAGCCGCTCGCTGAATCCTCCACCGCTGACCCGCCGCACGTGCAGCTCGATGAGCTCGCCGTCGTGCGGCGGGTTGGCGATGGAGAAGCTGCGGCGCCGGCCGCTCTCCAGCAGCACGTCCAGGTATTGCCCGGGATGGAAGCGCAGGCGCTCCACCGCCGGCAGTCGCAACCACAGCTGCATCACGTCGGGCGCGAGCGGCCGCAAGCGCGCAATCCGGCACGGCAGCGTCTTGATCTCGACATCTGCGACGCTGGCGATGAGGCGCGCGCGCACGGTGAGGTCCGAGTTGGCGCGCGCCTGGCACAGCAGGATGTCGCCGCACTGCGCTTCTTCCGCCGTGATGCCGAGCGGTGGGCCGTTGGGGTAGTGGATCTCGCCGGCCAGCAGGCGTGCGCGGCACGAGCCGCAGTGGCCGGACTTGCAACTGTGCGGCAGGTTGAGTCCCGCGCTCAGTGCGGCTTCCAGTACCGGCTGTCCCGGCGTGACGCGCAGCGTGCGCCCGTGCGGTTCGATGCGTACGCTATGTTCCTGCGCGCTCAAGTGTCGGGGCTCCTGGTCATGGAGAGGCGCTAGACTAGACGCTCGAGGACGCGGAGGCCAAGGAGGAGTTGCCATGTTCGTGAACCCGCCGGCAGATGAGATCGCACAACTGCTGCGCGCCGCGCACACCATCGCGGTCGTGGGACTCTCGGCCGATCGCACCCGCCCGAGCCACGGAGTCGCGCGTGCCCTGCAGCGCTTCGGCTACCGGATCATTCCCGTGACGCCTGCCGCGGAGACCGTTCTGGGCGAGCCCGCGGTGCCCTCGCTGGATCAACTGCCGGAGGTGCTGGGTCGCGGCGAGCGGGTCGACATCGTCGATGTGTTCCGCCGTCCCGAGCACGTGGCGGGGATCGTCACGGACTGCATTCGCCTGAAGCTCCCGGCGCTGTGGCTGCAGGAAGGTGTCGTCGACCAGGCTGCCGCCGAGCGGGCGGTGCAGGCCGGGATTTTCACGGTCATGGACCGTTGCCTGTTCAAGGTCCGCACGGCGCTGCGTTAGATACGGGTCGATCGCCTTCAGGTCCGCGCGCGCGGTGTTTTGCGTTATCCTTCGCTGCAATGCGCATCGATTTCACGAAGATGCACGGAGTGGGCAACGATTTCGTCGTGTTCGATGCGCCCGCCGACGAGTCCCTTCTCAGGCCCGAGCTGCTGCGCAGTCTCGCGCAGCGCCGCACCGGCATCGGGTTTGACCAGGCGCTGCTGCTCGAGCCCCCCAGGCGCGCCGACACGGCCGTGTTCTATCGGATCTTCAACTCCGATGGCGACGAGGTCGAGCAATGCGGCAACGGCGCGCGCTGCATTGCCGCGCTCCTGCACCACCGCGGCGTCAGCCGCAACGGCTCGGTCACACTCGACAGTCCTGCCGGGCTGGTGCGCGCACGCATCGAGGCCGGACATGGCGTGTCGGTTGACATGGGCGTGCCCGACTTCGATCCCCGCTCGCTGCCCTTCGAGGCGCCGCGCGAAGCGGACAGCTACCCTCTGGAAGTCGCCGGCCGCACGCTCGACATCGCTGCGGTCTCGATGGGCAATCCGCACGCGGTCATCACCGTGGCCTCGGTCGAGGCGGCCCCGGTTGCAACCCTCGGGCCTCAGATCGAGCGCCATCCGCGCTTTCCGAAACGCGTGAACGCAGGCTTTCTCGAGATCGTCGCGCGCGCGCAGGTGCGCCTGCGTGTGTACGAGCGCGGCGCGGGTGAGACGCTCGGCTGCGGCACCGGCGCCTGCGCGGCGGTCGCCGTGGGGCGCCGGCGCGGGCTGCTCGACAGCCAGGTGCGGGTGAGCGTGCGCGGCGGCGAGTTACGCGTAAACTGGGCGGGTCCGGGGGAACACATCTGGCTGACCGGTCCCACAGAGATATCCTTCGCAGGTCACGTCGAGGTCTAGAACGCCATGACTACACGAGAGGCTCGCGGAGTTACCGCGGCAGAGACCGAAGAAGAGTCCATCGCGAGCTATCTGCAGCGCACTCCCGATTTCTTCGAGCGCCACCAGGCGGTGCTGGTACGGCTGAGGTTGCCGCACGCACGCGGCGGCTCAACCATTTCGCTGGTCGAGCGCCAGATCGCGGTGTTGCGCGAGAAGCAGGCGGCTCTGGAGAGCAAGCTCGCGGAACTGGTGCGGGTGGCACGCGCGAACGACGCCATCTCGGAGCGACTGCACCGCTTCACACGCCGGCTGCTGCTGGGCGCCATGCCGCGTGAGCAGGCCGTGGCGCGCATCGAAGCGGGTTTGCGCGAGGACTTCGACGCCTTCCAGGCGGCTCTGGTACTGATCGGGGAACCCTCGGCTCCCACGGCTACACCGCGCTTCGTGCGCACCGTGGCGGCCACCGATCCGAATCTCAAATCCTTTGAATCGCTGTTCAGCAGCGGCAAGCCGCGCTGCGGCCAGGCGCGCGACTCGCAGCGTGAGTTCCTGTTCGGGCCCGAAGGTCTGGAAATGGCCTCGGTGGCGCTGGTGCCGCTCGGGGAGAAGGGCGCGGTGGGCCTGCTCGCGCTCGGCAGCAACGACCGCGACCGCTTTCACCCGGCCATGAGCACCGAGTTTCTCGCGCGCATGGCGGAGTTGATCGCCACTTCGTTGAGCAACACGGCGCGCTGACGGCGCCGGATGAACGGACCATGACGCCTGCGGCGCTCGAGTGGGTAACCCGATTCCGGCGTTACATGAGCTCCGAGCGCCGCCTGTCCACGCACACCGACACGAGCTACGCGCGCGATCTTGCGGCGCTGGTGAAGTTCTGTGATCGCTCGGGCCTTGGCGACTGGAGCGCGCTCGACACGCAGCACGTGCGTACCTTCGCCGCGCATTCTCACGCCGCGGGACTCGCGCCGCGCAGCATCCAGCGCCGCCTGTCCGCGGTGCGCAGCTTCTACGAGTTCCTGCTGCGCGAGGGCCGAAGTGGCGAGCAGGGCGCGACCGCAGCGCCGGCCGCTGGCCGGCGCCGACGCACGGAGCGGGTCACGCGCAATCCCGCCCATGACGTACCCGCTCCCAAGGCCGTGCGGCGCCTGCCGCAAACCCTCGATGCGGACCAGATGGCGCGGCTGCTGCAAATCCCCGCCGGCGGCGGGCTGACCGCGCGCGACCGGGCGATCATGGAGCTTCTGTATTCCTCGGGCCTGCGCCTGGCGGAGCTCGTGGGACTGGATGTCACCAGCCTGGATCTCAAGGACCGGATGGTGCAGGTGCTCGGCAAGGGCAAGAAGGCCCGTATCGTTCCGGTCGGGCGCGCCGCAGCGCAGGCGCTCAGGCTGTGGCTCAAGGAGCGGGCGGCGCTGGCGAAGGAGCAGGAGGCGGCGCTGTTCGTCGGCCGCTCGGGCGGGCGTCTGGGGCCGCGGGCGGTGCAGGTGCGCGTGGCCTACTGGGCGCGGCGCCAGGGGCTTGGGGTGCACGTGCACCCGCACCTGTTCCGGCATTCGTTCGCTTCGCACCTGCTGGAGTCCAGTGGCGAGTTGCGCGGAGTGCAGGAACTGCTGGGTCATGCCGACATCTCGACCACCCAGATCTACACCCATCTTGATTTCCAGCATCTCGCCCGTATCTACGACGCTACGCACCCGCGGGCGCGCAGAAAGGCCTGAGGCTCGAAGCAGGGCCTGAATCACGCACGCGAGACGTGCGCCGATGGAAACCCCATGAGCGACAAGTCAGGCTTCAATCCCCACGGCACGACTATCCTGGGCGTGCGCCGCGACGGCGCGCTTGCCTTGGGCGGAGATGGCCAGGTCACCCTCGGCAACACCGTCATGAAGGGCAACGCGCGCAAGGTGCGCCGGCTCGCCAACGACAGGGTGCTGGCCGGTTTTGCCGGCGGCACCGCCGATGCCTTCACGCTGTTCGAGCGCTTCGAAGGCAAGCTCGAGAAATACGGCAACCTGACGCGCGCCGCGATCGAGCTTGCCAAGGACTGGCGCTCGGACCGCTACCTGCGGCGTCTGGAAGCGCTGCTGCTGGTGGGGGATGCGGACAAACTGTTGTTGATTTCCGGCAACGGGGACGTGATCGAGCCCGACTACGACGTGGCCGCCATCGGCTCCGGCGGGCAGTTCGCACTCGCCGCCGCGCGCGCGCTTCTGGAAGGCTCCACTCTCGATGCCCGCAGCATCGTGGAGCGCTCGCTGAACATCGCCGCCGACATCTGCATCTACACCAACCGCAACCTGGTCATCGAGGAATTGAAACGCACCCAGGGAGCCGGGGTCTAAGCATCATGTCATCCCTAACACCCCGCCAGATCGTGCTGGAACTCGACAAGCATATCGTGGGCCAGGACGCCGCCAAGCGCGCCGTGGCCATCGCACTGCGCAACCGCTGGCGTCGCATGCAGGTCGACGAGCCCCTGCGGCAGGAAATCACGCCCAAGAACATTCTCATGATCGGACCGACCGGCGTCGGCAAGACCGAGATCGCCCGGCGCCTGGCGAAGCTCGCCAACGCGCCGTTCGTGAAGGTGGAAGCCACCAAGTTCACCGAGCTCGGCTACGTCGGCCGCGACGTCGACTCGATCGTCAAGGATCTCGCGGACGTCGCCGTGAAAATCACCCGCGAGCAGGAAATGGCCAAGGTGCGTGAGCGGGCGCTCGACGCCGCCGAAGAGCGCGTGCTGGACACGCTCCTGCCCAAGCCGCGCATGATGGGGTTCTCCACCGACGAGCCCGCGCCGGCGCGCGACGGGGAGACGCGCCAGAAATTCCGCAAGATGTTGCGTGAGCACGAGCTCGACGACCGGGAGATCGAGATCGAGCTGCGCATCCTGCCGATGGGCGTGGAGATCATGGCGCCTCCGGGCATGGAAGAGATGCAGCAGCAGCTGCAGTCGATGTTCCAGAACCTGGGCGGCAACCGCACCCGCACCCGCAAGCTCAAGGTGCGCGAGGCACTGAAGCTCCTCACCGACGAGGAGGCCGGCAAGCTCATCAACGAGGACGAGCTCAAGATCCAGGCGCTCGCCAATGCCGAGCAGAACGGCATCGTGTTCATCGACGAGATCGATAAGGTGACGCGCCGCCAGGAGACGCTCGGCGCGGACGTCTCGCGTGAGGGCGTGCAGCGCGACCTGCTGCCGCTGGTCGAGGGCTCGACGGTGGCGACCAAGTACGGCCCGGTGAAGACCGACCACGTGCTGTTCATCGCCTCCGGCGCGTTCAGCCTCTCCAAGCCCTCGGACCTGATCCCGGAACTGCAGGGGCGGTTGCCGATCCGCGTGGAGCTCGACTCGCTGAAAGTCGGCGACTTCGTGCGCATTCTCACCGAGCCCGATGCCTCGCTCACCACGCAGTACAAGGCGCTGATGGCGACCGAAGGCGTGCAGGTCGAGTTCGCGCCGGATGGCGTGCGGCGCATCGCCGAGATCGCCTTTCAGGTGAACGAGCGCACCGAGAATATCGGCGCGCGGCGCCTGCACACCGTCATGGAGCGCCTGCTCGAGACCGTCTCCTACGAGGCGGCGGAGCAGAACGGCAAGCCCGACGGCCAGGGCTCCGTGACCATCGACGCGAAGTACGTCGATGATCACTTGGGGAAGCTGGTCCAGGACGAGGACTTGAGCCGCTATATCCTGTAGACGCCCGGCACTCAAGCCGCTATCGCCCCGTTGACTGTGTATTGCAAAGTACTTGACAACACAATGAGACTGCGGCTAGCTTGCACTCGTGACCAAGCCGGAGAAGCAGACCGTGCAGTCCGCCAATACCGTCCGGATTGATTCCCACGCCGCCGCCACGCTGCGCTACATCCGAGCGTCCATGGAGGCCGCGTCATCGATTGCGGTCCCGGGATCCGCCGGAAGCGCCATGGGTCTCGTGGGTCTGCTGGCCGCGGTGCTGTCGTCCACTCCCGGACTGCGCGCGCATTGGCTCGGCATCTGGTTGCTCGCCGCCGCCGTCGCCGCCAGCCTGGGCACTGCGTTAGTGGCGCGCCCGTCGTCGCTGCGGGGACTGACCCTGTCCGGTACCCCCATCCGCAAGCTTGCCCTGTGCCTGATCCCCTCGATGTTCGCGGGGGCCGTCATGACGGCTGTACATTGGACCTCGGGCAATCTTCACGCTATTCCCGGCACGTGGTTGCTGCTATACGGGTGCGCCTTGATCGCCGCCAGCGTGCCCACCACCCGAACCATCGGTGTGATGGGCGGATTGTTCGCGGCCCTTGGGCTGCTCGCGCTGCTGCTGCCCGACAATCTCCAGACGCTCATGCTCGGGATGGGATTCGGTGGTCTGCACCTGCTCTTTGGCTTCCTTATTGGACGGGCTGGGGATGACCGCTAAGGTTCGGGCGCGTACGGCGGTTGCAAGGGCGACGCGCAGACGTCCGCAGTTGGCGGCCGTGCCTGGGTCGCCTCGTAAAAGTGCTGACGCCCAGGCTGATCGGTTGGTGTACGAGCGCGTGCGCCTCGGAATCATGAGTGCTTTGGCGGTGCGGGAGGAACTCACGTTCAACGAGCTCAAGGAGCTGTTTGACGTCAGCGACGGCAACCTGAGTGCGCATGCCCGCAAGCTCGAAGAGGCGAAATACCTGACCTGTACGAAGTCTTTTGAGGATCGCCGCCCCAAGTCGGTCTATCGACTCACGCCGCTCGGGAAGACTGCGCTGCATCGGTACCTTGACCACGTCGAGGCCGTGATCAAGGCCACCCGCGGGCAGTGATTTTCATTTGCCCATTAACTCTGCAATGCAAAGTAATTTCTCATGCACATCGCAATCATCATGGACGGCAACGGACGGTGGGCGTCGCGTCGTCACCTGCCCCGCAGCGCCGGGCATCGCGCCGGCGCGAAGGCCGTCAACGCCGTCGTGGAAGCAGCGGCGCGGCACGGAATCACAACTCTGACTCTATACGCATTCTCGGCCGCCAACTGGAGTCGGCCAGGTGCCGAAGTCAGTGCGTTATTCGCGCTGCTGCGGCGACATCTGCTGACTCAGACACAACGCTGCCTGGATCAGTCCATTCGGATCAATGTCATCGGTCGTCGGGATCGACTCCCTCCCGGTTTGCGCCAGTTGATCGAGCGCAGCGAGCGGGCTACCGCGCATTGCCGCGGGATGTGTCTGCGCATCGCCGTGGACTACTCCTCGCAACATAGCCTCATCGAGGCCTGCCGGTGCCTGCAATCAGAACCCGGCATCGATCGCCCACGCTTCGCCGAGCGACTCGCCGACGTTGACCACGCAATGGCGCCCGCGCCCGAGGTGGATCTGCTGATCCGGACTGGTGGCGAGCAGCGCTTGAGCGACTTCCTGCTGTGGGAGTGCGCGTACGCGGAGCTTTATTTCGTCGACTGTCTGTGGCCGGATTTCGACCACCAGGCCTTCCAGCACGCGCTCGAGGAGTATGGTCAACGGGAGCGGCGATTTGGCCGAATTGTCGCGGGCACCGTTGCACGAGCGAACCATGGATAGCTTCGGTCGGCCGCTGCGCCGTTCGGGTTTCGTACCTGCAGACATGGCGAGCGCCCCAGCCCTGGGTCCCGCACCACGTGGCCAGGCGGTGCGCTGCCGTTCCGTGCTCCTGCTGAATCCATTTTACCCCAAGGATCCGCGCGCAAGTTTCGGCAAGCATGTGCTCACCCCGACGTTGGCGCTTACCAGCATTGCAGGCGCGACGCCGCCTCACTGGGATGTTCAGTATTGGGATGAAAACCTGCTGCAGGGACCGCCGCCCTGTGACCCGCCACCGCAGTTGGTCGGCATCACCGTTCACCTGACATTCGCACGGCGGGCGTACGAATTGGCGGCCTGGTACCGCAGCCAGGGGTCACTCGTCATCCTGGGTGGCCTGCACGTGTTGTCGTGTCCCGAGGAGGCGCTGCAGCACGCCGACGCGATTGCGATCGGGGACGGCGTGCAGCTGTGGCCCGCCATTCTCAGTGACGTCGAGGCCGGATTGCTGCGTGACCGGTATGAGGCTGATTTCTCCCGCTCCTACGCGCTGGATCCGCCGGCGCGCCGCGCTATCCTGCCGCGCGCTTCGTTTCTGACGACCACCAGCATGATCGCAACGCGCGGTTGCCACAATCGCTGCGGCTTTTGTTATCTGTCGACCGACGGCCTGCACATGCCCTACCGGATGCGGGCCGTCCAACAAGTGGTCGACGAGATCGTGGCGGACCAGCAGCCCTACACGGTCTTCATCGACAACAATCTGGGTTCGCGACCGGACTACCTGCGCAAACTCTGCACGGCGCTGCGCCCGCTGGGGATCATCTGGAGCGCTGCGGTCACCATCGACATCACCGATGATCCATCGCTGGTACGCGACATGGCGCTGGCAGGCTGCACCGGCGTTTTCGTCGGCTTTGAATCACTCAATGGGGGGAACCTCCGTGACGCGCGCAAGCGCACACCGGCTCCGGAGGACTACGCCCGCAGGGTCAGTGTGTTGCATCGCTACGGCATCCAGGTGAACGGCAGTTTCGTTCTCGGCTTCGACCACGATCACCCGGACGTGTTCCAGCGTACCGTCGAGTGGATCGAGGTGAACCGGTTGGAGTGCGCCACGTTCCACATCCTGACGCCCTATCCTGGCACGCCTCTGTTCCGACAGCTCGAATCCCAGGGACGCATCTTGCACCGCGATTGGGACAAGTACGACACGGCCCATGTGGTGTTCCAGCCCAGGCACATGAGCTGCGATGAGCTCGACTACGGCTATGCCTGGTGCTACCAGAACCTGTTCTCGCATCGGTCGATCTGGAAGCGCCGGCCGAGCGACCCCCAGGCAGTGCTCGGCTATCTGGCCATGAGCTATCTGTACAAGCGCTCGAATCGATTCTGGCACCTGCTGATCAAACACCGACTCACCGCAGCGGTTTGGCGGCCGTTGATCGAGCATTCGCGGCGCAGGCACCTGAGACTCCGGCGACGCCTGCAGGCGCTGGAGTTCACAGCAGTGACCCCGGCCGCCGCCGCCAGGGCGAGCCATTGGGTCAGCCCGGGCGTATGAACCCGTATCGCGGCAAGCGCGCCCTTGACCTCCTCGTCGCTGGCACCGCCGGCGTGCTGTTCGCACCCGTGGCCGCCGCTGTCACTATCGCGGTGTGGCTCGAAGACGGCGCTGCACCGCTCTTCTCGCAGCCTCGCGTCGGCCGGGGCCGCGAGCCGTTCACGATCCTGAAATTCCGCACCCTGCGCGAGGGTAACGTCACGCATGTGGGACAATGGCTGCGTCATACCGGGATCGATGAACTGCCCCAGTTCGTCAATGTATGCCGCGGCCAGATGAGCGTTGTCGGCCCACGACCCCTCACGGCCAAGGACGTGGCGCGACTCGGGTGGTCTGATGCCGCTCACGACTGGAGATTTTCTGCAAAGCCGGGCATCACCGGCTTGTCACAGCTGCTCACCGGGCGCGGGGCACGCTCGAGCGAGCGGCTCGACCGGCTGTACCTGCGTCGCCAGAGTCTTTCCCTCGATCTGCAGCTGATCGCACTCTCCCTGGCCGTGAACGTTCTCGGCAAGCGCCGGGTGCGTCGGTGGATTCGCGCCAGCCATGCGGGCGGCTGACGGCTCTTTCGCCCCGGCGTCAGCCGCCCGCGGAGCGCACCACCTGCGCGCTGGCGATGCTCGCAATCGTCGGCGTTCCGGCCTGGCGCATGATCGCCGCGAGCTCGCGCTTCAGGATGTCGATCACCGCCTCGACCCCGGGCTGACCGAACGCCGCGAGACCCCACGCCTGCGGTCTGCCGATACCGACTGCGGTGGCGCCGAGCGCCAGCGCCTTGAAGATATCGGTGCCGCGACGGATACCGCCGTCCACAAACACCGGCACCTTACCCTTCACCGCGGCCACCACCTCCGGCACGCAGTCGATCGTGGCGCGCAGCGTCTCCTCGTTGCGGCCGCCATGGTTGGAGATGATCACGCCATCGGCACCGTGCTCCACGGCAAGGGCTGCATCCTCGCCGGCGACGATGCCCTTGACCATGAGCCTGCCCTTCACCTGCGCGCGCAGGCGGTCGAACCACGCCAGGGTGAGGTCAGCAGGTGCCAGTGCAGTCACGCGTGAGACGTCCAGTCCCGCGAAGAACGGATCCCTGAGCCACATGTCGTGCGAGTTGTCCTTGTGGCAGCTCGTGCACGGGCGGCTGTCGGCGAGCATCGCCCGCTTCAGGGTCTCGTTGTTGCGGCGCGTATTGTGAGCATCGACCGTCAGCACGATCGTGCGGCTGCCGGCGTCCTGCGCACGCCGAACGAGCTGCGTGGTCACCGCCCAGTCATCGGTCGGGTACAGCTGCTGCCAGGGCGTGGCCCCGGCGGCGGAGTACACCTCGCGCAGCGGCGTCGTGGAGCCAGAAGATAGCATCAGCTGGGTGGAGCCCGTCTTCGCCGCCGCCGCGACCGCGCGTTCAGCGCCGGGGTGGAATGCGCCCATCGAGCCCACCGCCGACAGGTACAGGGGGCTCGGCCAGCCGGCACCGAACACGGTGCGCGACAGGTCAAGGTGACTCAAGTCCGCGAAGCGACGCGCGCGGATCTCGTAGTGCGCGAAGGCCTCGTGATTCTTCGCCACCGTGAGGTCATCGTCCACGCCGGTGGCGATGAAGCCGTAGTGCGCCGGCGGCAGCGCTGCGCGCGCGAGGGGTTCGAAGCCCATGACATCCAGCACCTGGTCCGCGGAAGCGATCGGCGGCGGATCGCGCCGGAACAGCACCGACGGCGGTGGGGTTTCCTCCGCCAGCGCCCAGGTGCCGAAGGCGGGTAGCGCGCCCAGGCCGCCCAGGAAGGAACGCCGCGTGAGCGGCAGCCGGATGCGGTGCATGTGTCTCCCCCGTCCAGGTCAGATTCTGAATCGCTCCTTCAGCTCCCCCGCCATCCTGCGGCTTACCTGCAACGGCGCCTCGCAACCGCGCAGCCGCACGAAGTACTGGCCATCGGCATTGCGCTCGATGCGCTCCAGGTATTTCACGCCCACCAGCGCGTTGCGGTGGATGCGCACGAACGCCGCGCCGAACTCGCTCTCCAGCAGCCGCAGCGAATCCTCGATCAGGTCCTCGCCCTTCACGTGACGGACGGTGGTGTACTTCTGATCGGCGAGGAAGTACTGCACTTCTTCGAGGGGGATGAGCCTCAATCCCTCGCGATGCCGCGCCGCGATGTGGCTGCGCCGCGCCTCGCCGGCGGCCGCGAGTCTCTGCAGCTGGGCGCGCGTCACGCGGCCGGCACGGGCGAGGGAAGCGGCCAGCTGCTCCTTGCGCACCGGTTTCAGCAGGTATCCCACGGCATGCGCATCGAAAGCCTCGACCGCGTACTGATCGTAGGCGGTGGTGAAGATCACCGCCGGCGGCTCTTCCAGCACATTCAGGTGCCGCGCGGCCTCGAGTCCATCCATACCCGGCATGCGCACGTCCAGCAGCACCACGTCGGGGGCCAGGTCATGGGTTTCCCTGAGGGCCTCGTGGCCGTTCGCGGCCTCGCCGATCACTTCGACGTCGGCGATCTCGGCGAGCAGGCTGCGCAGCCGCTCGCGCGCCGGCGGCTCGTCGTCCACGATGAGCACTTTCAGTTTGGCCGCGGCGCCCATGGGCTCAGGCCGGCTGCGCGGCGGCGGCGCCCGCGGCCGTCTCGATGAGCGGGAATCTCAGCGTCACGATGTACTCCGCATCGAAGCGCCCCGACTTCATGAGCGCCCGCCCGCCGTACATGAGGCTCAGACGCTCGCGGATGTTGGCGAGCGCCAGGCGGTTGCCCTCGCGCTCTCCGGGTGCGGGATCGAGCGGGTTGCGCACCACGATGGTCACGAGCCCGCCGCCGACCTCGCCGGTAATGGTCACCGTGCCGCCCTCGGCGCGCGGCTCGATGCCGTGGTAGATCGCGTTCTCGAGCAGCGGCTGGATCATGAGATGGGGTACCAGCGCATTGCCGGGCAGCGGGTCGGTCTTCCAGACCACGTGCAGCCGCCCTCCCAGGCGCAGCTGCTCCATGCGCTGATAGGTGCGCGCGACCTCGAGCTCTTCCGCCAGGGTGATGGTGTCGCGCTTGTCGCTCAAGGTGGCGCGGAACAGATCCGCCAGGTCCTGCACCGCCTGCTCGGCGCGTGAGGGGTTGCTGCGCGTGAGAGCGGCGATGGTGTTCATGCTGTTGAACAGAAAGTGCGGCCGGATGCGCGCCTGCAGCGCGTGCACGCGCGCCGCGGCGCGCAGCTCGACGCTGCGGCGCCACTCGTGCGCCACGTAGAAATAGCGCAGCGCGAGCCCCGTCACCACCAGCCCGATCCAGACATTGCGGATTGCGAAGTTGCCCGCGGACTCGGGGAACAATGCCGCGCCCCCGGAGTCGATGACCATGTGCGTGCGCCCGATCAGGTACGCGCATACCGACACCGTGGCCACCAACGCGGTGATGAGCGCCAGCACCACCGCCGAACCCACCGCCACCGTCGAACGCGCCAGCGGGGTGCGCACGGCGCACAGCAGCGCGGCTCCCGCGAGTCCGATCCACAGCAGGAACAGCGAGGTGCGCACCAGGTCGGTCCAGAAGTCGACCGCCAGGCTCTGCCGCGCGAGCGTGAGCACGAACGCGGTGAGCTCGACGATGAGCACGATGGCGAGCGTGGCGTGCGAGGTGCAGAAGTCCGGCAGGTAGAACGCGTGCTCGCGGCCGGAGTCGGTGTTCATGTGTCGCGGGGCGGCACCATGATGTTGGTGCGCTCGAACAGCTCGGCCTTGAGCCGGTAGGTGGCCGAGATGTCCTCATCGCCGTAGCCGCGCGCCACGAGCTCGGCGTACTCGGCGAGCATGCGCTCCACGACCGGCAGCGCGACGCCGAAGCGCGCCGCCATCTCGCGGCAAATGCGCAGATCCTTGGCGTGCAGACGCACCCGGAAGCCCGCCGGAAAGGCGCCGCGCACCATGTTGGGTGCGCGATGTACGAAGTACCAGCTCGAGCCGGCGCCCTTGCCGAGGGTGTCGATCAGCTTATCGAGCGGCAACCCCTGGGCGTGCGCGAACGCCATGGCCTCTGCGACCGCTTCGATGATGCCCGCGCACATGATCTGGTTGGTGGCCTTGGCGGCCTGGCCGCTGCCAGTCGGGCCGAAGTGCGCGATGGTGCGGCCGAGCGCCTGCAGGATCGGCAGGGCCCGCTCGAAGCCCGCGGGCGTGCCGCCGGCCATGATGGCGAGCGTGGCGTCGCGGGCGCCCTCGACCCCGCCGCTCACCGGACAATCGAGGAATTCCACGCCGCGGGGCGCGAGGAGTTCGGCCGCCTGGCGGGCGGTCTCCGCGCCGATGGTGGAGCAGTCGAGCATCAGCGTGCCGGACTTCAGTCCCGCTGCGAGGGCGCGCGCCACCTCGAGCACGTCCGCATCGGCCGACACGCACGACACCACCGCATCGATGCCGGCGGCCAGCTGCTCAAGGGTTGCGGGAGCTGCCACGCCCAGTTCGGACGCCAGCGTGCGCGCCTTCTCAGCAGTGCGGTTCCAGACCGCGGTGAGCATCCCCGCACGGTGCAGATTGCGCGCCATGTGCGTGCCCATGGCGCCGAGCCCGACAAAACCTACGCGCATGGCTGTGTGCATCCCGTGCGGCCGGAACGGCCGCGGGCGTCACTATAGAGCGTAGGTGGCGCGCACGGAATCGACTCTTCCCGGATCCCCCCGGGATCTACTTCGGCTCGGGTATGGGTTTCGGCTCGGGGATGGGCTGCGGCTCGGGTATCGGCTGGTCGGGAGTGAACTCCGGCACGCTGCCGCAGCGGTCCTGCACGTCCTTGCGCGCCTGCTCGCGGTAGGCGTCGGCCGCGTCGTCCGAGAGGTACTCGCGCTCGCCGTCCTTGTTTTCCTTGAAGACGCGGCGCGACTGAATGGACTTCATGTAGCGGTCCTTCGCCGCCTTGCACTGTGCGTCGCGCGTCTTGGTCACGTCCTGCTGCACCGCCCGGGAGTTGGCCTGATCGTTGAGGTCCGCGGAGATGCGGTTGTTCGAGCTGCCGAGGTTCTTCTGCTCGCTGGAACGTGCCGTGGAGTTGAAAGTTGACGGGCGCGGCTTGATGGTCTTGATGACCACCGATCCCGGCACCCACTGATCGCTGTAATGCGGCACGCCGTGCTCATCGATCCAGCGATAGACATCGGCCCGTGCGACGGTGAGCGCTCCGGCCAGAATCAGGAAGGTGATGGGTAGCAGTCGCGACATAGAGGGCCTCCCGCCAGTGAAGTATGGCGCTGGCGGCCGGCGCGACCCTTGAACTCCGTCACACCCGCCGCAGGCCGAGCCCGCCAAGGCTCACACCATACCTACAACCGGCCCCCGACCGCCATAGGCGCACTCACAGGTCGTATGCCCGCTCGCCGTGGGAGGTGATGTCGAGCCCCTCGCGCTCCTCTTCCTCCTGCACCCGCAGACCGACCAGGCGCTTCACGATGTAGAAGGCGATGAAGGCCACGACCGCAGTCCACGCGAATACCAGGCACACCGCCTCCAGCTGAATGCTGAATTGCTTCCAGATGCCGGGGTAGCCGCTCGTGCCCTTGACCCAGTCGACCGTGGAGCCGGGGCCGCCGAGTGAGGGGGCGTTGAAAATTCCCGTCATGAGCGCGCCGAAAATGCCGCCGATGGCGTGCACGCCGAAGACATCGAGCGAGTCGTCGGCCTTGATGAGTCTCTTGAGTCCCGTCACACCCCACAGACATACCACGCCGACGCCCAGGCCGATCGCGAACGCACCGGAGATGCCGACGTTGCCGGCGGCCGGGGTGATCGCGACCAGGCCCGCGACCGCGCCCGAGGCCGCACCCAGCATCGACGGTTTGCCCTTCACGATCCATTCGCCGGCCGTCCACGACAGCACCGCGCAGGCGGTGGCGAGATAGGTGTTCATGAACGCGAGGGCGGCGGAGCCGTTCGCCTCGAGCGCCGAGCCGGCGTTGAAGCCAAACCAGCCGAACCACAGGAGCGACGCACCGATCATGGTCATGGTCAGGCTGTGGGGTGCCATCGGCTCCTTGCCCAGGCCGATGCGCTTGCCGAGCACGAACGCACCCACCAGGCCGGCCACGCCCGCGTTGATATGCACGACCGTGCCGCCGGCGAAGTCGAGTGCGCCCCATTGCCAGATGAGACCGGCGGTGGCGCTCACCGCCTGGGCTTGTTCCGCCGAGGTATAGGCATCGGGCCCCGCCCAGTACCACACCATGTGCGCGACCGGGCAGTAACTGAAGGTGAACCAGATGACGAGGAACAGCAGCACGGCGGAGAACTTCATGCGCTCCACGACCGAGCCCAGGATCAGGCAGCAGGTAATCGCGGCGAAGGTCGCCTGGAACGCGACGTAGACCAGCTCGTACAACGGTGTGTTCTTGCTGAACGTCGCTGCCATGGAGAAGCTCTGCGTGGCGGAGTCGAAGGTTCCCTCGAGGAACAGGCGGCTGAATCCGCCGATGATCGGGTTGCCCTGGGTGAACGCCAGCGAGTATCCGTAGATGCACCACAGCACGGTGATCAGCGCGAAGCTCACGAACACCTGCACCAGCACCGACAGCATGTTCTTGGTGCGCACCAGGCCGCCGTAGAACAGCCCCAGCGCCGGCACCGACATCAGCAGCACGAGCGCGGTGGCGGTGAGCATCCAGGCGGTGTCGCCCTTGTTCGGCACGGGGGCGTCGGCTGCCCAGGCGAGGGCGGGCGCGAGTGTCGCGAGCACACCCATCGATCGGCTCATGCGCATGGTCTCTCCGTATCAGGTCGATCGCGTGACAAACGCCGGCTGCACCCGCGGGGGGCGGCGCGTAAGCTAGTGACGCGCGCAGAGAGGCTGCAGATTCCGTGCCAGCGCGCTTTTCGGCGCTTTTGCGCCGCTTGCGCACCGCGGACGCCGCGCGTTGCACTGTTTTGGAGCTGCCGCACGAGCCCGTGCCTCAATTCGGGGCAGGAGAGATGAGATAGACCATGGATTCATTCCGCATCGATGAGATCGCCCGCCGTCTGCTCGAGCGCGTGCCGCCGGCGCTGCGCAGCATGCAGCAGGACCTCGAGAGCAACTTCCGCGCGGTGCTGCGCGAGCGCCTGAGCAAGCTCGACCTGGTGAGCCGGGACGAGTTCGACGCCCAGACGCGCGTGCTCGAGCGCACGCGAGCGCGGCTCGAAGCGCTCGAGGCGCGGCTCGCGAGCCTGGAAGGCAGCGGCTCCGCCGTCGGCAACGCGCCGGGCTCCGGTCTCCCGCCGGCTTAGCGCTCCGCGCGCTGACGCGCACCGCGGCCGGGAAGCTGATGGCTGTGGCCCGGGTCGCCTGCCGTGCGCAGGTGGGACTGCACGCGCCGCTGGTGCACGTCGAAGTGAGCCTCGCAAGCGGTCTGCCGGTCTTCTGCATCGTCGGCCTGCCCGCCATGGTGGTGAAGGAGAGCAAGGAGCGGGTGCGCGCGGCGCTGCTCAACTCGCGCTTCGAATTTCCCGCCGGCCGCATCACGGTGAGCCTCGCTCCCGCTGATCTGCCCAAGGAGGGTGGGCGTTTCGACCTGCCGATCGCGCTCGGAATTCTGCTGGCGTCCGGTCAGATTCGCGCGCCGGCTGAAACTGGCGGGACTGGCGTGGCCCGCGAGTTCTACGGCGAGCTGGGTCTGACCGGAGAGCTCAAGCCCGTGCGCGGCCTGTTGCTCGCGGCGGCGCACGCGGCGCGGCACGGCCACGAGCTCGTGGTGCCGCGCGCCAATGCCGCGGAGGCCTGCGCCGTGGCACCGGCGCAGGTGCGCGCCGCCGGTCACCTGCTCGAGGTGTGTGCGCACCTCACCGGCGCCGCGCCCCTGTCGCCCTGTCCGCTGCCGGAGAGCCACGCGCGGCGCACGGATGAAGGGCTCGGGCGCGGCGTGCCCCTGGATCTTGCCGATGTGCGCGGGCAGCTGCAGGCCAAGCGCGCGCTCATCATCGCGGCGGCCGGAGCGCACAGCCTCCTCATGATCGGTCCGCCCGGCTCGGGCAAGAGCATGCTGGCGCAGCGGTTGCCGGGACTGCTGCCGCCCCTGACGCACAGTGAGGCGCTGGAGGTGGCCGCGGTGGCCGCGGTGAGCGCCGCGGGGTTCACACCGGAGTGCCTCGGGCAGCGGCCGTTCCGCGCCCCGCACCACACCGCCTCGGCGGCAGCGCTCGTGGGGGGCGGCGCCCGCGCGCGTCCCGGCGAGATCAGCCTCGCGCACCACGGCGTGTTGTTTCTGGACGAGTTGCCGGAGTTCGAGCGAGGGGTGCTGGAGGCGCTGCGCGAGCCGCTCGAGAGCGGTATCGTGGCCGTATCGCGGGCCGCACTGCAAACCCAGTACCCGGCGGCCTTTCAGCTCATTGCCGCGATGAACCCCTGTCCGTGCGGGCTCCTTGGGGATCCATCGGGCGGCTGCCGCTGCACGCCGGCCGAGGTGCGACGCTATCGGGCCCGCATTTCCGCTCCGTTGCTCGACCGGCTGGACATGCACGTGGAGGTGCCGCGGGTGGCAGCGTCCGAATTCGAGGCCGCCACGGACGGTGGGGAAACCACGCTCGCCGCCGCCGCCCGCATCGCCTGCGCACGCACCGTGCAGCTCGCCCGCCAGCAGCGGTGCAATGCGCGCCTCACGGATGCCGGCGTGCAGCGCTGGTGCGTCGCGGATGAGGCCGGAAAGCGGCTGCTCGAGGCGGCGATGCGGCGGCGGGGACTCTCGGGACGGGCGCGCCAGCGGGTGCTGAGGCTCGCGCGCACCATAGCCGATCTCGATCGCGCCACGACCATCACCGCCGCGCATCTGGGCGAGGCCGTGATGTTGCGCTGTATGGATCGCGACGGCGGCGCTAGTGCACCATCTGCACCATGTGATCGACGGCCTGCTTGACGAGGTCGTCGGGCGCATCGGTGCGGCCGCCCTTGGGCGGCATCAGGCCCGCGCTGCCCTGAAAGCCCTTGAGGGCATGCTCGTAGAGCGTCGCCTTGCCCTGGGCGATGCGCGCAGCCCAGGCGGCCTTGTCGCCGGCCTTGGGTGCGCCGCCGATTCCCTGTCCGTGGCAGGCGTTGCAGGTCTGATCGAAGAGCTCGGTACCGCTCTTCGGCAGGGCGGCCACGACCGCGCTGCCCGCCGCCGCTGTCTCCGCCGGCTTGATGGCGAGCGCTGAATTGTCCCGGCCGGCGATGGCCACCTGCACCGGCGGGCGGATGCGCGCGTGGACGTTCTTGCTGTAGTCGGCTTCGGTGAGCACCTGCCGGTCCTGCGTGTGGCTCGCAACGATGCGCGCCAGCGCGAACAGACCGACCACGACCGCCACCAGCAGGGCGATCACCAGGCTGAAAACGTTGAAGAAATGGGTATCCTGCTTGCTCACGTGTCATCCGCTCAGGACGCGCCGATTTGGCCGCGGAGTATAGCCGTTCGACTCGCCGCCTCGAAATAGACGCTCCCGGCGCCGACGCGTATGATCGCCCGCCCCAACGCGCCCGTAGCTCAGTTGGATAGAGTGGCAGCCTCCGAAGCTGCAGGTCGCTGGTTCGAATCCAGTCGGGCGCGCCAACTACCAGCGGCTTACCCGCGTGTCCTCACGCTGGCTTGATGTTGGCGTTGAGTCGGAACAGATTCTGCGGGTCATTGTTCGGCTCAACGGCGATGCTCGGCGGTGGCCAGATCGTTGACCAGCTCGATCAGCTTGGCTTCGCCGCCGGCCTTGGACAGTTCGGTGGTGTACTTGCCGTTCACGACGACTAACGGTACGCCTTCGACGTGATAGCGCTGCGTCAGCTGCTCGGCGCGCTGCAGGTTGGAGTTGACCGTGAAGGAGTTGTAAGCCTTGGCGAAGTCATCGGCGCTGACGCCGTTGCGGGTGGCGAAGTTCTGTTGCAGCTTGAACGACTGCTCCTCGCCTTCCCCGGCCAGCGGGGTGTGCTGCTGCTGGATGGTCTCGAACGCCTTGGCGATGACATCCTGGCGTCCCAGCGCATCCAGCGTGTAGTAGAGGCGCGCGTGTGCACGGTGCACCGGGCCCCACATCACCGGGACGCGCACGAACTCGACATACGCCGGCTTGGTTTTGAGCCAGTTCTTGATGAACGGTTCGAGCGCGTAGCAGTGCGGACAGGCGAGCCAGAACACCTCCATCACTTCCACCTTGCCGGGCGCGACGCTGGTGGGTTGCGCGGGAAGCAGGGGCACGTAGTTCACGCCCGGCTGCCATTTGCCGTCCGGAAGCTTCGCCCCGGCAGGCAGCTCCGCAATCTGCTCGAGAGAGGTGTCGCTGCGCGCCGGTCGCTCCCCTTCGGTGTCCACGGACTCCTGGGAGGCGGTGGCCTGCTGGGTCTCGTTCTGGGCAGCGGTCGCGGGTGCGGGGAGCGCGCCGGTCTGGGGCGATGTCGCGGATTGCGTGTTGGCCGCTGGTGCGGGCTCGGACGCGGCGGGCGGTGGCGTGGGCTCCTGCCGTGCGCAAGCGCACAACGCGAGCAGGGCCGCCAGGGCGAGCGTTCGGATCATGTGAATCCTCGAGTTAGCGCATACCCTGCACGTAGGAGGCCACGTCGCGGATCTGCTCGGGGGTGAGGCGTTTGGCGAGTGTGAACATCATCGTGCCATTGCGACTCGCCTGCAGCGGGTTGGGCCCGGTGTAGCGCGCACCACTCGCGTAGTCGTTCAGCTGCTTCATCAGGTAGACGGACTGCTGAGCGCGCAGCGCGGGGTATCCGGCGGCGAGATTGCCGCGTCCCACCGGCCCATGACATGCGGTGCACGACGGGACCTCGCGTGCGCGGTCACCGCGCAGATAAAGAGCCTGACCACCCTGCCAATACGACGGGTCGGCCTCCAGCCCCGCGGGTGTCTGGGCCTCGTAGTAGACGGCGAGATCGCTGATGTCCTGATCACTCAGCGTGGCAGCGAGCGGCTGCATCACCGGGTTGGCGCGCACGCCGGAGCGGAACAGCCGCAGCTGCTCGGCGATGTAGACCGCGTTCTGGCCGGCGAGTCGCGGCCATTCGGGAATCGTGCTGTTGCCATTCGGGCCGTGGCAGGAGGAGCACACCGCGGACTTGGTGGCGCCATCGGCGACCTTGCCATGGGTGAAGGGCAAGTCGGGTGTTGCCGCGGCCCCGGGTGCGGCAGGCGCTTGCGCCCTGAGCGCTGGCGCCACAAGACACACCAGCGTCCCCGCCATCGCGGCGAGACCCATGCAACCGACTCTCAGGCTCTGCGGCATTTGTCTTCTTTCCGGCTCGATCCCGCGATGCGAGGGCGGCGAATTGTACACTACAGGCGTGGCAGTGCTTTGTTACCCCTTGAAAACATGAGCCGGTTTCACGAGCCGCGGTTTCTGATCAGCGCGGCCGCGCCGGCGCAGTTTCCACCGGATGTCGGCGCCGAGGTCGCCTTCGTGGGGCGCTCCAATAGCGGCAAGTCGAGCGCCATCAACGCCATCGCCCAGCGGCGCGGACTGGCGCGCACCAGCAAGACGCCGGGCCGCACGCGCCTGCTCAATTTCTTCGAGCTGGCGCCGCTCAAGCGACTGGTCGACCTGCCGGGCTACGGCTACGCGAGCGCCCCGGAAGTCGAGCGGCGCGCGTGGCCGCCGCTCATCGACGCGCTGCGCACGCGCGCCTCGCTCAAGGGGCTGTTCGTGATCGTCGACTCACGGCGCGGCCTCACCGCGGCAGATGAGGGCCTGCTTGCGTGGGCGTTGCCTGAGCACCGCGTGCACGTGCTGCTCTCCAAGGCCGACAAGCTCAATCACGGCGAGGCGGCGGCCGTGCTGCGCGCGGCAGCGGCCATGCTGTCCGGCCGGGCGACGGCGCAATTGTTTTCGGCGTTGAAGGGGACCGGTGTGGTGCAGGCCCAGGACACGCTCGAGGCGTGGCTCGCGTCTCCCACGGGGAAGGGGTCATAAAAAACCCCGGCGGTTTCTTGTGAAACCGCCGGGGCAGACTAACCCGGCACAGGTCTCTTGAACCGGGCTTTACCCGCTCAGGGAGGGAAGCGGGGAGTGCGATGCACTCATTAGGTTCGACGCGCGACAGGCGCGTGAGTTCCACGCCGGCTCAGAAAAAATATCCTTTCAAATCATTAGTTTGGTTAAGAACTTGTATCATCCTCGCCACAGACGCGGCGCTCTAGAGCAGGGTCAGGATCACGGAGAGCGAGAAAACGCGGGCGTCGTCGGTGTTCGGGATGCGGAAGCGTTCGTACTCGAGGCGCCCGCCGATGTTGCCGATATGCGCCTGCGCCCCGGCGCCCCAGGCAAATTCGGTGCCCCGGTCCGAGAACGCGAAGAAACTGCTCGGAGGCAGGGTTCCGGCGCCGCTCGCGTTCCCGTTCAGCTTCCAGCGCGACACGCCTGCCTTGCCGAACACATCGACGAACGGCAGCGGAAGGGGCAGGAAGCCGACCGCGTAGCCCGCGTAGGCCTTCGCGTCCGAGTGCGTGCTGGCACCGCTGATGAACGTGTTGGTCCGGTTGCCCAGATCCAGGTAGTCCGCCTCCACGGCGAACAGCTTGATCGGCCGAAAACCGGCCAGCACTTTCCAGGACGTCTTGTCGATATCGGCAAAGGGCACCCCGGTATGGGTGATGCCTTGCACCTTGTCCTTCGAGAGGCCGGCGCCCACGTAGAGCAGTCCGTCGTCGGCCTCGGCGGCGCCGGCTCCGAGCGCCAGGACGGTCACGAGCAGAATCCTTCGCATGGCTGCACCTCCGTGTTGCGCCTGTTGCCGGACGGCGACAGGCGCACTTCCGTTGCCGGAGTTGGAATGACCGGCGCGCGGAGGAGAAGTTCGGCGGGGCCTACAGGCGCAGAATCACGTCGAGGGCGCAGTTGACCGCCGCAGGCGCCTGAGGGCTAATGCGCCTCGTCCCAGTTCGCACCCGCACCCACGTCCACACGCAGCGGCACGCTCAATGAGGCGGCGTTCACCATGCGCTCGCGGATGGCCGCGCTCACCTGTTCCACGGCGTCCTGGCGCACTTCGAACACCAGCTCGTCGTGCACCTGCATGATGAGTCGCGCCGGCGTGTCCTCGCGGGCGCACCAGGCATCGATCGTGATCATGGCGCGTTTGATGATGTCCGCCGCCGTGCCCTGCATCGGCGCGTTGATCGCGCTGCGCTCGGCGTACTGGCGCAGCTGCGTGTTGCCCGAGCGGATGTCGGGCAGATACAGTCGCCGGCCGAATACCGTCTCGACGTAACCGATCTGCCGCGCCTGCGCGCGCGTCTCGTCCATGAAGCGCTTCACGCCCGGATAGCGCTGGAAGTAGCGCTCCACATACTGCTGCGCCGCGCCGCGTTCGATGCCGAGGTTGCGTGCCAGGCCGAACGGCGACATGCCGTAGATGAGGCCGAAGTTGATGACCTTGGCGGTGCGACGGTGATCGGCGGTTACCGCTTCCGGGCTGACGCCAAACACCTCCGCGGCCGTCGCCCGGTGCACGTCGCGATCCTCGGCGAACGCCGCGCGCAGACCTTCATCGCCCGAGAGATGCGCCATGATGCGCAACTCGATCTGCGAGTAGTCGGCCGCCAGCAGCACCCAGCCCGGCGGCGCGATGAACGCCTGGCGGATGCGCCGCCCCTCGGGCCGGCGCACCGGGATGTTCTGCAGGTTGGGATCGACGGAGGACAGCCGCCCGGTGGCCGCGACCGCCTGCGCATAATTGGTGTGGATGCGGCCCGTGCGCTCGTTCACCTGCTCCGGGAGCTTGTCGGTGTAGGTGGACTTGAGTTTCGCGAGCGCGCGGTACTCGAGAACAATGCGCGGCAGCGCGAAGCTCTCGGCGAGCTCTTCCAGCACGTCTTCGGCGGTCGAGGGCTGGCCGGTCGGAGTCTTGCGCCGCACCGGCAGCTGCAGCCGCTCGAACAGGATCTGCTGCAGCTGCTTCGGGGATTCGATGTTGAATTCGTGGCCGGCTTCGCGGTGCGCCTGCAGCAGCAGCTCCTGCAACTGGCGCGCGAACTCGCGGCTCTGCGCGCGCAGCCGCTCCCGATCGACGAGCACGCCGTGATGTTCCATGGCGAACAGCACCGGCACCAGCGGCTGCTCGCACTCCTGGTACAGTCGCGCGAGCGCCGGCACACCCTCAAGCTGCGGCCACAGCGTGCGGTGCAGGCGCAAAGTGACGTCGGCGTCCTCGGCCGCGTACTCGACGGCCTTTTCCACCGGCACCTGGTCGAAACTGAGCTGTTTCGCGCCTTTGCCGGCGACGTCCTCGTAGGCAATGGTGCGCAGTCCGAGATACCGTTGTGCGTCCGAGTCCATGTCGTGATTGGTTGCGACGCTGTTCCACACGTAGGACTCGAGCATGCTGTCGAAACGCATACCCCGGAGCGTGATGCCGGCGTTCGCCAGCACGTGGGCGTCGTACTTGAGGTTGTGCCCGACCTTGCCGTGCGCGGGATCCTCGAGAATGGGCTGGAGCGCCGCGAGCACGCGCTCGCGATCGAGCTGCTCCGGCGCGCCTGGATACACGTGGCGCAGGGGTACGTAGGCGGCCACGCCCGGCTCGATGCACCAGGACACGCCGACGATTTCAGCCCGCATGTAGTCGAGGCTGGTGGTCTCGGTGTCGAAGGCGAACAGCTCGGCCGCGCGCAAGGCCGCGAGCCAGCGCTCCAGATCCTCCCAGCGGGTCACGGTTTCGTAGCGGCGCGCGATGTCAGCAGGCGCAGGAGTGTCGGCGGCAGGCGCCGCGGCATCCAGCGCCTGCGGGCTCTGCGCCACGCCGGTCGCGGCGGTGCCCGCCACCGGATCGCCGCCTTCCAGCTGCCGCAGCAGCCCGCGCAGCTCGTAGCGCGTGTACAGCTCGCGCAGGCGCGCGGTGTCCGGCGGGCCCGGCACCAGCTCCTCCACCGACAGCGGCAGCGCAAGGTCAGTCCTGATGGTCGCGAGCCGTCGCGACAGCTCGAGCGTCGTGAGACCGGCGCGCAGGTTCTCGCCCACCTTGCCGGGGACTTCCGCGACGCGCCCGATCAGCTCATCGAGGCCGCCGTACTGCTGCAGCAGCTTGGCGCCGGTTTTTGGACCCACCTTGTCGATGCCCGGGATGTTGTCGGAGCTGTCGCCGACCAGTGCCAGGTAGTCGACGATCTGCTCGGGGTAGACGTCGAACTTCGCCTTGACGGCGTCGCGGTTGAGTACCGTGTTGTTCATGGTGTTGATGAGCGTGATCGAGCCGTCGACCAGCTGCGCCATGTCCTTGTCGCCGGTGGAAATGAGCACCGTCTGCCCGGCTTGCGCGGCGCGCCGGGCAAGAGTGCCGATTACATCGTCCGCCTCTACCCCCGGCACGCGCAGCAACGGCAGCCCCTGTGCCTCGATGATCTGCAGCAGCGGCCCCACCTGTGCGCGCAGGTCATCGGGCATCGCCGGCCGCTGCGCCTTGTACTCGGCGAACAGCTCGTCGCGGAAGGTCCTGCCCGGCGCGTCGAATATCACGCCAATGCGCCGCGGCTGATAGTCCTTGAGCAACTTCAGCAGCATGTTCATCACGACAAGCACCGCTCCGGTCGGCTCGCCGCGCGAGGTGGTCAGCCGCGCCACCTCAGGGGCGGAATGAAACGCCCGGTAGAGATAAGAGGAGCCGTCGACGAGAACCAGGTCGGGGGAGCGCGTCATGCGAGGGTCCCGCGCCTTAAGGCCGCTACTTCGGCGCCTGAGAGTCGTCGTTCTTGTCGGCTGGCTTGGGCGGCGCAGGTGTTGCCGGTGCCGACGGCGCCGACTCTGCGGGCACCGGCGGCGCTGCCGCAGTCGTGACCACCTGGGCATTCTTGTCCGGCAGATACAGGGCACCTTTCTGTCCGCAGCCCGCCAGCAGCAGCGCCACGGCGCCTGCGAGGATCCAGGGCACACGCCTCATGCGTACATCGGCCTCTTGTCACGCAGCGCGAGCCAGCCGCGCACCAAGCGGTAGACGATCCAGATCGCCAGCGCGCACAGCCCGAGCAACCCCAGCAGGATCCCAATGATGGTCAGCATGACCAGCCCCGACACGCACGCCCACAGCACCGCGAACCAGAAGGTCCGCAGCTGCCAGCGGAAATGCGACTCGAGGAAGGTACCGTGCGTCGCCGAGCGGCGCGCGTAGTTCATGATCACCGCGACGATCGACGGCAGGCTGCCGATGAAGCTGCCGACGATGGTGTGGAAGGTGGTGACGCCGATGAGCACTGCCAGCGAGTGCAGTCCGTACATCACGTTGGTGTAGGTGAAGAGTGATTCGTCGACGTGCGGTGCAGCGGCTGCCGGCATGTGCGGATTCGGGTCTGACATGACTCACCTCAGGCGGGCGATTGTGTTGGCCGTCGATCCACGACCGCCATCGTCAGGCGCGAGACACACACCAGGCGCTCGTTGTCATCGCGGATCTCGATGTGCCACACGTGGCTGCGCCCGCCCAGGTGGAACGGGCGGGCGGTCGCGGTGACGGTGCCCGCGGATACCGCCCGCAGGTGATTGGCGTTGATCTCCTGCCCCAGGCACAGGGACTGCTGCATGTCGACGCACATCATCGAGGCGAGGCTCCCGACCGTTTCCGCAAGCGCCACCGAGGCGCCGCCGTGCAGCACGCCAAAGGGCTGGTGGGTGTGCTCGTTCACCGGCATGGTTGCCCGCAGGAAGTCCGGGCCGATCTCGGTGATCCGGATGCCGAGGTATCCGGGCAGGCTCCTGCTGCCTCGTTCGGTGAGAGCTTCGGGAGTGGTGCTGGCGCGCCAGATGCTCATCGGCGCTAGTCTAGCGGTTTGCACAGTGGCAATCTGCACCCCTGCTCAGGTCCGGAGCGTGCGATGACCGAGTTTGCCTTCCCGCCGCCAGCCGCGCCGAGCGTGGCCGTGGCCGCCAGCAGCGAGCGCTTTCCCGTGCATCGCATCTACTGCGTCGGCCGCAATTACGCCGACCACGTCCACGAGATGGGCGCGGACCCGCACAGCGAGCCGCCGGTGTTCTTCACGAAACCCGCGGACGCGGTGGTGGCGAACGGCGCCGCGGTTCCTTATCCGCCGCGCACCGCCAACTTCCACCATGAGATCGAGCTGGTGGCGGCCATCGGCCGCGGCGGCCGCGACATCCGCGAAGCGCGGGCACTGGAGCATGTGTTTGGCTACGCGGCGGGCAATGATCTGACACGCCGCGATCTGCAGCACGCCGCGAAGCAGCGCGGCCAGCCGTGGGATGCTGCCAAGGGCTTTGACTGGTCGGCGCCGATTGCCGCGATCCGCCCGGCTGCCCTGGGGCAGGTGTCGCGCGGGCGCATCTGGCTCACCGTCAACGGCGAGTTGCGCCAGGAGTCGGATGTGAGTCAGATGTTGTGGGACGTGGCGCACATCATCGCGGAGCTGTCGACTTTCTACGAGCTCAAGCCCGGTGACCTCATTTTCACCGGCACGCCCGCCGGTGTCGGGCCGGTGAAACCCGGCGACCGGCTGGAAGGCGGCATCGAGGGACTCGAGCTGCTGCGTAACACCATCGTATCGGCAGATCGGGTCGCGGCATGAAGCTCTACCACTACTTCCGCAGCTCCGCGTCCTACCGCGCGCGCATCGCACTTAACTTCAAGGCAATCGACTGGGAGGCGGTGCCGGTGGATCTGCGTGCGCCCGCGAGCGCACAGCGCACGCCGGAGTTTCTCGCGCTCAACCCGCATGGGTTCGTGCCGGTGCTGGTGGACGGCGATAACACCATCACGCAGTCGCTCGCCATCGTTGAATATCTCGAGGAAGCCTATCCGCAGCCGCCGCTGCTGCCGCACTCGCCCGCCGAGCGCGCGCAGGTGCGCTCGCTCGCGCTCGCCATCGCCTGCGATATCCACCCGCTCGGCAATCTGCGCGTGCTCAACTACCTGCGCTCAGCGCTCAAGGCGGATGAGGATGCGGTGAACGCCTGGGTAGGTCAGTGGATCGCGCGCGGCTTTGGCGCTCTGGAACTGCACGTGCAGCGCTCGAGCGCCGATGGCCGGCATATGTTCGGCGCAGCGGTGACGCTCGCCGACGTGTGTATCGTGCCGCAGATGTACAACGCGCGCCGTTATCAGTGCGACCTCACTCCGTTCCCGACGCTGCGTGCGATCTGCGCGCACCTGGAGATGTTGCCGGCGTTTGCACAAGCGGCGCCGGAGGCGCAGGCGGGCGCGCGCTCATGAGCACCCTGCCGCGACGGATCGACCTCGTCGCGCCGCTCTCCGGAATCCTCGTGCCCCTCGAGCGCGTCCCGGACCCGGTGTTCGCGCAGCGCACGGTGGGCGACGGGGTCTCGATCGATCCGACCTCCTGCGATGTGCTGGCCCCGGCTGCCGGGCTCGTCACGCTGTTGCACCGGGCAGCCCATGCCCTGGCGATCACGACCGAGGAGGGGTTGGAAATTCTGGTTCACATCGGTGTCGATACCATCGGGCTGAACGGCAAGGGTTTCACGCCGCGCGTGCGGCAGGGCGATCGGGTGGTGGCCGGACAGCCGCTGATCTCGTTCGACGCGGATCTCATCGCGCGCTCGGCCCCGAGCCTGCTCACGCAAGTGCTGGTGACGAACCGCGAGCGCCTCCGCGGCATGACCGTGGGCACCGGCCTCGTCGAGGCCGGCCGCAGCATCGTCCTGAGTGCCGAGCTCGCCGCGGCTGCCCCGGTGGAGAGCGCGCCGGCGAGCGAGGCAACCGCCGTTTCGACGGACATCCGCTTGCCTAACCGCCAGGGGTTGCATGCCAGGCCGGCGGCGGTCTTCGCGGCCGCGGCCAAGAAGTTCCGCGCGGACATCCGTTTGCTGCGCGGCGCAGAAACCGCGAATGCCAAGTCAGTCACAGCCATCCTGCTGCTCGCCACCAGCCCGAACGATGCGCTCCGCGTGAGTGCCACAGGTCCCGACGCAGCCGCTGCGGTCAGCGCCCTGGCGGAACTGCTCTCTTCCGGGTCGGGCGAATCGCAGGCCGCGGGGGAGGACTCGCCGGCCGTAGGCCCGCTGCCGGCGGCAGCGGCGGCCGCGATCGCCCCGGCAGGTCCGACCGACCCCCGCAGGCTTGCGGGCGTATGCGCATCGCCCGGACTGGCGCTGGGCAAAGTCGCGCAGGTGCGCCGCGCCGTGATCAGCGTGGAGGAGCAGGGCGCGGGGGTCGAGCGCGAGCGCGCGCACCTCGACGCCGCGCTCGCCCGCGGCCGGCAACAGATCAGCGTACAGAAGGCGGTCAACTCGGGCGCAGCGTCCCGCATTCTGGATGCCCACCTCGAGCTGCTCGCCGATCCGGAGCTGATCGACCTCGCGGTGGCCGGGCTGGCCGGGGGACGCAGTGCCGGATACGCCTGGCGGGAGGCCTATTCGAGCTACGCCGAGCGCCTCGAGGCGCTCGCAAGTCCGCTGCTGCGCGAGCGCGCCGGCGATGTTCGGGACGTCGGCGGCCGGGTGCTCGGACTGCTGGCCGGCGTGACGACTGCGCCACTCGAGTTTGCACCCGGCTCCATCCTGATCGCCGATGAACTGACGCCGAGCGAGACCGCCTCCCTCGACGCGGGCAGGGTGGTGGGCCTGTGCACCACCGGCGGCGGACCCACGAGCCACGCGGCGATCCTCGCGCGCGCTCTCGGCATACCCGCCGTCTGCGGCGTTGATCGCGCCGCGCTCGAGCTCGCGGACGGCACCCCCGTTCTCCTCGACGGGACGGGCGGCACGCTGCTTGAGGATCCGGACGAGACCCAGGTTGCCGCTGCGCGGGTCGTGATCGGGCGCCTGGCCGCACAGCGCCACAGTGAGCGTGAGGCGGCGAGCGAGCCCGCAGTGACGACCGACGGGCATCGCATCGAGATTGCCGCCAACGTCGGCACGGCCGAGGAAGCCGTCGCCGCCGTCGAGCAGGGGGGCGAGGCTGTGGGACTGCTGCGCTCGGAGCTTCTGTTCCTCGACCGCGATACCGCGCCCGACGAGCGCGAGCAGGCCGACGCCTACCGCGCGGTCGCCGCCGCGCTCGGCCGCGAGCGCCGGCTCGTCATCCGCACACTGGACGTCGGTGGCGACAAGCCCCTGCCGTATCTGCCGCTGCCGCCGGAGCAGAATCCGTTTCTCGGCCTGCGGGGTATCCGCGTGAGCCTGGAGCGGCCCGATCTGCTGCGCAGCCAGCTGCGGGCGATTCTCAAAGCAGCCGCGCTCAGTGACATCCATGTGATGTTTCCAATGATCGCGACGCTCGATGAGCTGCGCGCCGCGCGCCGGATCCTCGACGAGGAGCAACGGGCGAGCGGCGAGTCGGTGCGCGTGGGCGTGATGATCGAGGTGCCGTCCGCGGCGCTGACCGCGGAGCATCTGGCGCGCGAGGTGGACTTCTTTTCGATCGGCACCAACGATCTGACTCAATACACGCTGGCGATGGACCGCGGCCACCCGAAGCTCGCGGGGCTTGCCGACGCGCTGCACCCGGCGGTTCTCAGGCTGATCAGTCTCACCGTGGAAGCCGCGCACCGCCACGGCAAATGGGTTGGCGTGTGCGGCGGGATTGCCGCCGAGCCGCTCGCGGTGCCGGTGCTGCTCGGAATCGGAATCGACGAGCTTTCCGTGCCGGTGCCGGCGATCGCGGCCGTCAAGGCGCTGGTGCGCCGGCTGTCGGCGCGCGACTGCCAGGATCTGGCGCGCGAGGTGGCGGGCTTGAGTACCGCGGGCGAGGTGCGCGCGCGGCTCGCGCAGTTCGGCCGGGGCTGAGGCGGATCCAAGGGGGAGTTGTGTTCAAGAATGCCTTCGTAGTCCTGCAGCAGATCGGCAAGTCGCTGATGATTCCGGTGGCGGTGCTGCCGGTCGCAGGTCTGCTGCTCGGCATCGGCGCGGCGCACTTCGAGTGGATCCCGCCGCTCGTGTCGGCGCTGATGAAGGCCTCCGGAGACGTGGTGTTCGGCAACCTGGCGCTGATCTTCGCGGTCGGCGTCGCGGTTGGCCTCACCGAGAATGACGGCGTCGCCGCGATTTCGGCGGTTGTCGGCTATGTGGTGCTGCTCGCGATTCTCGGCGTGATGGCCGGTGTCTGGGGCATCGAGCCCGTGACCATCATGGGAATCAAGTCGATGCAGACCGGCGTGTTCGGCGGCATCCTCGCCGGCGCCATCGCCGCGACGACGTTCAAGCGCTTCTACCGCACCACCCTGCCGCCATACCTCGCGTTCTTCTCCGGCAAGCGCTCCGTGCCGATCGTCACCGCGCTCGCCGCCGGCATTGCCGGGGTGGTGCTGTCGGCGATCTGGCCGCCGATACAGCACGGCATCGACACGTTCTCGCACTGGGCGGCGGTCTCCAACCCGCGCACCGCCGCGACCGTCTACGGCTTCGTCGAGCGGCTGCTGATCCCGTTCGGTCTGCACCACATCTGGAACGTGCCGTTCTTCTTCGAGATGGGTGCTTACACGGAGGCGAGCGGGACGGTGGTGCACGGCGACATCAACCGCTTCTTCGCCGGCGATCCCACGGCGGGAATCCTGGCCGGCGCCTTCCTTTTCAAGATGTTCGGCCTGCCCGCGGCGGCAATCGCGATGTGGCACAGCGCCAGCCCGCAGAACCGGGTCGCGGTCGGCGGCATCATGATCTCGGCGGCGCTGACCTCGTTCCTCACCGGCATCACCGAGCCGATCGAGTTCGCATTCCTGTTCGTCGCGCCGGTGTTGTATGTGGCGCACGCGGCGCTCGCGGCCTCGACGCAGTTCGTGGCCAACACGCTCGGCATGCACATGGGCTTCACTTTTTCGCAGGGTGGCATCGACTTCCTGGTTTTCAACGCATTCGGCAAGTTCGCGCAGAAATGGTGGCTGGTGCTGATTCTCGGCCCCGTCTATGCGGTCATCTATTACGCCGTCTTCCGTCTCGCCATCCGCTGGCTCGACCTCAAGACCCCCGGCCGCGAGGAGACCGCCGTGGCTGCCGCGCCGGGCTTTGCGCCCGCAGGGGGCGACGGCCGCGCACGTGACCTGGTGCTCGCCTTCGGCGGCGGCGACAACATCGCCAGCCTTGATGCCTGCATCACGCGGCTGCGGGTTGCGGTAAGGGATCCGGCGCTCGTCGACGAGCGCGCACTGACCGCGCTCGGTGCGAGCGGGGTCATGCGCGTCGGCAACGGCGTGCAGGCGGTGTTCGGGACGCTCTCCGAGCACCTGAAGACCAACATGGAAGACTACCTGCGCACCTCAGGCGCAGCTCCCGCCGCTGTCCCCTCGCCGGCATCCGCCGTGCGCAGCCCGGTGGCCGCCGCCGCGGTCGCTCCGGACTCCGCGCTGCGCGAGACGGCGGGGCGGCTTCTGGCGGCGCTCGGTGAGCGCGCCAACGTGCGCGAGCTGGAGGCGGTTGCCCACACGCGCCTGCGCGTCAGGCTCGCCGACCCGGGTCGCTTCGACGAGGTGGCGGCGAAGCTGGCCGGGGTTGCAGCCGTCATGAAGGCGGCGCCCGGGGTGCTGCATCTGATCGTCGGCGAGCAGGCCGGCCGGCTGGCCGCCGTCATGAAGGTCGCCTGAGCGTCGCCGCGCGCTTAAGTCCTATGCGGCCGGCCGCCGCAGGAAATTCACGTAGCCGGCCAGAAACTGCTTCAGGTGTTCCTCGACGGCGGCATCCTTCAGGCTCCCTCCCTCATCGAACACGCCGCCGGCGCGCGACACCATGAGTCGTCCGCCGAACCAGGTCTGGGTGCCGAGCGTGCGCATCACCGGCAGCCAGGCGGCCTGGCTGAGTGTGGTGCCGAAGCCCCCGGGGGAGGCGCCGATGATGGCGAAAGGGCGGCCGCCGAACACCCGCCGGATGTCCGACGACGGCCGCGACAGCCAGTCGATGGCGTTCTTGAACACCCCGGGGATGCTGTTGTTGTATTCGGGGGTCGCCAGCAGCACGCCGTCGGCGGCGATGATCGCCTCCTTCAGCTGGTTCACCGTCGCCGGGATGCCCTGGGCTTCGACGTCGGCGTCGTAGAGCGGGATGCCGCGCAGGCTGGCGACCTCCAGCGTCGCATCCTCCGGCATGAGGCGCACCGCCGCGCGCAGCAGCGCGCTGTTGTAGGAGCCGCGACGCAGGCTACCGGAGATTCCCAACACCTTGGTCATCGCATCTCCCCTGAGCTCGGCGCGAGCGTGCGCCGCGCGGCGGGCGCTTGCAACGGCACCGACGCTCCAAGGCTAACCCTTCAGTTTCGCTGCCACGCGCCGGTATGCCTCGCGGAACGGGATGCCCTCCGTGACCACCAGGCGGTTGGCCTCTTCGGCGGCGTGAATCGCGGGATCGAGCCGGATGGCCTCGCGCCGGAACTGCAGCGCCTCGATGGCCGGCGGCAGGATGGCGAGCGTCTCGAGCGCCAGGTCGATAGCGCGAAACAGCGGAAACTTCAGCAGCTGCAGGTCGCGGTGGTAGCCGGAGGGCAGCTTGGCGCACACCCCGAGTGCTTCGGTGAGACACGCCTGCGCGCTGGCCGAGCGCCCGCGGATCAGCTCGAACACGTCCGGATTGCGCTTCTGCGGCATGATCGAGGAGCCGGTGGTGAAGGCTTCAGGCAGCGTGACGAAGCCGAACTCCCGGGTGGCGAACAGCAGCACGTCGGCGGCGAAGCGCCCGAGATCCTGCAGCAGCAGCGTGATCTCGAACAACAGCTGTGCTTCGGCCTTGCCGCGCGAGAGTTGCACCGCGGTGACCGGCTGGTGTACGGCGGCGAATCCGAGTCTGGTGCGCGTCGCTTCACGGTCGATGGGCAGCCCCGGCGTGCCGTAGCCCGCCGCCGAGCCGAGCGGGCTCTTGTCGATACGGCGCAGCACCTGGGAGAGGCCGGCCGCGTCGTCGCGCAGCTCGGCCGCAAAACCCCCGGCCCACAGCGGCACCGAGCTCGGCATGGCCTGCTGCTGGTGCGTGTAGCCGGGCAGCGCGGTGCTCGACTCGCGCACCGCGAGCTCATCGAGCGCATCCGCAGCCGCGAGCGCGCCGGCGCCGAGCGCCGCGACGGCTTCGCGCAGGTACAGGCGGATGGCGGTGAGCACCTGGTCGTTGCGCGAGCGCCCGAGATGGATGCGGGCGCCGGCTGCACCGATGCGCTCGGTCAGGCGCCGCTCCAGTGCGCTCTGGCCGTCCTCGTCGGTGAGTTCGATGCGCCACGTGCCGCGCGCGTGCTCCTGCGCCAGCGCGCTCAGTCCATCGCGGATCGCCGCGAAGTCGCCGGGCGTCAACAGGCCCTGTGCCTGCAGCATCTCCGCATGCGCGATCGAGGCGCGCACGTCGTGGCGCACCAGACGCTCATCCAGCGCGTGGTCCTCGCCCGCGGTGTAATGCAGCACCCGCTCATCGAGCGGCGCGCCCTTGTCCCACAGCCGCGTCATGGCGTGCTCTGCTCGGCCGGCGTGAGCGCGTTGACATCGGCGACGATCAGCGTGCCGGTGCCCTCGTTGGTGAACACCTCGCCCAGGATGCCCTCCGGAGACTGGTACGACACCACGTGCACCCGGCGCACGCCGCCATGGATGGCGTCCTCGATGGCCTTGGCCTTGGGCAGCATGCCGGCGGCGATGTGCCCTTCGTCGGCCAAGCGCTTCAGTCCCGGCAGATCCGTGTAGGAGATGAGCGAGCGCGGGTCATCGACGCTGGCGAGAATCCCGGGCGCGCCGGTGCACAGGATCAGCTTCTCCGCCTGCAGCGCGGCGCCGATGGCCGCGGCCACGGTGTCGGCGTTGATGTTGAGCAGCGTCCCGGACTCATCCGCGGACAGCGGGCTCACCACCGGCATGAGGCCGTTGTCGAGGAGCTTCCTGAGCACGCTGGTGTCCACCGCGTCGATGTCGCCGACGAAACCGAAGTCGATCAGCTCGCCGTCGACGGTGAGTCTCACCGGCGGGCGCTTGTGGGCCCGCACCAGACCGGCATCCACGCCGCTGATCCCGACCGCCTCGATGTCGAGGTCGCGGCACATGCCGAGCACGCGCGTGTTGATCAGGCCGTTGAGCACCATCGTGGTCACGTCGATCGAGCGCTGGTCGGTGACGCGCCGCCCGTCCACCATGCGTGTCGGCACCCCGAGCGCGGCGGACAGCTCGGTGAGCTGCGGGCCGCCGCCATGCACCAGCACCACGCGCACGCCGAAGTAGTGCAGGATCGCGATCTGCTCCATCAGCACCCGCGTCGCCTGCGGGTCGGCAAACACGCCGCCGCCCGCCTTCACTACGAAGGTCTTGCCCTTGTACATGCGGATGTAGGGGGCGGCGCTGCGCAGGGCGCGGATGGCGAGAGCGTGATCGCTTCTGTGCATGATCATGAGGGATTCCCGGAGGGCTCAGGGCTTGAGCATCTGATGGAGCACGGCCATCTGCACCGGCAGACGGTTGTAGGCCTCGCGCTGCACCACGCTGCGCGCGCCGTCGAGCACCTCATCGGCAATGGCGGAATTGCGTCGCACCGGCAGGCAGTGCATCACGCGGCACTCGCTTGAGGCGATCGTGAACCAGTCATTGCGCACGCACCAGCCGGTCAGCGTGCTGCGCAGGCGGGCATCCGCTTCCGTATCGCCGTAGCAGGCGGTCGCGCCCCACTCCTTTACATAGACGACCTCGGCGCCGCTGAGCGCGTCGTCGCGCTCGGCGGTCTCGCGCACCGAGCCCCCGGAAGCCGCCGCGGCGCGCCGCGCGCGTTCCATGATGGCAGCGGGGAGCGCGAAGCCTTCCGGACGCAGCACGATGACTTCCATGCCGCGCAGCGCCGCCATGTGCAGCGCCGCCGCCGGCACCGCCAGCGGCAGGGCGCGCGGGTGGTAGGCCCACGACAGCACGAAGCGCCCGGCGCGCGGCACCGCCAGATCATCGAGCGTCTTCCAGTCGGCGAGTGCCTGGCAGGGATGGTTGACCGCGGACTCGAGATTGAGCAGCGGCTTGTCGATGAGGCTCGCCATGGAGTTGAAGCGGGTCTCCGCCAGATCGCTCGCCAGGTCCTTGCCCTCGGCGAAGGCGCGGATGCCGAGCGCGTCGCAATAGGCGCTGAGTGCCGGGATGCCCTCGCGCACGTGCTCGGCGGCCGCGCCATCCATGACGACCCCCGGGCGGGTCTCGAGTTGCCAGCTGCCCTGGCCCGGGTTGATGACGAACGAGTTGCCGCCGAGGCGCGCCATGGCGGCCTGGAAGGACGCCAGCGTGCGCAGCGAGGGATTGAAGAACACCAGGCCCAGGATCCGGCCGGTCAGCGCGTGCGGCTCGGGCTGCTTCTCCAGGCGCCGCGCGAGCTCCAGCAGCGACAGCACCTCGTCGCGCCCGAAATCCGCGAGATCGAGAAAACGCTTCATGCGGGCAAATCGCGCAGCGCATCGCGCAGCAGGTCGACGTGCTCCTCTGCGAGGATGAGCGGCGGCAGCAGGCGCAGGACGTGCGGGTCGCTGGCCGTGCCGGTGAGGATGCAGCACTCGAGGAGTTCGGCCTGGATTTCCTTTGCCGGACGCGTCGTGCGCAGCCCAACGAGCAGGCCCGCGCCCTGGTGCGCGGTGACCGGGCCCAGGACACAGGTCCTGCGGATATACGCGCCCACGCGCCGCACACGCTCGAGCAGCCGCTCGTTCTTGATGGCTGCAATGACGGCCTCGATCGCCGCGCACGCCATGGGACCGCCGCCGAAGGTGGTGCCGAGGGATTCGGGCTTGAGGGAGGCGGCCACCAGCGGCGACAGCATGAGCACCGCGCAGGGAAAGCCGTTGCCGAGCGCCTTGGCCGTGGTGAGCATGTCGGGCCGCACGCCGTAGAGGTTGGCGGCGAAGGGCTGCCCGGTGCGGCCGACGCCGCACTGCACCTCGTCGAATATCAGCAGCGCTCCGACCTCATCACAGCGCGCGCGCAGCGCGCCGAGGAACGGCGCACCGAGATCCACCGCCCCGGCAAGCCCCTGCACGGGCTCGACGATCACGGCCGCCGTATGCCTCGTGACCTCGGCGGCAATGGCGGCCGTGTCGCCGCGCGGGATGAAACTCACGTCGAAGGGCGTGCGCGGAAACCCGTACCATTTCGCCTGCGCGCCCCAGGTCACCGCGCCCGCCGCGGCGGTGCGGCCGTGAAAACCGCCTTCGATGGCCGCGACGTGCGGCCGGCCCGTCATGCGCAGCGCTACTTTGAGTGCGTTCTCATTCGCCTCGGCGCCGCTGTTGACGAAGAACACGCTGGCGAAGGGCAGCTGCGAGAAGCGCACCAGGCGCCGCGCCGCTCGCGCGCGCACCCGCATCGCGACCGCGTTGCTCTGGAATTGGCAGATTTCGGCCTGGCGTGCCAGCGCCGCCGTCCATGCCGGATGCGCATACCCCAGGCCTGCGACGGCATGTCCGCCGTAGAGATCGAGCACCCGCTCGCCGCGGGTGTTGGTGAGCCATACGCCCTGTGCCGATGCGACTTCCAGCGGGTACTGCGAAAATACCGGGGCGAGAAAATCGTGTGCCCGGGCTGCCGCCTGAATCGCGCTGTCCGTCGTCGTTGCCGCCGCTTTCTTCTTCGGCATGCCGGTGCCTCAGGTCCAGCCCGGCGCGACTGCGGTGAGACCGGTGGTCTCCGGCAGGCCAAACATCCGGTTCATCCATTGCAGGGCGCCGCCGGCGGCACCCTTGTTGAGATTGTCGATGGCGCACAGCACCGCGACGGTGCCGCCCGCGACCGCCCCCGACAGGTGCGCGTAGTTGCTGGTCGCCACGTTCTTGAGCCGCGGCGCTTCGGTCTCGATCCGCACGAACGGCGCGTGCGCATAGAACTCGCGCAGCGCCGCCAGCAGCCCTGCGGTGTCGAGCGAGCGGGTGAGCTGCGCCTGCAGCGTCACGTGTATGCCGCGCGCGAACGGCCCGGAATGGGGCACGAAGGCAAAGTGCGCTTCCACCCCGCAGGCCGCGCGCGCACACGCCGTGACTTCCGCCGCGTGCCGATGCTTGAGCGCGCCGTAACTGTAGAGATCCCCGTGACGCAGCGGATGATGCGTGCCTTCCACGGGTTTACGCCCCGAGCCGGTGCTGCCGGTGACGCCGCTCACGAACAGCGTCGGTGTGACGAGGCCGCCGGCGAGCAGCGGCACGCTCGCGAGCAGGATCGCGGTGGCGAAGCAGCCCGGATGACCGACGTGCGCTGTCGGCAGCTCCCGCAGGTGCTCAGGCAGCGCACAGGTGAATTGCGCCAGACGCGCGGGCGCGGCGTGCGCGTGCCGGTAGACCGCGGCGTAGGCCTGCGGCGTTGCGTAGCGGAAATCCGCCGAGACGTCGACCAGGCGCGGCCGTGTTCCGGCGCGCTCCGCCGTCGTAAGGAGCGCGTCGATGAGCGTGGCGGACACCCCGTGCGGGGCGGCCGAGAACACCGCGCACTCGCGCGCCTCACTCACGAGTTCCTGCACCTGCGCCTGCGACTTGAAGCGCTCATCCGGGTAGGCGCTGCCAAGGTGCGGGAAGGCCGCCGCCAGCGGCTCGCCCGGCTGGCTGTCGGACATCACCGCCGCCAGCTCAAAGCGCGGATGCGTGGCGATCAGGCGCAGCAGCTCCCCGGCCACGTAGCCGCTGCCGCCGAGCACCACGGCGGGGATCCCGGTGCTCACTGCACCGCCGCCGCTTCGAGTCCGAGCGCCTCGATCACGCGGTCCCCGAGTGCGGCGCCGTTGCTGATGGCGTTGAAGGCCGGCACGCCCATCTGGGTGGTGATGATCTCGACGCCCACCTGATTGTCGGTGGACGGTCCGGTGACCGCGCACGGCTCTATGAGGAAGCGCTCGCGCAGCAGCTTCACGCCGCCCCAGGCCGCGACCGGATCGTTCGCCGACAGGATGACTGCGCTGAGCGCGGTGCGGATGTCAGGACACTCGAGGATCGCATCGACGCCGTAGGTGCCGAGGATGCCGTCGCCGAGCTCGAACACCAGTACGTCGGGTTTGCCGGCGGCGAGCTCGCTGAGCATGCTGCGGGTGAGCGCCGGACCGTTGGTGCGCGTCGTGGTGACGACGCCCAGATCGGTGAAGATCGCGCAGCGGCGTGCACCGGCGTCCTCCATGGCGAGGATGTCGCGGCGCAGTGAGACGCCGGTCGCCTTGAAGGCATCGACGGTGAGGCCGCGGTGGCGCATGCGGGTGATGACCGCGCAGGCGGCGGCGGTCTTGCCGGCCTCCATGCAGGTGCCGGCGAGCGCCACCACCGGCACCCCACGCGTATCGAGCGCGGCGTTGGCGTCGAGCCTCTTGTGACCCACGCGCGCGGGCACGCCGATGCGCTCGCCCAGATAGGGAAAGTTGAGCGCGACGCCCAGCACACGGCAGTCGAACGGCTTGCCTTTTTCCGGATTGATGGAGTCGCACACGCCGAGCACACCACCGATGTTGAGCATCTGGATGACGTCGCCGGGTTGCAGCGTCGCGGGCACGTGGCCGGAGTAGCCGAACAGCGCCTGGCGGTGGCCGAGCGCGCCCGCGACCACGTCGCCCTTGCCGAGCTTGGCCATGCGGCCGCTGGTCAGCTCGAGGGTGTTGTAGATCGACTTGTTGTCGAGGACCTCGACCACGATGACGACGCCTTCCTGCGCGGGAATGTCCGCGGCGATGCGCACCTCGTGCGACAGGCCGCAGGCCTGGGTGACGGAGGCCAGCTTGTCGACCACCACGCTGCGCATGCCGCTCACCATCGCTACTGATCCTTGGGCAGCGTCGCCGCGTGCTCGCCGGCGCGGGTATAGAACACGCCCGGGAGCGCCGCGATCCGCGAGAACCCCAGCGAGTCACTCGCCGACCACTCGCCCGCCGCTTCGCCGTACACGCCCCGCGAGGCCGCCATGAGCGAGAACGGCGACTCCACGCCTTCGACGAACACGCTGCCGCTCTGCAACAGCAGGTGCACGTCGCCCGTCACCCGCTGCTGCGAGCTGAGCAGCAGCGCCTCGATGTCGCGGCACACTGGATCGAGCAGCTGGCCCTCGTGCACCAGATCGCCGTAGGGCTGCGCGACCAGCTCCTTGATGCGCTGCTGGCGGCCGGTGAGCACCAGCTTCTCGAGCTCGCGGTGCGCAGTGAGCAGCACCTCCGCCGCCGGCGCCTCGAACGCCACGCGTCCCTTGGTGCCGATGATGGTGTCGCCCAGGTGGATCCCGCGGCCGATGCCGAACGGTGCCGCGAGACTCTCGAGCGCTTCGATGATCTCGACCGGGGAGGCGGCCCGGCGATCGAGCGCCACCGGCCGGCCCTGCCGAAAGCTGAGCACGTGACGCTGTGCGGGGCGCGGGCGCGTGAAGGCATCGCGGGTGAGGAGCCAGGCGTCATCGGGGATGCTGCCGGCGGAGGTGAGCGTCTCCCGACCGCCGATGGTCACGCCCCACAGGCCGCGATTGATGGAGTACCGGGCTCCCGTGGGCGGCACCGGCAGCCCGCGCTGCTGCAGATACTCGAGCTCGTCCTGGCGCTTGAAGGCCTCATCCCGCACCGGCGCCAGCACCTTGAGGTCCGGGGCGAGGGTGCGCAGCGCGACCTCGAAGCGCACCTGGTCGTTGCCGGCCGCGGTGCAGCCATGGGCGACGGTGTCGGACCCAAGCTTGCGCGCCAGGCGTGCGATGGTCTGCGCCTGCATGACGCGCTCCGCGCCGACGCACAGCGGGTAAAGCTGCCCGCGGCGCACGTTGCCCATGATGAGGAAGCGCAGCACCTGCTCGAAGTAGTCCGCGCGGGCGTCCACTTGGGTGTGCTCCACCGCGCCGAGCGCGTGGGCGCGCCCGGCGAGGGCGCGCGCGGCTTCCCGGTCGATCCCGCCGGTGTCGACGGTGACCGTGATCACCGGGCGGCGCTCGTGTTCGATAAGCCACGGCACCAGGAACGAGGTGTCGAGGCCTCCGGAGTAGGCGAGGACGATGGGCGTGATGTCGGTGCGTGCGGCCGTGTTGGACATGATCAGACCCGGAAAAGCGCGCGCAGGCGGCCGACGAGCTCGTCCTGCGCCCGCGCGCTGGCGGTGGCGATGAATATGGTGTCGTCGCCGGACAGGGTCCCGGCCACTTCCGGCCACTCGGCCTTGTCGATCGCCACGGCGACGCTCTGCGCGGCGCCGATGGTGGTGCGCAGCACGGTGATCGAGGGGCCCGCGCGTCGCAGCTGCCGCACGAACTGCGCCAGGGCGCCGAAGTCGCCGTTGGCGCGCGTGACCTCGTCGGGGGGCAGCACGTAGCGGCCGCTCGCCTTGAGCACCCCGAGATCGCGCAGGTCGCGGCTGATGGATGACTGGGTGGCGCCGTGACCTTCCCGCTTCAGCAGGCGCACCAGGTCGGCCTGCTTGCGGACCAGGCCGCCGCGCAGGATGCGCACGATGGCGCCGCGCCGCTGCAGCTGCTGCGCGTCGCTCAGCACGGCTCCGTGTCCTGGCGCATAAACATGCGCGCATTGTGCATTTTAATGCACAAGAGTCAAGGGCGCGGACCCGGCGAGGCACCGCAGCGCTACAATGCGGCCCCAAGACTGCGCCCGCACAGGCGCCCAACCGCGAGGGATGATCATGCGTTCACCACGCTCAGCAGGCGCGGCCCGGGCCGCGGCGCTGGCCGCCGCCCTCATGTGCGGCGCCTCGGTCGCCCAGACCGTGAACCTCAAGCCGGGCATGTACGAGGTCGTGTCCAGCTCGCAGGTGACGTTGTCGCCGGAAATGCAGAACCGCCTGCCGCCCGGCTACCTGGCACGACTGCAGAAACCACGCACGCAGCAGCAGTGCATCAGCGATGCGGACGTGAAGCAGGTGGGCAAGAAGCTGTCGCAGGAGCGCGGCAACGACCCGAGCTGCAAGATGACCGATCACACGGTCAGCGGCAACAAGGTGACGTTCGTCATGCAGTGCCAGCGCGCGACCACGCACTTCGAGGGCACGTTCTCCTCCAACTCGTTCAAGGCGAGCATCCGCTCGCAGACCGATCATGGCCCGATGACCATCAACATGTCGGGGCGGCGGATCGGGGACTGCACCAGGTAGGCGGCGCGCGGCGGCTACTTGTCTATCGAGTACACCAGGTCGGCGCCGCGCGCCTGGCCTACCTCGGTCCTGACGGTCCAGTGGTCCCCGAGCGTGTAGCGCAGCTTGAGCGTATTGAACTGCTGCGTGAGGCTGATGCCGTAGCTCACGTACAGGCGCGGCGACAGGTAGCGGCCCAGCACCAGTGAAGTCTCGTTGGTGATGTCGGACTCGAGACTCACGTCTTCGATGCCCACGCGTGAGCCGAGCTGCTGCCCGAGGATCGCGGCGCCCTGCGCGAGCGCCGCACCGCCCGCGCCGCTGTTGCCGGTGGTGCGGTTCTGAGCCGACTCGAGCGAGCCGCCGGCCAGGATCAGCGACACGATCTGCGACTGCGGCAGCGAAGGATCGGAGAAGAACGTCATGTGCGGCTGCAGCAGCGTGCCGCGGACGTTGACGCCGGCTTTGACGTCGGGGAATTCCTTGATGGCGCGCAGGTCGATGCCCGGATTGTCGATCGGGCCGCCGGTGAAGATCAGCCGGCCGCGCTCGATGTCGAGCTTGCGCCCATAGGCGGTGTACTTGCCCTCGGCCACCGACAGTTCCCCGGTCGCGCGCGTGAAGGCGTCGTAGCCGCTGCGGATGGTGATGCTGCCGGTGAGTCTGCAGGTGAGCCCGGTGGTGTCGATGGTCACGCGATCGCCCAGGCTCAGCGTGATGTTGCTCATCGCCTCCAGGCGCTTGGTCGGATCTTCCTCTTCGCTGCCGACGATCACTTCATCGGGCGAGGCGCGCGCCGCGCCGGCGAAGTCCTTGGGCTGGATCCTGGCGTACGGCACCGCGACCTTGCCGGTCACTTCGATCCTGCGCCCCTCGACGTCGAACTCCAGATCGGGTGAGGCGTCGATCTGCGCCTCCGGAACGTCCGCGACGCGCAGGTTGGTTCCCTGCAGATGAAACTTCCCGTACGGCAGCAGCTCGCGCCATTCGAGGTGCCCGCCCGCCTTGACGCTGCCGGCACCGGCGTGCGCACTGCCGTCGAAATCCAGTCCCGCATCGCTCAAGCGCGCGTCCAGCTGCACCTGCCGCAGGGCCAGGTTCACCTGGTAGACGTCGAACTCGCCGTCGCTGATCTTGACCTGCCCCGCCAGGCGCGGCGTCCCGGCGGTGCCGGCCAGCTGGATATCCGCGTTGAAATGTCCCGCCGCGCGGTCGATGTCGGGGACGTAGAGTGAGATGAGGCCGAGCTCGGCGGTTTGCGCATGCAGCTCGCCGGTGAGGGGCATGTCCTGCCAGTGCGCCAGCGGTTCGCCAGGTGATGTTCCCCGCGGCGTGAGGCGTTGCGCATCCAGCCGGCCGTGGATGGTGCCGACCTCGCCGTCGCCGAGATCGGCCTGGGCAGTGACGAGCGCGGGTGTCGCGCTCACCGTCACCGTGCCTGAGCCGATGCGGGTGTGCTCGGTCCTGCGGCTCGCGAGCTTGTGGGCGATCTGGGCGTCGGACAGATCGGCGCGCAGTGTGCCCACGACCGGGGTGCTCGGGCCGCCCGACACTCGCGCGAGGGCGCTGGCGGTGCCGAGGTATTCAACCCCGGGCGTCATACCGGCGGTGAGCGTGTGGAGCGGCAGCTGGTTCGTCATGACGGTCGCCGACCAGGCCGCCGCGCTCCAGTCGCCATCGGCGCACAGGCTGCCGGGGGTACCCACCAGGCACAGCCACTCGACCCGCGCGTGATCGGGCCCCGCCACGAGTCCCACCGGGCGCTCGAGCGAGAGGTGCAGCGATTCGCTGCCATTGATGGCGAGCGCCTCGAGCTCGCCGTTGAAGACCCCGTGCGCGTAGGCGCCGCGCGCCTGGGCGCTCGCGACGAGACCGGTGGCCGCGACCGCGAGGCGCACGTCGTAGGCGGAGGGCGGACCGCTGAGCGCGAGCGAGACGCTGTCGAGCGTGCGCTTCCGGTAGCTCAGCTTGCGCAGCCGCGCGTCGATCTTCGAGGGCTGCTGGAATGCGCCGGGATCAAAATTGACCTCCGCGTCGAAGCTCTCGAGCTTGATCCCCTGGTAGTCGAAGTCCCCGCCGTGCGCCGTGACGACGATCGCCGGGTCGGTGAGCGTGCCGCGCACGGTCCCCGAGGCCTTGAGCTCACCGCGGGTGCCGGGGGCGAGCAAGCTCAGGTCCGCGGCGGAGACGGCGAAGCGCAGATCCATGCGCTCGCTGATGTGCCCATCGAGCGCCACGCGGGCGCTCCCCAGGCCGACGCGCACCTCGCTGAAACCCCAGGTGTTTCCGGAGCGAGTCACGGTACCCGAGCCGCTCGCGGCCACGCCGCGCAGCTTGCCGCTCAGGTTATCGAACGAAGCCGTGAGATCACCCTTGGTGTCCAGGCCGCGTCCCGAGGCCCCGAGCATGAAGCTGACGCTACCCGGGAGATCGGGCCGCAGCGCGCCCGGATTGATGGCGGCGACGCGGCCGGCGACCGACCACCCCTCCTGCGGCGCCCACACCACCTGGCCGCTCACGCTGGCGTGACCACCGAACAGGTCGATCTCGGCGGTATCGAACCCGAAGCTGTCCTTGCCCAGCGTGCCGCTCACCTCCAGCGGCATCAGCGGCAGGCCGGCGGCGCGGGCGCTGCCACTCGCGTGCACGCGGTAGGGCAGGACCCCGGTGAGGGTGAAGGAGCCGGAGGCGCCGGACAGCGCCGGATCACGGCCCACCAGCGGCCAGCGGAAGTTGCTCACCTCGCCGCTCACATCGAGTCGCGGTCCGTCGATGCCGATGGTGCCGGCGCCGCGCAGCAGGGCCCCGGAGCCGGAGTGGCGCAGCTCCACGTGCCGGGCGGTCAGCACGCGATCGGCGTAGCTGCCCGACACCTGCCCCTCAAACAGCCCGGCGCGCAGTCCGGTGGGGTTGACGGGTCCGTGCGCGCTGAAGCCCGCCGCGTCGCCGCTGCCGGCCAGGTGGCCGGTGATGCTGCCGAGCCGGTTGCTCAGGCCCCAGGCGCGCAGATTGAAATCCCGCACTACCGCATCGCCGACCCAGTGCCACTGGTTGGTGAGATCGAGTGCCTGGCCGGAGACGTCGGCACGGAACGGGCTGTCGGTGTGCGCGACGACGTGGAGGATGTTGAGATCTCCCCGGGCGCTGCCGGCCACCGTCCAGGCGGGCTGTCCCGCCGGGCTCCACAGGATGCGCCCCTTGACCTCCAGCCCCAGGGGATCGGCGGCGATGAGGTCGCCGATCGCGCTGACGCGCGCCTCGCCTCCCAGCAGGCCCTCGGCCTGAAAGAAGCGGATGACGCGGTGACGGACGACCGCGGCGCCGTTGATGTCGGTGGCATCCAGACGGAAGCCGTTGGGAACGGTGAGCGTCGCGCTGCCCACCCGCCCCTGCTCGGCGCTGATGATCAGCCAGCGCGGCAGGAACACCGGCGCACCGGGGGTAGACGGGCGGGTGCGGCGCTTCACCTGGATCAGCGCGCTGCGCACCGAGCCGTGGGCGACGCGAATGGTCTGCAACATGAGTGGCATGAGGTCGACGCGGCCCTCGATGCCCTCGAACTTCAGGTGCACCAGATCGTGATCGATCTCGACGCGCTCGACCGCGAGGCCGTCGGCCACCGTGCCGCTGACTCCGACGATGTCGAGCTGCACGCCGCCGATGTGGTGCGGTATGTGCCGGATCGCGAACTGCAGCCCGCCGCTGGTGTAGAGCGCCGAGCAGATGAGTGCCGCCGGCGCCACGATAGCCGTGACGATCAGGAGAGAGGCGAGGGCGAGCAGCAGGCGGCGCAGGCTGAACATCGCTACAGCTTCGGCGAGAAGTTGATGTGCAGGCGCGGGCCGGGATGCACGGACCGGAAGGTCTGGGCATTCGCGTCCCAGCGCAGGCTGGTCGACAGCGGTTGGGCGATGTCCACCCCGAGCGTCAGGACCGGCAGGCGCACCCTGAAGCCAATGCCGACCGAATACTGCAGCGAGGCACACTGCTGCTGCTGCGCCTGCAGCCCTGCCACCGGTGCACAGTGGCGCGCCAGCTGCGCGAAGCTGTCGAAGGCGTTGCCGTAGTCGAAGAAGGCGGCGATACCGAGATTTTTGGGCAGATCGCGGATCACCTCCACCGTGCCGGTGATCACATCCTTGCCGCCGACCTTGATGAACTGGTCGACCTTCTGGCAGCTGCCGTCGGGGTTGCGCAGGAACTGCTTGGTGGTCGGATCCTGGGTGCACACCGCCTCGGTCGGTGACAGATCATTGTAGGCGAAGCCGCGCACGCTGTTGTCGCCGCCGGCGAAGAAGCGGAACACCGTCGGCAGCTGGCTGAAACCCGACACCAGGCTCGCACCCAGCTCATCGCGCAGCAGCAGATGCCACTTCCTGCCGAGATGGAAGACCCGCTCGGCCTGCAGGTGAAGCTGGATGAAGTTGGAATCGGAGCCCAGCGAGCTGTGCGAGCCGCGCAGCTCGGCGAAGAACGGATGCTCGAACAGCGCCTCGCCGAGGTACCCCTTGGGGACCGAAGCGAGGTCCACTCCCGGCACCAGCAGCCGATCGGTATGCGCACCGGGAAGCAACTCCGCTCCGAGCGGCAGGTCGCTGGTGGTGCGCATCGCGGAGAGCAGCCATACGTGCTGCCAGCTGCCGGTGACCTCGGTGACGCTCGGACCCACCGACAGGGTGTGCGTGGTCACATCGGCGAGCTGGCGCTGTTCGACCGAGCCCCCCAGGGTCAGTTTCTCTACCGCCGGGTCGCCGATCGGCACGTTATAGCGGCTCTGCAGGCGGTACTTGGTCACCTGCGCCGCCTGCACCTCGACGCTGAAGCTGTGGCCGCGCGTATTGAGGCGCCGGTCCTCGAATCCGAATGTGCCGCGTGGCCCGGTGTCGGTGGCGTAGCCCGCGCCGAAGGAGTAGCGGTGTCGCCGGCTCGGGTCGGCGTGGATGCTCACTGGCACGATGTGCGTGCTGCGATCGGGATCCCCGGGCAGCACCTCGAGATTGGAAAAGTACTGCGAGTCGTCGAGGGCGAACTGGGTGCGCAGCACCTGCGTGAGATCGAAAGGCTCGCCCTCGTGGTAGCGCAGGTAACGGCGTACCAGCGCCTCGCTGACGACGTCCTGCCGGATGCCGGTCGCTCCGAAGTAATAGCGCTCGCCGGTGTCGAGCTCGAGGGCGATGTTCGCCTTGTGGTTCGGCGGGTCGACGACCAGCTCGTTGCGAATCAGGCGCGCGTCGAGATAGCCGTAGGTGGCCGCGGTGCGCTGCAGGTCGCTCTTGATGCTCTCGTAGGCCGCGTGGCTCAGGCGATCGCCATCGTGCAGCGGCAGGTGCTGCAGGATGCGCTGGAACAGCGGGTCGCTTTCCCCGGGCCCGTCGACGCGCACGTCGATGTTGGCGACCAGCACCGGCTTGCCCGGGTTGATGTTGATGGTGATGCGCCAGTCGCCGTGGCCCAGGTCGCTGACGCTGGACTCGACCTGCGGCTCGTAGTACCCGAAGGGCCTGAGCGCCGACTGCACCTCGCGCTCCACGCGGTTGTGCAGCCGCTCGACCGTGTCGGCATTGAGGTCCGCGCCCCCCTTCTTGTAGCGCTCGAAACTCAGGTAGGCAAGCACGTTGGCGCGCAGCTCTTCGTCGACGCCGCGGATCTCCACCTTCACGCCAGCGGCGTGCGCGAGCGGGCAGGCGAGCAGACACAGGGCAACCACCTGGGCCCGCCTGTGCCGTCGACGAGCCTGCGGCAGGGGATTGCGCTGCGTCATCTCAAGGAATTCTAGAGCCTCGCGAGCGCTGCCGCTCGCCGCTGGTAATCAGAGCGCGCGCGCACCGCGCGGGTTCCGTGCCGACCTCACGGCCACTCTCCGGGGTTCAGCTCGAATTCAGTTTCGCCGGCAGCTTCGCCCCGCGGGTCGAAGCGCCGCTCGGCGAGGTACAGCCGCCCGCCGGGCTCCAGCAGCACTACGGTCGAGCAGCGGGTGCCGTAATCCGGGTGCAGCACGAACGGCGCCGACAGGATCCGGTCCCAGTCTCGCGGCAGCCCGCTGCCGCTGCGGGGCAGCGCGGCGTCGTCCGCCACCTGCGTACGATCATTGAGGAGCTCGAACAGCGCGGCCGGCGATCCGGACTCGCCTTGACGCAGCCACGCCTCGAAGCCGCGCCGCACCCGCTGCAGTTTCGGCCACGGTGTGTCGAGAAGCTCGTTCGACAGACCGTAGGTGCCCGGGGCCAGCGCCCGCGCGAACGGGGTGGTGCGGTTTGAGCCGTACCAGAGCGAATCCCGGTCGGTGAGCAGCAGGTTGAATCCGGAGTAGCGGCTCGCCTGCGGTTCGAGGGCGGCGAAGAATTGCTGTGCGCCGAGGGCAGCGCCCGCCGGCGCACCCAGGTAGCGCGGGATCAGCTCCCCGCGCGACGGCGCTCCGGCACGCGGCCGCTGCAGCTCGCGAAAGTTGGTGACCACGCCGAAGCGCCGCTCCCGGTCCACCGCGAGCCACGTGCCCTGCGCACGCAGGTCGCGTCCGGCGATGAACGCCGCCGGCGGCGGCCACTTCGCCAGCGCCGCGGCCGGGCGCTCGTGATACTCATCGCGGTTGGCGGCCGCCACCAGGCGGTAGCGGGGATGCGCCTGCCATGCGAGCACCAGCAGACACATGGGTCTAGCCGCGTCCTTTCAGCCAGGTCTCGATCAGGCGCCAGGAAATGGACTGCGAGGGCGGCGCCAGCGCCTCGCCCGAGTTGATTTGCGCGCGCGTGAACCAGCGCGCGTCCTGCAGCTCCCCGCCCACGCGCACACGGCTGTCGGCGGCCGCCGTCGCCTGAAAGCCGATCATCAGGGACGACGGAAACGGCCACGGCTGCGAGGAGTCGTAGCGCAAGCCCGTCACCGCAACGCCGGTCTCCTCCGCCACCTCGCGCTCGACCGCGTCCTCGAGGCTCTCGCCGGCCTCGACGAAGCCGGCGATGGTGGAGTAGCGCCGCGGCGGCCAGCTCGCCTGGCGTCCGAGCAGCGCCCGCTCCCCGTCGCTCACCAGCACGATGATCGCCGGATCGATGCGCGGAAAGAGCTCCTGCGCGCACGCCGCGTTCGAGCACACCAGAATGTGACCGGCGCGGGTCGCGATCGTGCGAGCGCCGCACACTCCGCAGTGGCGCTGACGCGTGCGCCAGATCGCCATGGCACGCGCATAGGCGAGCAGACCCGCTTCGTCCGCGGCCAGCAGCGGCGCCAGCGGCCGCAGCTCTTCGAACGCCGTGCCGGCCGGCGCCCCGACCGACTGCCCGGGAGGCAGATCGATGAGCACGCAGCGCGCGCCGCGAAACCACCCCAGCAGCACGAGATTCGCCTCATCCGCGGCGCGCACCAGTGGCGCGCCGTTCGCGAGGAAGGCGATGCGCGGCGGGGTGTGGGCGTGCAGCAGGTGCGCGGTGCCGTGGCCGACCAGGTAGATAGTCGCCGGATCGGCGCGCGCCGCCGCGATCCAGTCCGGATCCTCACGCGCCTCCGCGCGCCGCTCGAGATAGGGGCCCGAGAAGAAGTTCGCCCGATCGTGATCCATGAACGCCGCTCGCCTGCAGAAGGCAGTGGCGGCGGATTCTAGCCGGGACGTGCGGGAAATTGCGCGTCTTGCCGTGCGGCGCGCGCTCATTCGTCGCGGCAGGCGCAATTTCCCGGGGTGGTTCAGCAGCGTGACTGCATCGGGCTCGCGCAATGATGGCAGCGCCGGGCGCGCAGCGGAAAGCGCTCGGTCACCAGCAGGCCGCCGCAGTCGCTACAGCGTCCGAAGCGCAGCTGGTCGCCGCGCGCCAGTGCGGTGGCGAGAAACACGGTGTGCTCGAACGAGATCTGCGCCGCGGGCAGCAGCAGCCGATAAGCCTCGAACGCCTGGCACAACAGCTCCCCGCGCGTGAGCCCCGGCAGCGCGCCGGGCGCCTCCGCGGAAAGTGCCGCCGGCACTACACCGAGCAGCGACAGCACGCTCGCCAGCACCGCGGTTTCCTGCTGCAGGCGCAGCGAGCGCGTGAAGTACGCGACCTGGTGCGGGGACTTGCCGCGATGACGCGGCAGGTAGCGCCGCGCCTGGCTCATGTAGGAGCGGTACAGCTTGCGGATGCGGTCGTCCGACAGGCCGGTCCAGGTGCGGATGGTGCGGGTGCGCGCCTCGTGTCGCAGGAAGCGCAGCGCCAGCTCCATGCGCAGCCGCTCGCGCCGGTAGCGATCGTCGCAGATGCGCATGGAAGTCTTCCGGCGGCCCTGGGGTTGCTACATTGCGGGAAAGAATCAGCAAAACTCAAGCGCGCAAATTTGGTAAAAAAATCCCAAATTCATGGATGGCATCGCCGCCCGGCTCCGTTACGATAGCCCCCCGTGGGAGAGAGGCGCGCCATGCTGCTGCAGTGCGAGACGCAAGACCCCGGCGAGGGCGCCGGTCTGGTGGACGGATGGTTGCAACCCGGGACGCTCGAGTCCCTGGTCGAGCTCAACGAGCTGTGCCTGGCGCTGCTCGCGGAGCAGGCCGCGGCGCGCACCGCCCCGGCGAGCCTGCTGCTGCGGCAGGTCGGGGAGCTGTGGCGCGTGCTCGATGCCGCGGCGCGGCGGCGCGCCGCCGCCTGTCCCTACCTGCTGGTGGATGCCGGCTTCGCGGACCCGCTGCGCTGGCGCCAGCCGGCGGCCGTGGGCGTGGGCGATGCCGGCCAGGCCGCCTACACGACATTCTTTACCGTGCCAGCGGCGACCGGGGTGGCGAGGCTGGTGTTCACCTACGCCTGGCACCTGGCCCGCTCGCAGAGCGCCGCCGCACGGCTGCTGCTCGGCATGAGCACGCCGTGCGCCGCACTGATCGCTCACTACAGCCTGCGCCAGATCCATGCTCTGGCGGAGACTCACCCGCACTGGCTGAAGCCGCGCTGGCCGGCGCGCGTGCAGGTGTGGCGTGAGCTGCTGCTGGCGGCGGCATCCGGCGAGGCGCCGGCGCTCGAGCGGGCGCGCCTGCACGGGCTCACGCTGCTGGCGGCGGACGCCCGCGGCTCACCGCCCGAGCGGGCCGCTGCGGGCGCGCCATGACGGGCGCGCCCGGCGCGCTCTATTTGGCGAGCTGGAACAGAGTGGACGGCACCCAGCCCTCGTTGCCGAGTTCGTCACTGACCTTCCACCACATGCCGTCTTTCTCGCCGCTCGGATAAAGCGTCATCCCCGGGTCGAGATCGCGCACCTTCTTCGACTTGAGGTTGGCCGCCTCGTACATCTTGCCCGGCTTGGCCATGGTCACCGACTGCGTGGCGTTGTCGGCCTTGGCGTTGAGAGTCATGCCTTTGACTTCATTGACGAGCTTGGTGTACGCGTCGAGGTAGGCCATGGTGACGACCTGGCCGATCTCGGTGTTCGCGTAACTGCTCGCACCCGCCGCCGCAAAGCCGCCGAAGAAGGCGCCGCCGCCGGCACCCCAGCCGAGGTCGGTCTTCTTCGAGTGTCCCTGCTGCAAGGCGACCTGTTCGGTGGAGCGCACGTCGGTCAGGGTCAGCACGACATCCGCGGTCTTGCTCTTGAGACTGATGCCGCCGACCACGGCGCCGGCCACGCCGCCCAACAGGCCCCCCACCAGTCCGCCGATGTTGCGGCCGCCGGAATTGCTGTTCTTGGTGACCACGTCGGGCACCAGCACGTAGTCGGCCGCCTTCATCTGCCCCTTGCCGATGTTGGAGCCGCCGCGCATCTCGCCGGAGCCGGACAGCGCCCGCTCCTGCTGCGCAGCCGCGAGGCCCTTGCCGCGATCAAGCAGGGTGAAGCATCTGGACTGCGACACGAACACCTTGATCAGCGCTTCGGGGGACTCGAGGTTGTATGCGAGCCACCACTTGTTCTCCGGCTCGGTGACCGCGAGCGTGCCGATCTTCTTGTCGCAGGTTGGAATCTCCGGCGGTGGCGGATCGGCCGCCCACGCGGCCACCGTGACGCACAGACCGCAAACCGCCAGCGACGCCGGAACGGCGCTCTTCAGGCTCTTGTGGGGCACCATGATTTCTCCCAGGGAACCGTTGTTGTTCGAAGCGCTTAGCTTCTCGCCCTAGTTTAGGCCCAAGTCCGCGGCCGAGGGTAGCTCGACGGGGCTCGTGTCCGTTTTTGCCCGGTATGCGTCTGTCATAGCGGTGGCACTGCTGTCCCGAGTGCTGGAAGATGTGGCCGATTGTTCACCAGGAGGCTCGCAGGCCATGAAGCAGGCTCTGATCCTTGTCGACGTGCAGGAATCCTTCCGCAGGCGGCCCTACTTTCGGGACGAGCAGCTGCCGCGGTTCCTGCATAACGTGCAGTCGCTGATCAATCGCTGCCAGTCGCGCGGTATCGCGCTCGTGCAGGTGTTCCACCAGGAGCTCACCGACGACGCCGCTAATCCGTTCTCGGCGGCCTCGGGCTGCGTGCGCGCGATGCCCGAGCTGTCGCTGCGCGCCGATGCGGTGTTCTACAAGCAGGTGCATTCGGCCATGTTCGGCAGGAACGGCGGGGGCGTGACGCTGGAGGCGTGGTTGCGCGAGCGCGGCATCGGGGAGCTGCTGATCACCGGAATCCGCACCGAGCAGTGCTGCGAGACCACGACCCGGCACGCCTCGGATCTGGGTTTCGGGGTGCGCTACGTGAGCGATGCGACGCTGACCTTCCCGATGCAGACCCGCGCCGGACGCGAGGTGTCGGCGCAGGAGATTCGCGAACACACCGAGCTGGTGCTCGACGGGCGCTTTGCGCGCGTCGTGGCGACCTCGGACGCGCTGGCGTGAGGATCGCGGGCGCGGGCGCCGGTGAGCTCGCGACCGAGGTCGTCTTCGCGCTGCTGCCGAACGTGGTGCTGCTGGACGTTGCCGGGCCCGCGGACGCGTTCCGCAACGCCGCTGGCAAGGTGCCCGGAAGCTACCGGCAGCGCTTCGTAGCGCCGGAGCCCCGTCTGCAGGCAGCCGTCGGACTGCAGCTGAGCGCGCTCGAGCCGCTGCCAGTGCGCCTGGCGCCCGGGACGATCCTGGTGCTCGCGGGCCTCGCGGGGATCGATCCGCATGAACCGGCGACGCGGCGCCTGATTGAATGGCTGCGATCGGGCGTCGCGGACCCGGCGCTGCTGCTGTGCGTGTGCTCAGGCAGCGTGCTGGCTGCCCGGGCCGGATTGCTGGCCGGTCGCGAGTGCACCACCCATCACGCGCACATCGAGGAGCTGCGCCGGGCGGAGCCGCGCGCACGTGTGCTCGAAAACCGCATTTTCGTGGAGGACGGCCCGGTGTTCACCAGCGCCGGGGTCACGGCCGGCATTGATCTTGCGCTGCACGTCATCGGCCGGCAGCTGGGTGCTCCGGTCGCCGCTGACGTCGCCCGCGACCTGGTCGTGTACCTGCGCCGCGCCGGCACCGACCCCGCGCTCTCGCCCTGGCTGATGCACCGTAACCATCTGCATCCGGCGGTGCATCGCGTGCAGGATGCCGTCGCGCGCGATCCATCGTCCGCCTGGGGCTCGGCCGAGCTGTCCGCGCTGGCCTGCACCAGTTCACGCAACCTCGCGCGGCTGTTCGCAGAGCACGCGCGCTGCTCGCCGCTCGACTACGTGCAGCTGATGCGTTTCGCGTTCGCCAGGCAGCTGGTCACCCACAGCCGGCTCGATCTGGAGCGCGTGGCGGCGAAGGCGGGGTTTCGCTCGGCCCAGCACCTGCGGCGCGTGTGGTCGCGCTGGGAAGCGCGCCCGCCGAGCGCGCTGCGCAGCCGCGAGCCGTACGCGCCGTCGTGAGCGGCTCGCGGCCGGCGCATCTCTCGCGTTCTTCAGTAGATCGCGATTTCGCGGCGACCGCCTGAGTCGCGTGCGCCGCGGAACATGCCCTCGGTGCTGAAGTCCATGACGATCCGCCCGTCGGTGCCGACCGCGATGAGGCCGCCGTCCCCGCCCAGTGCGGCGAGTATCTCGTGCAGCGTCTCGCGCACCGCCTGTTGGAGGCTCAAGGCCCGGTACTCGACCGCGGCGCACACGTGATGGGCGGCCACCGCGCGGATGAAATACTCGCCGTGCCCGGTGGCCGAGACCGCGCACACGCCGTTCTTGGCGTAGGTCCCGGCGCCGATGATCGGCGAGTCCCCGACGCGCCCCGGGCGCTTGTTGGTCATCCCGCCGGTGGAGGTGGCGGCAGCCAGATTGCCGTCCCCGTCCAGCGCCACGGCCCCGACCGTGCCCTGCGGGGAGGGGACCAGGTCCGAGACGCGCTGGCCGCGCTGCTCGCACTCGAGTTGTTCCTGGCGCTCCACGGTGCGGAAGTAGCGGTTGGGGACCAGCGCGAAATTCTCTTCCAGGGCGAATTCCTCGGCCCCTGCGCCCACCAGCAGCACGTGACGCGACTTCTCCATCACCCGGCGCGCGAGCTCGATCGGATTTTTCACGTGCCGCACCGAGGCGACCGCGCCGGCGCGCAGCTGCCTGCCGTCCATGATCGCGGCGTCGAGCTCGGCCGCGCCGTCGCGTGTCAGGGCGGCTCCATGGCCGGCGTTGAACGACGGGTCGTCCTCGAGTATCCGCACCGCGGCGCTGACGGCATCGAGACTGCTGCCGCCGCGCTCGAGCAGCGCGAAGCCCCCGTCCAGCGCCGCTTCGAGGCCGGCGCGGTAGCGCTGCTCACGCTGCTCCGACAGCATCGCACGCGGCACAGCCCCGGCGCCCCCGTGGATGGCGATCGCGTACATGTTCTGCTCCCGCTCGGGTTTACTGTGCATCACGGTACATGGCGATGTCCCGCCGGCCGCGCGAGTCGCGTGCGCCGCGGTACATGCCGACGCTGTTGAAGTCCATGGCGATGTTCCCGCCGCGATCCACCGCGATCACGCCTCCCTCGCCCCCCCTGCGGCGCAGCTTTTGGACGACCTCGCGCACCGCCTGCGCGAGCGTCAGATGACGGTACTGCACCAGGGCGCAGACGTCGTAGGCGACCACCTGGCGGATGAAGGACTCGCCGTGGCCGGTGCCGGACACCGCGCACGACTCATTGTTGGCGTAGGTGCCCGCGCCGATGAGGGGCGAATCGCCGACACGGCCGGTGGGATGGTTGCTGGCGAAGCCCCCGGTGGAAGTGGCGGCGGCGAGATTGCCGGCGCGATCGATGGCGACCGCGCCGACCGTGCCGCCGGACGGGGTCTCGCGGAAGCCCGCTTGTTCCGCGCGGCGCGCCTCGTTGAGCTCAGCCAGGCGCCGGGCGGTGCGGAAGTAGCTGCGCGGCACGAGTACCACGCCCTGCTGGAGCGCGAACTCCTCGGCGCCCTCGCCCACGAAGAGCACGTGCGGGCTCTTGTCCATGACCAGGCGCGCAAGCTCGATGGGGTTCTTCACGTGCCGCACGTTCGCCACCGCTCCGGCCCGAGGGCCGCTGCCGTCCATGATGGCGGCGTCGAGTTCCGCCTCACCATCGTGGCCCAGCAGCGCGCCCCGGCCGGCGTTGAACTGCGGGTCGTCTTCCATGGTGCGTACCGCCGTCTCGACGGCATCCAGGCTCGTGCCGCCGCGCTCGAGGACCGCGTAACCGGCGTCCAGCGCCGCAGCGAGACCCGCCCGGTAGGAGGCCGCGCCCTCGGGCGTCATCTTGTGCGGGTCGATGACGCCGGCGCCGCCGTGGATGGCGATCGCCAGCGGCTGCGGCTCGACGGCGACAGCCGGCGCGACCGCCACGGCGAGACACAGGAGCGCGAGCAGTTGCGGGCGCGACATCGTTTCCCCTCAGCGGCTATGATCCAAGCGGTCTGCCGCCGGCACGCACGTGTGCCCGCGGGTCTGCCCAAACACCGGACGGCGAATCTTAGTGTGAAACCCGCCACCTCGCAGCGGATCCGCAGCCTCTTGGTCGCCAATCGCGGCGAAATCGCCATCCGCGTCATGCGGGCGGCGAGCGAGCTCGGCCTGCGAACGGTGGCGATCTATTCGCAGGAGGACCGCTTCTCGCTGCACCGGACCAAGGCGGACGAGTCGTACCTCGTCGGAGCCGGGCGCGGGCCGGTCGAGGCCTACCTCGACATCGCGGATGTTCTGCGCGTCGCGAGCGAGGCGCGGGTGGATGCGATTCATCCCGGCTACGGCTTCCTGTCCGAGAACCCCGAATTCGCGCGCGCGACCTGCGCCGCGGGCATCGTGTTCATCGGCCCGCAGGCCGAGACCCTGCGCTTGCTCGGCAACAAGGTCACGGCGCGCGAGCTGGCGGTGTCGGCGGGTGTGCCGGTGATGCCGGCCACCGCAGCGCTGCCGGCGAGCCTCGAGGAGAGCGCGCATCTGGCGCGCGGCATTGGCTACCCGGTGATGCTGAAAGCCAGCTGGGGGGGCGGCGGCCGCGGCATGCGCGTGGTGATGAGCGAGGCGCAGCTCAAGGAACTGCTGCCGCTCGCGCGGCGCGAGGCCCAGGCCGCTTTTGGCAACGACGAGGTCTACCTGGAGAAGCTGGTCGCGCACGCGCGGCACGTCGAGGTGCAGCTTCTCGGCGACCATCACGGCACCCTGGTGCACCTGTTCGAGCGCGACTGCACCGTGCAGCGCCGCAACCAGAAGGTGGTGGAGCGCGCGCCGGCGGTGTTCCTGACGGCCTCGCAACGCGAGGAGCTGTGCGCCGCGGCGCTCGCCATCGGCCGCGCCGCGCACTACCACAACGCCGGCACGGTCGAATTCCTGCAGGATGCCGACAGCGGCCGCTTTTATTTCATCGAGGTGAATCCGCGCATCCAGGTCGAGCACACGGTCACCGAGTGCGCGACCGGCATCGACCTGGTGAAGGCGCAGATCCGCATCGCCGACGGCGAGCGCATCGGCTCGCCCGAGAGCGGCGTGCCGGGCCAAGCCGACATCCGCATCAGCGCCCACGCGCTGCAGTGCCGCATCACCAGCGAGGATCCCGAAAACAACTTCATCCCCGACTACGGCAAGATCGCCGCCTACCGCAGCCCGGCCGGCTTCGGCATCCGGCTGGATGCCGGCACCGCCTACACCGGCGCGATCATCACGCGCTCCTACGACTCGCTGCTGGTCAAGGTGACCGCCTGGTCGCCCACGCCGGAGGAAACCATCGCGCGCATGCACCGTGCGTTGTGGGAGTTCCGCGTGCGCGGCGTGGTCACCAACCTGCGCTTCCTGGATCAACTCATCACGCATGCGCGCTTCGCGCACGGCGAGTACACCACGCGCTTCATCGACGAAACGCCGGAGCTGTTCCGCTGGCCGCGCAAGCGCGATCGCGCCACGCGCATCCTCAGCTACCTCGGCGCCACCATCGTCAACGGCAACGACGAGACCCGCGGGCGTGCGCGCCCACGGCAGCTCGCCGCCGCCAGGCTGCCGCCGGACGCGCCGGTCGCGGCCGCGCCCGGCACCAAGCAGAAGTTCGATGAGCTGGGGGCGCCGGGCTTTGCAGCCTGGATGCTGGCCGAGCAGCGCGTGCTGCTCACCGACACCACCATGCGCGATGCGCACCAGTCGCTGCTGGCGACGCGCCTGCGCACGCTCGACATGACGGCGATCGCCCCCTACTACGCGAGCCTGCTGCCGCAGCTGTTCTCGGTGGAGTGCTGGGGCGGGGCCACGTTCGACGTGGCGATGCGTTTCCTGCGCGAGGATCCCTGGCAGCGGCTCGCGCTGTTGCGCGAGCGGCTGCCGAACCTGCTGCTGCAGATGCTGCTGCGCTCCGCCAATGCGGTGGGCTATGCGAACTATCCCGACAACGTCGTGCGCTTCTTCGTGGCGCGCGCCGCGGAGCGCGGCATCGACGTGTTCCGCATCTTCGACTCGCTCAACTGGGTCGAGAACATGCGCGTGGCGATCGATGCGGTGCTGCAGGCCGGCAAGCTGTGCGAGGCGTCGATCTGCTACACCGGAAACTTGAGCGACCCGCACGAGCGCAAGTACACGCTCGATTACTACCTGCAGCTGGCGCGCGAGCTCAAGGCCGCCGGCACCCATGTGCTCGGCATCAAGGACATGGCGGGGCTGGTGCGGCCGCGCGCCGCTTACACGCTGGTCAAGGCCCTGAAGGAAGAGGTCGGGCTGCCGGTGCACTTCCACACGCACGACACCAGCGGCATCGCCGCCGCCAGCGTACTGGCGGCCATCGACGCGGGCGCCGACGCCGTCGACGGGGCGATCGACGCCATGAGCGGATTGACGTCGCAGCCAAACCTGGGCTCGCTGGTCGAGGCGCTGCGCCACGGGCCGCGCGACACGGGCGTCGATCCGCAGCGGCTGCGGATGATCTCCTCGTACTGGGAGCAGGTGCGACGGCAGTACGCGGCGTTCGAGAGCGACATCCGCGCCGGCGCCTCCGAGGTGTACGTGCACGGCATGCCGGGCGGGCAATACACCAACCTGCGTGAGCAGGCGCGCGCGCTCGGGATCGACGAGGCGCGCTGGCCGGAGGTGGCGGCGGCGTACGCGGACGTCAACGCCATGTTGGGAGACATCGTGAAAGTCACCCCGACCTCCAAGGCGGTCGGCGACATGGCGCTGCTCATGGTGACGAGCGGCATCAGCCGCGAGCAGGTGCTCGACCCGGACACCGAGGTGGCGTTCCCCGAGTCGGTGGTGGAGTTCTTCCGCGGCGCGCTGGGCCAGCCCTACGGGGGTTTCCCGCCGGCGTTGCAGCGCAAGGTGCTCAAGGGCACCCCGCCCCTCACCCAGCGCCCGGGTGCGACGCTGCCGCCGGTGGACCTCAGCGCCGAGCGCGCGCGTATTCAGGAACGCCTGCCACGCCCCGTCACCGACGAGGATCTCGCCTCCTATCTCATGTACCCGCGCGTGTGGCTGCAGTACGCCCAGGAGCACCTGCTGTACGGTGATGCCGGGATTCTGCCGACGCCGGTGTTCTTCTACGGCATGGAGCCCGGGCAGGAGATCAGCGCCGATCTCGAGCGCGGCAAGACCCTCATCGTGCGTTACCTCGCGAGCAGCGAGCCGCATGAGGACGGCACGCGCACGGTGTTCTTCGAGTTGAACGGCCAGCCGCGCTCGGTGCGCGTGCCCGATCGCAGCCAGGTCGCAAAACGGCCGCCGCCGCGCAAGGTCGAGCCCGGCAACGCAAAACACGTGGGAGCGCCGATGCCCGGGGTGGTCGCCACCGTGACGGCGACCGAGGGCGCCAGGGTTGCCCGCGGCGACCTGCTGCTGACGCTGGAAGCCATGAAAATGCAGACCGCGGTGCGCGCGGAGAGCGACGGTGAAGTGGCCGAGGTGCTCGCCCGGCCCGGGCAGGCGGTGGATGCCAAGGATCTGCTGATGGTGCTGCGCTGAAGCAGAATCGGGTCACAGCGTGTCGCGGAGCGCGATTCCCCCATCCGCGAGCTTGTCGGGCCTGGGGCGCGCGTGCGCGGCGATGAGCTTGCGCGCCGCCATCTGATCCTTCGCAGCGTTGATGGTGTCGATGGCGATGAGTTCGCCGCCGCGCAGGTAGCAGGCGCTGAAGCTGCGCGCCGCGGCCGCGCCGCGCGTCACCACCGTGTCATATCCCTGGCACATGCCGACGATGATGAGCTTCAGGTCGTACTGATCTGACCAGAACCACGGCACCTTGTCGTGTACCGTGGGGATCCCGAGCAGGTTGAGTGCCGCGGTCGCGCCCTGCTCGAAGGCGTTGTCGACCGATTCCAGGCGCATGCGGCGGCCGTAGTGGGGACTGAGGTGGTTGACGCAGTCGCCGGCGGCGTAGATCGTCGCATCCGAGGTACGGCAGTGCTGATCGACGACGATGCCGTTGTCGCACTCGAGTCCGGCGCTGGTGGCGAGCTCGTCCGCCGGCGCCACCCCGACCGCCACGATGACGATGTCGGCCGGATGTTCGGCACCATCCTCGGTGAGCACCGCGCGCACGCGGCCGCTGCGGGCGTCAGCGGCCAGCCCACGGACCTTTGCGTTGCACAGGATGCGCACGCCCTGGCGCGCGTGCTCGCTCGCAAAGAACGCGGATACCTGCCCGCAGGTCACGCGGTTCATGACCCGCTCCGCCATTTCCAGCACCGTCACCTCGAGCCCGAGCCCGCGCGCGGTGGCGGCCACCTCCAGCCCGATGTAGCCGCCGCCGATGATCACCATGCGCCCTCCCGAGGCGCACTCGGCGCGGATGCGGTCCGCATCGGCAATGGTGCGCAGGAAATGCACACCGGCGAGCTCAGTGCCGGGCGCCGCGAGCCTGCGCGGCCGGCTGCCGGTCGCGAGCAGCAGCGCGTCGTACGCCAACACCGTGTCGTCGTCGAGCCGCAGGCGCTGCTCGCGCCGCACGATCTCGGTGACGCGCCGGCCCAGCAGCGCCTGTACCTGGTGGTCGGCGAAGAATTGTGCCGGGCGGATCATCAGCCGCTCGCGCTCGAGCGCGCCGGCCAGGTACTTCTTCGACAGGGGCGGCCGCTGGTAGGGCAGCCACGGCTCATCGCCCACCAGCGTCAGCTTTCCCGCGAAGCCTTTGCGGCGTAGTGTATCGACGGCCTGCACGGCGGCCTGCCCGCCCCCCGCGATCACGATCTGTTGGTACATTTGCGCGCAGAATAGCCCATGGACCAAGCCGCGGCCGCACCAGCACGGGGCGTTTGGCGCGGCCTGACGCTCTACAATGGTGCGCCTTGCCGATGGTCCGCCCGCGCGCGCCGCGGGAGTTCCGGGGTTTAGCCCGGTTCCGGCGCGTGGCATGAAAACTGCAAAATGCTTCGCGCCGCATACCTCGCACACGGAGAGCCAAGCTCATGAAACTGGTCACAGCGATCATCAAGCCTTTCAAGCTCGACGACGTGCGCGCGGCGCTGTCCGACATCGGCGTGTCGGGCATGACGGTCACGGAAGTGAAGGGCTTCGGCCGGCAGCGGGGACACACCGAGTTGTATCGCGGCGCCGAGTACGTGGTCGACTTCGTTCCCAAGACCCGCATCGAGGTTGCGGTGCGCGGCGATCTGGTCGACCAGGTCGTCGAGGCGATCATCAAGGCCGCCAAGACCGGCAAAGTGGGCGACGGCAAGATCTTCATCACCGACATCGAGCGCGTGATCCGCATCCGCACCGGCGAGACCGACGACGCCGCGCTGTAGGCTCCGCGAGCTTCAGCGCAGCGCACGCAGCGCTTGGGGCCCGTGCCGCCCACGGGCTATGCTTCAAACCCATGCCTGCGACGATCCGCTTTCACGCGCACGGCGGACCTGAAGTCCTGCGTTGCGAGGAACTCGAGCCCGGCAAACCCGCCGCGCACGAGGTGCAGGTGCGCCACACCGCGATCGGCGTCAACTACGTCGACGTGTACGACCGCACCGGCCTGTACCCGGTGAACCTCCCGAGCGGCCTCGGTCGGGAGGCGGCGGGGGTCGTCACCGCGCTCGGGCGCGGGGTGCGGGGCTTGCGCGTCGGTGAGCGTGTCGCCTACGTCCACTCGGTCCCCGGGGCCTACAGCGAGCTGCGCAATGTGCCCGCGGAGCGGGTGGTGAAGGTGCCGCGGGGCATCTCCGACGACGAGGCTGCCGCGCTGATGCTGAAGGGGCTCACGGCGCATTTCCTCATCCGGCGCACCCACAAGGTGGCGCGCGGGGAGACGATCCTGGTGCACGCCGCCGCCGGGGGTGTCGGGCTCATTCTGTGCCAGTGGGCGCGCGCCCTCGGTGCGAAGGTCATCGGCGTGGTCGGGAGCGAGGCGAAAGCCGAGCTCGCCAAAAAGCACGGCTGCCGGCACGTGCTGATCTCCGGGCGTGATGAGCTGGTGGCCGGCGTGAAGGCCCTGACCCGCGGCGCGGGCGTGTCGGTGGTCTACGACGCCGTCGGCAAGGACACGTTCATGGATTCGCTCGACTGCCTGCGGCGCTTGGGTGTGATGGTCAGTTTCGGCAACGCCTCCGGCCCCCCGCCCGCCATCAGCCCATTGGAGCTCATGAAACGCGGCTCACTGTTTCTGACGCGCCCCACGCTCTTCCATTACATCGCCTCGCGTGAAGATCTCGCGGCGGGGGCGCGCGAGCTGTTCGCCGCCGTGCGCGCCCGCAAGGTGCGCGTGCTCATCGGCCAGAGATATCCGCTGGCGCAGGCCGCCGAAGCGCATCGCGACCTCGAGGGGCGGCGCACGACGGGCGCGACGGTGTTAGTTCCCTAGGCGTCCGCCGGCGTTGGCCGCGCCCGCAATGGCCGGGCGCTGCGGCTGATTCCGAGCGCACCGCTGCGCACCACCTCGAGCAGCTCCGCGCTGCGGCCGAGGTCTGCGACGAAGCGGCTGACCTCCGCCTCGCTCGCAGTCAGCTCGACGATGAAACCCTCCACCGCCGGATCGAGCACGCGACCGCCGCTGCGCACCACCTGCCCGCGCACCGCGTCGGTGTCGCCGGGTTCGACCTTGAGTTTGAGCAGCACCAACTCGCGTTCCAGATGTTCGCCGCGGGTCATGTCGAGCACGTTCACGACGTCCACCAGCTTGTTCAGCTGGCTGGCGATCTGCTGGATGACCTGATCCGATCCCGTGGTGACCAGTGTCAGGCGCGATACCGTGGGGTCGTCGGTCGGGGCCACCGACAGGGATTCGATGTTGTAGCCGCGCGTGGAGAACAGGCCGGCGACGCGCGTAAGGGCGCCGGCCTCGTTTTGCAGCAGTATTGCGATGATGTGGCGCATGCGTAAAGGCGACGGGCGGTGCCGCAGAATAAAGGATCGGCGCGAGTTTGCACCACGGAAGCAAGCTGCTACGCTCATTTGTTACTTCGCCGCCTCCCCCCGCAGCACAGGTTCCTAAAACGCTTCCATGAGCGACACGGTGATCCAGCCACGCCCGCAAGGACATCCGCTGGCCGGCGAAAGAATGAGCGGCGCCCGCATGATCATGCAGGTGCTCGCCGACGAGGGCGTCACCGCGATATTCGGCTACAGCGGCGGGGCGATCCTGCCCACCTACGACGCCGTGTTTCTCTACAACGAGCAGTGCGCACGGCTGGGCGAGGCGCAGATTCCGCTCATCGTCCCGGCCAACGAGCAGGGGGCGGGTTTCATGGCGGCGGGCTACGCCCGCGCCTCGGGCCGGGTGGGGGTGTGCCTGGTCACCTCGGGCCCGGGTGCGACGAACACTGTTACACCGGTGCGCGATTGTATGGCAGATTCGGTGCCGATTGTCGTAATTTGCGGGCAAGTCGCGACCGCGGCCATCGGCACCGACGCGTTCCAGGAGGCGCCGGTGCCCTCCATGATGGGAGCGGTCGCGAAGCATATTTTCCTGGTCACTGACCCCTCCAGGCTCGAGGCCACGGTGCGCACCGCGTTCGAGATCGCCCGCACGGGCCGGCCGGGTCCGGTGGTGGTCGATATCCCCAAGGACGTCCAGAACTGGGAGGGCGTCTTTCGGGGCGAGGGCCTGCTGCCGATTCCCGGCTACCGCCGCCGCATGCACGAGCTCAGCGAGGCGGCCCTCGACACGCCCTCGGCCGCGCTGTTCTTCGCGATGCTGGCTGAATCGCGCCGTCCGCTCATCTACGCCGGCGGCGGCGTGATCAACGGCAACGCCGCCAGCGCACTCACCGAGTTCGCCACCACCTTCGGCGTGCCGGTGGTGACCACGCTCATGGGGATCGGGGCGCTTGACACCACGCACGCACTCTCGCTGCGCATGCTCGGCATGCACGGCGCCGCGTTCGCCAACTACGCCGTCGATGATTGCGATTTCCTCATTGCGGTCGGCGCGCGCTTCGATGACCGCGTGGCGGGCGTGCCGGCGAAGTTCGCCGGCAATGCGCGTCACATCGCGCACCTGGACGTCGATCGCGCCGAGGTGAACAAGGTCAAGCGGGCGCACTGGAGCCACGTGGGGCTGCTCGCCGGGGCGCTGCGGACGCTGACCGCACACGGGCGGCAGATAAAGTTTCAGCGCGACTTCAGCGCCTGGACGGCCGAGGTCGCCGAGCTGAAGCGCGTCTATGCCATGAACTACGACCGCGCGAGTCCGCTGATCCAGCCGTACTACGTCATCGAGGAGCTCAACCGCCACGCGCGCGGTGAAGCCATCATCACCACCGGCGTCGGGCAGCACCAGATGTGGGCGGCACAGTACTGCGACTTCACCTCACCAAGGCTGTGGCTGACCTCCGGCAGCATGGGAACCATGGGCTTCGGCCTGCCGGCGGCCATTGGGGCGCAGATCGCCTGCCCGAAGCGCCTGGTGATCGACATCGACGGGGATTCCAGCATCCGCATGAACATCGGGGAACTGGAGACCGTGACCACCTACGACCTGCCGCTGAAGGTCGTGGTGCTCAACAACTTCGGCGACGGCATGGTCAAGCAGTGGCAGAAGCTGTTTTTCAAGGGTCGCCTGTCGGCGAGCGACCGCTCGCTGCACAAGAAGGACTTCGTCCGGGCGGCGCAGGCGGACGGCTTTCGTTACGCGGCGCGCCTGGAGCGCAAGCCCGACGTGCCGCGCGTCATCGCGGAGTTCGTGGCGTTCGCAGGACCCGCGTTCCTGGAAGTCATGATCGACCCGGACGCCGGTGTGTATCCGATGGTCGGGCCGGGGCAGAGCTATGAGGAGATGATCACCGGCGAATTCATTCCCTCGCGCCACAAGGTCGACATCAAGGTCCCGGACCCCTCGGAGATGTTCTGAAG
>Ga0137409_10000170_pt1 | contig 64647 bp, 109 predicted proteins | sample CZODoug1_16funga_FD_122059 | JGI IMG/M metagenome (GOLD analysis project Ga0137409, IMG submission 122059) | Vadose zone soil fungal communities from Angelo Coast Range Reserve, California, USA - CZODoug1_16fungal (Hybrid Assembly) | ecosystem: Environmental > Terrestrial > Soil > Vadose zone... | reverse complement strand
CATCACAGCAAAGGAAATCGTGAATTTTGCAGAGCGGCGGCGTGGAAGCGACACGCACGGCACAGGGCTGTAGTGGTCCTATCTTGCAAGGCCGCATGAGGGATTGCAACATCCCGAGACAGCCGGGTTCGCATCCGGCCCGCTCTGCAAAATTCATCTATTCATCACAGCAGGGAAAGGAAACCGTAAATGTGTCGCTTCGAGCATGCAGCAAAAGCCCAAGGATGGTTCAACACCGGGCATCGAGGCCACGCGACGGGCTGGCCGATGTTCGCCAAGCCGGGCTGGCATGGGAATGGGTTCGCTCGAAATTGGCAGCACCTATGCGAGATTTACGGCATCCAGCCTTAACATTACACACAGAAAAACGGCCCCCCGCGTGAGCGAGGGGCCGTCAAGTCATGGGAGTTATGTGTTGGTATCAGCTAGAACGATTTCAGCCAAGCAGAAATCTTATCGCCGAACTCGTGGAGTCCCCATCCGACCAAGCCAGCCGCAGCGATCATCGCGGTATAGAGCCTGACACCAAGTCGTTCGGCACCTTCCTTTCGGAGCTTCTCGTCCTTGAAGGCTTGAATGGATGGCTCGACAAGCTTGACCTGGTCGGATAGCCGGTCGACTCGAATACCGAGCCCGGCGATTTGGATGCCGCTCTCCTGGCGAACCAACTCAAACTTTTCATAGAGTGCTCGCCGGCCGGCTGCGGCTGCGGAATCCTGTTGCTGCCAGATCTTCGTAAGCAGTTCGAGAGAGGCTTTGAGGCCGCCGATTTCAGCGCTCATCTCGTGCAAGCGGCCGTTCTCTTCGTTGGTCACTTGGCGGCCCCGTACTTCTCGATGACGCTGTTCTCACAGCGGGTTCGCGCCGCAATGCCGCGGTTGGCCTTATTCAGTTGGCCCAGGGCTGCGGCGGATAAGTTTCGGTAATCGGAATCCTCCGTGATGTCCGGCAGTGACGCTTGGTTTCCGAGCCTTTGGCACTCCTTGAGCGCCTTTAGATCCACGGTCAGGTGCCCCGGCGATGACGCGCAGCCGGTCAGCATCAGGACCAACCCGGAAAGGATTAGCCAACCCAGGGACCGGCGGCACATCGTGGAACTCCTTCACGTCTTTGTCGGTTTCAGTGTCCTCGATCTTGGTCTGAGCCAACTCTTGCAAGACCGCGGTGCGGGTATCCTGCGCGATTTGTTCATCGCGTTGCTTCTGCTTCTCCTCGAACGCTGCAGTGCGCGCGGCGAACGCGGCTTCATCACGGCGCGACCGCGTCGTGTCGGCAATGAAGAAGCACAAGCTGCCGGCAACCAATGCCCAGCCGATCCGCGTGCTCCAAAGGAACTTGATGATGCCCTTGAAGAAGGCCGCAGCCGCCACGGCATCGAGCACGAAAAACGCGATCGTACCGCCGACGCCGAGGACACCGATCAGATACCAGATCCACGAGACGCCCCAGATCAGATCGCCGTTGAACATCACACGCCCTCGTCCCGGAGCTTCACCCAGCGCTGCCAGCCGGTATAGGTCAGCGTCGCAATCGCAATGATCGATGCGACAATCGCGATGGTGGCCCAAAGGTTCGGCGGCAGACCGAGAAACGGCTTGACCGTTTGCACGAGCACCTTGCCGGAGTCCACCGTGGTCTGGATCGTGGTGATGGTGTCGTTGGCCTTCTGGATGTGATCCTGCACCGAAGACACATCGACCGTTTGGCTCGTGGTGTTGGCGTTCTCGGCAACCTTCGAAGCGGTCGCAACTGCGGTGGTGGCCGCGGTCGAGACAACACCCTTCATGATCCGGGAGCCCATCAGACTCTTGTTGTCCGTGTCCGCACCGCGCGGCGCCACCGGCGGCGTCTCGACGTCCGGCATCTCTTCCGACCAGTGACCGACCCAAACCGTCACCTCGGCAAGGCCATTCGTGCCGCCATTCACCAGCCGGCGAACGCGCGTGGTCTGCATGCGTGAAGCAGGTGCGATACAACCAAGCGCTACGAACTCCGCGACCGCAACACGAAAGCTGACGACAGGATCGACCAGGAGATTTGGATCGGTCACGATCTCCGGATGGCCGGTCATCTTGCCGATCCGTTCATAGTTGGCGCGGCCGGTGAGTTGAAGATCGCCACCGCCACGGTATTTATTGCCATCGCCAGGCTCGTGGTTGCCAAGCTCGTGCGCAAGCTTGGGCGAGCCAGGCAGGTTATAGACCCGGTCGAACAGCGCTGGCCCGTTGTGCGCAAGCTTTACGGCTTCCTCCGGCGTGACCTTGGCGGATGACTTTCCGGCTCCGAAGATTTCAACGATTCGTTCGGCGCGATAGTTGCCGCTTTCCCGGACGATGGTGCCGGCTCCATTCTCGTGGCTGATATTCGCCATCAACTGAATCACGACATGCACGTCATCGATGTCATGCTCCGCAAACACTTCCTCCGAGACTGCGCACATCGCATCGATTTTCTTCTGGGGAGCACGGGGCCACAACCGCCGAACGATAGTCGGATCGAGCTTCATGGGAATCAAAGTCCCTGTTGTTGCGCTGCTGGCGGTTGTGGCGCGTAGCGGGCGCGGTTGATCTCCTGCCTGACCTTCAGGTGCGCGTGCCTGAAGTAACGACTTTGCTCCTCCTCCGAAGCGTTGCGCAAAAGCGAGCGCTGGTCTTCATCCGGCAGCCGCGAGAACAGATACACATCCGTTGGCGTCTTACCGATATTCGCCATGTACTTTGGCGTGAGCCCGATCGCTCGACCCCGCTCGCGAGCGAGGTTGATCATGTCGGCGTCCTTGTCTCTTTTCCCGATCATGATGGCGGTGCGAACCGCCATCTTCTCCTTTGAGTTTTCGTCCTCGGCTTGTGGCTTGGACACCGGCGCCACGTGCTCGCGGTAGAGGTAACCGATTCTATTCTGGATTGCAGACTTCTCCACATAGCTGGGAGCCGGTCCGAAGCCAAGGAAGCTCATATCCACACCTTTCGCGCGCAAGGCGTCCATCATCCGGTCCGGGTGCTCGATCGCCTCTTTCGCGCTCGGGAACTCTTTTCCGGACAAACGCGCGGCTTGTCCCGCACCAGAGAAGGTCATCGGGCTGCTTTCGCCGAAGAGCCCGTGGCGCATCGCCTGCCAGATCTGCTTATAGAGCGGCGCGTTCTCGTCCCAGATGTTGTAGCCGTAGTAGTTGCGGTTGTTGAGAAGCTCGTGGAAGGGCCCGAACATCATCTTGTTCCAAACCATCTCGCCGGCTCCGGACATGAAGTTGCCGCCGCGCTCCTGCACATGCTTCATCAGCATCGGCACCTCGCGCAGGTAGAACATGTTCGTCACGCGCCGAGCCGAGCCATCGGGGTTTTCGCCACCAATCCGCGCAAAGATGAAGTCGAGCCCCTCCGGATTTTCCCCGGAGAACAGCTTGGTCATGATGGCGTTGATTAGCGCTGCCGAAGCCACGTAGGCGATCACGAACGGAATCTTGTTCGTCGCACTCCTGATCTGCTTGCGCGGTGCGCCTGGCTTAAGACCAGGAATAAGCCCGGCCGGGCGCGACACCGTCTCCATCGCGGCACCCCCGAACTCACGCACGAAGCCGAGATTCCAGCCGAGCGACAAGAACGAACCGATTGCGGCGTCTTTCAGGTATCGGTTCCAGAACAGGGTGCCATAGAACATCTCGCCGAAGCGGTTGTCGATCGACTTGGCGATTGCGCGCAGCGCCAGGCGCCGGTCGGCATGCTCGGTCAAGAGTTGCGGCTGGCGCTTCAACAGCGCCGAGGCGGCCTGGAGATACGCCGAGGTCTTCAGCTCGGGAATCCAGCGCTCAAAGATGGGCGCCTGCAACACCTCGATGCCGCGCCGCATCGAGGCCGCCACCATCTTGCGCCAGTCGCCGGGCTTGGCCTCGCCGCGCAGGGTCTTCTGGAACGCCACCGCGAGCTGCCGCTTGGCGCCGATCTTCAATTGCTCGGACAGTTGCGGCGAGAAGCCACCATCGGTCATTAGGGCCACGTCGGCGCGCTGTGCGGGTGTCAGCCTATTCCAGCCAGCGCTGTTCGGCCGCGTGCTCCAGGCGCTCCTGGCGAGCGCCTCGCGGGTGGCTGGCGCACTCACCAGGCCGGCGCGCTTGGCGCCCGCAAAGGCTGCCGAGCCCGCGATCGAGCCAAGCAGGCCACCCCAGCCCGGCATACCCATGGTAGAACCCAGAGCCGTACCTGCCACAGCCCCGATCGTGGCTCCAGGCGCCGCGATCATCGGACCCATGAAGCCCTTGGCGACCGCCTTCAGCGCGCCGACCGGGTCCTTGCCCTTGACCAAGTTATCCCAGCCCTGGCCCATGCCGTTGGAGTAGTTGATGTGCAGGACGTGCAGCGGATGGAACGCGCTCATCGCGAGCTTCACCGGGACCCAGGCGTTCTTGAAGCTCATCCAGCCGCGGAATATCGAGCCGCCGAGGCTTTCGTCCTGCCACAGCCCCTTGGCCTCGACGGCGTTCTTCCAAAGTGGTTGCACATCCGGATGGATAACCCACTGCTTGCGGTCCGGCGCATTGATGGCGCGCCAGCCGCGCTCTACCAAGGGAGCCCCGCCGTGAGCCCCCTCCCAAGCAAGCCCTTCTTTCTTGAGCTGGTAGAGCAATTCCATACGCTGACGCATATCGACTCCGGAAAGGAGACGGTGCACCACGATGTCGACAGGGTTCGTATATTTGAGCTTAAGGCCAGCGGCCAAGCCGTCGGTAATGTAGTCGATGGTGCGCTTTTTCTGGAACCAGGTTGGTCCCATCTGGGCGCTGCGAGCCTCGGCAAAGGCGCGCCAATCGTCCGGCCTTTCCCAGATGTGCGGGAAGTAGTCTTCGACAAACGCCGCCTGCGAACCATAACGCTTCTCCAAAGCCCAATTGGCATCAAGCATGGCGCGATACCGCCGCGCCATCGCGGCTTGCACCGGATCGGCTGGGACATTGCCGAACACGCGTGTCTCGACGTCGTCGATAAAGCGAATGCGCTCTGCATCGCCGCGCTTGTTCCAGTAATTCCACTCCTTTTCGCTCTGCCGAACCAGCGCATCCTTTTCCTGCGCGCTGGCGGACTTGTAGCGCGCGAACAGCGGATCTGCCATCAGCGCGCGATCGCTCACCAGTTCGGGTTGGAAGGTCGACATCCAGAAGCGCTTGAACTCGCGGATCACCTTGGATGGATCGCCCCAGGCGCCAAGGGTGACGCTGCGATCGGGCGGTTCCGTCGGCGCCGGACTCAGTCCTTTTTCTTCTTCTCGGAGATCATTTTTGCCGCGTGGTGAAGCGCCTCGTTGCCCAGGGTTGACGGGGGTTGCGACTTCAGATCGATCAAATGAGACTCCCATGTTTCCAGGGTGTCGAATGGAGTCGGGTCGTCGATCAAGCCGCCCAGCGGCCGGGGGTCCTTCGTCACCGAACAAGCCCTTTCTAAAGGTGTCGGCCACATATGCCATGGCCTGAGATAGTTTCGGGAGACCTGTAATAGAAGGGTCGGTTTCGAAGTTGGTCTGATACTCCGTGATCCCTGCCTCACGCATGATCTCGTTGATGAGATGTGCCCATGCCACTTCGAAGTTTGCCGCAAACTCCGGGTCTTTCCCGGATGCCTTGTAATGCGGGTCGATAAATGCTTTCAGTCCGCCTTCGGCCGCATACCAATATTTTGCCAGCGAACCGGCGGCCTGATTGATGTCGATCGGAAGCGCCCGACGCGCCTCAGGTGTCAGGTTGACTCGGTAGATGGCGCCACCGTGACCATGTGCCCACACGGTTCGAAGTCCAGGCGCAGCCAGACAACCAATGTCGGTTGCGCTGAAACTACGATTCATCGGATGATTATGATGAGCAACAATGTCGTTATCCGGATCACGAATCATGCGCTCGATTTCCGGCGTGAACCGCAACCCGCTTTTGGTACCTTCGATTTGAGCAACCAGATTGCCTTCGCTGTCATACAGCACAAGATGTTCATTGCCTGTTGCGCGGCCACGTTCGAGCGTGAATTGTTGTGCTTTGGCACCAAGCATCGGCGCTATCATCTCCGAAAAGCCGCCGGCCGGTTTGTTGATCACTACCATACGGGTGTTGACCCCGGTGGAGCGCTCGCTGGTTTCGAATGAGCCCTCCGGGTTCTTCTCGCTCGTGCCGCCGACGCTCTCCAGCCAATCCCGGAAGTCCTTCGCGCGCTTGTCGGACCCGAAGAACGGCCCCTCCGACATGATGGCAACGAGGCGCCCGCCAGGCTTCAGCATCTCATAAGCGTGCTGGACATGCGCGACGTCCTGCCGATCCTCGAATGGCGGGTTCATCACGATGCGGTCGTAGCCGCTGTTGTAGCCGCGCTTCTCGACCGGCTCTAATTCGCCGCGATCATAGTAGCTGCGGCTTCCCTTGAATGGCTCGCCATTGGCGTCCAGCCTCTCGAACCCAACACGATTGCCGCCGATGCCGTTGCTTCCGTGCATGACACCAAGCGTGCCGTCTGGCGCGCGGTAGACGTCGCCATAGGTGAAGCCGCGCTCCTTGTGATCCAGGAAATCGCTATCGACGATGTCGTGGCCCTTGGCCTTCAGGATCGAGCGCAGATCAGGCACAGGTTCGATCACGGACAAAGCGCCCGGATCAGCCGCGAGCGCGAGTTTGTCCGCAATGTTGCCCTTGCCGGCCGACGGCTCCAGCACGCTCATGCCTGGTTGGATATCGGCCGCCTCAATCATCCGATCGACCAGAGCATCCGGGGTGGGGAAATATCCGGGGATCTTGCGCCCGACCAGAGCGCGCTCCGCAGCCTTGATCGGATCGGCCTTCGCGGCACTCCCGCGGAATTTCAGGAACTCACGCAGGGCCGCGCGCAGTGAGGGCAGATCGTTGATGCCAAGGCGCCGCAGCCGGTTAAAATCGTTGAACGACTCCAGCATGGTGTTTGCGCCATACTTGGCGCCTGGAAGTTTCGCTGCGGCTTCTCCGACCGTCTTGAAATCGTCCAAGGTGCCAAGGTGTGTGGCTTCGACGCGCCATTGCTTCTTCGACTCGGCAAGTCGCGCTTCCTTCATCAGGCGCGCTGCGGCCATCTTGGCACCGGGAGTTTTTGATACCGCCTGCGCCAGCTTAACAACTTCCTCGCGGTGCGCGTAGGGATATGGGTAATGCGCCGCGTCGATCATCTCCTGGCTGATGGGCTTCTCTTCCAGCTTTTGCCGCTCGCCGTAGTCTGCCGGCTTTTGCGCCTCGACCCAATCGCGTCTGGTACCGCGTGTGATCCGATCCAGCATCTCGACATCGGCGCGCGTACGCAACCAGCCCAGATGTGTCGCCTCGCCAGCCTCGATTGCATCGGCGATGTTGCGCATGCTGGTCGCGAGCGCCTTATCGGCATTCGCTTTCGCCTCAGCGCCGGCCGCTATGTTGGCCCGTCGCGCGGTGTTCACCAGCCGATCGGCGCCGAGCTTCTCATCAGCCGCGACCGTCATGCGCTCGGCTTGGTCGCGCAGATTGTCCACCGCGCCTTCAAGCCGCTTCTCTTCCTTGTGCTGGACGAGATCCTTGCGGCTGACGTCGCCGTAGCGTACCGCCATAAACTTCTCGGCGGCATCCTTGGTCTTGAACTGGAAGCCCGGGACCGCTCCACCTTTGGTATAGCTCGACCAGTAGCCGCCCAGGCGCTTCGCCGCGCTATTCAGTTCCTTGTAAGTTTCAGCCTCAACGCGATCGGCCATCTTGACCACGAACAGGTCGTGGCCTTTCTGCGTGTGCTTGGTCTCAACGAGTTCCATCCCGACTTCGGTATCGACCTTGCGGACATCGCTCTTGCGCTCGGCCTTTGCCTTCTCGAGCTCGCGGCGATTCTCTTCGGCCCTCAGTTCATCGTAGCGAACGCGCTGCTCCGGCGTGAGCTTGCCGAATCCCTTGGCGCGGATGAAGGCTTCGAACTGATAGAGGCTCTGCGGATCGCCGTAAGTCTGTTCCCATTCAGCCTTTTCGGCCTGGCGCTTGGCGGTCGCCTCTTGGATATCGGCGTCGGTGGTGTTCTCAATTCGATTGGCGAGCGCGCCCTCAAAGGTTTCCTGGCCCATCGGCTGCCACGTCACGCTTCCATGCACGTTGAAGCGCTGGAGCATGTTCGAGTAGATCCTGTCGACAATCTCCTTCTTGCTCATGCTGCCAGCGCCACGCGGCGCCAGTTGCTTGATCGTGCGGCTGTTCAATTCGGCCTTGATGTAATCGCCGCTATGCAGGACGCGCGCGAACTCCGATTTCAATTCGTCGGCGCCGATATCGCCCGCGACGATGCGCTTTGCGACCGCCTTATAGCGATCGAGCGGTGTCAGGCCGGCGTAGTCGGTAGGGCTGGCGGCAGGCTCTTGTTCAGCGGCGTTGCCGGCTTCGTCCCCAGCGGCTTCAGCCCCGCCGGTGGCTCCTGGCTCGGTGGCTTCAGGCCCGGCAGGCTCGGGTAGGCCTGCACCTTCGGCACGGGCAGGTTCGGACTCGCCTGCTTCGCCAGCTTCGCCGCCGCCCGGAAGCTCGCCATTTTCCGCTGCACTACCGGTGCGCTCTTCCCCAGGTGCGGCGCGTTCTTGCTCAACAGGTGTCCCGCCGCCAGATGCCCCTTGCCGTCCGGCGTCCAATATGTTTTTGACTTTTTCGCCATAGGCTTCCTCGGCTTGCTGCGGCGTGATGAAGTCATGATCGACCGCATTCTCGATCACAGCCTGGCCGAAGGCCGTGGCCGGCTCCATGCCTTCGTGCTCGGCCATGATTTCGGCGGCGCGAGCGATATCGACCGGCGCCACTTTGTCGGCATCCTTGCCGAGCGCCTTCTCGATCTTGCGCTCCGATGCGCGGATGGTGTCGAGGAGGTCAGCCTGGTCCTTCTCGTCGCCGAACAGGCCAACGTCCATGGCCTTTTGTGTGACTTTTGGCTTGAGCGCTGCGGCAGCCGCGCGCTTGGCCTGCGCGCCCTGGCCGATCTTCTCGGCGCCAGATATAACAAGCTGCGGCTTGTTGTCGGCGCCTTTCTCGACGGTGGGTTTTACTTCGGCGGTTGCTTCTTCGCCGCCTGCTGCGCCAGTCTCCGGAACGTGTGCGCCAAGCCCTTCTGCTTCTTCGCCGCCACCGGGTCGCGCTCCTGCTTCGACCGCGCGTGCAGTCTCTTCGCCATCTTCATGTGCTGTTGCGCGGTGAATAACATGGTCTGCCTCGGGCCCGAATGTATCAATGATTTGGTCTGGTGTCTCGCGGTAGTGCTCATCCTCGTTGGCAAGCTGCACCGAGGCACGCTCGACCGCGTCGTGCACGTCCATGCCCTCGTCCACCATCAGGCGCCCAGCCGCGGCGCGCACCTCCAGCGGGCTTTCCGGATATTCGATTTCGACGGAGCGCTCCGATTCGCCGTAATTGGCTTCATGGCGCTCCTGCTCGTGCGCCTCGCGCTCGGCCGCCAGGGTGGCTTCAGCCTTAGTTTTGGTGCCTTCCTCGCCAGCCGCATGCTTCTTCTGGCCCCGAAGCTCGGTATCAATTGCGTCCAGCAAGTCACGGATTGTCGATGTCTTTTCGCCTTCGCCGTGCAGGTATCCGGCTTCCTGCGCGGCCTCACGCATCTTGTCGAGATGCATGCCCTTTGGTGAAACCGTGGCTGCAAAGCCCTTCCGGCCCGGTACCACAATCCTGTGGACACCGGTGAGACCAATCGCCGCCAACTCGGGATGTGCCTTAATGCCGCCTTTCGAAGCGATAAATTGCAGCAACGAGAGCGGCTGCTCGGAACCTAAACCCGTAGTAGTTGTTTTCGGTTTGGCCGTGCCCTTGGGTTCGACCTTCGGGACTTCGGAATTGGCGCCTTCACCCGGAGCCTCAGTCAGAGGAGTACGCGCGCCGGCCTCGACGGCTTCAGGTCGCATCGAGGTCGGCGGCGCGGTCTCCGGCTTCAACGGCTTTGTCGTGTCCGTCTTCAGCCAAGCCTTGAACTCTTCCGGTCCCATCGCGGTGACGTGACCGATTCGGCCCTCCGCGTGATCCCCATAATCGAGCGCATGCCCGTGCAGCGCATCGAGCGGCGTGCGGTAACCGGCCAGGATCTTGTGCTCGTCGAACTTGCCGGTCTTCGGGTCGTGCTGGTCGACGATGAAGATGTACGGACTCGTCGGATTGGGTCCGATCTTGATATCGAGGTTCTGACGGACCGGATTGCCATCTTTGTCAAGGATCTGGTTGCCGTCCGCGTCGTGCTTGAAATCGGCCGCCTTCGTGCCCTTGATCCGGCCGTACGCGCCGCCCTGCATCTGGACTTCCCAGGGCTTCCCATCTTCGCCGATGCCCTTGCGGGTCTGACCAACACCGGTCTCGATCGACACCGAGCGGTCGCCCGTCAGCCCGAACTGCGGGAGCTCGACATGTGCGTGCTGGTAGTTCTCGGCGCTGGCCTGGGCTGGTGTTGGCTCCGCGGCCTGTGCCTTGACCACCTCGTCGGCGGTCTTCGGGACGATCGGCGCCTCGCGCGTGCCCTGGTGAATATCTAACTGCTCGTTTTTTGGGGCATTTTGATTTTCACCACTGGCCGCGGCCACTGGCTCTTCGACTTTTGGCTCGGCCGCCTGTTCCGAATCTTTCCGATCTGTCCGATCTTTCCGCGATTGAGCAGCTTCGGGCTTGGCGCCTTGCGCGCGCGCCATGTAGGACGCGCGCTGCTCCTCGCTCATCGCGTTGATATGCGCGTCGGTCCAGCCGGCCTTGCGCAGGATCTCGTCCTCATCGCGCCGCTTGGCGGTCGCCTCGCGCGCCGCTGCTTCCTGCTCTGTCTCCGGCTTCGCCGTGTAGCCGGTCTTGGAGGTGTCGCGCAGGTGCTCGTTGACGGCGTTGAATAGGTCGGAATCCGACATGCCGGAGACGTCGGCGCCCGGCTCGTACATCCGGAACACCTTCTCCATCTTCGCGCGCATGCGGGCGTCCATGGTGAACTCAGGGCCCTTGCCGGCGCCAGCGCCAGGCGGCGGTTTGGCCTGCTGCTGCGATCCCGGGCCGCCACCGCCTGCATTGGGCCGTGGGCCACTTTGGGTGCCGCCAGGTCCGCCGGGCGGCGGCTGGGGTCCCTGCTGCTGATGCGCGCCCCCAGCGGCGCCAGCATTCGATTGCGGACCAGGCTGAGGTCCCGGTCCCGGCTGCGGTCCACCGCCAGGAGGCGGTTGAGACCATGAACCTGTGTCTCCAGGCCACGCGCCAGCGCCAGGATTCGGCCGTCCTCCCGGACCATATCCAGCACCGCCTTGCGGGCTACCTCCGGCCGGAGGCGGCAATCCTGCCGTCGGCGTTGGTCCGCTCGACGTGTTGATGTTGACGTGGTCGGTCTGGGCATAGTGCAGGCCGCCCATGCCGGCGCCGAGGATCAGCTCGGCGATCAGCCGCTTGGCTTCGAGCGAATAGCCGCGTTCCGGATCGTAGCTCTTGGCGATTTCCTCCAGCGCCCAATGCTGTGCCTCGCCGAGGCCGGCGAATGCTGCCGCGCTGGTCCCGGCCTTGGCGATCAACCCTTTGGCGAGCTTACCCGCTCCGAGCGGCAACGAACCCAATGCGCCGGCGACCAAGGCGGAACGGCTTGCGGCCTTCTGTGCGGTCGCTTCGTCGGCGCCTTTGTCGATCGCCTCTTCGTAGACCTTGCCATAGGTATCGGCCGCCATGCCGGTGAAGCCCGCGGCGATGCCGAGCGCGGGACCACCGACAAGGGTGGCCGCGGCATAAGGCGCAATTCCGCCCGCCATAGTGCCGACTTGGCCGGTCAGGGAGCTTTCCTCGGCCGGCGTCATGCCTGGCGCGGCTCCTTCCACGGCTTTGCCGGCCCGGTAAACCGGGTTCTGTTCGATTGGAGTGGGTGGCTGCACCGGCTTTTGGCCGATGACGTTGCCCATGGGGTCGTACTCGAGGGAATTGAGGTAAGGTTGCGCCTGGCTCTGAAGGCGCGCGGCGCCCTTCATCACGCCGCCGGTGCCCTGCATGGCACCCTTCGCGAAGCCCTTGGCGGCCGTCGCGGGATCAATATTCTCGTGGACGCTCTGAAGCTTATCCGTAACCGACGTTCCGGGCGCGGCTGCGGCTACCGGAGTTGGTTGTACCTGAGAGGTGAAATCGAGCACATTGCCAGGCTCGGTATTGCTGGCCGGAATGGCTTGCGCCGAAAAGTCAAGCTCCGGTGCTTTCGGGGCCTTGACTTCTTTCGGCGGCTCGGCGCCGAGCTTGCGCGCCAGCCGGGTATTGAGCATTTTCGGATCGAGCGTGTCCGGCAATGGCTCGTCCGATAGGCGGCGGATCAGATCCTCGGTCGCGGCCTGGGGATCGAAATCGTTGCTGCCGATCATGGCATCGCTAAATGCCACGGTCAGTCCTGTTCATCGGCGGTCGCGGGCTGCTGCGCGGTATCCGTCTGGGTTTGGGGGACCGGCGGCGGCAGGCCTGGCATTGTCCCCTGGTTAGGAACAGCTTGTCCACCGGGTTGTCCACCGGCTGCGAGCGGCTTCTGCAGGACCCGTCCGTCCTTTGGATTGGTGAACCACGAGCCCGGCGGCAAGTCGTTGAACGCCTTCTGGCTATTCATCTTTTCCTTGCCGATCGGGTTGTCCTGGGAGAAGCCCGGCTGCTTGCCCATTTTTTCGGCCTTCTTCGGATCAAGCCCGAGCGTGGTCAAGTGGCCGTTGAGCGTATCGGTATACGCCTTTTGGTGTGCCTCCAAGGCGGCTTTGGCCTGTGGCGAGTTGGATCCGAACTCAACCGCGGCCTTGTCGTATTGCGATTTCAGGATCTTGAGGTTCTGGTCCTGGTTCGTGATGCCTTGCGCGCGCAAATAGAGTTGCTGATCGGAGTTGACGACGCTGTCCTTGCCGCCCTTGCCCTGGCGCGTCATGTCGGCCTGCGCGAGCCGGAGCTTGGTCAACGCCTGATTTGCCGCGCGCTCATCGCCCACCTTGGCCGCGCTGATCGCCTGCGTCAGATACTTCTGCTGCTGCTCGATGGTCTTGTCCTGCGCAGCGTTGCCCCCGCCCATGGCCGATCCGGCGGTGCCGGCGAACGCGGCTAGACCCGGCTTATTCCAGTTATCGCCAACCGACTTCAAACCGGTCGCCAGCGAGCCGCGCAGTTCTTTGTCGCGGTTGGCATCGAGCCCGAGCGCGCGGCCGATGATCGAGAGATTGCCGCTTGGGACGGTGGGACCGCCTCCCTGTTCGCCCGGAGGAGCAAACGTGCCGCCGGCCCTTTGATAAGACGCGACCGCGTCCGCAGTGCCGGGGCCAGGGGCGCCCGGTGGAGGCATGAGAGGTGTCGGAGGAGGCGCTGCCGCGGTTTGCGGCCGTGGCATCGGCAACGGGATGGGAGGGGCTCCAGCGCCTGCGCCGCCGGCACCAGCCGAGGTTATGTCGGCAGCGGCAGACCCAGCGTTGGGCGGCATGGGTGGCAGGTTCGGCCGGCTATCCGGCAGGGTCGGCGGCGGGCTGGACATACCCGGCGGCGCAATCGGTTGCGGGATCGATTCGCCCGCCGTCGCGCCGCCGCCGGACATTGGACCGCCGAGGCTGTCCGTCAGCCAATCGAGAAGACCCATGGTCTAAATGCTCCCTGCCATCGCCCGCGAAAGCGCCGTGGCTTTCTCATAATCAACCACCATGGGGCCACCTTCCCACAGTTCGTGTACCGCATCCGGACGGCGCTTCTTGACGTCTTGCGCCATCAGGCCGATCTGCGGTCGCGGATCGCCGATGAAGTGGAACGACCAGACGTCAGTGCCGTCGCGCAATTTGCCGACCTTCTTCTTTTTCTCCTTCAGCCGCTCGTCCGAGAGGGCTGCGCCGGCAATGGTACCGGCGAGCGCCAGGCCGGAATTATCCGGCTTCTGTTCGGTCGAGGTGGTGCTCGCCGGCATTGCCTGCGCGCCCGCGCCGACGGTCTGGTTCATGAGCTGGGCAGTCTGGAACGGATATTGCTGCGCCATCAGCCATTGATTGTACTGCGCGGTGAGCCCGGCCTGCTGCTGCGCGGTCTGTTGCGCGCCCATTGTGTTTTGAGCCCCAGCCACCCCGAGCTGCTGGTTCTGCAAGCCCTCGAGCGCGGTGGCGCCTCCCAGCGACCGGTTGAGCGCGGTCTCGGCCAAGTTGGCGTTCGTGGTCCCGGCCGTGAGCTTGTTCGAGACATCCTGGGCGCCAGCGCCGATCGCGGTATTGAACGCCGAATTGTAGGCGTTGCCGATCAAGCCCTCGCGCGCAATCGCATCGTTGAAGTTGTTCTGGGATTGCTCGATGCCGGTGCGCGCATCGCCGAAAGCTCCGGAGCCGGTCGCCGTTGCGTTCGTCGCGGCCCGGTTATTCGCCAGCGTGACGTCCTGCTGGTGAAGCTGCGGGGCGAGCGCCTGCATGACGTACTGGTTCATGTAGGGCGACATGTTCGAGGCGATCGATTCCGCGCCGACACTTTGTGCCGGTGCGCCCGCATAGTTGTTGATCATGCTTTGCGCAGCCGGCGCCGTGCCGTTGTTGGCAATGTTGTTCGTCATGTCGAATGACGATTGCTGCTGCGGAGCGAAGCCTGCGACCTGCTGGCCGGTGTAGGGCGTAAAGCCCTTGTCCTGGATCCCTTGCACGAAGTTGAGGTTCGAGGTGGCGGCACCCGAGACCGCCGGATTGGCGGTCGAGTTGGTGGTCTTCTGGTCGGTCGTCGTCATGCCGAAGCACATTGTCACGCGCTCCTTTGGAGGTTTGGAACAGGATAGATGCGAGGCATCATCAGAAGAGAGCCGTCCTTGGCTTCGCGGGTTTTGCCCTGGTCGACAAATTCAAAGCCGGCGAGCCTGGAGATTTCGATCGCCTCGCCTTTCAGCGCTTTGTCAACCGGCCCATGCCAGAATTGCGGCAGCACGAAGTGCCATCGGTCCGTCATAAAAGAGACACGCGGGTTGTACCACCACGATGCCTTCATGATCCCCATGGTGCCGACCATATTGCCGTCGAGCACCGCCATCAGCGCGGCCTCGTACTTGGTCACACGGATGATCTCCAAGAGGCTCTGCTCGATATCCGGCTCGCAGCGCATCGCCGGCCTTGCCACCATCAGCAGGAAGCGGTGAATCGCGATCACGTCGTCGTCGGTCATCGCATAGCGAATCTCGACGTCTTGCGGATCAGGTTGTGCGACTGGTGCCGCCTCGTTGGAGGTCAGAGATAAGCGTGGCGAGGACTGCGGCGATGTTCGCCGCCGTCGGCGTTGTGACATTGAGGTTCCTCGTTGCGGTGAAGGTCCCGGTGATGGTGTAGGCTGATCCGAGGTCCTCGATCGCGCCATCCTGGCTGGCGCGGAAGATCTCGTTGAAGACGTTCTGGATGTTGAGCGGAACATCCGGCATCGGCATTGCAAATAGTTTTCTCAACTGCGTTGCCCCAATTTTCTGATAAAGGCGACCGGCAGGCCAAGCCGAACATAACACCCGGCCGAAGAGGCTGACCAGATGACACCAATGTAGCGGCCAGAAACACGTGAATCGATCGTGTCGGCATTGGTCGCGGTGATGTTGTCAACTTCGGTTTCCAACGGATCTTCGTCCATGCGGTCGTAGGACGTCAGCGTTTGGGTGATGTCGCCGATCTGCTGGAAGAAATCCGCGACCATATATTCGATGATGTAGGAGAACCGACCGCCCTTGCTCAACGCGTAGGGCGCCAGAGTCATACTCAGTGGCAGCGCCACGCCATCGGCATCATTGGTGTTCTCGTGCTGGAAGAGCAGCCTGGTAATCCCGTCCCCCATGATCGGACGGGTATCGCCCTGTGTGAAGTGGGTACCACCGCAGCGGCCCCAATACAGCGGCGCCCAGCATTGCTGGTCGATCGAATAGATGACGCCAAGCGTCGGATTGGTCTGGCCCTGGACTGTGACGAAGAACCAGATTTCGTTGAAGCGCGGCACGAAGACCGCGCAGCACTGATATCCCATGTTGATATCGATCTGGTCGAACAGCCACTTGCGGATGTCCTCGACATTCATCATCGGCGTGACGGTGCCGTTGTAAGTCCAGAATGTATCCTGGCCCATCCAGTAGGCGATGCCGCCGATCGTGATACAGGCGTTCGGGCCGATCAGGCCGCAATCCTTGGCGACCATCGACGAGGCGTAGATGAACGAAGCTCCCGTGTACTGGAAGCGATAGAGCGCCGCGTCCGTCCACACCGCGCTCACGAAATCAGCCAGGACGCGTCCGGCCACGAGTTTCGATCCCTCGGTCAAAGTGCGGATATTGGCAGTGTTGCCGACGGCCGGTGTCCATGTCGACGGATCACCCTGTGAGCACCAGAAAACCTGCATGCCGTCGCACAGCGCCAGGATGAAGCGCTCTGGTGTAACGAACATGGCTCGCACGTTGGTTGGCAAACCTGGATCAGACGAGAGCACGACGGCGCGAGGCCAGGGCTGATTCTGCGTCGGATCGAACTGATAGATCGTGCCGCCGTTGTAGGAGGCGAGAAGCAGCGTGCCAAAGTGATCAAGCGACCAGATCCGCGGCTCAATATAGATCGTCGATACCGAGCGTGGCGTACCCCATGTTCCAAGGCCCCAGCCGCCGACGCCCCAACCATAGCCATAGGTGCCAAGCTCGACGCCAACAGGAATCTCATACTTGAACGTCACCGCAGCGCCGCCGCCGGTGGCGCTCGAAACAGCCGGTGAGGTGAACGCATAGATGTAGTTGTTCGCATCGGTGACGCTGACAACCGGCGTGCCATCGATGTTGGGCGTGATGCCGCCAACCGCGGTTGCGCCAGCGATATAGATCAGGTCGCCGACGCTCAAGCCATGAACGTTGTGCAGCACGGAGATGTTGGGCGATCCGGCTGTCGTGGTGAGAGGATTGTTGCCGAGCGTGCCCGTCGCGCGATACGGCGTGATGTCGTTTTGAGCAAGTAGCGGATCGTAGACATAGAGTTTGATATAGGTCCCGACCGCCACGTAGGCATTGAACGCCCTATCGCGCCAAGCGTGCAGCGTGCGTGGCGTGCCGAGGGTTGCGGTTACGAACGCCTTGATCCAGCCCCCGATTTTCTGCGGAAGCTTCTTGACAAACCGCATATTGATCGTGTCCGACCAGCGGCCTTCGATGACCCGCTGCGAGTCCGTCTTGATGACGCCAGGCGGCGCCGAGATCGGGACTTCGTCGAGATCGGCCATCAGTACACGATGCAGATGAGCGCGACGGCAGATTCGGGCCGGGCTTCGGTACCTCCGCTGGAGCCGTTTGCAAGCGAACCGACCGTCGGAGCGCCGGTGATATTGTGGGTATGCGCGCCGGTCGCGACCGACGATGCCGTGATTCCGGTGAACGCGTTATTGATGTTCATGGCGCCTTGGATGACACCGAACGAGCCGCCACCGCCGCCGTTGTTGTTGCCGGACACCGCCGCCGCCGATGCCAAAGTACCCGACACACCGTGCGTGTGCGATGGATCACTGACGTTGATCGTGTGGCTGTGGTTGCCCTGGCTATCCGTGCCGAGCGACCCCACACCAGGAGCACCGCTGATCGTGTGGGTATGCGATAGGTTCTGGTTGGCTTGATAGGTGCCAACCGTGAGCGAACCAGAACTGGAGCGGAGATAGCGGCCGGTATCTGTCAGGAGCGGCAATGTGAAGTGAGTGCCGTCGACCGAACCCCAAGTCGTGCCGATCTTGGCGAACAGGTTCGGGTAGGCCGTGCGAAGCTTGGAAGATCCATCACAGGCCAGTTCGCCAGCACCGGCCGCGGTCTTTCCCGAGATACGAAACGCGCCGATATTGGCATCATCATCGCGAAGGAGAAAATTGGCGCCAAGGCAGGCAACCCTCACGCCAAGGCCCTGTGGTAGCTGCTGGAGGCCGGGTACGACCGTCGAGCCCGGCGTCTTGACGAAGAGATTGAAGGCGCCAGTGGTCAGATTAACGAACCACCACGTTTTTGCGACATTCGGCACAATGACTGTGAGGTCGCTCACGAGCGCGCCGTTGAAGACCTGGATGTGGTCCATGTCGAGACGCGGACCAGCCGGCGGAACGGTGCCGGACAAATCGAGCGTGCCACCCGTATCGGTATGGAAGTTGGCGCCGGCAATCGCGCGCGAGGCGAGAGCCGCGAACGACGTGTTGAAGGTGGTGCCCCACGAATTGTTGTTGTTGCCCGTGGCCTGCTGGATCAAACCAAGAATGTTGTCGAACAGATCTGCTGACATTTATGGGGTGTCCGTTCCGATAGTCGCGCCGCGATAAGAGAAGTCATCCTGGACCGCGGTTGATTGGATCAGCGACGACAGGGCGGTGATCGCTTTCTGATACTCGGTCGAGTCCTTCATGAAGTCGGCAGCAGCCGCCAAACAGGCTTGCCGCAGCAGGCGCGGATATCGGTTCGTCAGGAAGTTGGTCTGGATCGCGGTCGAGAGCAAAAGCGGCTGGCGGAAATACAACAGCTTCATCGCAGCCGGGATTTGAAGCGCGGTATCGAACTTGATACTTTCGTTCCAGACTGCCCAGCGCGAGGGCGAACCGGCAACGAGGTTGTTGCCGGTGAAGGTGACACTGGCGCCCCCGCCGGTGCTTGTGGCGCTGGCGACCGCTCCGCCATTGACGTCGCCGGCATCGATGACGAAGTCGTTGGTGTCGGTGATGGAGACAACCGGAAAGGTGCCGTTGAGCACGAGACCATTGAGCGGCGCCGCAACAGCAGCAATCGTGATGGTCGAATCCTGGTTGAATGGTTGGTTGGTCTGGCCGACCTTCACCAGCGAGGAGCCGCTCGTCGTGGTGAACGGGTTGGTGCCGAAGGTGCCGCTGATCGAGCCCTCATAGGCGCGCGCGGCCAACAGGTTGGTCGAGATGACCTGATCGTAATCGGTGACGTTGGTGACGTCGTATATTTTGCCGATCGGATCGAGAAAGCGCGGCGGGAGAGCAACAGCGCATTGGCCTGCGATCATGCCGAATACGAACTCGCTGCGCATCTCGCGCACGCGCAAGCCGAGGTCCCACAAGAGGAACTGCGCCTCGTCGAGCACGGTGACGACATCGATCTTCGAGTAGCCGACCCAATTGAGAATAGAGCCCACCGTCCCTTTCGGGGCGATGAGCGTGTCATAGGTCATGGCGACCATGATCAGTCGATATCGAGCAGTTTGAGGTGCTCGTCGGACAGATCGTTCTTGGCGACGATCTTTTCCTCAAGCAGAAGTTCGAGCGCGTCCCGCTTGTTGCCGACGCGGACCGCGAAGCGTCGGGCGATGGCATTGGTCACTTCCTGCCAGACCACATCCTGTTCGCCGCGGGCCCAGGCCGAGAGATTGACCGGTGCCTTGGGGTCGTTGAGGTTGAGCGGATCGCCGCTGTTCTCCGCGGTCGCCACCTTGTTCTTGGCCTGCTTGGCGGCGCGCTTCAGGAGTTTCTCGGCCAGCTCCTTCTTTTTCGGATCGCGCTCCACCTCCGGGTGGTCGGCAATCAGCTTCTCTTCGTAGTTGTAGGGCAGGCCGTTCTGATAGAAGCCGACGTTGAGGTGGGGATCGCCCGGCGGGCGATCCCCGTGCACGGTCGCGAAATCGCGCGACTTGTCGAGCCGAACAATGGGCTGTTGTTGTGGCGCGGTACCCACGATCAGATCTCCTTCTTGGAGTTGGTTCCGTCGCGCGGATACTCGTCGACAACCATGCCGGCGCCGCTCAACGAATGCTTGAGGTTGGAGTCGCTGCCGCCGAACGAGCCGCCATGGCAGTCAGGCAGGCTGACACCATGGATGTTGTCCTGCGGATAGGCGGACAACAACGTGCCGCCCGGAACTTTCTTCCGGATCAGACCGTCGGAGTCGCCCGGCTTGCCACCGATCGAATTGGTGGTGAAGACGTTGTTTTCCTTCGGATAGCTGGTCAAGACATGTCCTCGCTGTTTTTCGGAGCCTCAAAGAAAGGCTCGGTGTGGGCGATGGTGCGCTCGCCGTGGGTACGGTCCGCGCGCGAGAGCACTGAATAGCCATCCAGGCCCGCGTTCCCCGTCTCCATGGTCTTGGCGTTGGGTTCGAGCGGGTTGAGTGGAAGAGCCTTCAGCAGCCCATTCCGCTGGGTGTAACCCCAGCGGTCGTAGACACCTCCATAGAGATAGTCTGGCATTGTGGTGCCTTTCGTCGTCGGTTGCGATGAAGGGGCCGGGTTTGAGCCCGGTCCCTCCTGCGATGATATCAGAACCAGTCGATGTCGACGTAGATGTCCGCGGTGCCGGCCGGCGCGCCACCAACACCGGCGACGCCGGTGATGAAGAACGGAGTGTCCGCCGTCACAAAGACGAACGTCTGGTTGTCCGCCGTGCCGGGCAGCGTCACCGAGCCGCTCGTGTTGTTGCCTTCCAGGAAGATATGGTTGGCGAAGTCTGCGAGCCGCGTCGGGAAGTTGCCGAAGCGATTCTGTGCGGCTTGGCACAGGAATCGCGCTCGGAAGATGCCAGTGCCGTAACCGGCCGTCGCGGTGGTGCCGAGCAGGAACCGGGCGAACGAATTGTCGCTCTGCGCGGTGCCGACCCGGATTTCCGGAACGGTGGTGGTGCCGACCATGGCAGCGGTCACGGTCGCGAGGATATCGCGAACCAGACCTTTGCGGCCAGGCGGACCTTGAAGGGTCCGCGAGGCCGTGGCAGCGCCGAAGGCGAACGCGGGGATCAGATAGCGTTCACGGAAGGCGCCAACGAGTTCGTAAGACATAGTCTCAGTTTCCTTTCTCGAAGGGTTGACTTACAGCCTGACCGGATCAGATCAGGTCGCGGAGTCCCACATCACAACGCGCGCATTCAGCGCGTCGGGATGCACGAGGCCAAACCCACCGAGGTAGTACCAGGCGATGCCCTTCGAACGTCCGAAGTCGCCAGGGATCTTCGCCCGGATCTCTTCCGGAACGCAGATGGCCTCGGTAACGGTGTCCGCGCCGAGGTGGAATGCCCACGACGACAGACCGTTGGCCCACGGGGCAGCGGTGCCGCTCCAGGGGTCGTAAGTGGTGGAGTTGAACGCGCCGCCCTTCGGGATGAACGTCTGCTCGATGAACCGGAACGATTCATAGCGGCCGATCTCGCCGTTGAAGATGTGCGCCAGACCCGTCTCCGTGTACTGATGCAGCGTCTCAAGCGTGTTCTTCAGCGGACGCCAGGTCGACGGATGGCTGATCGCCACGTAGTCATCCATGATGTAGGGCGGAATGTTCCGCTCTTTCATTGCGTCGCCGATCGCCTTGGTGTGACCGGTGCCGTAGGCCAGGTTGTTGGTCTGCGACGGGGTGCCGTTGGTATCGAGCTGGATGGCGGTCGGCGAGTTGCCACCCGCCGGTTCGGCGCGCAATGGCGTCGTCTTCATCTGCAAGAACGCCTCGATGTCGAAATACTTTCGAGCATCGTCCTTCAGCGTCTTGTCGATGATGGTGATGACGTCCTGCTTGGCGAGAGCAGTCAGCTTGCCGGTATAAGGAACGCTGTTGCCAGCCTCCGTGACCTTGAGCGAGTGCTGAATGACGGTGAAACCAGTTTCCGGCATCGTCGAGTTTTCCGCGAGCCGGCGACCTTGGGTGCCGACGTTGGAATAGACGTTCCAGTTGAAGTTTTCACCGCGGTTGAGGCCCTTCTGGGTGCCGTCCTGGGCGTCGCAGAGCTGACGGAACTTCGTCAAGGGCTGCACCTGCTGGCGCAGCACCGACGAAAGCTCGTCAGAATACATGAAGCCGCCTTCGGCAGGCACGGTCCAAGTTTGACCGACCATGGCAGTAAAGTCCTTTCTATACTTGTCCGCGCGCCTTGCGCATTTCCGCGACGATCGCCGAGCCGCCCTTTTGAGCGGCCGGGACCACGTCACGCCGTGGCACAACAGCGCGTTGGGGTTGAAGAGGGATGTTCTGACGGCGAGCATCGCGATCCACGTTGACTGCAACGCGGGGCTTCTCTTTCCGTTGAGGCTGGCTCGACGGGTCCACCTGTCCGACACCAAGCCGCTTGCTGACGTGTTTGCCAGCGGCTTCGAGCAGCGCAGAAGTGGGACGCACCTCGTACCCGTTGACACGATAGAAGCGGTGCCAATTGGCCGCCTCAGCGTTGTCCTTCGGGATCTGGCTGTCGTCGAGACCGAGCTTTTTCATGTCCTCCCGGTAAAGGATGTACATGCGACGTTCGATCAGCATTGCTGCATCCTCGTCGTCGGCAAGCTCGGGGTGGGCTGTGCCGAAGTCCTTCAGGGCCTTCTGGGATCGCTTCAGGTCTTGGTCGAATACCGTCTGCAACGCGCCAGTCTTGGCTTCCTTCTTGGCCTCCCGCTGGATGGCTTTACCCAACAGGTCGGCGGCTTCGTCCACATCCCCGAACTGGATCTTCTCCACAATGTCTCGCAACGACGTCTCGGGGTGTTGAGTGTCGTCGTCGAGAACGGGAGGATCCAGTTCATCGTCATGCGTGCTGTCTTTCCGATCGGGGTGTTGATCGGTTGGGGCCGCACGCCCGGCCTTGATTTCTCTGGCGGCTTTGAGAGTCTCGCGCGCCTCTTCGAGATAGCTGTCCGCCGCGGTCACCTGTGACGCGCGGTCGAGCCATTCGTCTTCACTCATCGTTACATCGCGCCCGCGCACCTTGCGCGTGATCATGCGCGGCTGCTGGTCGTCATCCCGCTCCTGCGGTTCGGCGACGACGCGCTCCCTGGAGCCTACAACGCTCGCGGCGTCATCGGGGTCTTCATCGGCATCCGGATCGACAGCCCGCCCGAACTCGCCATAGAGGTTGGCCGGGTTGCTCATGTCGCCATCGAACGGCACTTCATCCTCAGGCTCGACACGGCGGAACTTTGCTGCGATCTGCGCGCGCATGTCATCCTTCGGCGACATCCGGATCGGCTCGCGACGTTCGACCCCGCCACCAAGCGGATCGATCTCGGTCTGGCCCTGGTTGGCCGGCTGGAGTTCGTTGCCGGCCCCGGCGGCGTCTTCAGCCGCGCCAATCTGCGCCTCGTCGTTGTCCAGTCGGTCTTGCGCAGTGAGCTTGGCAGGTTGTGGTGCCATCAATCTGTTCCTCTCGGTTCAAAACGGTAGAGACGTCGTTCCTCATCGGTCATTCCCATAACCATCTCGTCGATAGCGGCGCGATCGTCTTCCTTGATTTTTCGATCGGCCTCTTTGCCTCGATCGAGCACGTTCCTGGCGCTGTCGATCATATCGATGAACAGCTTCACCTCGTTCTGCAGGGCCGTGATCACGGGTGGATTGTTCGGATCGGCCTCGATCAGCATGCTGATTGCCTTACGCGCGCGCGCGCGCGCCTCGCGCAGCATGAAGAGGATTGGGCGGGTGCCAGTGCCCTTTTCGAGCTGCACCATCACGTCTGCGGCCAGCGCGACCAGCGCGCTGTCCGACAGTTTGTCTAACGGGTCCATTTAGCTCTCGTCGGGTTGTGGGCCATCGAGAAAGGCCAGGATATCGGCAATGTCCTGGGCATCGTGTTCATCCGCGTCCATCTCAGTAAGGAAGCGGTTGACGTCGGCAATATCCTGCGCATGCAGCACGCGCTCTTCGAGCGCCAGAAGATCTGGCAGAGCGCTGCTGTCGACGATCTCAACGGTTGGATCTGACGAACGCGGCCGAGCTGGCAGCTTGCGCTTCGGAATCGGCAGCGGGTGGGCTTCGATAACCGGCCGCTCGAACTGCTTCTTGATCGGCTCAAAGCCGGTGCGGTGCTTGCGGCGGTGCGCATCATCTTGCGGAAGCCGGCGTGATGTGCCGCCGCCTGGGAATGGAGTCGGCTCGATCTTGAAATCGATATTCCAACTCAGATTAGCGAACGTGAAGCGCTTCTGCTGCGGTAGGCCGAAGTTCGCGAAGCTCGTGAATGGCGGTGGCGGTGTCAGCCGCACCTCGAACAGCGGGCTTGGCTGCTCGTAGGATCGGTACGTCGTCTTGAAGAACGGCTGATCGAACGGAAAGAAGCCGGTAAACGTCGCGACGAACGGTGGCGTCAGCTCGAACGCAACCCAGGTGCCGACTTGCAGCGGCGGCTTGGTGTAGCGTTCGACGAAGGTCGAGAACACCAGTGGGCCTGGTGTCGGCGCAAACGGATAGATCCAGAATGCCGGCTGCGGCTGGAGCACAACCGGCATACCGACTTTCGGCGGCGGCTGGCTGAAGGTCGAGAAGTAACCACCGACCGGAGGAGGAGCGACTGCGACTGGCGGCGGTTGCGGTACCCAACCCGAAACCGTCGTAGCGATTATTGCAGCAGGCAGGCCCTTCGTCTTAAGGCCGACATCCCACGTGAAGAAGCTGCTTCGCCGATCGTTTTGATGCGGTAGCTCGCCGAGCGCGAGGCGACCAAGTGCATCAAAACCGAGAATGGACATCTGATATCAGATGCTCATAGGAGCTGAAGAAGCTCGCCTTCGAAATAGTTCACGGTGTTGTTGCTGTTGCCGGCGATGGCGTTCGTCAATTGACCGCCACCGGCCAAGCCAGGCACGCACCAGACCCGATCGCCTGGGTTCAGCTTCATGAGCCGCTCGATAGAGCAAGACTGGTTGTTGGGCGGGTACGGCGACGGCTGATAGACCTGCACATCACAGCCGCACATTTCGCCCCCGATCGAACCATCCGGCGGCGGCAGCACATTCTTCATGAACCATGCATTCATGATGCCGCCGTGTCGTGGCGTCTGCCAAAGCAGATGGGCGGTGAAGCGCATGATTTGTGCGACGTTGGCGACGTAACAATGGCTTGCGGTGTCGAAGTAGCCGGCGCCGGTCGCAGTGATCGTGTCGAACTCCAGCGTGTCGCATGCCAAGGGCGTGGCGCGGGAGTAAGGATTCGGCGGCTGGTCGATCGCTTGCGCGACATTCGGATAGGCGTGGAATGATTGACCCAATTCAGTCTCCTGTTTCAGTAGTACTCGTCGACAATGATGAGGCCGGAACCGCCAGCACCGCCAGCCTGGCCGGATGTGCCGGCGGTACCGGCAGTGCCAGCAGCACCGACAGCATAAGCGTATGTTGCATTGGGTGACGAGATCAACTTCTCAAGATACCCGCCTGCGCCACCACCGGAACCACCTTGCCCAGCAGCCGTCGGGCCCATGCCGCCGCCGCCGCCGCCACCGGAGTTGGTGACACCCGCGTTGCCTGCATTCGCCGAGAATTGGGCAGCAGCTCCACCTCCGAATACGGAGTTTCCACCTCTGCCAAACGGCGTGCCCGTTGTAGCGATGCTGCCAACACCTGCGCCTGCGCCTGGGTCTCCGGCCCCTCCAGCAATACCAATATCACCGCCAGATGCGCTGCCTCCGCCTGTAGAAGCGGCGGCGGTACCACCCCCGCCGCCGCCATTAGCAGTCAGGAAGCTTGAACCAAACGTGCTGTTACCGCCTGCTCCTGCCGCTGTTCCTGAAGTTGTTCCGCTGCCACCGCCACCACCGCCGCCGCCAACCATGCGGACATTGATCGCGATGCAGTTTGCCGGTGTCGTATAGGTGCCGGAGCCAGACGCAAAAACTTGCCGCGTGTACAATGCTTGCGAACCGCCAATGTTGGTTCGCGCTTGCAGCTTTTGCGCCGTCGTGAAGGCGTTCGCCTCCTCTATCGAGATCAGGTCTTCCTTCAGCGCGACGATGGCGACCTGGGGTACGCTGGAGAAGTTGATCTTGGTGCCAGCGCCGCTTTGCCCTGATGCAGTGCCGGTACCAGCCGAATTGTAAAGCACTGTGGTTCGCGTCAAGACGCCGGTGCCAGTATTATACGTGCCCTCGCCCAATTCCCATTGGGTCAGATCGCCGCTTTCGGCGCGGTACTTGTAAGCCCGACCGTTGACAACGCCAGCCAGCGCCGGGCTGGCGTAACCAGTGACGGCAGCCGAGAACGTCCAATCAGTCGTGCCGCCAGCCGTCGGGAAATAACGACAGATGTCGAGCCATGCGGCCATTTAGACGCACCGCATTTCGCGTCGGAAGCGGTCGCGCGTTTCCCACCGCTTCAGTTTCTCTTCGAACGGGTCGCAGCCTTTGCCGCGGCATCGCTCACAGATGAACGAAGGCCGGGTTTTGTCGCCGCACAGATGGCAGATATCCGGCATCTGGTCGGCGGGCGTCATCGGCTTGACGAAGCGGACGCCGTTGCAATGCGCGCAAGTGAAGGTATCGCACTCACCGGCGCCAGGTCCGGGTCCGGTGACGATGGAATAACCCTGCGGTTGCCTCACGGCAATTACTCCGCGTGGAACAGTGTCGCAACGCCGGTCGAGGCATATGTCGGCGAGTAAGCCCGTAACCCGATGCCGTTGACGGTGACCGCCGGAATGATCAACGCCGACTTCTCATCGCGCGCGATCCAGCGTTGCGAGTTGCGCTGGTTGAGCGCTATCGCCATCAACGAAACGCCAAGGGTAGGTTCGGCAGTATGGTTAACCGTGGCGACCAGGCCAGCGGCGGTATCGGCCGGATCGGTCGGCGAGGGCGTCGCGGCCGTGCCGGTGCCAACAGAGGTGTTGCGCATGAACTCCCAGGTGATTGCGCAATCGGTGGCGTTGGGCGCGCCATCGGCGCCGATTTCGCATTCGTAGATCCAGCCGCGCTTCAGCGTGGCCGCACCAGTCAGCGCGGTCAGGTTGACCAGGGTCTTGCCGGGCGAAGCAGAGAGGTTCTGCTGGGCGCCGGCAAGCTTATTGCTCTCGGAATAGATTGCCACGACGTCTCTCCTTAGTGCTCGGTGACTTCAAAAGCCGCGGCCCGACCATCGGCGCCACGCTTGGTGATCGCGACCGTGCGCTTGCGCGCCGGCTTCTTCAGGCCCTTCTCAAGCCCGGCTTGCGTGGCAGCTTGGTCCTGCATGATCTGCTGGCCGGCATCTCCAGCCGGAACGCCATGTTTGCCGAGGTCTTGCGGCGCCACGCCGGCATTGCCGGCGCCTGGATTCTCGGGCGGAGGACCTGCGCCCCCACCGGCCACAACTCCAGTGGAGTCGCCGGGTGGTCCCCCGCCCTCAGCCCCGCCGCCGGCAGGAGATTGACCGGGCGGCGGAAGCATCGGAGTGCCGTCGGGGTTGAGGCCCTTCGCGGCATTCTGTCTGTCGGCGATTGCGTGCCCGTGGCTGTGGCCGAGGTCGAGCGCGCTGCCCATCTGGTCGACGTGCCGGTAGTGCATGTCGAACAGATCGAGGATTTTCTGACGCTCTTCCATGCTGATGGCGATACCGACCTTCGCCGCGTTGGAGAGCGCGTTGACGATTGCGGCCTTGCCCATCGAGCGATTCTTTTCCGCGTCCGACTTCAGCTTGTCGACTGTAGCATCCTGTTCCGGGCTCGGGCCGGACTGTTGGCCGTCCTTGACGAAGCGGCGCCCGCCATCGCGATATCCGGCGGCGCCATACACCTCTTCCATGACGGCTTCGTAGTCCATAACCTTCTTGCCGGTCTTGAACTCCGGAGACAGTTCGAGCAGCGGCAGCGCGATCTGGGTGGCGCTGTTGAACTTCGCGAGGCGCTGCTCGGGATCTCCAGCGCCAAGTCCGACGTTGACGCGAACCGTGACGTTGTTCTCCAAGAGCTCGTCATCGATCTTGTTGATGCCGTGCTTTTCGAACAGCTTGGCGCGCTCGCCGCAAATGCCGAGGATGACCGGGTCCGACTCGTAGAACTGTTCGAGCCGCACGATTTGCGTCAGCACCGGCTCGCACCAGGTCTCGATCCAGATCCGGATATCGTATTCCTGCACCGCATTGGCCGCGCCCGCCGCGAGCTTCAATCCGCCGAGCGTCTTGCCGAGGTTGTTGTTGTTCTGGACCGTGCCGTAATTCTGCTGGCCGGCGAGGTCATCGAACTCGATATCGAGTTTCTCCGTCATCGTGACGACGGCTTGCGGAAACGTCGGCGTCTGTTCCCAGGTGACGTCATCCTTGTCGGTCACCAGGATCGAGGAGCCCTGGCCGCGGCGCTTGAGCTGGTCCAGGTCGACATTTCGCCCGCGCACCACCTTCGTCACCGGCATGATGTTCTGCTTGAGCGCGTCCAGCGATAAGTTGCGAATGTCGTTGGCTTCCTGCTGAAGCATCTGCCAGCTTTCGACATTCGACATCGGGAAGATGCGGAATGCTTCGAGCGAGCCGTAGCCGAGCACGAGGGGCCTTTCACCGAATTGCTCGGGATAGACTTCGCGGACCGGACGCGGGTCTGTCAGCATATGCTTGTTGCCGATCGAGACGAAGGTCCAATCTTCGCCGGCCACCCGCATAAAGGTCTCCCAGACCCAGATCACGTCGAAATGCCGTGTGGTCTGCGTGTTGTCGAAGCGGTCGAGGCCTTGCTCGCGGGCCCTGCGGATCGCCTCCATCTGCTGCTGGGCGCCCTCGCCGGACGACTTCAGCGTGTTCTCGTCGATGTACTTCCACGGGTTGCGTGGGTCGCGCTGCCTGCGCCTGATCTCGTCGAGCCGCATCGGGTACTTCAGGATCGTATAGGCCGCGTCCTGCGCCGGGTTGCGCCAGTCGGCCGCCGGATCAATCACGAAGTTCTCGGGCGGGATCAGTTCCGATTCCGGCCGATCGACATCGGGCTCCCAGACGTCGCGCTCTTTCTCCTCTTCGTCAGGGTCCTCGTCGTCATCACGGAACTTCTCGGTGCCGCTTCGTCGAAGTTCGAGCTTCCAGCTCTGCTTGGACAGGCAGATCCCGGTGATGAGCGAGGTCTGGCGCGCGCCGAGCGCTACATGAAACCACGGGATCGAGGCTTTGCCGGTGGCGCGATCGGTCCGGTAGTTCACCAGCTCCTTGATGACGGCGGCAGAGCCCCGCTGACGCGGATCGCCCTCGTTGCCGGCCATGCAGTTGACGGCATCAATCGAGCCGAACAGAGAGGCAGCGGTCGCTGCCATGTCCTTGCGCACCGAGGTGCGGGTCTTCGGCACGAACAGTTTGGAGCGGTTCTGGTAATCGCGCGTGCGATACTTCGATTCGGAGAAGTGCTCCTGATGGTAGGCGCGGTAGCCGCGCTCCCACTGATCGCGATTGACCTGATTGATGTATTGGAGCGACTGCGCATCGGCCTCGTAGACCATCTGCAGGAACTCGTCGTCGGTCGGGACCTCGTCGAACGGGACCTCGTCTTCCGCAAACGGCATCCCGGCTTCGCCGTGACCTTCTTCCGCAAGCGCGACTGCGCGCGAGGCGCGCCCAATGATATTGTCAGACGGCGTAGGGCCCGATTTCAGAACTCCGTCTTCACCAGGCGGCGTGGCACGCAGCATTTAGATGGTGCCCGATCCGAGGTTTTGCATGGTGATGGCGGCAGCACCAGTCACCAGAACGCTGTACCAGCGCACGGCAGCAGCCGCGATCGTCGCCGTGCCGTTGACGGTGACACCGGTGCCGCCGACCAGGGTCATCTGGCCGCCAGAGCTGTTCATGATTTCCAGCTCGTAGCTTTGACCGACAACGAGGCCTGCGTCGGCAATCATCTGTGCCGCGGTGCGCGTCGTCAGGTTGTTGGCGCCGATGCTCGAGTAGTTACAGACCGCCAGAGAGCCGCCGGTGAGGTCGCCAACGGCCGCGGTCGCGGGACCGGCCGCCGCGCTCGTGGTGTATTTGGCCGCTGCCAGCGCCTTGCTGTAAAGCTCGGTCGTGTTCGCGTTCAGTTTGGCGACCAGGTCGGCGGGGGTATCGCCCTTCTCGCCAGAATCGCCTGTGGTGAACGGCGCTCGGAACGGAGGCGCGTTGATCGTCTGCTGGGCCATTACGTGTTCCCCTTGGATTTGACGTCGCCGAACTGGAACTTGTGGCGGTTGGCAACGGCGAAGGCGTAAGCCGCCATATCGACCTGGCCGCGCGGCAGATGCATGCGCTCCAGCAGTTCGCCGGCCTTCTCGACGATGAGCTGGGGCTGGAGATCCGCGAATTGCTTGAGGTTGATGACCATGTGCAGGGTCTCACCCATCAGCTCGGGGATCGAGAACCCGACGATGCCTTGCCGGCAATCGGCGAACGATTTCCAGCGGTAGCCGAAATAGTGCTTGTTCAGCAGCTCGCCGATGCCGCGCGCCACGCGCATGTCGAAGCCTGCATAGTCATCGCTCTTGCCGTCCAGCGGCGGCTGGTAGGTTTGCGTGACGGTTGCCTTTAGGCCCCCACGCCCCTCGATTTCAGAGACGGCGTGGGTAACGAACTGTTCGACCTGGTCAGTCACGTATCAGCCGTTGTCCGGCGGGTTCGGAGCGGGCGGCGGCGGCGCGTTCGGATCGCCGGTGGCACCATCAACGAGCGTACCTGCGCCACCACTGCCAGCTTGGCCGGAGAGGATCTGCGTGGCCTTCTGGACGCCGACGGAGCCGCCCTGCGGGGTCAGGAACAGATCGACCGCGCGGTTCAACAGCCCTTCGAGCTTTGTCACATCGTCTCGGATCACACTGACGGTGCTGCCGAGCATACCGACGTCGTTCACCAGCTTATCGAACTCCTCTTTGGCGATGGCCTCGCCCTTCTTGACAAAGTCCGACAGATCGGCCGCGACCTCGCCAGGCGCGCTGCTAAGCTTGCCCTCGATCTCCTTCAACCTGTCTTCGAAGCTGGCGAAGATCGGGCTGGCGGCGCCGCTGAGATTGCCCTCCGCTTGCTTGATCCGATCCTCGATGCTCTGAAAGATCGAACTGGAATCGCCAGCGATTGGCGCCGAGGTGCCGGTTAAGAGCGCGTAGACATGCGCGAATCCGGCATTGATCTTGCCAATCATCGTCTTGGCATTGTCGCCAAGCTCGGTGCCGAGCCCCGTGTTGAGCGCATGGTGCTCGCTCGGTGGCGGCACGATCGGAACGAAGGGCTCGATTGACGGGCCCTTGATGCCCTGTGCGTCGGAGGTGATTTCGTCCGTCATGGTTTCTCCTACGGATTGTCGTGGGGAAGCGGGGAATACGGCCCCTGCATTGCCGTGTTCTCATCGAAGCGGCGACCGTTCGAGAACTCGTAAAACGGCTCCTTGCGCTTTGATGCCTCGAAGGCCGGGTCGGCGCGCATCACGAGCACCTTCCACGGCGTTTGCAGTGTCTTAACCTGCACAGGCGGTGTGTAGCGGGCCATCAGGCAAATTCCTCCAGATAGGAGACAATCGCAGCCGCGGTGCCATTGCCAAAGATGGCTGCGGTCGTTTCGAAAAAGAGCGTCTGTCCTTTGACGCCGGCAAGCAGGATGCCATTTGCCGAACTGACGCCGGGGGGACCGAGGAATGTATCGGCAGGGGTCCCGCCCATCACGAGAGTCACGCGCTTGCGATCGCCTCGAGCAGGAACGATTTGGATCGCACCGCCCGTCATGGTGACGGCGTTGACGGCAAAGGCATTGGACGGAACTCCAGGCATTTCTATGAATCCTTATAAATGCGCGGCTCGGCGTTCATCGCCTCGAACGGGACCGGCTTGGTTGGTTTCATGTCGTAGACGCGGCTGGTCGCGTCCAGGAAGTCGTCATGTGCCGCGAACGGATGCAGCCGGAACTCTTCGAGGAACGCCCGCGTCAGGTCGTACATGTCGCCGTCCTCGTTGAGCCGCTTCAGCGCGGTGACGATCCGGAATGACTGCATGGTTGCTTTGCAGGCGCGTTGGTTGCGCGTGAGGTCCTGCATCGGCCGGTAGACGATGGTGCCAACCGCCTCGTTGTGGGCGCCGTTGGCCGCCTCGATCATCCGCTTGGAATCTTCTTCGGTCCAAACGTCCCAGAGAGCCTGGTTGGCGAGGCCGCCGCCGAAGTCTGCGTGATAGACCACGGCCGGCAGATAGAAGATGCCGCGGTTGAAATCCGGCTGAAGCCGCGAGATGCGGTCGCTCTTGGAGTGCTTGCCGTCCTGCGTGGTGTTCAATTCCTCGATCGGGAACTGATCGTTGTCGCGCTCCTGGTATTCCTGGATCACCTCCAGGTCGACCTGCATGCCGTATTGCTCATAGCCGACCCGAACATGCTGCACGCCAGGATGGTTCGACCATTTCTCGCGGAGCTGGCAGATCAGGTCGTAGCGCCGCGACAACTTCATGCGGTGGCAGTAGCCATCGAGCAGATACTTGTTGCCGCCGACGTCGATGCCGATCACGGAGATGGCGGTGCGGTCGCTGCGCTTGGTCTTGCCCTTCGACGGATCGACCATGATGTAGACGTTGAGCACAGTCGGCACGATGTCGTAATGCGCCAACGACAGCATCGAGAACGTGCTCTCATTGCCCGCGATCGGGTTGAGGAGCATCTGCGCATTGACGGTCGAGCGCTGCGCCTTCTTGACGTCTTTCCATTTCTCCTCGGTCAACAGCACCGGCTTGCCTGTCAGCGTGCCGTCGATGGTGGCCGGGAAAATCCTCGTCTTCAGGATACCGCGGTCGATGATGATGCCATAGGTGTCCGCGAATGAGTATCGCGTGCCCTGGTGCCACTTGCGGGTAAGCCCAAGCACGCCGAGATTGTCCGACAGTTCCCAGCGCAGCGTTACCTTCTTCACGATGTCGGGGTTATCGACCATCGTCTCGTTGATCAGATCGTCAAAGTTTAAGATCTGATAGTGCTTGCCGGTCCGCATGCCGTCGATCAGGCCAAATGCCTCGACGGTGGACTCCTTCGGGTTGCCCCGACGCTTGACGACAATTCCCTTATAGCGCGACCACTGCGGCGCCTGGTGCCGTGGATCGTCCCACAGCACGTCCGAGTGCTGGGTCTTCAAAAGGTCATTGCGTTCGAACTCCTCTTGGATCTGGATCAGGAATGGCTGCGCGACCTTGTCGGTACCGGAGATGATGGCGATCGTGATTTCGGGGTCGACCAGGATTTCCTGGATGCAGCCGCCGAACGTGCAGATCGTACTCTTGTAGTGGTAGCGCGCCCACAGATCGAGGTAACCATCCGGGTTGGCCTCGACCTCGCGGCAGCGATCGAATATCCACGGCACCAGCATGTCGCGCCGACCGCATGTAACCGTCAGCAGGTAGAAGCGGTCGTTGCAGTTGAGCAGCGCCTTGTCGGCCGCCGAACCGGTCTCCTCGATGAACTCGTAGAAATCCGTCGTCTCGTCCAGATCGAGGAACGGCAGCTTCGTGGTGATGAACTCACCAAGGCGCGGGTCTTTGAGGTAACGTGTCCCTCTAAGCTCCTTGACCATTGGTCTTGCGCAGGTTGCGCCACTTCGCGAAGTCTTCCGCCAGCGGGTTGATAACCGTCGGCGTCACGTCCTTCATCTCGCCATTGCCATGGGCCCCATTCAAACCATGCGGGCGATTGTCACTGGTCGGGACCGTGATGTCGATCGAGGCGCCCCCGGAAAGCTTCGCGGCCATCGTGAGCGCATCGACCAAGGCGGCGGTGCAGCGCATGTCGACGATCATCCGCTCCGGGTACATCGCCATCGTTCGCATGATGATGATGTTGAGCGCCATGCGCTCGCGGTTCTCAAGGATCGCCAGCGCCGTCGAGGTGGCATCCGCCTTTGTCAAGGCTTCGAGCGAAAACCGCGGGTCGACCTTGGCGAGCGCGGCACTAATCGTCTGCGCAGCCTTGGCCGGCTCTGACGACACTTCAGGCGGCGGCGCAGGCGCCTTCAGCGGTGGCTGTTTGGCTGCCTCACTGCTGGCAACTCTATTCCGCGCTCGTCGACTCGTAACGCGGTGTTCGGCCTTGCGGACCGGTGAGAGTGGCGGGCGCGGCTTGAACGGGATCAGTCGGCCAACGGTTGCCTTCGATACCACATAGTTGCGCGCCGACAGTTCCTCGAACACGGCCTTGACCGTCGCAGGGCGCTTGCGGCTGATCAGATAGTCACGGACCTTTTCGGCCTGTTCTTTGGTCGGGCGCTGGCCGCCGCCGTCAGGGCAGTCATCCTCGAAGGGTGGCTGCGTCACTGCTGCGCCACCGAGGAGAAGTCCAGCGGGCCGCTCGAACCTTGCGATTGCAATGGAATTACATGGTCGGCGACCGCCTTCGATCCGAAATCCAGCGGCTCCGGCGCTGGCGCCCCGACCGCAGAGGAGAAGTCAAGCCCCTCGCCGCCGAATCTGCTCCGCCTCTTCTCGATGTCGCTCATGATCGAGGAATTGAGATTGCCGATGGTGCCGGCGCGATCGAAGTGCGGGTTACCGGCGCGCTCCGTGGCGCTGAAGACCTGATCGACCGGCATATCCGGATCCATGCCGAGCGTACGCGCGGCGCGCGAGGCCCCGTAATGGTGACCGAGATAGACCTCGGCGTCGCTCGGCCGGCGCCCAAGGATGCGGCCCATCTCCTCGCGGGTGTCGCGCATGAAGGGCATGTAGCCGGTGGCCTGGGTTTCCGGATCGTCCGATTCGCCGATGCCGTACTGCTGGCGCAGACCGCGGGTCATCTGGAACAAGCCCTTGATGGTCTTGCTCGATCGCGCCTGCGGATTGAACGCGCTCTCGCGCTCGGCATAGGCGAGCAAGGTCGCTGGGTCCTCGCCGTTGGCCTCGGCGATCCGGCGGATAGCGTCCTGAATGTTACTCGGCGAAGCCATAGATCGGGACGATTTCGACCTTGAGCGAGTTGACAATGCCGGGCTTGGTCGAATCCGGTCGATGCTGACTGCCGCCGGCATTGACCTGGACCGCGTAGCCTTCCGGCATCGCGTTCAAGGCGAGCTCGATCGCATCCATTACAGCCGCGCGGATCGATTGCTCGGGTTCGGAGCAGGTGTTGCGCGCAACGTCAGCTTTCAGGACGGCAAGCACCGGAGCTGGCTTGCCGATCGCGGTAAGGGACCAGGACATGGCTATTTTGCCTTCTTCTTGGAGGGATGTTTCTTGACGGCCGCGTTGGCGATGCGGACTGCCTTCGCCTCGTCCCCACTCTCTTCGAGCACCGAGTTTGCGGTGGAGCTCCATTGCTTGCGCTTGGCTGGAGTGTTGGCCTTCTTGGTGTGGCGCTTCGGGCCATCGCTCGGGAGCCATGGCATCAGATCAGCGGCTTTCCGGCCGACGCCAGCCGGCGGACCTCTTCGAGAGTGTCCGCCTCAGTCTTCTTGGCCTGTCCGAGTTGAAACGGCATCCAGTCAGCGCGCGGCAGAACGTCAGGAACGTTGATTGGCACACGCGTACGCCGATATTGGGCGCCATGGTGATCCGTCACGACAAGGTTGACCTCGGTGTCAGACCACACATAACAGACATCGGCATCGAACGGCTTATCATCGTAGGCTTGCATGCCCAACTGCTTGTCGTTGTGGGAGGGGCGGTACCAGACTTTGCGGCCGATGCTTGGAACGATCACGAGCGACCGCCTTTCTTGTTGAGCCGCGGGTTGGCACGTTTTGCCGCCGCCGAGGCATGCGCCTTGCCGGCGCCGATGATCTTGGCCGCGCTCTTGGCGCTATAGCCCTCGCTCTCGACGGCTTTCTCGGCGCCTTTGAAGCCAACGTGCTTGATCTTTTTAGCCATTCACGCCTCCATCGACGTCAGTTGAACAAAGCCTGTAGATCGCGCAATGTAGCGCGCCGACGGTCGACCGCGTCCAGCGGCCGAATACGTTCCAGTCGGTTGCGTCGGTTCGGTAGAGCGAGGCATAGGCGATGCCGTCAAGCTCTCCGGAGCGCGCCATTTCCAAGAGGCGCTCCAGCTCGGCGATCAGGTCCGGCCGCGGCGTGCCCGGCGGGATGACCTCGCGGCCACTGATGATTGAGACCACGTTGTCGGTCATGATGCCTCCGAAATGCTGGTGACCGCGATCGGACGGGCACCGATCCGCCCCATCTACGTCCCGTTTCCCTTGGCGCGCAGCCTCTTTCCTACCAAACGCCAGATCCCATCCAGCGCCGGTGGGCGAGAATTTACGCCGCTGGCCTTGAGCTTGCGCTTGTACCGACCCGAAGGCCAAAGGTGCTTATCCTCTGCACCGCAGCGAAATCTTCCGCAGGCCGGCCAGCGGCTCCAGCCTGCGGCGGGATGCCGGACGTCGCGCGCCGGCCCCTCACATGTCGCGCCTGTCCGCTGGCGCGCCTGGTATTGGTGGAACCAACCCTTTTCGGAGTTGGCTCCTGCGGCTGTCCCGAGGGATAAGCCGCGTTTGCGTGGCCTGTCACCGGCCTGCAAAAACTCGAGATTTGGTAGAGCGATACGCCGCCCCAGGCGATCCAGAAACGCGATTGGTTGCCCTTGGTGCAGTGGGCCGAGGCCCTGCGGGATATGAGTGTCGGAACCGCGTCGTCGTAACCAGATAAGACTGAAACTCGGGCGGCGGACAGACCGTCGTTTCCGGCAGGCCCGATCCCTCCTTGTAATCGGCAGGGACCTTATCACTACCGCCGCCCGAATTGTCGCCTTCGGACGAATCTCGCCCTTGGGCTTTTGGGACCGTCTCACGGTCTGCCAACACACGCAATAGCTCTTGCAATGCAAGTGATTATGCGAGACGGCAGTTATCCCCAAAAACCGTCTCACTCCTTCGTCTCCTCCCAGCTCCAGCGCGAAAACTCCTCGTTGAAGCGGTACAATCCGCGCTTGACGTGCGGCTGGTTCTGTGACGGCGCCTGCATGCCGACCACGGCCTTTTTGGTGTCGGGATCGAAGTAGACCGCCAATGTCAAGGTCGCATGCGCCATTTGTTTGCCGCGGAACGGGCCGCCGTCGCAGGTGCCGTAATAGATCCTCGGCGGCTGCGCCATGCGGATCTCCGTCACCGGCGCGGCCAGTGGCAACAGGGCCCGCAGATGGGGATGTTGTAGATCACGCCAAGGATGAATATCCTGGCGTAAGCCTGCTTTGGGTCGATCGCGGTAGTCGCAGGTGGCACTTTAGGTTCCGGCTTGCTTCGCTTGCAGGTAAGTAGCCTCTTGTGCGGCCTTCTCGACTTCAGCCTTCGCCAGCTTCTCTTCGGCGTTGAACGGCCGCCAATAGGTCGTCGTGCGATAGGTGTAGTCTTTGTGTGGGTCGGCGGCCTGATCGTGCTTGGGATGAGAGCTGGTCGAGGCGCCGGTCATGACGACATCCGGCCCGAGCTTGGAGATTGCCTCGGCGCGGTGCTTATCGTGGATCATCACGGTGTCAAACGGGCTTTCGTGCTCGGTGGCGCATTCGCAGGTGAACATGGTGAAGTCCTTTCAGGTTAAGCGGAAGAGCGCTCGAACGATGCCGGCGAGCGACCAGCGGTGCTCGCCGCACCAGCCGACGAGCGCAACCGGCCGGTGGGTAGCAAAACCGGTCGGCAGCATGGCAGGCGGCAGCCGATGGCAATAACCCTCAGGGATCTGGGCTGCCGTGTTGCGGCCCCTCAGGAAGCGGCAGTTGTCGCACGCTGCTGGCATAGCGCGATCTCCTTCCGGGCATCCTGCACGCCCTTGTTATAGCCTTGCTCCTCGGCGCGAATGAGCGCTTGGCGGTGATCGGCCTCCATCATGTAGATCGCACGCATGACGTGGCTGTCCTCGGCGATATAGCCGTCGAGACGGGCCTCCAGTTCGCGGATGTAGACGACCAGGTGCTCCTCATAATCCTTGAGCTTGCAGGCCGCCTTGCTGACCTCGCTGGCTCCGAAGTGCACCGCAGCCGTCTTGGCGCTGGTGAACAGCGCGTCGCAGTGGAAGCAGCGCCACTGCCGTTGTTTAGGGGCCGTCATGTCCGAACTCCTGTGCCAGTTTGGCGACAACGCGCGCCTCGGCTTCCTTGCGGAGCTTGCGGCGGTACCAGCCGTGGCGCATCAGACTTTTCTCGGTGATGACCGGGACAAGCTCCGAGACCGACTTGCGCGGCCCGCAGCCGTTCGTCCAGCAGAAGACACCAGGCACCGGCGACCAGGGGAAGCGGCTGGCGTTGACTTCGTACCGCGGCTTCCAGCCCTTCGTCGAGTGCAGTTCCTGCACCAGGTAGCGCACCGTCATCTTGGTAAAGGGCGAGATGACGCGTCCGAGCACCAGGCATCCAATGATTCGTCCGCCTGTCATTTCTTCCACACCTTGTCTGGGAACGCGTTGATGATGGCGGGTTCGCCCTGCATGGCTCGGATCACCTCCGGGTCATCCTTGCGATGCGGTCCCACATCTGGATCGCCTTCGCCGTGCTCGTTGCGGTGACGATCGAAATCATCCGCCAGATCCAGCACGCTTTGGCAATATTCCGGGTCCTTGCCGAGGCGCCTGGCGTGGTAGGCATAGGCACGCAGCGCAGGCGGCACGGCCGGATCGCGCGCGCCCATGACGAAGTGCGGCCATGCTGGTACCGTACCGTCGCGTCGCACCACGAGGAACTTGCAACCGATAAAGCCTTCGATCTTGCGCCACAGTTTCATTTTGACTTCTCCTCGGTTGCGTTGATCGAAAGTAGAATCCTTCGATCCTTAATAACTACCTCGACTTTGCAGGTAGCCGTACCTCCTACCAGGAATGTCGCCGCATCCTTGATGTCTGGATGAGTGTCAAGCAACGCCAGCAAAGTCGACGTCGCAAGCCATGCGACCGGATCGGTTTCTCTCAGGCTCACTGAATCCTCCGTTTCCGCTCGCCGACACCGAACTCCTTGGCGACCGCGGTAAGCACGCCAGCGATATCGGCGCGGTGCTGCGCGGGCGGCTCCCGGTCCTCGCAACACAGCATGTCGAGATAGTCCTTGGCGAAGTTGCGGCCCGTGACGTTGTCCTTGAAGCGGGCGAGCACCTTTTGCAGACGATTGTATTGCCGGCGCGCGTGTCGCGCATCGGCCTCGTATTCCTCGAGCGTGCCGTTGAAGGCCCGCCGCTCCAACTCCTGATCCTCGACGCCGCGCACCGGTTCGAGATTGGCGCTGCGCGGCGAGGTCGATTGTCCTTCCATATGAAACCGGCTGAAGTTCCGCATGATGTCGGCATAGCGGCGTCCGGCCATGCCTTGGGTTGGTGTCAGATGGCCGAACAAAACCCACCTGGTGACAGGGGAAGCGAGCGCTGGGTTCTTGGCGAAGGCGCGAACGTCTTCGTCGTAGGATGCCGTGACGCGGCGCCACAGGATATTGGCTGCGTCTCGCCGGCCGCGCCGCTTGCCGCGGGTCTGACCTGACCCTCGACTTGGCTTTGCGGCGCTGATCGACTTCATTTGCTCGTTCACGTTTACCCCTGTCACTGACATGGTTACTTCCGGCGGCTCGGCCTGGCCGTGCGCTTCTTCTTGATTGGCCGCGCTCTCTTCGGCTTGGGAGGTCGCGGCAAGATTTGAGCGCGAGTGTCGCGGTTGATGTTCCACGACAGTTCATCGGTCAGCGTAAAGGCAGCGCCGGCCAATTCCAGCATTGGTGACGCACCAACGCCTGATCGCGCGCACCACATACGATCCGACTTGCCGTCCAAACCGATCATGATGATCGCAAGGGCGCGCGGCTTGTACTGGATCGCGCGCCGGAGCACGGCCTCGGGCGTGACCGGCTTCTCTGGCTTGCGCGGCAAGCCAAGCGTCACCGCAAGACCGCCCCGCTTGGCCGCTGTCACAAGGCCCTTGAGCGTTTTCCGGATGTTGTTGCGTTTTGCCTTCTTAGCCACGGCGCCCGCCTTCCTTGCCGCTCTCGGTATAGCCGGCTTCGCGGAGCGCTTCGAGCACGCGGGCCAGCGTATAGCCGGAGACGATCGTGGTCGGCGGCAGCGGGCCTCCGGTGGCTTTGGCAACCGCGTTCATCTCGGAGATGAAGCCGGACACCACCGCGATCCGGTTGGCGTCATAGACCGCACGGAGCTTCTCGCGCGTCTGTTCGGCAACCTCGGTCCGACCCCGGCTGACGCCAGTCATGACGGCGGACCGCACGCCAATGTCGAACGAATCCTTGTGCTTGCGGTTGCGCGCATGCTTACGCAGCCGCTCGATCTGATCCTGTTCAATGATCTCCGTCACGTCGCGCGCCGCCCATCCGCCGACATTGTCGTGGGACCCCATCACGACGCGCTCCGTCACGGGGCTCGTGGCGATCTGCCGCAGCGTGCGCGGGCGCCGCGCGATCGGGCGGTTATTCGCCGGCTTTCCCGAAGACGTCTTCAACGCTCGGATCTCGCGCCGGAGCTTGGCTGCCTGGGCGCGCAGTTTCTTGGCCTCGCGTGGGCTCTTGGCGCTGGCGGCTTTTCGAATCAGAGTGGACGGGGATGTCACGGAATGTCTCCTTGGTTGGTTGCAACTCGTTGATCAGGTCATTGGCTGCGATGCAAAGGTCGCGGATCAGTGGGCTTGCATCGGAGCCGGGCCTCGTTGTGGTATACTTCCTGCCCTGGGCAATGACGGTCTGCGCTTGGGCGATTCGCGCAGCCCGGGTTTTCTCCTCGAACAGATTCATGCGCGCCGGCTCACCTCGACGCGCGCGCGGCCTTTAACAGGCTTGGTTTGCATCTTGCCGCGGAAGCGCGCCTGCCAGGCACCAGACCAATCGGATGACAGGGTGCCGCGCTCATCGTGTCCGCTCTTGAACTCGTCGAACCAGGCTGCAAGCTCGGTCGATGTCGCGCCGGCAGCCAGACATCTACTGACCTCGGCGCCATCAAGCGTAAAGTCCTTCGGGATCGGCGTGAAATTGTCCTCCGCTTCCTCGTCGGCCTCGATCGGCTCCGGTGCTGGCGCTGCGGGCGGCGGCTTACCGATGTAGCTTGTGCTGGTCTGGACCTTGGGCGCGCTGGTCAGATCGTCACCGTCATCGTCGTAATCATCCAGGTCGCCGGCTTGGGGCTCTGGCTGCTTCATCATCTGAGAGACTTCAGCAAACAGCGCCGAGGATGTCTCCTCAACAATTGCATGTCCGCGCGGCTTGCGTCCGCCCTTCGAGCCATTAGCGACCGAGCGCTGGGTGAGCTTGACGCGCTCGGCGATATCTCGATCGGCGCGCGCATGGTGCCAGCGGCCGTCGCGGAGCTCGAACAGACCGCCAAACACATCCATGCTGACGTCGGTATCTCCCGTGATGTTGTCGATGTCGTTGCTCGTCGGCGGCCCGTTTTCGTAATAATCGGCAAGCAAGGTGATGTAGGCGCCCCGCGCCCATAGATTCATGCGCCGCGTTTCCTTCAGGAACTCGGCGATCGGGATCTTGAACCAGGTCAAGCTCATTGCTTATTCTCCGTCGTGCTCAATTGTTTGGGCAGCGCGGTTGTCGCTGGGACCACAGAGGAACGTCCATGGATGCTCTTCGACGGCGCGGCGCACGATCTCGATCGTGGTGTTGAAGGTCGCCGCAGCAGCAGCAACGGTCTGCGGCGTTTCGCCGTCCTGCATCCATGACCACGCAGCAATCGCCGCACCAAGCTGCCCGATGTGGATGCCGGGATCATTGTCATCATCTTCAAGCACATCGGTATAGGTCATTTTTTCTCCTCCGGTGTGAAGATGGCATTGAGCGGTGAGAGCGAGCGCACCTCCAGCGCGCGAGCGGCATAGCCTTCGACACCGAGCGAGTAAACCGCGCCCTGCGATTGCATCGCGTCGCGCATCAGCAACATGAGCTGGGTCTGCATCGCGTAGCGGTCGCGATCATTCTCAGGCGCCCACTCACGCACAAAGTTACGCAAATGGTCCTCGAAGAACCGGCGGCGCATCTCCTCTTGCTGCTTCATGTAGTCGAGAGTCATGGCGTGCACCAATTCAGCATGTTGCAATAGAGCCAGACGGCGTCCGGCGCGTTGTAGACGACGGCCCACCACTCGATGCCGACGGCGGTTCCGATGATGCCGACGGCCGTGAGACCGATGAAGATGCGCTGGATCACGGTTTGCCGGCCTTGCCGCAATAGCCGAAAGCCGGCATCGCGTTGCTGATCTTCTTGCGCATCGCACCGCGATGGTTCGGGTCCTCTTCGTATCCTGCCAGGAAATACCGCTTCATGTCGTCGGGATGCGGGACTACCTTCTCCCACTCATCCGACGTGGCCTCGCGGAACCAGCGCCAAGCCATGCAGCCGGAGCCGAGGCAATTTGTTTTGTTGATTTGCTCGGCATCATCACTCCAACGGTTGACAGCCGCAGAACGACTAAGCGGTACACCAGCGCTTTTGAACACACGTGCCTCCGGACACCACTTGGTCTTGGCCTCTTCCTCGGTGACGATCACGGCATCTCCTCCGGGTAATACTTGTCGCGGAACAAAAGCACGTCGCGCCAAACATCGCACAGATCGCACTGCTGTTCCGCCGGAACCTTTTTGTAAAGCCGATAAAGCAAAAACTCGATGAACGTGAGCTTGATTCGGCGCCAGCGGTATGCGGTCTCCGGCAACCTCACAGGTCCTTCTCGAGCTGCTTGCGGATATGCGCTGCGAAATCATCGAACGCGTCCAACCGGTACTGCGTCTTGACGCATCGAGTGAACACGCTGTTCACAAACAGCGAGGTGGCACCGAGAATAAAGGGGCTTTTGGTGCCCTTGGGCAGCGAAGTGGCAAATCCAACGGCGAGCGCTCGGGCTATCTCCATATCTTCGTCGGTCGGATCACGGGTGAACACGGTTGGTTTGGACATTGTGGCTTCCTCCCTTCGCGAAAGCGGGGCCAGTCCGAAGACCAGCCCCCGCGGCACGCAATACCCAAGCCGCGTTCGCTCTCTCCGCCGAACTTACTGACCGCGCCGGCCGTTGACCATGGTGAGGCTGGTGTCGAACTGCACCTCGCTGGCGATCCGCTGGAACTCGGCCTGGCGGGTCTGCTCGACGCGCAGCATCTTGTAGCCGAGGAACAAGTCGCCGTCGGCGATCTTGCGGCGCGTCATGCAGCGGATCATGATCGGCCGCTCGTCATAGTAGACCGGGATGCGGATCGTGAACTCGATGGGCAGATCCATCTCGCTCGTGGTGACCGCGTCCTCGTCCTTCTTGTACGTGAACGACACGCGGTCGCCCATCCGCACCGAGGCTTCGAAATGCTTGTTCGAGGTGACCTGCAAGTCGCGGCAGATTTCGAGGAGCTCGGCACCGTCCGGGATCGTGACATCGAGCACGTTCTCTTCGAGGAAGTTGGCGAACTCGACATGGCTCATCAGCTTCTCGTTGGCCTTGATCCAGGTATCCCATTCCTTGGAGAACGGCAGCGCCAGGGTCGCGGTGTGGACGCCGAGGCGAGCGCCGGAGGTCTCCACCAATGCGACCTTGGCCTCCTCCGGCGCCACCGGCATCTGGTGATAGTCGATGGCGCCGACGATGCGGTTGGCATCGATGTCGGCGAAGATCATTGAATCGTCGTTCTTGAAGCGCTTGAGATAAGTCTTGAGCGAGCCGGCAGTCTGGACCGCAACAAGCTGGGTGATGACCTTTGGCATCAGCACAGGTTGCGCGTTCGTAGGCGTGATGTTGTCGATCGCATAGGCATCGGGGCCGCTCGGGCGCAGGATGAAAACGCGGCCGTCCTTGGTTTCAAGCAATGACGGCTGGTGCAGCGCGGCCTGGACAAGCTGCGTGACGTCGGTGGTCTCAGACATGGTGTCTCCTGAAGGTTTTGATTTTGCGGAAGAGAGAGGGGCGGCTGGCAGTCACCGAGGGTAGGGGGTTGAGGTTGGCTGCCAGCCTGGTCCGGGCGTAATGGGCATTTCGCCCGGGCGTTTCGTTTAGGCGGTCACGGGCTCGGCGCCGCGGCCGATGCGCGCGATGTTCTGCTCGGCCAGCTCCGCTTCACGCTCATCGCGCTCGGCTTGTTCCTGGGCCAGCAGTTCGAGCTGCTTCGGATCGGTCTTGGAGAAGCCGAGGCCGTCCTCCGTCGGGAACAGCAGCGCCTTCTTGCGATCGGGCTTCGGCGCGGTCGACGTCACATCCATCGAGACGGCGAGAACGCCCTCTTCCTGCTTGTCGGTCTCGACCGTGAGCTTGATCGTGATGGTGCCCTTCTTGCCGGTGTTCTTCACGGCCTTCTGCACATCGAGGATGTGCTTCATGGCCTCAGTCACGGGCCAGCGCTTTTGATTATGGTTCAAAAGCGCAGACAGCGTGTCCATTCGCAGGTCTTGCGGGATCATGGCTGGGATAGCCTCCTATCGGGGTTTGGCAGAGAGTGGCTGACACCACACCGCTGGCGCACGATTCGAAAGGGGTACGGGAAGTTATGCACAGCTTCTCGGTTATCCCCGAAGTTACCACTATCCACAGCCTAAACTTAAACGACAGTCTTAGACTCTTTTTTGTGTGTCAGTGAATTACGGGGATTACGGGGATATCCCGTCGGGTGGGACGTTGTCATTGGTTGGTTCCACCAATGATATCAGACACATCTCGATGGCGATGGTGCCGTGCATGCCCGGTGCATAAACCCCGTCTGGTTTCGCGATCAGAGGCCAGCCGGCGAGGAGGCTGCCGAACATTCGGTCCTCGCGGCGGATCCGAGTGATCACACGGACAACCTCATTGACCCATGGGTTCGAACGCAGATTGTCATCCACGGCGCACCTTCCTGGGTTTGACCGGAACGAACTGCCGTTGCAGCGAGGCGCGGTAGTCCATCACAGCCTGGTAATCCGCGACGCGCTTGTAGCCACCATCGCGTTCCTTCCTGCGGCGATAGCGGGAGCCTACCGCAAGCCAGTAAGCCGGCCGTTGCTGGTCCGTCGTCCGGCGGCGCATGGTGCGCTTCATCAGACCATCCTCGCTTTGATCAGAGCTGCCCGATCAGTATAGAAGGCATCGAGCACCGCAGCACAAAGACGTGGATCGCCGTTCTGCACCTCGACCAGCGAGTGCGGTTTTGGGGGGTGGACCAGGTCGATATAATTGACAGCTTGGTATAGCGATGCGAACGGCCCATGGGCGTCGCCGATAGCATCAGTCAGAATCCACACAAGCATGGTCGGTTTCCCTCACGAGATTACAGTCGGAGGGCGACCGGCACTCCTCGGTCTCAGGCCAGCGCAGCCCGCACACGGTGCAGCGCAGGTTGGTATCAGGATCGAACTTGGGTTTGGTCCTTGGTTTGCGGAGCGGTTGTGCGCTCATGAGGCGATGCCTCCTATAGTTTTGACCTATCGACTAGCACGACACCAATCTTGCCGCTGCGGATGTCCTGCTGCCAGCGCTCCAGTTCCGTCACGCGGGCTGCAAGCTTGCGGCGCAAGTCGCGCTCCTCAAGCAATTGCGGAATCAAGTTGCTGACCTGGCGCTGAAGAAAGCCAAGTCCTTCATCCTCGAGGGCGCCAGGCAGCATCGTACGAACGACTTCTCCCGTCATGCCGCCGACCACGATCCAATAACGGCCTCCATTATCCGCCCAACTGATCTCGCCTCCGAGGCTGATCCGGTATGGCCTCGCAACACCCGGCCCATGGTCATTGAGCACCTGCGCTGTGGTACCGTCGGAGGTGCGATAGGTCTTGCCGGCGACGAACTTCCGCTCGATGCGGGGAATCGACGGCTCCTCCATCGGAGCCAGGCCACCGGCCGGCTGCTGGTCGATGATCTGACACTGGAATTGGCCCTGAATGTTGAGATCCGTATCCCAGGCCAAGACCTCGATCACTGTATAGCGGCTCGGCACGCTGACACGGACATCGACAATCTTACCGTCGGCAATCTTACGGCTCATTGTGGTTTCCTACTGTTTGGTTGTGGTGGGAAGCTCGTGCGCCGCGATCTGCGGGTTCTCCGCAAGAAAGGCAAGGTGCTGGCGAATCTGACGGGTGACGATCTCCAGCCCCTCGTCGGTACCAACGCCAGCACTGGCATAGAACAGGCAGCGCGCAATCATGAAGTTGAGCGCAGCCATGATCGTGGTGAACTGCTCGCCTGTGCAAGCATCTCCAAGTTTATCGACGAGGACCTCGGTCTTGCATTTCATGCGAGTTTCTCCGGTTTGCCGGCGAGGATCGCCTCGTCGGACTTGATATAGATCGAGATTGGCCTGGGATCGCCGTCCACATCGTCGTGCGCGTGGTGGTCGGGATGCGGTACGATGCCATTGAACGCCATCTCTTGGCGCAGCCGCGGCATGATGGCGTGCCACGCGGCGTGAGCGGTCTCGCTCACATCTGGCGATTCCAAGCTCTCCAGTTGCCCGCCGATAAGCTTGGCGGTCGCCACCGCGGTCGCGGTGGTGTCAAACAGGCCAAGGCCAAGACCGGCAGGCAGCCAGATCAGCGCGGAGAGCAATTCCTCGCAGCCGTGCTTCTCACGATTGCCGCACACGGTGAAGGGCTGACGATAGATGCCGAAGACGCGCTGTGTGATCCCGAACACGAAGCGCATCTGGTTGTAATCGCCACAGCGTGTGCCGAAGCGGCAGGGCGTCCACTCATTGTCGACCGACATATCGCTCATGATTTTGGCCCATTGCGGCCAGGTCATCGGCGCGTCGGCGCCAGGGTCAGGCGGCGGCTTGATGCCTCTGCGGACCTCGACTTGCGCGTTCGGCGGCAGCACGCCGCTCGACCGAATTGCCGTGGCGAGCACCTCGCTGAAGTCTTTTGGTAACTCGATGGGTCTCGTCTTGGGTTTCACGTAGGCCAGTAAGCTGGCAAGCAGGTCACGCATTTGGCTTCTCTCCCGTGAGTTTTGCGAGCGCGTCCGCCAGTTCGCGCAGTTCTTCGTATGCCTTGGTGCGCCGTTCCAGCGTCTTGGCGATCGACGCGTGAAGCACGCCAAGGTGCTCGTCTTGCAGTTCGACGTCGGCTTGCGTCTGGCTGATGCGCGCCTCCAGCACCAGGATGGCGTAGTTACGCCGTGGCACCTGCTGCTTGCCCCGCTTCACCTCGGCCATCAGTATCGGCCGAGGTCGAAGCGGTGGATGAAAGCAAAGGTGATCCGGCCAGTGTGATCGCGGGAAGCCTGGAACACCTTGCCAGCCTTCGTGAAGACCAACGTCTCGCCCTGGAACGGAGCTGCGGCGACGATCTGATCGCCGTAGGTTGTGAACTCCTCGGGCGGGATGTTCTTGTCGTTCGACATCAGTCCTCCTTCGCCGCTGGCAGCGGCATGAAATACTTCGGGGTGCACAGCCCGTGCATGCTGGCCCAGCGCACCACTGGCTCGCTGTTGGGGTGGCGCGCCTTGAACCAGTAGCCCCAGCCCTCCTGCACATGCTGGACGTCGCCATGGCCTTGGGTCTGGATCAGGCAGCGGTAGCGGTAGTAGCCAGGCAGATCCCGCGTCCAGGGCTCCAGTGGAGCCTCGGCGATCGGGCGCCAGTCCGGCAGGTCTTGCAGCGTCACCACGCCGTCTTCGCGCGCGAAGAGGCGGATAGATCGGTTGAGCGGGCCGAAGCCGAACGCCTTGAACAGTTCCATGTCGTAACGGATGCCGGCCAACGTGATGATGCCCCGCTCGCCGTCGATCGAGACAGGCAAGCTGCCATCAGAAACCTTGATGTCCATCTATTTGCTCCAATCGATCGGCGGCAGGCGGCTCTCCGGCGTCGCCGAAGGCTGGATCGGCGGTACATTGCCGTCGACCGGAAAGCCGGTCTGGCCTCTAGCCGGCACGGGCTGGAACTGCTTGGCGGCCTCGACCAGGCTGACCGGCAACGGCGCCAGCGGCTTATCCGTCGTCTGCGCCAGGCCACCGCCCAGCTCGATAGCCACGAGCTCGAGGAAGGCGAGCACGTCCTCGACCGTACGGCCCTCGGTCTCGTTGTACTGCATCACCGGGTGGACGTGATTCAGCCCGCCATGGGCGACACCGGTCGCCGCCTGCGACATATCGTGCAGGGTGTCCCACAGCAGCGCGCCGCCCTCGACAACACTGCCAGCCGCAGCCTTGACCAGCGCGCCGTAGATCGAGAACGACACGGCTTCAGGGTTTAAGCTGGCGCGCCCGGTCTCACCGGTGCCGACCTTCATCAGCGGAACCTCTTTGCCCGCGTGGTTCCGCGCATTCACTCCAATGCCAGCTTCATCGAGCCCATGGGCCCAGCCGCCGGTCCGGATCACGTCCGCAGCGGCGCGGACCAGCTCAAAAGGCTTCATCTATTCCTCCATCTCACACTGTTAAGCGTCTCATCTCAGGTGCGGAAAAGCCCAGCATCGCCGGACGCTTCCAAGTCTCGCTCACGCGCCGATGAGGCGCCCGTCTCAGTTTGGGCGGCCCCCAGGCATGCTCGTCTCGCCAGTCTCGCCAGTCTCACGCGCATGGCGGCGAATGAGACGGGCCATCTCGTCTTCGAACAGGCACCGCAGACCTTGAAAGGTTTCGGCCAGGTCGTTCGAGGCGACCCGATAGATTTCGTCTCCCAGGACGCTCATTGTCTGGGAGAGGAACTCCTGATGGTCCTTTCCTCGCCTTGTGGGCATCAGGGCGCGGACTTTGGCGGCGTGATCGGTCATGAGGGTCCTCCAGCAGGTTTCCCGATTGAGCGCCAAAGCGACGCTCTTCCCAAGCGATTGGTGCGGGTCAGGCGCTTTTCGCGGGTCAAGCGGTTGACATCACCGAGGATTAGAGGCCAGGAGCGGCCTACGATGTCAGCGATCTCGTCCACGGTCTTAGGAACATTGGCGCAGGCGTTCACGATGGCCTGGTCGGTTTCCGCAGTCATGAGGGGCCTCGGTTTTCATCCCGTCGGACGAGATCTTGGAATAGCGCGCTGACGCTCTCTACGGGCGTCAGGGATGGAACCGGGATGGGCTTGACGTCCCAATAGTTGCCCTCGACAGGCTTGGGCCACACGGGCACCGGGTACAGCTTGAGGAGCGAGGTTCCAGAAGCGTCGATCAACGCGAGCGCCGCAATCGCCTCTTCCTTATTCCAGAACGCTTGAAGCGGCGGCGAATGCCCCTCGCAGCCATGGTGGATGGCGACCACATAGAGAGTGTCCTTCATGAGAAGTCCCGGTTGATGGTGAGGATGTTGCTCTCGGCGCCGGGCTCGGGGCTGGCAGGCGCCGGCGCATGTGCCTTCATCAGCTCGATCGCGGCGTTGATCTGGCCGAGCTCTTGGGCGGCTGCGTCGATGATCACCTGGTAACGATCAGCGTCCGCCCGTGCGAAATTGCGACGCGTAACCCACGTGCCAACGTCACTCTCGATCTCATTCTTGCGGTTGATCAGGATGTTAATCGGGAGTTGCATGAGTTGCTCCGGAGGCGTTGAGGGATCGTTTCATGGCTTCGGCCAGGGACGGCCGGAGCTTGCAGCGGCCGGCATCGGTGATCTTGAAATGCCGGATCTCGTCCGCCCCGTGGGGCGGGTTGTTGATCATGATCAGTTCAGCCTCGATCAGGCCAAGGCCGATCAGGCTCTTCCACACGTGGCGCTTGAAGAGGCTGGCGCGCATGGGGCCGCGTGAGACCAAGAGGCGGAGCGCGGCCCATTCGCTGCTGGCGAGGGGTTTTGGGGTCACCATCGGTCAGCCTCGGTTGTTCCAGCGCAGGACCGCATTGTCCTCGGTAGATTCGGCGCCGACGACCGGAGGTCCTTCCGCACCACAGATGCAGGTGACGCGCTTGGTGATAATTTTTGCCAGTCCAATTGAGGACGGGCGAACGCTCTCGACCAAGCGCAAACTGCGCTCGCTGCTCTTGCAGAATGGGCATGGCTGCATCGGAATAGGCATATATGTTTCCTACCGGGTTGATTGTGGGTTTAACGTAGGTACTCTTTCGGTCCGTCTGGCTTGCGCCAAGCGCGCAGGATGAAGCGCGGTCGCCAGTATGACTTCACATTTTCGAGGTATTCCTCGACAAAGCGGCGGTTCGTGCACCAAGGCGAGCGGTGGCGGCCACCGGTCTCGATGTTCTCGACGATCGCGGCATAGAAGATGACGCCACGGCGGATCTCGACCGTCATGGCACAGCCTTCCAGGTCTGTTCCCACGCGCTGAACTTGACGGTGGCCCTGCCCTCAAAGCGCAAGGTAGCCAAGCCATTGATGACGTCGAGCTTCTCCAGTGGGCTGTCGGTGAGGAGCTTCTGGAGCGTGATCCCGTCGGGGCCGGCCTTGCGCAGGGCCTCAAGCATCGTCTCGGCGATCGTCATGGCAGGCTCCGGATGGCGTGCTGAAGGAGGGCCATTTCGGCCTTCTTCACGGCGTTCCATGTTGCCGAAATCCTCGGATCGTCGAAACGAACCTTCGGCCAATCGAGGTTTACGCAAGCCGCGCGCGCATCGCGCCAGGCGGTCACCAGGCGCTCCAGCTCCTTATCCTTGATGATAGCGATGGCTTCGCGGATGTCGGCGGCGGACAGAAGCATGCTGCCGCCGGCATCGTCGCATTCGTTGGCAAACCCTTCGAGCCGCTCGACCAGGGGTTTGCCGCGCCACTCATCGCGAACCTGTTTTGGGGTGCGGGGATCGACCCGGCTCCCGACCTTGCAGTGAAAGTTTTCTTCCGCAGTCATTCGTTTTCTCCCAAAAGCAGCGCCAGCGCCTCTTGCGAGCGATCGGCTTCAATCCCGTAGCATTCGTCGAGATCTTCCATTTCGATCTCCTCGAGCTCGATCTCGACGTCACCTTCCGCTCCGCACGTCGAGCAATGCTGCCAGTAACAAATGCAGTCGCCGTTGAAGCGGTTGATGTCGTAGGGCACCTCGTGGCCCTTATCGCCCAGGCAGGATGGGCATGGGATGATGCGGGTGTTGGTCATAATTCTGGCTGTTTCCAGAACTGATCGCGTTCGTGGCGGCGCGCGCGCAGGCAGTAGCGGCAAATGCCGTAGCCAAGCGCGCACGAGATGACGGTCCAGCCCGCCAGGCAATACCAGATTGTCATGAGCGTCACTCGTCTGGATTGTAGGGCCCAGGGCCCTCGTAAGGATCACCCCGTCGACCGCGCGGGCAGTCCGGCATCATGGGATACTGCTCGCACCGAAACTGCCGCGCGCGCGGACCTTCTTCGCGAAACCTGCCGCAGTTCGGATTGTAGTAGGGATTGCAGGGAGGAAGGTCATAGGCGTCAGGCGCCGGTCGGCCGTAAGGCCCGTAAGGCCCGAACCCACCGTATTGAACCGGCGTGTAGATCCCCAGGAAGAGCGACAACGCCATTGCTGCTGGTTTCATTGGCCGCGCCTCCGTGCTGCCTCAGCCTCACGCGTCGTGCTGCGGCGCGGACCATCGACAACACCCTGCTTGACCTGCGATTGTCGGTCGTAGGGTGGCCCCACGCGATTGTCCTCGCGCGGATGATCCGCAACGTTGATGAACTCCATCCACGCCTGGACACACGACGCATACGCTCTAAACAACTCCATGTTGGCTATCCTCCTTTACTGGCCGGTCCCAGGCACGATCCAGGTGCAATCCGAGGGGCCGTGCGGTTTGGTTCGAAACAAGAAGCGGTCGGGTGGAACGTGAGAGACTCGTCCCCACCGATAGTGCACGAGATGCGGCCACGGTTCTGGCCGCAACATCAGGTCTTCCTCAGGTACTTCTTCCGCTTGTAGCGGCGCAACGTATAGGTTTCGTCTTCCGACCAGTGTGGGTTCTTGCTCCGCTCGACGCACTCCTTGCACCACGCCTGCTCCTCTTCCGGCGAGATCGGTTCGACGCTGACACGCCCCAGCCGCTCAACTCTCCGGAACACCGGCATGTTCGGGTCGCGCCAATCCAGTCTCTTGTCCGGAGGGAGTTTTCGGCGTCTCATGTTTTCCTCCGCAAGGCCCACAGATGAAGCGCTCGGGCTGCGCGAGCGGGCAGCGGAACGGACGCTCGCAGAACTGGCAGACTTTGCGCTCGTCGAGGGTGGGACACTTCATATGTCGATTCCCGTGTCCTTCACGCAGATGATTCGGATATTGCCAGGTGTATCGGTGAACATGTGGTTCACCTCATTAACCAGAAAACCGCAATAGGTTGCGCTTTCCGCACGTTCGATCGTGAGAAACTCCCAGCGGTGCTGGGCATTGAGAATGAGATAGATCAGGATGATTGGCGTCATCGTGGTTTCACTTCGTTGGCAATCGGATGAAGTGGCGTCCAGTGCGTGTGGTAGCCAGGCCAGCCTCCGACGTTGAGGCGCTGTCCACTCGAACCTCGATATGGCTGAACTACCACGGTCGCGATCGGATCGCCGCCGCGCAGCGTCATGACCTGGGTCTCAATAACGATTTCCCTGCCGAGATCGTTCGGAGTGCCGACATAGGGCGGTTCTACGATCGGGAATTTCCACCACAGCGCGCAGCCGTCTTCGTCGGACCATTCGGCGATCGGACGCGCCGTACGCAGCAGGCGAAACTTGCGCTCGGCTATCCGAGCCCGATTCTCGAACTCGTTGTTGAATTGCAGGAGCTCGGTGACGCGGGCGCGCAGCGTCGCCAGCTCGTTCTCGACCAGGCTCATTTCACCACTCCCGTCCAGAGATAGTTGCGCAAGCGGGCCGCAAGCTGGATCTGCGGCACTTCGGTTCCAGGGCTGTTGTCGTAGCGCAGCAGGCCAGTCATGATGGCCTTGACGAAATTGTCGTCGATGGCGCGATGATAGACACGGCGGCCGAAGTCGGACCAGGTCGCATCCATGACCTCGTCCCAAAGCGGGCTGGCCCTGGCCGGCGCTCGACGCTGCGTCTCGATCCATTCGTTCATGTCAAACGGCATCGCTATCCAGCTCCGTTCGTTCGTCTGTCTCGTCTGCCGATGCAAACTCCCAAGCATCGGCGGTTCCGCATTCGTGACCTTCTTTGAAGCCAAGGCGGTACCACCATGGCCCAGACAACGTTCCGCCGGCCACGATCGCCAGGACGAAGGCAAGGATTTCCATTACGACACCGAGCGCTCGATGCGCGAGGCGATTGCGATCAGCCCATCGAGCGACTTGCCGGATTCGGTGGCGCGCTTCATCAGCCCGTTGATCCTTTCGACCAGGTTACTAGCCTCGATACGGATCGTCTTGCACTCGGCAAGGATCTTGCGCGCCTCGACCGCCTCCGCTTCGACGCGCGTCAGCATCCCGCGGATTTCGCCATTGTCTTTGGCAGGCCCGAAGTTCTCTTCGCGCACCTGCGCAACCCAGGCGACCGGAATGTGCGAACCCAGATCGCGAGCCACGGTGACGTCTGTCCATGGGTTCCGGTAGCCGATCTCCTCGTCCTGATAGACCTCTTCGAGCTTCGCGAAGATGATGCGGCGATCCGATCGGCTCATCTCGGTAGGCACTTCGCCGTTCACCATCGGCATAGGCTCGTTCTCCCTGATTGGAACCACATTCGAAATTGGCTTCAGTTTCTTTCTACGTGTTGAAAGCCGCGTTGCGGTGCAGCTCGGGCAGTAGTCGCCGCGCGAATCATGGCCGACCGTCCAGCCTTTTTGTTTGAACTTACGCTCAACCACGACGGAGGGAAGAGCAGAAGCCTTGGTGTCAAGCAATTCTCCCTGCTGTCCACATCCTTCGGTCGCGCAAAATAGCTTGCGGCAGGCCACCGGCCGGCGGTCGATTTCGATGATGTGCTTTTCAAATATCCGTTCCGAAGAACGGTATCGATTGTGGGCGCTGTGTCCGCTTCCGTGAGCCATAGATCTCCTCCTTCTGACGATGATCTTGACCCCAGCCCTCGAAGCCAGGGCGAATAATACCGGCCGAGAATAGGTCGCAGCGCCACGCGCCAGGCGTGCGAGTGCACACAAGCTCGTAGAACTCATCAGGTTTTTCGGAATGTCGCCGAGCAAGCCCGGGGAAAGACGAAGGAAAAGGCGCATGCTTCGGGTTGCCCCATTTGGCGAGGAGAATCGGCTCGTGCATCGTGCGGACACGATAGCCGGTTCCCATGCGGACCTTGCCGTTGCGCGTGGTTTTGATCCAGACGATTTCGGTGACGGGCTCGGCGCCCCAGGCGCGCACGATTGCTTGCGCGCGCCCCGTCGCAATCGCCCAGCCCGTTGTCCAATAGAGCAGCAGCGCGTTCTGCCGCACCAGGTGCCCGACCGGGAGCGCTGCGATTTGTGCGTCAGTCATGGTGTCATACTGGCCGGCCGCGGCTTTCGATGAAGCGTGCCCGTAGAGATCGAAGTTTGCCGGCACATCGGCGACCACGACGTCATAGCCGAAGGTGCGCAAGGGCTCGAAAGGCCAGGTCATCTGACCTTGCCTTTCAGTTCAACGAACTCGCCGACGCAGACGGCGACGCCTGCACGGATCAACTGCCGTACGGTGGCGTCATTGTAGACGTGACCACCTTTGCCCACCCGCCAGCGATTTCCACCGCTCTTGTTGCGCACGAGCCGAAGCGGCCGGCGCTCCAATGCGCGCCGGCATCGCTCGACCGCGTCCATCCGGTAATCCCGCTGCTCGTACTCGAAGACCTTGGTTTCGCCGGTCTTTTTCGAGCGGTAAGGAATGCGCTGGGGTTTCTTCACCGCAGCGCCACAGGAAAGTGCTTGTGCTCGACCCCGTCGACCAGGCAGCCATTGTCCTTGCCGCGCAAGCCGCCGTTCTGCTTGTGGTGGAAGGCGATGCCGGCGCTGGCGCATTGGTCGCGCATCGAGCGCACGTTATCCATATCGAGCGGCCGACGATTCGGCCCGCTCTCGCCCCCGGTGATGATCCAGTCCGGCTGCCAGCCACAGATATCGACATGGCTCAACATCGGTTCCACCGACACGCCGTGCAGTACCGCCGGCACGCTCATGAGCTTGTCAATGTCGCGGTCCCAGACCTCCTGGCTCTCCAGCGTCGCCATCAGCACGACGTTCGGATAGCCCTCGCCCCAATCCGGCGGCAACATCTTGCGCGCATTGCCAATTCGCTTGGTCAGCAGCAGCCACCACAGGTTCGGCGTGGCCTTGATCAGATCCCAATAGTCGTCGCGCCAGATCGGATCGACCTCGTTATCGAGAAAATCGCACAGCGAGCCGCCGAAGACCTTCATTTTCCTGCCGTTTTGGACCGACAGCCGATCCCAGGCGAGCGGTTGCCGCCAATAGGCTTTCGTGGTCCGGCGCCGCGGGACGCCAGCGCCCCAGCCCTCGACCCACTTCCGGCGCTTGTTGTCGGCCTCGGCATAGCAACCGTCGCACGCCGCCGAGACCTTGGTGCAGCCGATCCACGGGTTGAACGTCGCATCTGTCCAGGAAATCGCTGAAAATTCAGCCATTTACAAAGTACCTTTCGTTTCATGTGAAACAAAATCGTCCCCCGTTACCTCTCCGTTCGTGATTTTCGAGATCACGGGCAGCATCCGGTACCGTGGGATTGCGCGGCCTTGCCTCCAAGCCTCGACCGTCCGAGGCGAAAAAGTGCTTCTGTTCAGTTCGGCAGCAACTTTCTCGGCAAACATGTCTGTCGTCCAAAAATTGCGCTCCATCCACGCGCCCAACTTCATCGATTTGATCCTTTTGTGCTTTCGAGCATGTGCCGGGTAATGCAACGCCACATGGCACTTGCGGCAAAACCACTTCACTTCCAACGGTTTGGAATAGTCCTCGTGATGCATCTCAGAGCTTTCAGCACCGCACGAGCATGGCTGGGGAATTAGGGTTCCGCGATTCCTGGCTGCGCGAGCCGCAGAGCGCGCGCGGTTCTTACGTTTCTCTTCAATCGATGGCCGGCAAGTCTTGCGCCGTGCGCGCTCCGCGTCGGCGTGACACGGCCGACAACGGTTCATGCCGTTGTCGATTGGCGCCCCACATTTGCACTTACGCGGCATCTACGTTTTTAGCCCTGTAGAAAATAGTTGCATTCACGTTATATGCGCGTATATTAGTGTCCGTCAACACTTAAGTTGACGCTTAACCCAATGGAGCAGCGACATGATAATATCGCAGCAATATCAAACATATAGCATGGTGCTCGGATGGTAATAGGGTCGCAAGATACCACCCTCTCTGCACTGCGCCTGATCCGCATCCTGGCGGACGAGGCCCATAAGGAACTCGGCGAGAACGCCCATCGCGGTTCCACCGCTCGCCCCACTATCAAGCAACTGAACAACGTCCTCGAACGGCTTTCCTCGATTGTGTCGCTGATGGACACCGTCGTGCTGCGCGAGCTGGACCTGGCGCTGATCCCGAACGCGACCGACACCGAACAGCGGATCGTCGGCCGGGCCGTCTATGACCTCCTGGCCGCTGGCTACGCCATCACGGTCAACGATGGCGAAGAGGATACCGTCAAGGCATCCAAGGACGCGCCGACGATCTTCAGGGCGCTGGCGTCGACCAGCAACGATACCTTGGGGGTCACCAAGGCAGGCCAGCGCTCGTCCTTCGTGTTTTTGGTCTGGGGCAACGGCGTCGACATCATCTCCGACTACGGCATGTCGCTGGAAGACGTCCTGAAGGGCGCCAACGAGTTGGCTGAGAAACTGGACGAGCAGGAGCGCGCCCGATGAACGCTCGCCTCCAGGACGCCCGCAACCACCTCTTCTGGTGCCGCGCACGCCTCGCGCAGCACCGCCGCCTCGGCCAACTCAACAGCAATGACGTCCGTATCCTCCGCGAAGTCGAGCAGGACTTTTTCCGCGCGCTCGATCTCGTGTGGGCCCGTCAATGCGAGGAGACCGCCCAATGAACGACTCCCTGGATGATCTCTTTGCTGCCGAGAAGACCGCCGACGGCGCGCCGCGCGTGAAGCCGGCGAACGGCTACGAGACCAAATACGTCGAGGATTGCCCGAGGTGCCGGGGAACCGGTCGCTACAATGGGCCCTCGTCTCACGGTCACCAGCGGTGCTTCCATTGCAAGGGTGCCGGCAAACTGACCTTTAAGACGTCGTCGGAGGCCCGCGCCAAGTCGCGCGGGGCTACTGGCGCGCGCAAGGCCAAGATCGCGCAGGCGACCGCGGCTGCTGCCCTGGCGATGGCTGAGACCTTCAAGGCCGAACATCCGGCTGAGTGCGCCTGGCTGCTTGCCAATCTGGAGACCAACGAATTTGCTCGTTCGTTGCAGGGCAAGCTCCATCAGTACGGATCGCTGACGTTCGGCCAGCTCGAAGCGATTCGGAAGGGGGTTGCGCGGGCTGCCGAGCGCAAGGTGGAGGCTCAGACGCGCCTCGACTGCGCGCCGGAAATCTCCATCTCGAAGGTCGAAGAGGCGTTCACCTTCGCCACCTCGCGCGGCGTCCGCAAGCCGAAGCTAATCCTGGACGGCTTCAAGTTCAGCCCGGCGGGACCGAACTCGAAGTGGTGCGGATCGATCTACGTGACCACGAATGGCGGCTCGACCTATCTTGGGCGAATCACCGAGGGCAAGTTCGTCTGCACCCGCGAGTGCACCGAGGCGATGCAGGGCCGCATCTTGGAGGCCGCGGCCGATCCGCACAAGGCTGCCAAGGCTTATGGCCTGCGCATGGGCGCGTGTTCCGTGTGCGGGCGCGTGCTGACGGACAAGCATTCGGTCTATGCCGGCATCGGCCCGATCTGCGCAACCAAGATGGGATGGTGAGCGATGAGCGATACCAGACGCGCAATGCTAGCCGAGGTGATCGCCCTCGGCTTGCAAGGCCACTTCCCCAACGCCGAAATCGTCAAAAGCGAAAACACCAGCGGATGTCCGGTTATCCGGATCAAGCTGGCCTCTGGCGACCGCTTCAACATCACTCTTACGAGGGCGCGGACATGAACCCTTTTCAAGAGCACGGCGAATTTAAACGGACCCCCATCGACGTGAAAGCGCGCAATCGGCGCGTCAAGCAACTGCTTGAACAGACCTATCTCCTGCGGGCGACTAACGCGAACGCGCCGCTGTGCCCGGGCGTCAAGATCAGCGTTACCGCAGGAAGGGGGACGGCCTATCATTGGATCAATATCGAGTTTGATAAGCGCGTGCCTCTTCCGGCCGGAATGATGCACAACCGCGTTGAGGAGGCGATCGAGGATCTGATCATCGGCGCCGGCATTTACGTTTCGACCTATGTCGGCGACGGCGAGTATACCGGCAAGTGCATCTCGATCAGGATGCCGCACCAGTGACCATTGACACCACCGAGGCCGGGCAGCAAACAGTGCTGCCCGGCGCCGAGCGCGCATCTGACGCCACCATGGCGCAGCGCCGAGCCAATTCTCCGTTGAAACCACGCCGCGCGCAGCAACCCTGCGACGTCGGTCTGTTTTCTGATGAAGCCAACCAGAGGGACCTGTTTTAATGAGCTACGATAACTGGAAGAAGCGGCTGGCCGGCGAGGCCGTGAAGACGTTCCTTCAACCGGGCAATGATGATGAAGGCTACTATCGCAAGCCGGTCAAGCAGAAGCTTCAGAACGGCCAGTGGAAGACGTTGGGCTGGAACGCGGTGGCGCTGTGGGTCGATGGAGGAGAACTCGTCGGTCTGATCGGCTCTTACGACAATCCTCTCAAGGTGCGCGAGCTGACGGCGGACGAACTCACCAGCGAAGAGTTTTGGTCGTACATCGTCGCCAATCCGATCAGCTATTCGGTCTACAAGACTCGCGCCGAGGACGGCAAGCCGTGGCCGGATGAGCCGGCTGAACAGCTTGCCAAGACGATGGAGAATGGCACCGATATCCCGGCCGCCAATCGTGAGGTCGCAAAGACCGATAACAATCCGCCGGAGGAACTGCCGCCGGAGAAGGTGCACGAGCAGGCGATCGACAACGCGATCGGCGTCTCCAAAGTTTTCGACATCAAGACCGAGGCGGATGCGGGCCAGGCACTCGGCATCAAGAACCGGCTGGCCGAGCTGCGGCTTGCGGCCACGCGCGATGGCGAGGCGCTCTATAAGCCGCCGTTTGCCGAGTACAAGCGGCTCTACGCCATCTGGAATCCGATGGTGGCGCGCGCGGATACCGAGGAGAAGGCGCTCAACACCAAGATCCTGAGATTCCGCGAGAGCGAGCGCAAGCGCATCGTGGCTGAACAATGGGCCGCGGCCAAGAAAGCTGCCGATGAGGCATACGCCAAGGCTGCGGCCGAGGCCAACCGATTGCGCGCCGAACAGGAAGAGAATGACCGCGCGGCCGATCGCGCGATAGCTCGCGGCGAACCGGAAGTCCCCCCGGTTGTCGTCGAGACGGAAGCCCCTCCGGTGGCTCCCGTGGTGACAGCGGCGCCGACACCAGCCCCGGCGCCGCTGACGCCGACTTATGGCAAACGCAGGCTCAAGGAGGAGGAAAAGACCTTCCTCGACGAGGACAAGCCGATCGATTGGGATTTGCTGTTCAGCTATTTCAAGAACACGCCCGAGGTCCAGCTCGTGCTGAAGACCTTGGCGCTCGCAGCGGTCCGCGCCGGCCGTGAAGTCCCTGGCGTTTCAACGAGGAAAGGCTTGATCTGATGCGTTACATGATCATCGACACGGAGACCAATACTCTGCCGGACTACAAGAGGTCGGCAGAGGCCGAAGGCCAGCCAAGGCTGGCCGAGTTTGCCGCCATCATCGTCGATTACGATGGTGAGCAGATCGAGGAGTATCAGCGCTACATCCAACCGCATGGTTGGAACATGGAAGCCGGCGCCACCGCAGTCAACAAAATCACGAATGAGCTTTTGGATACAAAGGGCATTCCGGTTGAGCATGTGCTCGATTGGTATGCCGAGCGCATCGTGGTCAACCGCTTGCCCGTGATCGCGTTCGGCGCGCAGTTCGACACTAAGATCATGCGTGGCGAACTGCGACGCCGCGAGATGGTGCGGGCCGAACTGGAGCACCGCGCCGTGAACGAGGAGGCCGATTTGTTTACGCGGACTCCGAACGTCTGCCTGATGCGCCAGGCGCGACCGTTCGCCAAGACGATCGGCCGAGAACTGGTCAAGGCCGGCGCCAACAACAAGGGCTGGCCGAAGCTCACTGACCTGATGAACTTCTTGGGCATCATCTACGACCCAACTCAACTGCACGGCGCGCTGGCGGACTGCCGTGGTGCTGAAGCCTGTTTCCGCCTGATGTTGGATCAAGGCTTCCAGCCCGAGCCGATCGTGCACTTTTCGAAGGACTACGACGCCATCAAGGAGGCGAAGTGAGCGACCAGGACAACAACAACGAGCAGGCACGGAATCTGCCGGCGGTCGACCAGCCCATGCGGGTGCCGATCATGGCCGGCGCGGCGCCTCGTGCGCTCGTGCCGGTCGATTTCGACGGCGCCTATCGCATCGCCCGCGTCGTGGTCGAAGCCGGCATGGCGCCGTCTACGCTTGAAACCACCCCGAAGGCGATGGTGGCGATCCTGCATGGCCTGGAAATCGGTTTGACACCGATGCAAGCCTTGCAATCGATCGCCGTCATCAATGGCAAACCGACGATCTGGGGCGATGCAGCGCTCGCGCTGATCTATGCATCTGACAAGATGGAATGGATCGAGGAAACCACCGCCGGGGTTTGGGGCACCGACGCTTACACGGCCATCTGCCGCGTCAAGCGGAAGGGCCATCCCAAGGTCTATACTGGCGAATTCTCGATCGGCGATGCCAAGACGGCGAAGATCTGGGAAAAGCGCGGGCGCAGCGGGCAGGACACGCCATGGATAACCTACCCGAAACGCATGGTGAAGATGCGCGCCAGGTGGGTGCTGCGCGACGCGTTCGCGGACGTGCTCAAGGGCCTCCATCTCCGTGAAGAGATCGAGGACACGGAACCGACGCCAGCCGAATCGCCACGGCCGGCCCGGCGCGCACCGCCGCCGCCAGATGAAACCAAGCAGCCCGAAACCCAAGCCGAACCCGCGAAGGAGGAGGCAAAGACCGAGGAGGGTTTCCCGGGTGATAAGCCTCTCACCGTTGAGAGGCGAGCGCCATCGCCACCGGAAGAAGAGGAGCACGTCGAGGAACAGCAATTTGAGGTCGACATCGACGAATGGCTGAAGTCGCTCGATAACGCCTATGGCGGCTGTGAGGACGCGCATTCGATGGGCGAGCAGCAGGACAAGCACATGATGCCGATGAAAGGCAAGGTGCCAGCTTCACAATGGCAAGAAGCTGTGCGGCTCACGATCAAGCACGTGACCCGCGTGACTGAGGCGAACAGCAACCGATGAAACCGATCGAACCGTGTCACGCCATGGTCGGCCTGCGGATCAGACAAATCCGCGAGGTGCTCGGCATTACCCAAGACGATCTGGCAAAGCGCGTTGGCCTCAAGCGCGTCTCGGTGACAAATACCGAGATAGGGCGTCAGCGCCTCTTGCTGGATGGGGTGGAGCGATACGCCAAGGCGCTCGGCACCACTCCAAAGGCATTGTTGAAGGGCATTTGGTGGTGAGCCGGATCATCCTGCAGAAGGCCGGAACAGTCTTGGTGGCGACCGACGATGAGTCGGTCGCTGCCCTGGCCGCGATCAAGGATGGTACGGAGGTCTACGCCGAGATCGTGCGAGCGCGAAACACAAGGCAGCACCGCTTGTTTTTCTCCCTCGCATCAATCGTCGCTGACGCGATGGATCTGACCGTGGATACGATCCGCAAGGATGCGCTGATCAAGCTTGACTACACGGATACTCGCGTCGATGTCGATGGACGTATTCAGCTCGAACCGAAGTCAATGAACTTCGTTACCGGGATGAAGCAGGATGAGTTCGATGCCTTCATGAGCAAGGCCGTCAATCTGATGGCGACATGGATTCCCTGTAATCGGGAAGACCTGATGCAGCGCTACAACGAGCTTGCGGCCGACAAGCGCTATGAAGGGATGAGGCGACGCTGATGGCCGAACACGAATCCTGCACCGGCAAAAGTGACGACTGGTACACGCCGCCAGAAATGTTCGCGGCGCTCGGGCTTATATTCGCTCTCGATCCCTGCTCGCCAGGTCCTGGACATTGGGTACCGGCCCGCAAGATTTACACGATCGCCGACGATGGACTTTCGCAACCATGGGAAGGACTGGTGTTCATGAACTCGCCGTTCGGCGGTAGGTTCGGTCACGTGCCTTGGCTGGTCAAATTTTTTGACCATGCGAACGGCATCGCGATCGTGCGAGCTTACACGTCTTCAAGTTGGTGGCACGATCTGATGCCACGTGCGGAAGGCATTTTGTTTCCACGCGGCAAAACGAGGTTCATTCCAAGTGTTGAAAACCGCGCGCGCCTTGAGCGCGAGGCCAAGAACGGAAAGTTCAGCAACGCTCCTGGACATGGAGTCGCATTGATCGGGATGGGCGCCATCGCCTGCCAAGCTTTGGCGCATTCCAAGCTTGGCATGTATTGGGACCGCACCACTTGCGACCAACAAAAGATGCGATGCCGATGATTATTTTCACACACGAGCACATCGAACAGTTGCGAACGCCAGCCGGCGGCTTCAACCAAGCCGCAATGGAAGTCATCGGCAATTGGCCGCTGCATGCCGGCTGGTACGCGCGATTGCTCGGCACGAAGGTTTCGGATCGCAAGTGGCGCCAGGCGGTCAACGCCGCGAAGCGTGGGCCCGTGCATCGGTTCCGGGGGAACACCAGACGTGGGTAGAGCGCGCAAAGAGCCCCCGCTCAAGGAGAAGCTTGCCGCCGCGCTTCGCGAGTTCGGCGATATCCCCTACGAGCATGCCTGCCTGATGACGGCCGACCAGGTCATCAGCTTGTTCCAGTTCAACCACATCCTCTATCACCGCGACGGCGGATCGGACGAACATTGGAACCTCGAGCCGATGTTTATCCGGGCACACCGGGATCGCACCACCAAGGTAGATATCCCGCAGATTGCCAAGACCAAGCGCATCAGCCACGCCGAAGAGGCATTCAGGGCGCGCCTGTTGACACCGCGCGACGAGCGTGAACCCAAGAAGTCGAGATGGGCATCCCGCCCGTTTCCATCCCGGAGGAAGAAACTATGACACCACAACAAGCCGCTGACCAGCTCAACGGCAACGAGTATAACAAGGAGGGATCGAAGGAACTGTTCAAGGCGATGGCGGCGGCTGGCCTGGTCGCCATCTGGGGTGCCAGCGATGATCTGGCTGAGATCCGCGGTGCGGTCGATGATGAAGTCGGCGCCCAGGATGAAACCCAGATCTATTTCACCAAAGAGGGCCTGCCACAGAACGACTGCGACGAAGAAGAGTGTCCCTACTTCGCAAGGCTGTTGGAGAAGGCCGCTACCATCACGGCATTCTGGAACTCCGATGGCTTTTCGTGGCGGTACGAAACCGATATCCCGCACGCCACCTTCATCATCAAGGAGGATGGCACGGACTATTGCCGCGGCATCGTGTTCGCGCTTGCAGATGTCAAGATGAAGGGAGACGCCCCATGAACGAGAGACTGCCAGTCATCGCGCCGGTAGATCGCCACGCCCAGGCGCTCGCCGATATGCGCGCCATGCACGAAGAGCACGCCGAACTGCGCGCGCAAGCGGAGCTTGATCATCGGGAGATCATTCGCCTGCAAGATCAAGTGGCCGCACTCAAGGAGCAACTCTCCGAGTCGCGCCAGCACGAACGTATCGTGTCGCGCAAGCTGGTCAGGCTCGCCACCTCCGTCGAGGGTTTCGGCAAGCTCGCCGACGCCGCCAAGGAGGTCATGTTGAGCGTGAAGGAATGGCAGGAGGAGACCGGCGGCGACGGCGCCGACGAAGTTGTCACCGGCATCATCGCGCTGCACGAAGGCAAGCAATGAGCATCCGGTCGCGGATAATCGGTTATACCATCGGCGCATGCTTGATCTTCGCGTGGCTCGAAGGCAAGCTTGACGTCGTCAGCTTCTTCGTCATCGTCTTCGTCAGCATTCTCTTGAATAAGACGCTTGGCGACGACAAGCCTGAAACCAAAAAGACCGAACCGGATGCCGATCCGGAACCGACCCCGCGACCGGATATTATGCGCCTCCCGCCGGGCCAGCATATCATCACCACGGATGGCGTGAAGCAGGTTCGTAACCTTCTCATGAAGCATCACGAGATGAAGCGGACCGACGCGGACTACAATGCATCCAGGATGGCGAAAGAGACTCAGGCCATGGTGGCACAGCTCAACGTCTTCCTGAAGAACAGGTGAAACCAAGAGGATACTATGATCAATCTTAAGGCATTTACGTTTGCGTGCGTTTCGGCCGCGGCCCTAGCTGCGTGCTCCAACGATGCGCAGGTCGCTTCGTATAACCTCTCTCAGGCTGCCGACAATTTCAAGATCACGCGGCGGATCGTGTTCTATAACGGCATCACGAACGACTACATGATGACGATTGAGGGACTGTGTTCGCAAGAACAGACGGAAAAAAAGCTCACTGTCACATGCAAGACTGGACAGGATCAGTACAAGAAACACTTCCTTGGTCTCAGCGACAACGTGAGCTACTTCTCCGAACAGATGGAGCCGGCGCCGGTCGGTACCTATTTCTACAAGATCACCTTCAAGCCGTCGGTCATCGTTCCGACGTTCGAGATGCGCTGACGCATCGATCTTTTTTGGTAGGGTAGATAAAGCATGCGCATCTGGTTTCATGGAACTGACCGCTTTGCCTCTCAAGCGATTTCAGAGCAAGGCTTTCGCGCAGGATCATGGTTCGCCAAAAGTCTGCAAGACGCGATCGAATTTGGTGGCGAGTATGTTTTCGAAGTCGCACTGGATTATCGGCCTATCCACGACGGTAATTGGCAAATGTGCATCTCAGATGAGGTTCCAGCGTCTGCTATCGTGGCCTTGATTCGCTACAAAATGACCAAGCTGATGGATCGTCCAGAGATGCGCGCAAAAGTGCTTTGCGCAAATCAGAAGTTAGGAAAACCCTCATGAGCGAGATTGAATTGAGCGCCAAAAATTCGGGCGGCACTGTCGGCTTGACCCCGCAACAACGAGAAGAGTTCTATCGTCTTGCTGAAGAACTTGGCAGTGGCCGCATGACTATTCCAGACCTAATGCGCCTTGCTGCTTATAGGTTGGCGCCGCGCTCTTAGCTTTACCATCACAGCAAAGGAAATCGTGAATTTTGCAGAGCGGCGGCGTGGAAGCGACACGCACGGCACAGGGCTGTAGTGGT
>Ga0137409_10000169_pt1 | contig 64813 bp, 68 predicted proteins | sample CZODoug1_16funga_FD_122059 | JGI IMG/M metagenome (GOLD analysis project Ga0137409, IMG submission 122059) | Vadose zone soil fungal communities from Angelo Coast Range Reserve, California, USA - CZODoug1_16fungal (Hybrid Assembly) | ecosystem: Environmental > Terrestrial > Soil > Vadose zone... | reverse complement strand
GTGCCGTTCCACAGGCTCATGTGCACGTGCATCCCCGAGCCGTTGTCGCCGAACATCGGCTTGGGCATGAACGTCGCCGTGTAGCCGTTCTTCGCGCACACGTTCTTGACGATGTATTTGTACATCATGACCTGATCGGCCATGCGCACCAGCGTGTTGTAGCGCATGTCGATTTCGGTCTGGCCCGCCGTGCCGACTTCGTGATGGTGCACTTCCACTTCGATGCCGGCGGCGATCATCGCCAGCATGATCCTGGAGCGCAGATCCTGCAGACGGTCGGTCGGAGGAACAGGGAAATAGCCTTCCTTGTGACGCGGACGGTGGCCGAGGTTGGGCGTCCCGTTCGCGCCGCTGTTCCAGATGCCCTCTTCGGAATCGATGTGGTAATAACCTTCATGCGCATTCTGATCGAAACGTACGGAATTGAAGATGTAGAACTCCGCCTCGGGCCCGAAGTACGCGGTCGTGGCGACGCCGCTCTTTTTCAGGAACGCTTCCGCCTTACGTGCGACGTAGCGGGGATCACGCGAGTAGGACTCACGCGTGATCGGATCCACGATGTCGCACGTCAATGAGAGCGTCGGCACTTCCAAACAGGGGTCGACGAACGCGCTGGCCGGATCGGGGAGCAGCAGCATGTCGCTCTCGTTGATGGCCTGAAACCCGCGAATCGACGAGCCGTCGAATCCCAAACCATCGGTGAACGTGTCTTCCTCGAGCTCCTTCAAGGGAATCGAGAAATGCTGCCAGGTGCCCGGTAGATCCGTGAAGCGTACGTCCACGATCTGCACTCCGGCTTCCTTGGCGCGGCGGATCACATCCGCCGGCGACGGAGCCGTCGACGCCTTTGCGCCGGTGGCGACCGTGGGTTCCAGCGTTGCTGTCATTGGGTGGGGTCTCCTTCCCGAGTCGGTAAGTCGCTTTGCAAGCGGCGGGCCATATGCGGAAGCTAGAGGGGCTAAGGGGGGGTGTCAAGAAAAGCCTGCACAAAATCCAAAAAAGAACGACCGTATCGTCACTTTTACACAAAAATTGTGCAAAACGTACGCTAAAGAGCCTCCACGAAGTGCAACAGCTCCACCGCCGAAAACTCCCCGAACCGCTCCTGAATATCCTTGTCCTTCCATTCAAGGAAGATCCAGCCAGTGACCTTATGAAGCTGGCCGCTCACGAAGTGGATTCGCCCCCGGACCGCGCCCAGCGACGTATCAGGCTGGCCTTCGAGGTAGACGTCCCAGCGCTGCTCGCCGCGCTTCAGCTCCCCCATGTGCATGCCGTAGTCGGTGCCAGCCATGCGCCCTACACTACCGGCTTTCGTGACGACCGCTAGGCCGGGTTACATTCCCCCCACCTATGACGTGTCATGCTTGCGGTGCGCAGCTCTCAGCCACAGCGCGCTTCTGCCACAAGTGCGGCGCCGCCATTGCCGGCGCGCATTCGACCGGATGGCGAGTCGGCCTTCCCTGGGCGCTTGCAGGGGTGGCGCTGGGAGCGCTCGTTACGGTAGTCGCCATGCGTGGGGCAGGAGCACGGAGCAGGGAGCAGGGAGCAGCCGTCGAACCTTCTGCTCCTCGCTCCCCGCTCACTGCTCCCGACATCAGCCAAATGTCCCCTGCTGAACGGGCGAATCGGCTGTTCAACCGCGTCATGATCCTGGCAGAGGCCGGCAAAGGCGACAGCGTCCAGTTCTTTCTCCCCATGGCATTGGGCGCCTATGCGCAGCTGGGGACGCTCGATGCGGACGCGCGCTACCACGTCGGTCTGTTGCAGCTCGCGGGCGGCGACATACCGGCGGCCCTGGCGCAGGCGGATTCCATTGCCCGCATGGTTCCCACGCATCTCTTCATCTATATCCTGCGCGCCCACGCCTACCAGCAGCAGGGCAACACCGCGCTCGAGCGGCGGGCGTATGCGGACTTCCTGCGCAACGAACCTGCCGAGACGGCCAAGAACCGTCCCGAGTACGCCGATCATGCGGACGCCCTCACCAACTTCAAGTCCGAGGCCTCGCGCCTGACCTCGCGACCGACCTCGTGAAAACCCAGTCCGCAGTGATTCATGTCGCTCACAGTCCCGATGCCGACGACGCGTTCATGTTCTGGGCAATGGCCGAAGGGAAGATCGACACGCAAGGCCGTCGTTACCGCCATGAGCTCGGCGACATCGAGAGCCTGAATCGGCGCGCGCTCGCGGGCGAGTTGGAGGTCACCGCGGTGTCGTTGCACGCGTACGCCTATCTCGCGGACCGCTACGCGCTGCTCGCTCACGGTGCGAGCATCGGCGACCGATACGGCCCGCGTATCGTCGCCCGAGAGCCAGCTCCCGCCGACCCGCGCGCGGCGCTGGTGGGTCGTGTCGTCGCCGTTCCGGGAGAGTTGACGACGGCGTTCCTGACGCTGCGGCTCTACCAGCCGGCCGCGCGGCACGTCGTTGTCCCCTTCGATCAGATCGAGGACTTTGTCGCGACGGGACAGGCGGATGCCGGTCTGCTCATTCACGAGGGTCAGCTCACCTTTGCGGACCGCGGGCTGCACCTCTGGGTGGACATGGGCGAATGGTGGTATCAGGAGACCAGGCTTCCGCTGCCCCTCGGCGGCAACGTGGTGCGGCGCGATCTGGGTGACGACTTGATGCGCGCGATCGCGCGCGACCTGAAGGCGAGCATCGAATACGGGCTCGCGCACCGCGCCGAGGCGTTGCGGCATGCGCAGGGGTTCAGCCGCGGGCTCGACGCCGCCCGTACCGACCGGTTCGTCGGCATGTACGTGAACGCCTACACGGTGGATTACGGCGCGCTGGGGCGGCGTGCCGTGGCGGAGTTGTTGGCGCGGGCCCATGCCGCACGGCTCATTCCCGCCCCCGTGGACCTAGCGTTTGTTGCAGCCGATTCCTAGTTTGGCCTTGGCTTCACAAGGAGCATCGGGTTGACCGCTCATGCGGGAATCGTCACGGTCCTGGTGGTCGATGACGAAGAGCCCATCCGGAACGCGCTGCGGAAATACCTGAAACAGCAGCAGTTCGAAGTGTTCGCGGCGAGCTCCGCTGATGAGGCCCTCCAACAGCTGCGCCTCCACAAGGTGGCGTTGATGCTGTCGGATATCCGCATGCCCGGCACCAGCGGCGTCGACCTCGTGCCGCAGGCGATCGAGATCGAGCCCGATCTCGCCATCCTCATGCTCACCGCCGTCAATGACGCGACCAGCGCGGCGCTGTGCATGCAACGCGGGGCGATGGATTACCTCACCAAGCCGATCGAGTTGGCCGACCTGGGCCGCGCCGTACACCGCGCCCTCAAGCGCCGCGAGATGCTGCTCGAGAATCGGCATCTGAATCAATGGCTTAAAGAGGAAGTGACCACGCGCACCGCCGAGCTGCAGCGCGAGCGGCACCGCTTGGAGCGCGTGTCGACGGCGACGCTGGAGGCGCTCGTCAACGCCCTCGAAGCCAAGGATCCCTATCTGCGCGGCCACTCCGCGCGCGTCGCCGATCTCTCCGCGAACATTGCCGCGGAGGTGGGCCTCGGTGAGGAGGAAGTGGACCGCATCCGCATGGCGGGTCGGCTCCACGATTTGGGCAAGATCGGCACGCGGGAAGCAGTCGTTAATAAGGAAGGGCCCCTGACCGCCGACGAGTTCGAGCACGTGAAGCAGCACGTCATCATCGGCGCGCAGATTCTCGCGCCGCTGGTGCACCTGGGCGACGTCGTCTCGATGGTCAAAAGCCACCATGAACGCTTCGACGGCAGCGGCTATCCCGATGGGTTGCGCGGCGAGGAAGTCCCCCTCGGCGGGCGCGTGATCGCGGCGGCCGAAGTGTACGACGCCCTCACGACCGCGCGGCCCTATCAGGAAAAAATGACGCCCGAGCAGGCGGTCGAGCGCATGGCGGATTTGTCGGGTACGGTGCTCGACCCGAAAGTCTACGAAGCACTGGTGCGTCTGGTGGGACGGCGGCAGACGCTCGTGTTTCTCGACGAGGACGCGGGGCCGGCGGCCATCTAAAAGACCAAACCCCGGGGCCAAAAGCTCCCCGGGGTTGGCGGTCGGGCGAAGTGGCCGTCACACTTCGGCCGCGACTCTTCCCTGTTTCATACGGTTAGATGCTTCGAACGGTTACAGGGTTGCATCTACCAGCGCTTCACTCTTCCCACCCGTGACGTCGTGATTGTTTCGACTTGAGACCCACGCCGCAGCACGATCTTCGTATTCGACGCGCCCCATCCGATTCCGTTAGGCCCGAAGGTGACGACTGGATTGGAAACTTCGAGCGCGACGCCGTGGCTCGCCGGACCCGGCGTCCGCCACCATGGCGTCCATCCACCAGATTCGAGGCGGTCGATGCGCAGCGTATCCTCGCTGACCGTGATTCGGGTGCGTGTCGAAAACGCGATCGCACGCTGCTGTCCAACGGCGAGCGCAGTGGTCACGTCGCACGCGGCGCGCTCGGTCGCCATCCAGTCCATCAGTCGCTCAGCCCGCGGCAGCCAGAACGTCATGAGAGCTGCCGCGATGCAGACCACGACCATGAGCTCGAGTAGGGTAAACCCTAGAGCAAAGCCCTTTGACATCCGCCGTTTATAGCGGCGGCGCGCACCAGTTCTATCACCGGAAAAACCCGGCGAAAAGCCCGAAAATGCGCCATTTGCGGTCTAACGCACCGCGATTGCGCGCGCTATGTTGGTGTGCGTGATGGTCTTGCCGTCCGGCATATTGGGTGCAAATGCAGGTTTGCGATGAGCGCTAAAGCCACGTCGCGGCCTACCGGACTCCCCCATGCCGTCTTTCTGCAGCGGGTGACCGATGAACCAGCCACCTCACCCGAGGTGCGTCTGGGTCAGGGGGCATTTCTGGCGCTGCGATTTGTCGATTTGCTCGACCCCGATCGCGAACCGCCCACGCCCGATGTTTTCCGTTATCAGTGGGCGGCGACGGAGCGCTACTGCGCGGAGCTGGCGGGAGAAGGCACCGAGGCGTCGCACCTGAGCTGCATCGTGCGCGCGGCGGGAGAGGCGCATCGGACCGAGCAGTTCGAGTTGATTGCGCCGACGCTTTTCGCCTACGCGCTGTACCTCGAACACGAGTCGCACTTGGAGGAGGCAGAAGACGTTCTTCAAACGATGATCAAGGTGGGAGACGGCCGGCTGCGAACAACCGATACGGTTTCCGCGTGGCTGCGGATGGGGCGTGTCCGACGCATGCAAACGGATTTTGAACGAGCCTTAGCGGCCTATGCAGAAGCAGGTCGCATCGCAGCATCAGTGGATGATCGTCAGTCGGTTCTACTCAGCCGCGTCGGGGAGTGCAACGTCATCCACTTCCGTGGCAATCTCGCCGAAGCCGAGCAAGCATGGCGCGCAGTCTTGGCTGACGCCCGCGCAACTACCTTCCGGATAGTACAAGCTCACGCAGAACATGGTCTTGGTAACGTGCTCGTTCGGCGCGGACGAGCTCATGAGGGCGCGCCGCATCTGTGGAGTGCCTTTGAGCTACACGAGGATGACTTATCTCAGTCGCGCGCCCTTGGTGACCTCGCTTTAGCGCTGCTGGCTCTTGGCGACGTAAGCGCCGCAGAGCGGGCGTTGAACCACGTGGTTCGTCGAGGAGGCTCGGCGGAACTCGTGACAAACGCTGTTATCGAGCTAATGCACTGTGCTTCATTCCGGCGCGATCGGGTGACATTCGAGCGTTGGCGGGAACAGGCACTTGAAGGCCTAGATTCCGCCCTACCGAATATTCGGGCGGATTATCATCTCAAAGTCGGCATTGGCTTCGCCCGTTTCGGGAATTACAGACGCGCGGAGTCGGAACTTCAGCGGGCACTCGAAGTCGCCACAGCCAATGACCTGCATGAGATGACGTTCCGAGTAGAGCGGATCCAGGCCGGGCTGGACATGTGTGCGGCTCAAGACGAAGCCGAGAACGTCGTCGTTGACTTGCCGTCTCACGCCGAGGCGCTCAGGGAGGTTTCCGCCTCCCTGGCGTCACTCGGTGCGTGAGGTAGAGCGAACGGCTAGTGACACACCGCGGGATTGTTCTGATCACACGTGACGGAGCTCGGACCCGACGCATCGGCACATGCCGCGGCGGTGAGCGCGAACGACACGAGGACCAGCGCTAGGGCGAAACGGATGCGGCGTGACATAAGGGCCTCCACAGTCGGGTTGGATGGGGACTCGCAGACCCAGCCAACTTGAGTGTTGCAGGCTGCCTCGTTTAGGGCATTTTTGCGGCATCGTAGGGCGTTTTTGCTGCACTTAGGGGTTTTCGGAGGCCGACGTAGGGGAATGCTGGTACTCGCGGCAGTGTCGGACATGCAGTATCAGAGGCTGCGCGGCGCAGTCGCGCCGGGCTTTAGCCTCGCGCGCGCCCCGACCTGGGACGACGCGCTCGAGACGATCCGCGTCCGGCCCGTCGAAATCGCCGTCGTCGACCCGATGTTGGGCGGGGCGCGGGGCCAGGAAGTCGAGCGGCTGCGGGTGTTGTTCCCTTCACTGCCGTTGATCCTGTACACGCCGATGATGACACCCGAGCTCGCTCCCGTGCTGCTCGCGATGGGGAAGTGCGGCATCAGTCAGGTCGTGTTGAGCCGTACCGAGGATCATCCGGACCGCCTGCGCGACCTGCTGTCTCAAGAATCACTCCACGCCGCGTCGCACCGCTTGCTCGATCAGCTCACGACCGCCCTCGCGCCGCTGCCACCCGAGCTGCGCTGGGTGCTGGAAGACGCGATGCGCAGCCCCGGCGCCGTCCAGACGATCCAGCAGGTCGCCGCGCGGGCTCGCGTGGACCGCGGCACGTGCGCGCGCTGGTTCGCGCGTGCCGGCCTGCCGAGCCCGAGAGACATCCTCGCCGCGGCGCGCGTACTCTACGCGCACCGTTTGCTTCGGGATCCGGGTTTCACGATCGAAGACGTCGCCAAACGGTTGGGGTACGCGCAGGCTAAGACCTTGCAGCAGCATGCACGCAAGTACCTCGGCCTCACTGCCGGCGAAATGCGGCTGTCGCTCACCGCCGACGAAGCAACGGCACGCATCGTCCAGGGATTCCTGACGCCCGCGCGTCAGGCAGTCGAGAGCGCCTCATGATGACGTCACCGCCGCGCAAGCCGTCCACCGTCCTGATCGTCGATGACGAGGCGGGGCTGCGGCGCGTGCTCGAGCGGTTTCTCGAGCGCCACGGCTACCGCGTGCTCAGCGCCGGCAGCGCCGAATCGGCCTACGAAATTCTCTCGGCGGAAGCAGCCGACGCGCTGCTGCTCGACATTCATCTGCCCACCATGTCGGGTCTCGCGCTCTATCTGGCGATCATCCATCGCTGGCCGGCGCTCGAGGGCCATATCGCGATCATGACGGGTGACGCCGAAGCGGAGGAAGTGCGGACCTGGCTCGATCACCACCGCTGCACCGTCATCCGTAAACCGTTCAACCTGCAGCAGGTCGCGGACTGGGTCTCTTCGGTGCTGCAGAGCGACCGCGCGTCCGGCGCCATGGACGCATGACGACGGTTGCACACGCCGACCCCCTGCATGTGCTGCGGGAATACCGGAACCTCGCGCCCTGGAATCTGCGAGACCTGTCCGTGGTGGTGGGAGCGGTTCTCGACGCGTCAGCGGTAACACCCATCAATGCCGCGGCCCGCGCCGCGCCGAGCGAGCGGACCATCCGCTTTTACGTGACCCGCGGCCTGGTCAGTCCGCCGGAAGGACGCGGGACTGCCGCGACCTATTCGTACCGCCACTTCCTGCAGCTGCTGGCGATCAAGCTGCGCCAAATGGAAGGCGCGACGCTCGCCGCGATCACCAAGGACATGCACGACCAGACGGGCGACGTGCTGGAGCGGCGCTGCGCCCAGGTGCTCGGCACTTCCCTGCCGACGCCCGACCGCCTCCCTCTCAAGGGCGCGGAAGGCATGCCGCGCGGCCGCTCGGGCCGCGCCCTCACCGCCTGGCTGACGCGCGACGCGAGCAAGGAAACCACCGGCCCCACCACGTGGCGCCGCATCCCCGTGACGCGCGGCGTGGAGCTGCACGTCGACGCCGATCACCCGCTGGCGCGGCTCGGCTCGGAGGACCAGGGGTTGGCCGAGACACTGCGCCAGGCGATCGCGAAACTCCTGCCGCACAGCCCGTAATGGTTTTGTAGGTGCGCAACATGTTGCGCCCCTACCCTCTCGAAACTGGAGTCGAAGATGTGGGTTCTGCTCGTACTCGTGGTGATCGTTGGTCTGTGGGTAGTCGCCGCGTATAACGGTCTCATCTCACTCAAGAACCAAACGGTCAACGCCTTCAAGCAGATCGACGTGCAGCTCAAGCGCCGCCACGATCTGATTCCCAACCTCGTCAACGCCGTGAAAGGCGCAATGGATTTCGAGCGCTCGACTCTCGAGGCGGTGATCCAGGCGCGCAATCAGGCGGTCAAGGTCAACGCGTCGGGTCCTGAAGCGATGAAACAGGTCAGCCAGGCCGAGAACGCGCTCTCGGGCGCATTGTCGCGGTTGCTCGTGACGGTCGAGCGCTACCCGCAGCTGAAAGCGACGGGGAACATCGGCCAGCTCCAGGAGGAGCTCACCTCCACCGAGAACCGCATCGCGTTCGCGCGCCAGCTCTACAACGACACCGCGACTCAGTACAACACGAAGCAGCAGCAATTTCCCACGACGCTGGTCGCCGGTCTGGCGCATGCCGAGCGGACGGACTTGTGGGAAATCGAAGATCAGGCGGAACGGGCGGTACCGCAGGTTGACCTCTCCCGACGGTAATCTCTTTCAGCAACAGGAAGCCAATCGCTGGCGCACGATATGGCTGGTGATTGGCTTCGTGCTGTTTTTCGCCTGGCTCGGCTTCGGCGGCGACTACGTCTGGTACTTGTCGGGAGGGGGCCGGCATCTCTTCCCCTGGCTCGGCATCCTGCTCACCGCGACGGCGCTGATCGCGGCGTGGTATGCGTACAAGACCGGACCCGAGAAGGTACTGTGGGCGACAGACGCTCGTGAATTGATCGATCCGCAGACCGACGCCGAGCGTCAGGTCGCCAATGTCGTGGACGAGATGGCGATTGCCGCCGGCGTGCCGCGCCCCCGGCTCTGGCTCGTGCCGGACGACGACCCCAACGCATTTGCGACGGGCACCGGTCCCGCGAATTCGCATATCGCCGTGACGAACGGCCTGCTGAGAATCTGCAATCGCGATGAGCTGCAGGCCGTGATCGCCCATGAGCTCGGTCACGTGAAGAATCTCGATGTCCGTCTCATGACGACGCTCGCGGCGTTGGTCGGTGCGGTGCTGCTCGTGCGCGACGGCATGGGCCGGATGATGGGCGGCGGCGTGCGCATCCGGGGAGGAGGAGGGAGGAAGGGCAAGAACGCGGGCCCCCTGCTCGCGATTCTGCTGGCGCTGTGGGTGATTTCGTGGATCATCGCGCCGCTCGTCACGCAGCTGCTCGCCCTCGCGGTGAGCCGGCGGCGCGAGTACCTGGCCGACGCCATGAGCGCGCAGTTCACGCGTAATCCCCTGGCACTCGCCAGCGCGCTCGAGAAGATCGAGTCGGCAGAGGCTCCCACGGCCTCCATCAAGCGCGGTGCGGCGCATCTGTGCATCGCCGATCCACTGGGGCGGCGGCTGACCAACCGCGAAGGCTGGCTCGCCGACACGTTCGCGACCCATCCGCCGATGGGCATGCGGATCTCGCGGCTCAAGGGGATGGGGTACGCCGAGCTCAAGAAGGAGGGAGGCTCATTCACGAGTTCCGCGCGCGGCTGAGCCGCTACAAGAAGCAGGAGCCACGCCTCGCGCGTCGAGCGCTCGCAGACGACCCCGCGATCACTGCCGCCGTGCAGGCGCACATGGCGGAGCACGCGCTCCCGGAGAAGGCGGTACGGCGACAGGTCCGGAAATATCTCGACGAAATCATCCCGCACTTCAACGTCCTGTCGTACTACAAGCTCGGCTACAACCTCGCCAAGATCGTCGTCAATCTGCTGTACAAAGTGAGCGTGGATTATCAGGACGAGCCGGCGCTGGAGCGGATTCCCAGGCGCGACGTCGTCGTCTACCTGATGAACCACCGCTCCAACGCCGACTACGTCGTCGTCGCGTATGTGCTCGCCCGCGGCGTGCATGTCAGTTACGCCGTCGGCGAGTGGGCGCGGGCATGGCCGCTCGAGTACGTGTTCAAGTCGTTCGGCGCGTATTTCATTCGGCGCCGCTTCCGCGAGCCGCTGTACCACACGGTGCTGGAGCGCTACGTCCAGCTGATCACACGCAACGGCGTCACGCAGGGAATCTTCCCGGAAGGCGGCCTGTCCCGCGACGGCAAGCTTCGTCCGCCGAAGCTCGGCCTGCTCGACTACATCTGCCGCACCGTGACGGATCCGGCATTCGACCGCGACATCTGGTTCGTTCCCGTCGCGCTGAATTACGACCGCGTCCTCGAGGATCGCTCTCTGATCCGGGAGCTGATCGCCGCGGGGGACCGGCCGAGCCGCCTGGCGCAGCTCGGCACCGTCGTGTCGTATCTCGCCAGCAATACGCTGCGCCTGCTGACGGGCCGGCTCAAACGGTACGGCCGCGTGGCGGTCAACTTTGGGACGCCACAGTCGCTGCGCGCCTGGCTGGCGACCGCGCCCCGGAACGTGCTCTCATTGCCGAAGGAGCAGCGCCTCGCGGAGCTGGAGCGTTTGGGGCGGGAGATGCTCGCCAGCATCGGCGCCATCATTCCAGTGACGCCCGTGCCGCTGGCCGCGGCTGCGCTGCTCTCGTTCGGGCAGACGGTGATCGCTAAGGACGCGCTTCTCGAGCGCATGGACCAGCTGCGCGACCGCCTCAAGGAAGTGAACGGCAAGGTGGTGCGGGGCGGCGCCGGCATCGTCGACATCTGGGAGCGGGCGTGGCGCATGTTGCGGATGCGGCGCCTGGTGATCGTGGATGGAGAGTCGTTGGTGATACTGCCGCGGGGCCGGCCGCTGCTCGAGTACTACGCCAACTCGATCGCGCACCTGATTCCCATTCGGGGGCCGCGACCGCTATTCCATAAGGCGCATGAGCTCGACGACAAGCTCCCGAAGCTAAAAAACGAAGCCCCCGGGACAGCACGATAGGCCGCCCGGGGGCTCCGACACATTGGCTACCCGGAGTCGAGGGCTTGCGCCCTTCGTTCTTCTCTCCACCGCCACCTTTGGACTGGTTCGTCCTCGGTAGGGCAAGCAGAGGCTCCGGCTTCCATCCCCAAGCAACCCCGTCGGGTCGCCTGGTTCGCCAATGTGAGTGCTACGGGTCAGATCGGGTCGCGGACCGACCTTCCGCACTGCACGTCGAGGCACCATTTCGACGTGGCTAGGGCAACGCGACTGGCCCCAGCTGTCCGACCCGGTGAGTTGACTCCCGGATCAACGAGCGCCTGAGCCCTTGGTTGCATCGGCGCCCTCCCCGGAATTTCCGTTCGGACTCGAGTTAAAGGCGTTGTTGAGACGCCAGGTCCCAACCCTTCCCTTCAACTCGCGTGACCTCAATATAGGGGTGCTTAAAAAGCGCGCAAGTGCCGATGTTTCTTCGGGTTAGCTCACTTCGATGTGCATCATTTGTGGATGCTAACTGATGGTCCCAACCGCGATTCCAGAGATCATCCACATGATGTGGAGTTGTGAATCCACAGCACGCACGTTCCCACATCGGGGTATTTACCCCTCTATCGCCACTTCGCAGTAGGCAAACGGCTGGTCCGAGTCGGCGGGGACGAATAGAAATCCGGCGCCACTCGTTGCATACCAGCCGGCGAGTAATTGTGTCGAGCGGCCGACTGCGGGCTCGGCGAAGAGCGCCTGCGTCCAGCGACGAATGTGACGCAGTTCGGGTGCGCGACGTGATAAAAGACTCAACGCGGCGCCGAGTCCGTGCGTGGCGCGCAGAAAATGCGCCATCGCGTGACCGCGTTGTGCGAAAATGTACGAGCGGACTCCCGGCTCATCGTAGAGCAGGGTACCTTCGTATGGGTCTGCGGGCGGCGCATCCATCCGCGGACCGAAGTACACGAAGACACGATTGTCGCCGTCCCTGCGCTCCACGACGACGGCGGCGGAGTCGGGACCGAGACGCGCAGCGTGGACGAGATCTTCAGCGGCAAGAATACCGACCTGCGCGGTCCACTCGAGTGCCGCGAGTGCCTGATCGAGTGGCAGGCCGATCGCATCGTCGTACGCGATGAGGCGCGGCGCTTCACCCGCGCGCTGGAAGAAGTGGGCAAGCGCGTCGGCGCGGTCTTCAAATGTCCGCATGATGCGGGTGGTTGCGGGAACGGCCATGCCGGGATAATAACGGAGCCGGAATTCAACTGTTAGAGGAGCTATCCGCGATGTTGCTGGGATTGGTGATGGTTATCACGGTGGTCGCGCATCAGCAGGACACTGTGACGCACAAGGATTCGCTTCCGCCGCCATCGCTGCCGGCACCGATGCCGGCACCGGTGCCGCCACCCGTACCGGCAGCGGCGCCGAGCATCGAGCAAATCCGTTACATGGCGGGATTGAAGACCGCGACGCGGGGCCTCGCACAACTGCGTGACGGGTTGAACCGCGTCGTCCGCACCCAGCAGGGTGACTCACTCACGCGCCGCCGCGCGGCTCGACGCCTCGGCGGGCTGTGCGGCAGCGCCCGCTCGTTTATCCTCAGCGGCCGGCCGAAGATGCAGCCGACGGCATATGCCGACTCGATGAAGGTCCTGGCGAAGCAGCTGACGACGCGGCTCGATTCGCTGACGAGCGCGCTGCCCGCGTGTGAGAAGACCGCCGGTACGGATCCGTCGACGGTGGCGACGAATCTGACGAACCGGTTGAAGACCTACGACGACGCGCTGCTGGCCTTCCGAGCGGCACTCACCAAACCGGACAGCACGAAGGCAGTCAGTCAGCAGTAGCGTAAGTGATTGACCTGCAATAGCTTGGTAACTTCGCTACTGATCGCTGCCTTCACCCTTCTTCCACTGCTGCAGCAACTCGGCAGCGGCCTGCCTGGTGTCGGCGAACTTCAGTCCAGCGCTCACCGCCTGCAGTTTGGGCTGCGCGATGTCGCGCCGCAGCGAGAAGCGGAACGCCTCGAGCGCCCAACGCCGCACATATGACCGTAGGTCGTCCAGCCGCGTGATCAACAGGTCGAGCGCACGGGTGCTGCCACGGCCGGCGAGCGCCGCCAGGACGTGCACCGCGAAGTGCTGATCGCCGGCGCGTGCCGCCACGGAATCCACCAAGGTCGTATCGCCTGAGCGGGCGATGCCGCGGTACGCGGCGTTCTGGATGGCGTCCCGGTAGGAGGGCGTGCGAAGCGCCTGGAGGATGATGGCGCGGCGAGCGGCCGAATCGGTGACGGCCATCGCGGTCACCGCGGCAGCCCGTACGGCGTCGCTCGAGTCGCTGGTCCACGCCTGGCGCGCGAGCATCGCGGCCTCGGCGCCGCCCAGATTGCCAAGCGCCTCGACCGCCGCGGCGCGGACCTGTGCCGACGTGTCCGTGAGGGCGATCTGCAGCGCGGGGAGCGCCGTGGCGGCGGGGAAAGCCGGGAGCGCAGTGGCCGCGCCGGCACGTGTGAGGAAGTAATCGGCTCCGGTGGCCGCCTGCGCCACAGCGGCCGCGGCCGCCGGGTCGGTGGGCCGCTCGCTGAGCTGGGCAATCACCCAATGGCGGTTCCATAAATCGGGATCGCGCTGCAGCTGGGTCGCGAGCCACGTGGTCGGCTGATCGAAGGTGAGCTGCTTGAGGATCGCGTTGCCGTCGTCAAAGATCACCATGGTGGGCGCGCTTTTTACGTCGCGCACCACGATCGTGTCCTGGCGCTGCGACAGTTGCGCGCGCGCCGTGACGTCGCCTGACGCCGTACCGACGCGGACGGTGACCGGCATGCGGAACGCGGCGGGCGTCGTAAAGCGCAGGCCGGTGCTGTCGGCCTTGGAGGAATCCCGCTGCGTCTGCTGCACGACGAGCGAGACGGTGGACGCGCTCGAATCGTACTTCGCGGTGATGGTGAACTCCGGATAGCCCGCCTGATAGATCCATTCATCCCAGAACCAGTCGAGGTTCTCGCCGGTGGCGGCGAGCACGGCCTGACGCACGTCATCGGTGGTGGCGTTGTCGAAGGCATGATCGACGAGATAGCGGTGTACCGACGCCCAGAAGCGCTGGTCGCCCAGGTATTGCTTCAACATCCTGAGGACGAGCGCGCCCTTGGGGTAGATGTTGTTCGAGCCGAGCGCCGCGAGCGGCATGCGCCGTTGGTGGTCGATCTGCATGAATTGGTCGTACTCGTCGAGGTAGTAATCCTGCTCGGCATGAGCCCCCAGCTTCTGCGCCCAGTATTGGCCCGGCATGAACTCCGCGAACCCTTCGTTGAGCCACATGTTGGCCCAATTCTCGGTGGTGACGTAGTCGCCGAACCACTGATGCGACAGCTCATGCGGGATCAGGATCCATGGATACCAGGGACGGTCCTGGTAGTCACGCGGGCTGGGTAGCCAGTCAACGAGCGTGGTCGCACTGACGTTTTCCATGCCGCCGAAGAAGTCGGCCACGGTCGTCTGGGCGTACTTGGCCCATGGGTAGTTGATGCCTGTGAGGCGCGAGTACACATCGATCATATCGGGCGTGATTTTGAACAGCGGCCGCGCCAGAGCGGAGTCCTCGTGGTAGACATAGTAGTCGACCGGGACCGTCCGCCACGCGTCGTGGATTTTCACGAGCGGCGCCACGACGAGCGAGACGAGATAGGTGGCGGATGGCTTGTCCTGTAGCCAGTCGAGCGTGCGCGAACCATCTCGAGCGGTGACGTCGGAGACGAGGCGGCCATTGGAGACGGCCATCATTCCCCTGGGCACGGTCGCCACCAGCTCCCAGGTCATTTTGTCATTGGGGAAGTCGTAGGTGGGGAACCAATAGTGGTTGTCATGGTCCTCCCCCTGGCTCCAGATCTGGCGCGGGCGGTGCGGCCGGCCTTCGGGACTGATGAACGTGAGGCCATGGCCGCTCTCCACCACGCCGTGGTAGGTGATTGTGAAACGGGTCGTATCGCCAAAGCCGACCGGGCGCCCCGGGAAGACGACGAGGGTGTCGCCATGGCGCGCGGTGCGCAGCGTGGCACCACCCGCACCGGTGACGCGGCTGATCACGAGCTTGGCACCCGCGTCCAGGATGACCGAATCGAGCCCCGCTCGACGCGAGACGAGCGTCGTCGCAACGTTCCCGTCGAACGAGGTCGAGTCCCAGTCGAATCGGGAGACCTCGATCCGCTGATGAATCAGGTCGTAATCGTGCGACCGGGTGTAATGGTCGTTGGTTATGCGCTCGACATTGGACTGGCCGGCGAGCGAGGTGATGACGACACAGCAGGCGGCGAACAGGGAGAGCGGAAGGCGCATCGGTGTTCCTTCTACCGGAGAACGGGCCCGGAATGTACCTGAGTGCTCGGGCAGTTACGAGAGGTGCTATGATGATGTTGTTATAGTGTCGCTATCGGCGAAAGAAAGCTGTGATTGACACGCCTGAGCGTGTTCCATACTTTTGCCCGCGGTTCAAGCATACGTGGCACCGTCACCGGCTGTCTGCGCTTCCGCGAGGACCATATGTCTCGCGGATTTTTGTTTGAGCCCGTCCCAGGCCGCGGTGGCCTGAGTCGATCCAGTCCGGGGCCGTGCCCCCATGTGCAGAGGTCTAGACAGTATGGCTAAGGGTAAGGTGAAGTGGTTCAACGACGCAAAGGGCTTTGGCTTTATCGCGCAGGAGTCGGGTCCAGACGTGTTCGTCCACTTCACAGCGATCCAGGCAGAGGGCTTTCGCAGCCTCGCCGAGGGTGACAACGTCGAGTTCGACGTAGCCCAGGGTCCAAAGGGGCTGCAAGCGCAGAACGTTCGGAAGGTCTGAGCGATTCCTGCTCAGGGAAACGGGCCCGGGTCACACCGGGCCCGTTTCCTTTTCATATATTGGCGGCATGACCCCGGCCTTCGTTCTCCTGCTCCTCATTCAGGCGCCGCAAGCGGCGTCAGCACCCCGACCCTTCGCGTATCGAGGGTTCAGTCCCGGCATGTCGTATCGGGATTTTTCGGCGCAGGCGCGCGCCATCGCCCAGAGCAACAACGACATCCTGGCGTGTCAAACGATGCACCAGACGGCACAGGTCATGGACTGCGGCGTCCGCGTGCGGGACCCCGTCGACAGCTCTCGTTTCTATTTGAGCGCAAATGTCATCGAGGGACGGACGTCGGTCATCTCGTTTGTGGATTCGGGGAAGGTCGCGCTGGTGCGGCGGACGCAGGACGACCTGCGCAGACACCTCGGTGTGCCGCAGCGCCGCGAGCGCAGCATGTGGGAATGGACCAAAGGCCGACGCTTCATCCGGCTCAACTGGCGCGGCGGTCGGGATTGGCGCGTGATCTCGATTACGCTCAACGATCGTGACGTGCTGGCCCGGATCGCGCGCTATCGCCCCAAGCCGAAGCCTAAATAACGTCCGCGACGAGACGCTCGGCGAGCTGCGCGATCCCGTCCACTCCGGTTATCTGATCCATCCAGCGGGACGGCAACGCCACTTCTCCATATCGCGCTCCCAAGAGGGCGCCTGCCACGGCCGCGTTGGTGTCGGTGTCGCCGCCCGCCTGCGCGAGATTAATCAGGGCCTCCTCGAGCGAGCGATCGTGGGTGACGAACCAGAACGCGATCTCGATGCAGTGCACCACGTACCCCGCCTCGCCCGCGCGCGCGATCGGCAAATCGCCCTCCGACTCGCGCGGCACCCGATGGATCGCCTCACGCAGCACGCGCGGCGCGCGATCGCCGATTTTGTGGAGCACTTCATCGATGAAGTAGATGTTGCCGTGCAACAGCTCCCGGGCCGCGAGGTTCACCGCCGCCGCGCCCCACGTGCAGCGCTCGTCCGCGTGGGTGATCGCGGCCTGCTGCGTCGACACGCGAATCAAGCGGTCGGGATCGTCATGGTAGCGCAGCGCCACCGGGATGCAGCGCATGACGCTGCCGTTGCCGGCGGCACGTCCCGGGTTCTCCTGATTCACGAGCCGGCCTGCTTCGAATGGCTCCTTGCCACGATCGATCAACGTGAGCGCGCGCCTTGTCGTCATCCCGATGCCGCGCCCGTCCACCTTCATCCATTTCACCCAGCGGCGCGCGACGTCGTTGGCATCAAAGCCCTGAGAGGCGAGCAGCGATTCGCCGAGCAGCAGCGCCATCGCGGCATCGTCGTCGTAGGGGGAGTTCTTGGGAGGTGGGGCGAGATCGACCACGCCATTGGGGAAGGCTTTGCGTATCGCTTCCGCCGTGCCCAGATGCTCGGTGGGAACGCCCAGTTGATTGCCGGCGACAAGGCCCAGCATCGCGCCTCGCGCGCGAGAGACCAGCTGTGGGTTTCCCCGGTCCATTGGGCCACAAGTTAACACCGGCCATGGCCATTGTTTTGGGAATCGCGGGGGTCTACGTCGTCCTCTCGGCAGTGCTGTGGGCGCTGCAGGAGAAGATCACGTTCCCTGCCCCGCGCGCGCCGCTGCCCGATCCCGCGCAGACCCTGGGGTACGGCGAGCGCATCGAGTTGACGATGCACGATGGGACGAAGCTTGTTGGCTGGTACTTGCCGCCCCTGCGCCGCCCCTCGCCGCCCTCCCCGTCCGCCGCCCTGTTGTGGTTCTACGGCAATGGCGAAACGATCGCCGCCATCTGGCCGATCATCCGGGAATTCCGGCCCCCCAACGCCGCTCTGCTCGTGCTCGATTATCCGGGCTATGGCGGGAGCAGCGGGCGCGCAACCGAAGCAGGCGTCTACGAAGCGGGTGATCTCGCCTATGACGCACTGCTCAAGCACCCCGACGTCGACCGGCAGCGTATCTACGTTTACGGCCGCTCACTGGGCAGCGCCGTGGCAACACACGTATCCGCGACGCACGACGTCGCCGGTCTGATCCTCGAGTCGCCGTTCACGAGTGCCCGCGGCATGGCCGCCCGCCATTACCGGATCTTCCCGCGCTTCCTGGTCCGGTTGGGCCTGGATAATCTCGACCGAATCAGGCGCATTCGGTGTCCGATCCTGATCTTTCACGGCACGGCCGACATGCTCGTCCCGATCACAATGGGGCGCGACGTCGCCGCCGCGGCCGGCGGTCCGGTGGAGTTTGTGATGATCGAGGGTTCGGGCCACAACGACACCTACGACATGGGCGGGAAGGCTTACCGGGAGAAGCTCGCAGCGTTCGTTAGATGACCACGACCGGTTCCAGCCGGTCCTTTTCCGCCTCAAAAATCCGCTGGGCCTCATCGAGTGCGCGGATCACATCCGGCTCCTCGGGATCGGGGAACTTGCTGCTCGCCGCCACCCGGCCCGTCAGCTTGCGCACGGCAACCAATGCCCGGGTTACCTCGCACCGCCCGGCATCGGGGTCGGTGTGCCCGGCAACCAGCAGCTCCTCGTAAAGAGGAAGGGCTGCGGGGTCATCGAGCACATACAGCGATTCGAGAATCTTGGGAGCCAGGAAGCGCCGCAGCATCTCGTCGCCACGGATTCGCTGAAACAGTGCAATGACATTGGGAGCCTGGCCCGGATAGTAGCGCGCCGCTTGAACGGCCGCCGCGACAAACGCGTGATGCGCGCCCGGCGTCTGCAGGTACCGCGCGAATAGCGGCCACGCCTCCCTGGGATGTCGCTCGGCGAGCGCCAGAAATGCGAAATAGCGTCGGCCCAGCGGCGCCTGGGTGTCGGCGATGACGGTGCGAAGGCCGGCCACACCCCAGCGCGCGCCGACGAGCGCGGCGGCGGCGGCGTGTTGCCAACGCTCCAGCTCGGGCACTCGGAACGTGACGATGTGCACATCGAGAAACGCGCGGCAGCGCTCCAGCACGGCGATCAACCGGCGATCCACTTGCGCGAGGGCCGGCTCGAGCGCTTCGGTGTTGGCGCGGCGCGCGAGAGCGAGCGCTTCCCATCCGAGTTGCCCGAGATTCAACTGTTCCCATTTCGCATCCAGATCGGCAGCGTCGCGCGCGGCGAGCAGTCGCTCGAGGCCCGCGGCAAATCCGCACAGCTGCCGAATCGCGTCCATGCACGTAATGTGGAAAGCGCGTGGACATTGCGCTATCCCATTCACAGACTTAACCTTGCCCGCTCATGCGCAGGTACCGGGCCCTCCTCGTTGCGATCCTGGCGCTTACCGCGTGTTCCGGGGGAGGCGGCCGCGGAACGATTGTCCTGGGGCTCGCGGGACCCTTCTCCCAGCCCCGCGGTGAGTCGATGCAGCGGGCCGCCGAGCTGGCGGTCAAGGAAATCAACGCCCGCGGTGGGATTCGCGGCCGCCAGTTGGCGCTGCGGGTCATGGATGACAGCGGCCGGCCTGAAGTCGCAATTCGCATCGCCGAGCAGCTGGTAGACGATCCGGCGGTCGTCGCAGTGGTAGGGCACCTCACCTCCGGCACGTCGCTCGCGGCGGTCCGTGTGTACGGCGAAGCGCGCCGCCCCATCGCCATGATTTCGCCTTCCGCGTCGAGCCCCGACCTCTCCGGCGTCAATCCCTACTTCTTCCGCGTCTGCCCCAGCGACCTGAGTCACGGCGCGCAGCTCGCCCGTTTCGCCCGGCAGACGCTGGGCGCCCGCCGGGTCGGGGTGATCTACATCGACGACGACTATGGGCGCGGGCTGCGCCTCAGTTTCGCGGCGGAGTTCCGGCGTCTGGGTGGGGAAATCGTCGAGGAAGATCCGGCGCTCTCGACCACGCCCAGTCTCGAGCCATATCTCTCGCGCCTGCGCCTGGTAGGCGGGCTCGACGCCCTCATGCTGGCGACGGAACGCGGAGGGGCGGAGCTCGCGCTGCGGGAGATGGGGCGACTCGGCGTTCATTGGTCCGCGCTCGGGGGCGACGCACTCACGGGCATAGAAGCGGCCGGCCCGATCGCCGAGGGCGTCCGCCTGTCGTCCGCGTATCTCGTGGACCGGCCGGGAGAGCGCAACGCCCGATTCGTCGAGGCGTACGCCCGCGCTTACCCCGGCCAGCGGCCCGATCACCGCGGCGCGGGCGCCTACGACGCAGTCCAGCTTTTGGCCACGGTGCTCGCCAGCGCCGGGACGGACCGGCGTGCGATCCGTGACCGCCTGGCTCGAATCGGCAACGACGTGCCGGCCTACGAAGGCGTGACCGGATCCATCGCGTTCGATGCACATGGCGACGTGCCGGCCAAGTCGGTCGTGATCGGCACGGTGCGGGGCGGCCGGCTGGTCACGGAGGTTGTGCCGTGAACACGATTCGCTGGCGGATCATCGCGGGACTGGCGGGTCTGCTGGCCGGCTTGATGATCGCCGCCATCGTTGGCGTGACGTCGCTCGCCACGCTGCGGCGCTCGCTGGCGAGCGAAATAGAGCATCTGCGCGAATCGAGCGAAGTCGGCAACGGCTTCGTCGCGTCCGTCTTCGAAGAGATGCGTCTCGCGGAGGATGCCCGCAGCCAATTTCAGGCCGCCGCGGACGCCGTGTTCCAGTATCAGAGGCGGCTCGACGGCCTGCCAGGGCTGACCGAAGCCGACCGTATCACCGTCAACCACATCAAGCAGCTGCAGTCGGCGATCCACGTCGACTACTCGCTCGCCCACGCCAATCTCGATCTGGGGCGGACGCGGGAGGCGCAAGCGTTGTCGGCCGGCATACGCACGCCGGTCGCGGAGCTGACCCGGCTGGTACGCGAGCTTTCGCTGCGGCAGTCCGAGAAGGCTGCGGCCGTGGGCCAGCGACTGGTGAACCTCGCGCGGCAGCGTGAGATCGTGCTGTGGCTGGTGCTCATCGCCACCGTGGTGGCCGGCGCGCTCGTCGGGGTGTTCACCCTGCGCTGGGTGGAAGGACCCCTCGTCCGGCTCGTGACCGCCGCCGAGCGATTCGGCAGCGGCGACCTGCGGCCCGTCACCACCGGGAAGATGCCGCGCGAATTCCAGGTGCTCGCCGACGCCATGCGGTTGATGGGCGAGCGGCTGCGAGGCATCGTGTCGGAGGTCGTGGCGTCGGCCGACAAGATCGCCACATCAGCCAGCGATCTCTCCGCAGTGAGTGAAGAGCTGGCCGCATCCTCGAGCCAGGTTTCCAGCGCCATGCTCGAGATCTCGAGTGGAGCGGAAAACCAGCGCACCGAGCTCAACGCGACGCAGGCGGCGCTGGAGCAGCAGCGCAAAGCGACGGCGGAGATGTCCGATGCCGCGTCCCGCGTCGCGCGCCTCGGCGAGGAAATCCGCACGGTCGCCGACCGCCATCGCAGCGACGTCGCGGCGGCCGGCACGACGCTCCTCGACGTGCGCGAGGTGGTGCGCACGACGGCGACCGAAGTCACACAGCTCGCCGAGCAGAGCGCGGCGATCGACGATTTCGTGGACCTGATCAAGCGGATCTCGTCGCAGACCAACCTGCTGGCGCTGAACGCCGCGATCGAGGCGGCGCGCGCCGGCGAGCATGGCCGCGGATTCGCGGTGGTCGCCGAAGAGGTGCGCCAGCTCGCCGACGAATCGTCCCGCGCCGCCGAAGACGTGGCACGCACCACGCGAGTGATTCGCGAGCAGGTGGAGGAAGTCACCGCCACGATGGCCGTCGGGCAGGCGAAGGTACGCGGCATCGAGTCGGTAGCGGAGGGGGCGGCCCGTGGTCTCACCGAAATCGTCGCCGCCGTCGAGCAGGTCGAGCAGGCGGCATCGCGGGTCACGCGCGCCGCGCAGGAGAATCGCGGGGTCACCGAGCAGCTGAGCGCGCAGGCGCAGCAGGTGGTGAACCGCGCCGTCTCACACGCCTCTAGCGCCGAGCAGGTGACTGCCGCGACGGAACAACAGGGCGCGTCTACTCAGGAAATGGCAGCGGCCGCCGGGGATCTGCTCCAGGCGGCCGAGAAACTGCGCGGGCTGGTCCGCGGCTTCCGGATCTAGCGGCGGGGTTTCTTCTTTTTTGCGGGAGCCTTCTTCACGGCGACCGGCTTCTTCTTGCGCAGCCCCTCCTGAACTTCCCCCAGCACCCGGTCGCCCTCGTCGGCGCCGATCAGTCCCCGCCGTACGGCGTAGCGGACGAGCTCCTCCGCATCTTCCGACGTAAAGTCCGCCAGTCCGACGGCGCCGCGCATAGCCTTGATGAGCGCGTCCGCGACCGGACTGCGCAGCACGCTGGCGATGCCGGGCAGGGCTTCGAGAAGCGACGAGATCTGGGAACCACCTAACTCGGCTGGCATCAGGTTAAAAGGGGTGGTTAAGGTCGCGGCAAGCTATACGACCTCCCCGGGGCCGTCAAGAATTGCGCTTGCGCTGGCGGCGGGAAATCGTGAGGTCAGACTGGGATAGCAGCTCACCCAGCACGGTGCGTGTGCGGGGATCGAGCGGGAGCTCAAAATGCATGTCGACCCGATATTCCACCTGGTCGGGGGATGTCCCCTGGCCGGTGAGCGTGAAGCCACGATCCGATGGCGTTACCGCGTCGATCTCGACGGTCGCGATAGGCTCAAACGCGGGATGTGCGGCAGCCTGGCCGCGAAGGCGGGTGCGCGAGGTGTCCATGAGAGGCTCCGGTTGCCGGAGAGATAGCCCTCTGGGGAAGCGCGTCAAGATCAGGGTAGTATAGATTTCCAATCAGAGGGGTGTCGACTGTGGGCAGACGGGGGATCAAGGAGTACCGGGCGCCGGAAGCGCTGGCGCTCATCGCAGCCGACCGGGCGCACGAGCCACTGGTGTGCCCTTCGTGCGGTACTCGCACGATCCAGCGTTCACCGCGTCGCCGCCCATTGCGGATCGGGGAGCTCACCGCGGCCGAGCGCATCAGCCTGACGTGCGGGGCCTGTAGCCGCCATGCGTTCTACATCACGCGCGGAATGGAGCCACCGCGCGATGCCACCATGGATCCCAGGAGCTTATGAGCGAGGACAAGCGTGGCTGGTGACGCGATACAGATGATGGGGACCGTCACAGAAGTGCTGCCCAACACGACGTTCCGCGTAAAACTCGAAAATGGACATGACGTACTGGCCTATGTCAGCGGCAAAATGCGCAAGAACTACATCCGCATTCTGCAGGGTGACCGCGTGGCCGTTGATCTTTCACCCTACGACCTGACCCGCGGGCGAATCACCTACCGATACAAGTAAGCCTCAACTCGGGTGGCGAAATAGTCTGTTCCAGCGAATGCGGAGCGGGTGCGTCGCGACACTCAAATAAATGAAGAGCGGACGCCCGCGAATGTGCGGGCGCGGCAGGAAGCCCCAGAAGCGGCTGTCGTAGGATTCGTCCCGGTTGTCTCCCATCACGAAATAATGGTCCGGCGGCACGACGATGGGCCCCCAGTCGTGGGTCGTGGGCCGATAGTGCTGTGTATCCTTGCCGACGTAGTGCGGCAGTTGCCACGCCTTGATCAGCTGCAGCCGGAACTCTTCGTCAGGAACGGGCGTGAGAGCCGTATGCAGCGCGTAGGGTTCGTCCAGCCGTTGCCCGTTGCGGATCACGGTGTCGTGCACCATCTGCAACGTGTCGCCCGGCGCGCCGATCACGCGCTTTACGATGTTCAAGTCCGGCGTCGAGTCTTCCACAGAGCGGAACACGACGACTTCCCCACGCTGCGGCCGTGCCAGTGCCGGCAGGCGGCAGCAGTGAAAACCGGTGAGGGGGATCTCGAGCTCGCCCCCGAATACCGCCTTGTTGACGAACAGGAAGTCACCGATGAGCAACGTGTTTTCCATGCTCGCGGAAGGGATGCGGAAGGCCTCGACCAGGAACGACCGTAGCACGACCCAGATGAGGAACGCCGTGCCGACCGCCTTGAGCCAGGCGATCGCCTCATCCCGCGCGGTTTTGCGCGGGGGTTGTGGAGGGGTGGTGGAGGTTCGTGGAGGTTGTGGAGGACGGGGAGGCGTCACGGCGTCTCAATCCAGTCGGCGATGAAAATGTTCGTCTCTCCCTGAACCTTACCGTTCCGGTTGGACGCCCAGACGAGCTGCCGGCCGTCCGGCGAGAACATGGGGAACGCGTCGAACTCGGCGTTGGTGGTGATCTGCTCGAGCCCGCTGCCGTCCTGATTGACGAGATACAGGTCGAAGTTGCGAGACCGCGGGTTCTTGTGGTTCGACGCGAAAATGATACGGTGCCCGTCAGGATGGAAAAACGGCGCAAAGTTGGCGCCGCCGAGATTCGTCACCTGGCGCTGGTGTGCGCCGTCCGCGTCCATCACCCAGATCTCCATGCGCACCGGCCGGACGAGATTCTGGGCGATCAGGCCACGATAGTCGGCCGAGTCGGTAGCGGTCTGCGGGTGCCAGGCGCGATATACGATCTGCTTGCCGTCCGGCGAGAAGAACGGTCCGCCGTCATAGCCGAGCGTGCGGGTCAGCCGCTTCACATGCCGGCCGTCCACGCCCATCGTGTAGATGTCCAGGTCCCCGTTGCGCAACGACGTGAACACGATCGTCTTGCCGTCGGGCGACAGCGTGCCCTCGGCATCGTAGTGCGGGTTGTTCGTGATGCGGTGAGCGCCCTGGCCGTCGGCGTTCGCTACATAGATGTCGTAGTCGTACAGCGCCCAGACATAGCCTTTTGAGTAATCGGGGCGCGGCGGACAGGCGGCGCCGGTGCGCTCGGTCGAGGAGTAGAAGATTCTGGCGTCGTTGGCGAAGAAGTAACCGCACGTGGTGCGGCCCTGGCCGCTCGACACGCGATGCAGTCCGCTGCCATCGACGTTGATGACGAATTCCTGGTCGCAGCCGGAGTCCGCTTCCTGGCGCTGGAAAATGACCTGCCGGCCGGAACGGGAGAAATACGCCTCGGCGTTCTGGCCGCCGAAGGTCAGCTGCCGGATGTTGCGGAGATGCACTTCCCCTGAGTCAGCCGGGATCGCCTGCAACAGCGCGGGCAACAGGAGGAGGATCATGGGACTCGCAAGCTAGAGGCATTCAAACGCCCGGGCAATGTTAGATTATCTGCTCCGATGAATGATCCCAAAGCACCCCGCCCATCGCGTCAGCCCTTGATGGACCCGCTCGGCCAGATGTGTGCCGACGGGAAAGAGACGGCTGAATATTTGTGGCAGGTCCCGAAGGACGCGGCCGCGCGGAAGAAGATCCTGGACCTCCTGACGCACATCGGAACCGAAAGCGCGAAGCAAGGACGGCGTGAGATGCCCAAGATCGTCGAGGAGCTGAAGATCGCGGCTCAGGCCACGCCCTCTCCACAGCAGGTCGAGCTACTGGTGGATGGATTCGACCGGCTCGTGAAACTGTGGCAAGCCGCCAAATCCGGGCTGCTGTGACCGATACCGCCGTGCGCGTGGAGGGTGGGCTCGACCAGCTCTGCATCAACACCGTCCGCACGCTGGCGATGGATGCCGTGCAGCAGGCCGACTCCGGCCATCCCGGAACGCCGATGGCGCTCGCGCCGCTCGCCTACGTGCTGTGGCAACGACATCTCAAGTACAATCCCGCCAATCCGGAGTGGCTCGACCGCGACCGTTTCGTCCTCTCCGCCGGCCACGCCTGCATGCTGCTCTACAGTGTCCTCTATCTCACGGGGTACGACCTCACGCTCGACGACATCAAACAGTTCCGGCAATGGGGCAGCCGCACCCCCGGGCACTCGGAGCACGGTGTCACGCCCGGCGTGGAAGCGACGACGGGTCCGCTCGGCCAGGGGATCGGGAATGCCGTCGGCATGGCGATCGCCGAGGCGCAGCTCGCGGCGCTGTTCAACCGGCCCGGCCATTCCGTCATCGATCACTACAGCTATTTCCTCGCGTCCGACGGCGATCTGATGGAAGGCGTCTCGCACGAGGCGTGCTCGCTCGCCGGCCACCTGAAGCTCGGCAAGCTGATCGGGTTCTACGACGACAATCGCATCACGATCGATGGATCGACCGATCTCGCCTTCTCCGACAACACCGCGAGGCGCTTTGAGTCGTACGGTTGGCACGTGCAACGGATCGCCGATGGCAACGATCTCAAGGCGATCGATTCTGCAATCGTCCACGCCAAACGGGTCGCCGACCGGCCCTCGCTCATCATCGTCCGGACGCACATCGCGTGGGGCAGCCCGCACAAGCAGGACACCGCGGAGGCCCACGGCGCGCCGCTGGGCGCCGACGAGGTGAAAGCGACGAAGCAGAACCTGGGCTGGCCCTCCCTCGAGCCGTTCTACGTTCCGGACGAGGCGCTCGAGCAATGGCGCAGTGCCAAAGCCCGGGGCGCGCAGCTCGAAGCCGATTGGCAGAAGAAGTGGGACGCATACCGCGCGGCGCATGGGGATCTTGCCGCCGAGTTGGAGCGCCGCCTGGCCGGCCGTCTGCCGGCGGGGTGGGATGCGGCGTTGCCGGTCTTCGGTCCGAAGGACGCGCAGGCGACGCGCGCGGCGTCCGGCAAAGTGCTCAATGCGCTGGCCGCGAGGCTCCCGGAGCTGATCGGTGGATCAGCCGACCTGACGGGCTCGAACAACACCGAGATCAAAGGCGCCGGGCCGGAGCGGAATTTCCATTATGGAGTCCGCGAGCACGCCATGGGCGCGGTGCTGAACGGCATTACGCTGCATCGCGGATTCATTCCATTTGGCGGCACCTTCCTGATCTTCTCCGACTACATGCGGCCATCGATTCGGCTGGCCGCGCTGACGCATCTCCGGCCGATCTACGTCTTCACGCATGATTCGATCGGGCTGGGCGAAGACGGGCCGACACACCAGCCGATCGAGCAACTCTCGGCGCTGCGCGCCATTCCCAACATGACGGTGATCCGACCTTCCGATCCAACGGAGGTCGTCGAGGCGTGGCGGGCGGCGATCACCCATCGCGACGGACCGGTGGCGCTGGTCCTGACACGACAAAAAGTGGCCGTCGTGGACCGCACGAAGTACGCGCCCGCCGCAGGGCTCCATAAAGGCGGCTATGTCCTGGCAGACTCGAGAGATCCCGACGTGGTGCTCATGGCGACAGGTTCGGAAGTCGAGTTGATTCTCGGTGCGTACGAGAAGCTCAAGGCTGAAGGCGGGCGGCCCCGCGCTGTTTCGATGCCTTGCCTGGAATACTTCGCGAAGCAGTCACAGGAATACCGCAACTCCGTGCTGCCGCCCGGGGTGCCGCGCATCGCCGTTGAGGCAGCGGCGCCACAGTCCTGGTATCGCTGGATTGGAGAGAGCGGCGTGATCATGGGAATCGAGCGGTTTGGCGAATCGGCGCCGTATCAGCGGATTTATCAGGAGTTCGGACTCACCGTGGAACGGATAGTTGCCGAAGCACGAAATCGCGTCTAGGTTTCGCGAGACAATGAAGCCAGTCACCGTGCTGATGTGTTGCCGCGTGTGCTGCCCCCGGTGTTGTACAGGGGGGAGCGGACGGTTGGGCGCGTCGGCATGCGGGATAAGATGAAATAAGCAACGCGGGGCTCCCGCCCCATAACGACGCACCGATCGGCCGCGACTCCAGGATTCGAGTCGCGGCCGATCGCTTTTGGAGGAGGACTCACATGACGGCATCCGTAATAGGCCTATCCGGCAGCCCCAAGCCGGTATCGCGCTCCCGCACCTTGCTCGCGCTGACGCTCGCCGCGCTCGAACGGCAGGGCGCCGGCTCCTCGCGTCTGGTCGATCTCGCCGAGCTGCCAGCCGACGCGCTGCTGGGACGGCGCGAGGATCGAGAGGTCGCTGATGTCATTCAGGCCGTGCTCGATGCGGGGATCGTAGTGGTGAGCACGCCGATCTATCGCGCCACCTACAGCGGCCTGCTCAAGGTCCTTTTCGACCTCCTGCCGCAGGATGCGCTCGCACGCAAGGTCGCCATCGCGATCGCCACAGGCGGCGGGCCGGGCCACCTGCTCGCCGTCGATCACGGCCTGCGACCGCTCCTGGCCAGCGTCGGCGCGCTCGTGACCGCGACCGCTGTCTACGGCACAGACGCACAGTTCCGCAACGGCACCGCCGAGCCCGCGTTGGTCGGGCAAATCGAACGTGCCGCCCTCGAAGCAGCGTCGCTTGCAGCGGGAGTGCCGACATGATCGGGATCTACTACGAGCACCCGCACTGGTTCGCTCCATTGTTTGCCGAGCTCGACCGCCGTGGCACGCCGTACACACGGCTGCACGCCGACCGGCATCGCTTCGATCCCGGGAGTGAGCCGCCGTACAGTCTCGTGTTCAATCGCATGAGCCCGTCTGCCTGGCTGCGCGGACACGGCAACGCCGTGTTCTACACGCATCAGCTTCTCGCTCACCTCGAGCGCTATGGCGTGCGGGTCATCAACGGCTCTCGCGCCTTCCACGCTGAGACGTCCAAGGCGCTGCAATTGTCGGTGCTCCGCGAGCTTGGCCTTCCCTATCCACCAGCCCGGGTCATCAACGACGCCGCCGACGCACCGGCAGCTGCCGCTGAGCTTGACTTTCCCGTCGTGGTGAAGCCAAACGTTGGAGGCAGCGGCGCAGGAATACGACGTTTCGATACGCCGGACCAGCTCGCGGCAGCCGCGGCGACGGGCGGACTGGAGCTCGGTCCCGATCAGACCGCGCTGGTGCAGGAGTTCATCCCTTCCGAAGAGGGCCGCATTACGAGAGTCGAAGTGCTCGGCGGGCGCTTCCTGTATGCAATCCGCGTCTACTCCTCCGGCGAAACGTTCAATCTCTGCCCGGCCGACGTCTGCCAGACGACGGCAGGCGCCGAGCTGGTGCGCAGCGCCTGTCCCGTCGATGCACCGCGCAACGGGCTGCGGGTCGAGGGATACGACCCCCCGCCGGAAGTCGCCCGGCAAGTGGAGCAGATCGCGGCGGCGTGCGGCATCGAGGTCGGCGGCATCGAGTACGCCATCGATGATCGCGACGGCCGTCTCTATTACTACGACATCAATGCGCTATCCAACTTCGTGGCCGATGCGCCGCGCGTCGTAGGGTTCGATCCGTTCGCTCGGCTCGCTGACTTCCTCGAGCGGGAAGGAGGGGCCCGCTGATGCGCTTCGGATACTGGTTGCCGGTATTCGGCGGTTGGCTGCGCAACGTCGAAGACGAGCGCATGGAGGCGGAATGGTCCTACGTGCGGCGCCTGGCGCGTGCCAGCGAGCGAGGGGGATTCGATCTCACTCTGATCGCGGAGCTGAACCTCAACGACATCAAGGGTCCCGACGCGCCGGCGTTGGACGCGTGGTCTACGGCCGCCGCGCTTGCCGCGGTGACGGAACGACTCGAGCTGATGGTTGCGGTGCGACCTACCTTCCATCCGCCGGCGCTGCTCGCCAAACAGGCCGCGAACATCGACCACATCTCCGGTGGGCGGCTGTCGTTGAACGTCGTCTCGTCCTGGTGGGCCGAAGAGGCGAAGCAATACGGTGTGGAGTTCGACACACACGATGCGCGCTACGCGCGAACCGCAGAGTGGCTCGCGGTCGTGGATGGCCTCTGGTCTGAGCGCCGCTTCAGTTTCGCAGGCACGTACTACCGCGTGGAGGATGCGATTCTCGAGCCGAAGCCGCTGCGCCGCCCGCGGCCGACGCTCTATGCGGGCGGTGAGTCCGCCGCGGCGAAGGCGCTGATTGCGCGCGCCTGCGACGGGTATCTCATGCATGGTGATCCGCCGGAGCGCATCGCTGCCAAGATCGACGATATGCAGGCGCTGCGTGACTCGAAGGGCCTCGCGCCGCTCGTTTTTGGCGTGGCCGGCTACGTCGTCTGCCGGTCGACCGAAGCCGCCGCACGGCGCGAGGTCGAGAGAATCACCGATGTGCGGCAGAATGCCGCCGGGTACGCGAACTACGAGCAATGGCTCGCGAACACCCAGCTCGAGCAACGGGTCAGCCTGGAGGACTACTCAGTCTCGAATCGTGGGCTGAAGGCGGGCCTCACCGGAACACCGGACCAAATCGCAGATCGAATCCGCGCGTTCGAGCAGGCGGGCGTCGATCTGCTGCTGCTGCAATTCAGCCCGCAGCTCGAGGAGATGGAGCGCTTTGCCGAAGCGGTGATTCCGCTCGTCAACGAGCCATCAACTGTGCCATGACGCGACCGGCGGCTCGTCCGGAGCGCACACACGCCGACACCCCCGCGCCGTCGTAGCCTGCGCCCGCGATCGCGATAGGCGGCAGCCGGCTCAGGCGCCGGCGCACCGCGGCGACGTGCTCCGCGTGGTGCGCACGGTAGCGCGGCAGCCCGCGGTCCCAATAGAACGTGCGCGAGAAAAGCGGCTCACCGCGGATCCCGAGGATCGCGGCGAGCTGCGCGTGGGCCGCTGCTGCGGGATCGCCGTTCATCGGCGGCAGGTACGCCCGCAGCAGCACCTGACCGTCCGGGGCGCGGCCGGGGAATTTGGATGAGGCGTAGGTGCACGCACGGAGCGATACGGGCGCGACATTTGGATCCACCACAAAACCGGCCCCAGTCATCGGCACTCCCACCTGCTCGGCCCGATATGCGAGCGACACCGTGATACTCGGCGCATAGACGACCTCCGCCAGCGCGCGCCCGTGCGTGACTCCGACCGCTTCGAGCAGGCGACCGGCGGCATAGGCAGGGAGCGCGAGCACGATGCCGTCTGCCTCGTGCGCTGAGCCCCCCGTAATCGCGATGCGCCAGCGGTTGCCGTTCGGGACAATGCCCGCGACACCCTGGGCAAACCGCAGTGAGCCGGCGAGTCGCTGGGCGAGCGCGGCAACCGGCTCGGCCATGCCTTCGACGAATGTGCTGAACCCCTTGGCGACCTCGCCTTTCGATGCGTCGATGCCGAGCAACGCCGCGGCCTGGCCCTCGTCGATCGGTTGGAGTGCCTCCCCTTTCCCCGTCCACAGCGATGTCCCACGCGCGATTTGCTGCACGACGTGATCACCGATGCCGAGCTCCCCGGCGAGCCTGGGCAGCTCCGGCTCTCCCGCCAGGAACCCGTCCGGCCCGCCTTCGACGAGGAATCCCTGCACCTGTTCGGTCACGACGACACCGCCGGCGCGACGCTCGCTCTCGAGCAGGGTGACGTCGCAGCCACCGGATTGCGTCAGCTCCCACGCGGCGGCGAGCCCGGCGATACCCGCACCAACGACGACGACCTTCATGTCCAGTCGCGCTCAGCCGCTGCCTTGCGCACGACGTCCGCGACCGCGGCCACGAGACCGGGATCATCGTTGAGTGATGCCGTGCGTTCGAGCTGCACACCGAGACGCTTCGCGAGCGCCTGGCACTCGACGTCGATGTCGTAGAGGATCTCGACGTGATCGCAGACGAAACCGATGGGCACCAGCAAGACGGCTTCGTGGCCGGCTTTGGCCAGCTCCGTGAGCACCGCTTCCACGTCAGGGCCGAGCCAGGGCTCGGGCGTAGCACCAGCACTTTGATAGGCCAGGCGCCAGTCTTTCAGGCGCGCTCGCTGCGCGACCTCGGTCGCGCTCGCCGTGAGCTCGGCGGGATACGGATCTGCGGACGCGAGAATCTTCTCCGGGAGACTGTGCGCCGTGAAGACGACTTGTACGGCGGAGGGGCGAGGAAAGCGCTGCAGCGCCTGCGCAATGCGGTTGGCAACGGCATCGAGGAACTGCGGATGGCTCCACCAGCTGCGGATGAGACTCACGTCGAGACGCCCGTCAGCCGCCTGGAGCAGCTTTTTCTCGTACGCGCCGACCGACATGTTCGAGTAGTGCGGCGCCATCGCGACGCCGACGATGCGGCGGTGGCCGGCCCGCGCGATCTCCTCGACCACGTCCTGGATGTACGGATGCCAGTGGCGCATGCCGACGTAGACGCGAAACGCATTGCCCAGCGCGCGGCCCACCGCCGACGCCTGTGCGCGGGTCAGCTCGAGAATGGGCGAGCGTCCACCGATGCGGGCGTAGCGCGCACGAATCTCTTCGACCAACTGTGGCCTGGTCGGCCGCCCGCCTCTGATGTCCATGAGATACGGCTCTACTTCGGAGATGTTGCCCGGGCCGCCGTAGGCCATCACCAGAACAGCGACTTGCTCAGCCGTCATGCACCAGATCGACGACGGCACGGACCGCCGCGACGTCCGTCTCCGGCAACACTCCGTGGCCGAGGTTGAAGATGTGGCCCGGCCGGCCGGCGGCGCGCCGCAGGATGTCGCGCACCTGGCGGTCGCGCTCCGCGGCGGGAGCGAGGAGCGCCGCCGGCTCGAGATTGCCCTGAATCGCGCGGTCACCGATGCGAACCCACGCCGCGTCGAGCGGGATTCGCCAGTCGATGCTGATCACATCGCCACCGGCCGATGCGAAGTCTTCCAGGAACGTGGCCGTCCCCGTACCGAAGTGGATCAGGGGCACTCCCGCTTGAGCGGCGAGCGCCAGCGCGCGCTTGCTGTGCGGCTGCACGTAGATCCGATAATCGTCGGGCGAGAGACACCCCGCCCAGCTGTCGAAGAGCTGCAACGCCTGCGCGCCGGCGCGCGCCTGCGACGCGAGAAATTGCCCGACTAGGTCAGCGAGTTTCTGCAACAATAGGTGCCAGGTGTCGGGTGCCTGGTACATGAATTTCTTGGTTTTCGTAAATGTCCGGCTCGCCCCTCCTTCGATAGCGTAGCTCGCCAGCGTGAAGGGCGCGCCCGCAAATCCGATCAAAGGGATATCGGCGGGCAGCGCACGCCGTGCCAGGCGGATCGCTTCCAGGACGAAGCCGAGCTCGGCGTCCACATTGAACGACGGCAGCCGTTCGACGTCTGAGGCCTCACGGATCGGCCGCTCGATGGTCGGGCCCTCGCCCGTCTTGAACTGCAGTCCTAACCGCAGCGGTTCGAAGGGCAGCAGAATGTCCGCGAAGATGATGGCGGCATCGACCCCGAGGCGCTCGACGGGTTGCAGCGTCACGGCCGCGGACAGCTCGGGGCTGTGACACAGATCGAGGATGGAGTGACGCTGCCGGAGCTTGCGGTACTGCGGCATGTAGCGCCCCGCCTGCCGCATGAACCAGACGGGGGTGACGTCGGTGCGCTCCCGGCGGCACGCCTTAAGAAATCGTGAGACGCTGCGCCTCGGCGTGCGGGAGCGGGAGGGGCGGAGCAATGAGAATGGTATCGCCATCCACTTTGACCGGGTATGTCGCCACGGAGTGTACGGGAGGTCCGCCGAGGACGCGACCCGTCTCCAGCGAAAACACCCCTTCGTGCCACGGGCACGTCACGGTGCACACTGCGGGATCGACCGTCCCCTCGGACAGGCTGGCGCGCGCGTGGGTGCAGCGATTCGCAATCGCGTACACCGTGCCGTTGACGTTGAAGAGCGCGACCGCGTCATTGGCGACGTACACGCGCTTGGCGCTGCCCGGCGGCAGGTCGGCGAGCGACGCCACCGGCGTGAATCCGTCGGCGCGTGCCGGGCGGCGCGCAACGGCTTGTGCCGCTCCGGCTCCGCCCAGCGTGTCCAGCATGTCCCACAGCGACATCTGCACGCAGGTGAATGTGGGCGTGTCGCGCAGGGTGTAGGACGACGCTTCGCTCTCACGCAGCTCCATCACCAGATCGAGGAATTCGCCGGGGTTGTCACCCTCGAACGCGACAATGAACTCCTGATCGTCGAGCCCATAGGAGTAGGTAGTGTTCAGCCGGATTGCCGGATACTTGCGGCCGACGCGCACGTGCTCGTCCATCATTCGCTGGCGCTCCGGCTTGGGCAACGCGTACCAGGCGCGCGTCTTGATGAATGGATAGACGAACAGGTATTTGGCGGCGCTCGGCTGAATCACGAGACGCTGCTCGTGGCCCGGATCGGCCGCCGGGAATTCGTAGATCGAGCGACGCGTCATCGCCAGATAGCTGTACGGAATCGACAGATAGGCGCCCAGATCGGTGCGGTTGAGCGCGGTCTGCAGCTCCACGAGGGCGTCGAGATCCTCGGCCACCTGCCACAGCAGGAAATCGGTGTCGCCGCGAATCCCGACCAGCCCGTAGGGCCGGAGCAGCAGCCGCCCGTTATAGCGCTCGAGGGTCTCGCCGAATTCGATCTTGGCGGAGGCTTGGCGCTCCGCCGTCAGCCTGCGCCAGGCAGGGTCGAGCTTGTAGAAGGCGTAGCGGACGACTTGACGTTTTTCAGAGGCAGCCATGGAAGGGAATCTAACTCGGCTTCTGCTCCGTGCTCCCTGTTTCTCGATCCCGCTTGCGGTAGGCCTTTACTACGAAATACGTCAACACGCTGAAGATCGTGATCGGCAGCACGACCATGAAGAGCGAGCTCCAGAAGTAGATCAGATCTACGTTGTGACTCATCGGCCGATGAACCGTCGCAGGTGACGCAAGTAATACGTGAGACCCGCACCCAGCGCGCCGAAGCCGATGCCCAATGCCATCTGACCGCGCCACAAACACCACAGCGCGAAGCCGCCGCAGAAGACGATGCCGGTCGTGATCAGCACGCGATGAAACGGGATCATGGCACCCCTATGCCGTGACCTTGTCGAGCACCATCAGCGTCAACAGGGCCGGCAGATAGACGATCGAGACGAAGAAGAGGCGCCAGGCACGCGCCGGCGTCGCGCCGGCGAGCAGTCCCGTGCCCGCGGCAACATAGGCGAGCCCAAGCGCGAGCGCGCCGAAAAAGTACCATGCGCCCGTCACCCCGACCAGTGTGGGAACGAGGCTGATGGGAAGCAGGGCGACGGCGTACAGCAGCGCCATCCGGCCCGTGTCCCGGCCTTCGGGATCGGCCAGGCTCAGCATGCGCAGGCCCCCCGCGCGGTAATCATCGCGATACAGCCACGCGAGGGCGAGGAAATGCGGCAGCTGCCAGAGGAACAGGATCCAGAACAACGCCGCGACGGCCACGCCGAGGCTGCCGCCGGCCGCCGTCCAGCCACCGACGATCGGCAGCGCACCGGGCACGGCGCCCACGAGCGTGTTGAGCGAGGTTTTTCGCTTCAGCGGCGTGTACAGCAGCACGTAGCTCGCGAACGTCAGCGCCGCGAGTACCGCCGTCACCAGATTGACCATCACGGCGAGGTATCCGACGCCCAGCACCGTGATCGCCGTCGCGAACCAGATGGCGGCGCGCGGCGTGAGCCGGCCCGATGGTAACGGGCGGCGGCGGGTGCGCGCCATGAGCGCATCCACGTCCCGCTCGCGGATCTGATTCCACGCGTTCGTCCCGCCTGCAACGAGGGCCGTGCCGATCAGCGTGCTGAAGAGCAGCAACAGATCCACGTGATCGCGCGCGCCGAGGTAGAACCCCGCGGCGGCGGTGATCAGGACCAGCTGCGTGATACGCGGCTTGGTGAGCTCGAGCAGCGACCTGGCTAGAATACTTTCTCCATGATGACCGTGGTCACCAGAATCGCCGCCAGCGGCAGCGGCACGATGAAAATCAGGCGCAGGCGCCAGCGCTCGAACTTGAGATGCATGAAAAACAATGCGACGAGCATCGCCTTCCACACGGCCAGAATGAGCAGCAGGATCAGCTTCAGATTCTGCGACACCGGGAGCTCGAACGCCAGCAGCACCTCGGCGATCGTCATCACGAACAGATACAGCCAGATCAGCATGTAGTTCGGCCGAACGTGGGTCGTCGTCGTCTGGGGGGCGGGAGTCGTCATGGGGCGTTCGTCCTCAGATCAGGTAGACGATCGTGAACAGGATGATCCAGACCAGGTCGACGAAGTGCCAGTACAACCCGATGACCTCGATGCCGCGGTAATCCTGCGGCGAGTACTTCTCCGGCAGCACCTTGGTGAAGTACAGGTACAACATGCTGATCACGCCGCACGTCACGTGGAATCCGTGGAATCCCGTCATCGTGAAGAACGTGGATCCGTACATCCCCGCGACGCCGGCGCCGTACTTCACCGGATCGGCGAGGGCGTGTTCGGCGAGCAGCGAGCCTTCGCGGTAGCCGGTCGGCGTGAAGCCATGGCCGACGAGCTTGATGTATTCGAAGACCTGCACGCCGACGAACCCCGCGCCGCAGATGATCGTAATGAGCATCCAGAATTTGAGGCCGCCGTCCTGCAGCGTCTTCCCGGGGACTTTGCGGAGGAAGTACTTCTTGCCGTCGGCGATGGCGGCATAGGCCTTCACCATCGAGACCGACGAGCAGATCAGCAGGAACGTGTTGAGGCCCGTGAGCGGCACGTTCAGCACCGCACCAGGGCGGGCCCACGCCGTGGCCATGCCGAATCGCAGGATGACGTAGGAGCCGATGAGCGCCGTGAAAAACATCACGTCGCTCGCCAGGAACACCCACATCCCCAGCTTGTTGCTGTAGACTCCCGCGCCCGTCTCGGCCGGGAACGGCGGCCGCATCTGATCGAGCGTCTGCGTCGCGTGCGTCATCGCATTCCCCCGGTCAATGGCCGGCCGGCGCGGGGGCCGGTACCGGATCGCGGTCAGTGGGCAGCTTCACGTACTGCGGCAGGAAGTCGGCGTTACCCGCTTCCGGTGCGCTGAACTCGTAGGGCCCGCGGTACACGTTGGGCGTCCGCTCCCAGTTGCCGTGCGGCGCGGGATTGGGGAGCGACCATTCCATGCCGTTGTCGTCCCACGGGTTCTGGGGCGCCTTTTTCCCGAACTTCAGGCTCCACAGGAAATTGAACGCGAACAGGAACTGCACCGCGAACAACGCGAATGCGGCGTAGGAGATGAACTCGTTCAACGGCTGCTGCGGCTTCAGGAAGTCGTAAATCGTCGGATCGTAGATGCGCCGCATCTGGCCGCCCATCCCGATGATGTGCATGGGGAAGAACGTCAGATTATAGAAGAGGAGGGTGAGCCAGAAGTGCAGCTTGCCGATCCTCTCGTTCATCATGCGGCCGAACATCTTGGGATACCAGTAGGTCATCGCCGCGAACAGCGCAAACAGCGACCCGCCGAACAGCACGTAGTGGATGTGCGCCACGATGAACTGGGTGTCGTGCAGCGGGATGTCCACCGGTGTCGCCGCCATGAAGATCCCGGAGAGCCCGCCGATCGTGAACATCGACACGAACCCGATGGCGTTGAGCATCGGGACATGGAAGCGCAGGTTGCCCCGCCACATTGTGCCGAGCCAATTGAACACCTTGACCGCCGACGGCACCGCGATCAGCAGCGTGGAGACCATGAACGTCGACCCGAGCGTCGGGTTCATGCCGCTCATGAACATGTGATGGCCCCACACGATCCAGCCCAGGAACGCGATCCCGATGATGGCGAACACCATCGAGTGATAGCCGAAGATCGGCTTGCGGCTGCCGTTGGCGATGATGTCGGAGACCATGCCCATCGCCGGCAGGATCAGGATGTAGACCTCGGGGTGACCGAAGAACCAGAAGAGGTGCTGCCACAGCAGCGCCTGGCCGCCCGCGACCGGATCGAAGAAGTGCGTGCCGAGCGTCTGGTCGAACAGCAGCATGATCGCCGCGCCCTGGAGCACGGGGAGCGCCAGCACCGCGAGAATCGCGGTGATGAACAACGCCCAGACCGACAGCGGCAAACGGAACCAGTGCATCCCGGGCGCGCGATGATTGATGATCGTGGTGATGTAGTTGACCGAGCCCATGACCGACGACAGGCCGAGCACGACGATCGAGATACTCCACAGCTTCTGGCTATAGGTCGCGCCCGACAGATCGGGCCGGGCGGAGAGCGGCGCGTACATCGTCCAACCGGCGCGCGGCGCGCCGTCGGGGACGAAAAAGCCCGCCAGCATGATCAGACCGGCGAGCAACGCGAGCCAGAACGACCACATGTTGATGCGGGGGAACGCCATGTCGTGCGTCCCGATCTTCAGCGGGATCAGGAAGTTCGCGTACACCCCGACGAGCAGCGGCATGATCGCGAAGAACACCATGAACGTGCCGTGCATCGTCACGAGCTGGATGTAGTACTCGGGGAGGATTACGCCGCCCGAGACCATCGACTCCGGCAGGATCCCGCCGCCCGGCATCGGCTTGCCGGGGAATCCGAGCTGCCAGCGGATCTGCATCGCCAGCAGTCCCCCCACCAGCAGGAAGAACAGGCTGACGAACAGGAACTGGATGCCGATGATCTTGTGGTCGGTCGAGAAGATGTATTTCTGCCAGAAACTCATGGGGGCGTGGTGCCCGCCGCCATGCGCCCCCGGCTTCGCGTGCGCGACGCTCGTCATTCGGTTCCTCCAGCAGCTTGTTGGGCGGTCCACGCCTTGAACTCCTCGGGCGTGTGCACGAACACGCGTGCGCGCATCTTGTAGTGCCCCATCCCGCACAGCTCCGCGCAGCCGATCTCGAACTCCCCCGTCTTCGTCGCCTGGAACCAGGCGATGATGTGCATTCCCGGCACTGCGTCCTGCTTCAAGCGGAATTCGGGAACGAAGAAGGAATGGATCACATCCTCCGCGCTGAGCTCCACGGCGATCGGCTCGTTCACCGTCACGTGCAGCTGGTTGCGCACGGTGAAGTCGTCCGCCGAGCCGAGCTTCCCGTCCGGACCGGGGTAGGTGACCTGCCATTCGAACTGTTTGGCATGGACGCCCACGTGATACGCGTTGGGGGGCACACTCTTTTTGTCCTTGATCAGGACCCAGTAGTGGTTACTGACCAGTCCGAGCGCCACCATCGTCACCGCGGGAATCGCCGTCCAGATCACCTCCGCGCGCGTCGAGCCGTGCGTGTAAAACGCTTTCCGGCCCGGGCGCCCACGGTAGCGAATCACGAACGTGATCAAACCGGCCTGGACAATCACGAACGTGATCCCCGTGATGATGAGGATCGCCAGAAACAGCGTATCGATCGGGCCGGCGAACGTCGATCCTGCGTCGGGAAGCCACCAACGCATCGCGCTCTCCTCGCGCTAGTGCGCGGCGAAAGTGAAGTTGGCCGTCTTGCTCTCGGTGCCGGCGATCGTCACGGTCGCCGTTTGCGTGCCGAACTTCTCGTGCCACGCCTCGATCGTGTACGTCCCCGGCGGCAGGCCCGTGATCGAGAAGCTGCCGTTCGGCCCGGAGACGGCGTAGAACGGGTCGGGGCGCACACCCAGATACGCGTGCATCCAACCATGCACGTTGCACTCGAGGTTGACCATCACCTCGGGCTGCGCAAACGTGCGCGACGTCTTCATGCCGGCGCCCGGCTGGCTGACGTTAAAGGGGCGGTTCTTCTTGGCGATGGCTTTGATGTTGTGCAGCAGCGGATCGGAGTTCTGAATCTCGAGGGGCTGCCCGACCATGATGCCGAAGACGTGCGGATGATAGCGGCAGCCGCTCTGATCCAGCACCACTGCCGTCGCCGGAGCCGGGAACGTCTGACCGGCAGGCACGCCCGCGCTCACGTACACGAACACATTGGCGAGGGCGTTGGCCGGGCCCGCCACGACGTTCTCTTCCGTCGGCGTCGTGGTGTACTTGGCCTTGCACGCCGCCTCTTCGCTCATGTCGATGGGAGGATTGCGTGGCGACGTGCCGGTGAACTTGACCGTGCCGGTAATCGTGCCGCCGGCGGCTGACACATCCGGGCTCGCGGCGGGCGGATTGCTCGGCTCGCGCGCGGGAGCGGCCCCCTTGCTGCACACGGTGAGCAGGAACATCCCGCCCACCACGCTGAAGATTCTGCCTTTCATTGCTGCCTCCGGAATGAAGTCTTCTGCTGCGCGCGCCACACGACCAGCATGCCCAACCCCAGGGTGAGCACCATGGCGAGCACCGGCGAGATGAATACCCGGGCCGGAACGGGTTCGTCGAGAGCGAGGAAGTACCACGTACTGATGGCCATGCGCGTGCCGTGCTCTCCGTTGGACCCGTCCCACGCGAAGAACGCCACCGGGATGGCACGGCCGGTCCGGAAGGGAAGCTGGCTCGCAGTATCAGGCGAAGCAAGTGCGCGGGTCAGGACGACGCGCCACTGGCCGTGGTCATACACGGCCTGAGCCCCGACCCCGCTGTTGCTCACCGGATCGAACCGCTCGATGCCCCGCGCCACCCCGGCGAGCGCCGCGGCGCGCGCGCTGCTGGTCCAGCGCCACTGATAGACGGGGGCGCTCGGACTGCCCATCAGGAAATAGGGCCGCTCCATGCCCGTGGGAATGGAAACGGGGAACTGCACGGCCAGCTGGTCGGGCCAGAGCGCGGGCTGCTCCCGCGTCGAGTCGTCGCTGTCGAGCGCGCCGAACACGCGCCCCACGAAGCCCAGCCAGGCGCTATCAGGACTCGCGGAGCGGTCGTCCCACGATACGCGCAGCGCGATCGAGTCGGCGGTGTGCACCGCTTTCACCCAGACGCCCGAGACCGCCGGCGCGAACCAGCGCGCTTTGTGGATGATCTGGCCGACGAGCGGGAACCAGTACAGATCGACCGACGTCCAGGCCGAGTCGTCCGGCGCATGTGGCAAAGCCTTGGTCAAGGGCGCGTGGACGACGTCGCGTACGACCGGCGCGTCCTTCGGCGAGAGGCTGCGGACGTACTGTGCCAGGCGCCACAGCTGTTCGTCGGTCAGGAACTTGTTCCCGATCAGATCGTCGAACGAGGGCATTGGCGTGCCATCGAGGCCGGTGCGCATCCGCCGGTAGATGTCCTCGACCGTGCCGCCGCCGTTGAAGCGCCAGTTCTCGTGCAGGTTCGCGGCGAAGATCGGATGCTGCGCGTCGTCCTTGAGGGTCGGCGCGGACGGCCCATCACCGCGTCCGAGGTCGCCGTGGCATTTGCGGCACCCGATCGAATCATAGAACTGCCGGCCGACCTTCAACGCCTCGGGGCTGCTGCCGCCACTCGGTGGGCTGCCGAATTTGATCGGTTGCGGCCGCTGGGTGGTGTCGGCGAAGAACGTCGAGAACGTTTTGATGTAGGCCAGCACATCGCGGCGTTGGCGGTCGGAGAGGCGGGACTTCCAGCCCGGCATCGCGGTACCGAACAGCCCTTCATCTATCGAGCGGAGCAGGTCGGCGTCAGTCGGAAGCTGACTATTCGGCGTCGAGCGTATCTGATAGACCGCGCCGGTGAAGTCGCGCGGCGTCGGCAGCATGTGACGCGCGCCATCGCCGTCGCCTTTGCCGTCATCGCCGTGACATCCGGCGCACCACTTCTGGTACACGACCTTTCCCGCAGTCGTATCCTGCGTGACCATGGCGACCACCAACAATGCCATCATCACTTGCTGGTTCCCTCCGCGCTTACTTCCCACGTCCTCGGCTTCCACCCCGTCTGCTCATAGAGGAAGAGCACCACCGACCAGATCTCGTCCTCGGTCAGGAACTCTTCCCACGCCGGCATGGCCGAATTCCACGGCGTCCCCTCGCGCGGCAATCCCGGCCCGCCTTTCGCGACGCGCCAGAAGACAAAGCTCTCTGTGAGCTGAGCGATCGTGCCGTTGTCCTGGAAGTTCGCAGGCAGCGGATTCAGGCCCGCCGCGAAGTGCCCCTGCCCGTCGAGATGGTCGCCGTGGCAGGGCACGCAGTTCTGATAGTAGACGCGATGCCCCTCGACGATGTGCGCCGCCACATCGCCCTGGTGTCTGAGCGGGTTGGCGAGTCCGACCAGCGTGATCGTTTTGCCGCGGAAGGTGATCTGGGACGGTGGCGCCGGATGGATCGAGCGCAAGTTCGGCGGCGCCGCGACACTCGCTTTCACCTGGCTGTAAGTGAGGCACCCGACGATCAGCGTGACGGCGGCCAGCAGCCCGGCACGGACCAGTTTGAGCCGCGGCTGGATCAGCACGTTGTGCAACGGCTCCTTGAACGTGGTCCAACGCGCTTCGTCATCGCTCACCCAGATCAGCACGCCCACCAACACGGTCGCCATGTACTGGAGCACCACGCTCTTGGGGACCACGGCACTGCCCGGCAGGATCGGAATGACGAACACGATTCCGAGATACGCCAGCACCAACAGGCCGACAGCCTGCCAGAAGGGGTGCTTGAGATAAGCTCTCACTTGTGCGCCGCCAGGAACTGTACCAGAGCCTCGAGCTGCGCCCCGGTGAGCTGGTTCCCGAACACCTTCGGCATGATGCCTTTGAACTTCTCGTATCCCTTGGCGACCTTCGCGTCGGGCGTGAGGATGGACTCCCGAATCAGATTCGCCGAGAGCCGCGAGCCGACGTGTGTCAGATCGGGACCGATCGCGCCGCCCTCGCCGTTGATCTTGTGACAGCCGGTGCAGCCGGCGCCGCGGATGATTGCCATGGGGTCCATGCTGCCATTCGCAATCCCTGCCGCCGTTGGCGCCCCTGCCGCCCCGGAATTGGCGCCAGGGGCGGCAGAGGCGGCAGGGATGTCCGACGCGCTCACGTCCACCGTCCCGCCATTGGATTCCAGGAACGCGACCAGCGCCCAGAGCTGCTGCGGCGACAGCGTCCGACCCATGTCGGGCATGATCGGCTCGTATCCCGGGACCACATACGCCCGAGGATTGGTGAGCGACTCGTAGAGATACGCCTTGCAATCCTTGCCGGGCTCCCGCTTGCCGCAGCGCGCGCCGATCGGTCCCTGCCCTTTTTCATCGGTCAGGAGGTTCGGAGCGCGGGTGCCGAGGCCGTGGCAGGTAGTGCAGCCACCCGCGCCGTGAAAGAGCTGGTCGCCGGCGGCGACGAGTTGTTCGGGCGTCACGTTCGCGCCGAGTGACAGCGCGCGCGGCACTTCCGACTGCACCTGCGGGATCTTGTTCGCGATCAGCGTATAGAGCGCGAGCGTGCCGAGCACGACGCCGAAGATGCGGAGGTTAATGGCCCACATGCGGCGCCTCCACCGTCGACGGCACGAACGTCGATTTCTCGGCGAGCCCGCCGAGCCAGAAGATGAAGCCCACCAGCGACAGGAAAATGAGCACGCAGGTGCTGATCATGATGGCGGCGTAGCCCAGCGCGGGAGTCGCGGCGTACGGTGTCGTATCCAGCATGACTCCATACACGTGCCAGTGCTGGCGGATGCCGCTGCGCGCAAAACCCATCAGGCCCATGAGCCAGGTGAACGTGACGGCAAGAACGAAGAGCGCGTACTGCGAGCGCGGCGGCATCTTGCCCCACTGAATCGCGCCCAGGGACTGCGCGCCGCGCGCCATGAGCACGTCGATGATGGTGACGAACACGATGCACGCGAGCACCGCGCCGACCTGATACACCGAGTAGCCGATGCGGACGATCGCTTCCACGAAATAGCCGCGAATGCCGAAGAACAGCACGATGGCGGCCGCGATCACGAACATCGCGCCCTGGATCCGCGTCCCCGTCTTCGCCCACGGCACGACCTGGCGGATGTTCGCGCGGCGATACAGCAGGAACGACAGGAACGTGGACAGAATCATCAGATTCACGGCTGTGTTCTTGGCGCTCATGACGCCAAGGGCGCCGAGCAGCGGATGGTGCGAACCGCCCATCGCGGCGAGCTCGCGGGAGTCGGCGATCATCGTGTGCGGCGTCCCCCACACGAGGGCGCCGAGGACGAGGACCACGAGCAGCCATTTCGTATAGGGCCGGTATCGCTCGGCGCCCGGGATGCGGCCCATCCCGACCCAGAGGTAGTAGTTGCCCGCGAGAAACAGCACCGCGATGAGGAAGGCCTGAATCACCCACAGCCAGCTCATGAAGCCGCCCATCATCGTGATGCCCAGGGACTGGTCGTACTGGTAGATCTCGCGGCCCAACCAGTAGCCGGCGAACGGCAGCACGATCAACGCCGACATCGCGATGAAGTTTCCGACGTATCCCATCCAGTCGTAGTGCGCGCGCTCTTCGTCGGTGCGGGCCGCGAGGAAGCGGTAGCTCGCGTACGCGCCCACGATGGCGCCGCCGAACACGACGTTGCCGATCAAACGGTGAATGTTGATCGGCATCCAGGTGTGGTTGAGGATGGCGTGCCAGATCTTGATGCTGGCCGGCGCGGTCTGCGGCGTGATGTCGCGCGGCGGCGTCATCATGTAGGTGAGCCACGAATCGGCGATGAACATGACGATCGTGCCCCAGATGTTCAGCAGGATGCCGAGACACCAGTGCACGATTTTCGCCCGGCCGTACTTCCAGCGGTCCCAGCCGTAGTAGTAGAGGTACAGCGTGAACGACTCGAAGAAAAAGATCCCGACGTACAGCCACATCGACGGGCCGAAGATTGCCGTCAGATAGGCCCACAGCGGCTGGTACAGCGTCGACAGCAGGATGACGAAGACGGCGCCCCAGATCGCGGTGGCGCTGTAGGCGATCAGCAACAGCCGCGTGAATTCCTTGGACAGGCGGTCGTAGCGCGGATCCTTACCGAAGATGCCGATCGCTTCGGCCACCACGGCAAAGATCGGCACGCCCAGCACGAACGCCGCGAACATCAGATGGATCTCGGCGGCGATCCAGACGGCGGCACGGCTGCCGATGAGCGGGAAGTCGCGATACGCCGAAACCGTGTCGGCGACGGCCTGGATGAGCGAGAGGTTCTCAGTCATCGGTCGTCGGTCTCGGCCTGCGATACGAAGAATGGCTTGCGTTTCGAGAAGTCGATCGGCATCGCGCTGCGGATGTCGGCGAGCAGCTCGGGCGTGATCTCGCGCAGGCCTCGCTGGCGCGCCCAGTCTTCCACGCGCTTGGCCACGACGCCGCGCACGAACGACGGAATCCGCTCCAGGCGCGCCCGCGCGGCCGCTGACCACGCGAGCAGGGGAGCGAACTCCTCACCGTAGGTCACCTCGCGCTGCGGCTCGATCACCGCGACACCTGCGAGGGGGGGCTCGTAGGCGCATGACGGATCGGCGGCCATGACGTCGCCTTCCAGCGCGAACGCCCGCGCGCGGCATCCGCCGCACAGCTTCTGGTACTCGCAGCGGCCGCACTTCCCGCCCAGCGTGCCTTCCCGCAGCTGTCGGAACAGCGGCGAGCTGCGCCAGATGTCACCGAAGCTCTGCGTGCGCAGGTCGCCCGCGACTTCGGGGAGATAGGGACAGGGCGTGAGCTTGCCGTCGGGCGTGATGCGGCAGTACTGCGTGCCGCAGGGGCAGCGCGTCTGGTAGTTGAGAATCGGGGATTCGGGGTCGGCGCGATGCACGTGCCGCATGAAATGCGGCGCGCATTTGGCGCGAACCATCATCTGCCCGCGGTATTGCCGCTGCCACCGCGCCAGATCGGCGAGGACCGCTTCGTATTCGGCGGGCGCCAGATCGGACAGCCCGGCGCCGCGCCCCGTGGCGACGAGGAAGTAACAGTTGAACGCCACCGCGCCCTGCTCCGCCGACCACTGCGCCACCCGCTCCAGCTCCGCGCGATTGCCCTTGGTCGCCGTCGTCTGGATGATGAAGTCGAGCTGCTGCGCGCGCAGCCGGCCGAGCGCCGCGATCGTATCGTCGAGCGAGCCCTTGCCGTGACGGAAGTTGTCGTGATAGCTGGGCCGCAGTGAATCGATCGAGACCGCGACGCCACGTACGCCGGCCGCCTTGAGTCCCGCAATGCGTTCGTCGGTCAGCAGTGTGCCGTTGGTGCCAACGACAACGGTCGCTCCATGTTGCGACGCATAGGCCGCGATCTGCGTCAAATCTGCGCGCAGCAGCGGCTCGCCCCCGGACAGGATGATCAGTGGCGCAGGATTCACCGCGAGCAGCTCGTCCACGATCCGCAAGGCTTCGGAGGTCTCGAGCTCGGAAGTCGCGCTCTCGTGCGGCCCGGCCGCGATGTAGCAGTGGGCGCACTCCAGGTTGCAGCGCCGCGTGAGATTCCAGGCGACGACGTGCGGCACGTGACTCACTGCAGCAGCTTCTCGATCGCCCGCTTTGCCTCTTCGGGCGTGACGGTCTTCATGTCCACCGGACACTTGTCCATCTTCGCTTCGATGTCCCGAATCGGGCAACGGGTAACGCCTTGAGCTTTCGCTTCTTCTATAAAAGCTCGCATTTCAGGCGATAGAGCATCCTTTCCTTCTGCCTCGGCCCGGATTTGTTTCGCGCGCAGCTCCGTGAACATCACCATCATCGTGTCGATGTCGAACTCGTCGGCTTCGATCATCGCCTGCTTGTTCTCATCCATCACGCCGGTCGTGACGCGCCAGATGTCGTGATTGCGCGCGAAGCGCTCGACGGTGTTCCGGGCCAGCGGGCGGGCGACCAGCGGCACGAGCTGCAGCCGCTGCCACCCCTCTTCGGTCCACACGATCGGGTCGGTCGCGACGCGCGGGCGCTTCGACACCGCCCCCGTAACCGGGCATTTTGTCTCGACTTCCGCGACTTCCGGGTGCGGGTCGGCGTCGTGCCCCTGGACCTTCGTGGCCTTCATCTGCTCCGTCGCCTTCACCTCGGCGAGGGCGATCTCCTCGGCGCTGCCGATCCCCATGATGAGCTGCATGTGGGTGGGCAGCAGCTTCTGGATCGCTTCATCCAGCCACTTGTTCGTGACGGTCGGCGGGGGCGCGGCGTTGCCCACCTTCTCGAGGACGTATTCCTCGACCGCGCGCCGCGCGATGCCCTGGGCAAATGGCGGCACGCGAAGAATCCGCACCTCCGCTTCGGGCGCCCACGGCAGTCCGGCCTGTCCGTCTTCTTCTATCCACGGGATGTCTTCTGGCCGCACGCCGACGACACCTGTAAGGAGCACAGAACAGGGAGCAAGCCGGAGGAGATTCTCGGACTGCGAGCCGAGCTCGGTGTCCTCGATGCGGTGCGCGCCGTGGCGGCCGATCACCAGCAGGCTGGGCTTGATCTCTTCCGCCCACTGCATGATGACCTGGAACGGCTTGCCGATGAGGATCTGCGTCTCGAGCGGCACATCGGGATACTGCTGTGCCATCACCTCGGCGCGTTTGAGATTCGCCTGGCACAGCTTGAGCAGCCCTTTGTCGATGATGTTGTTGTGCAGCTCTTCCTGCTCCTCGAACTTGAACACCTTCGATGCCTGATACGACAGCACGTCCTTGATGTTGTGGAACACGACGTGGTGGTACTCGACGTCGAACGCGCTGCACACATACAGCGAGCCACCGAACTCCTGGGCCAGCTCGAGGGCTGACTTCATCGCCTTGTAACTGTAGGATGAGCCGTCCACGCACACCATGAAGCGCCCGCCGGTGAGCGGCTGCTGATCGCGGACGATCAGCACGTCTTTTTCGACGCCGCGTAATACGCGAGCCGCTACACCACCGAGCTGCGAGAACTTTTGCCGCCCGAGGCCGTGCGCGCCGATCGCGAGCAGGTCGTACTGGCGGCCGGAGGAGCCGACCAACCGGGCCGCCGCATCTTCTTCTTCGGCGACGAGCCGCCCGTTTGCGCCGAGCTTGACGTCGCTGCGGGCCTTGTCGCCGCCGTCGTAGCCCGCGGCCCGATTGGGATCGAATCCGATCAGGCCGGGGAGGCGCCCCGCGCCGCGGTTCACCTCGTTGACGATCTCTTCGTAATTGATGCCCTCGAGTAATTGCCGAGTCAGCCCGACGCCGGCCGCTTCACAGCGCTTGCCCAGCTGATCCAGAAAGCTGTCCGCAATCAGCTGCAGGCCCTTCTCGATCAGCTTGTCGTGGATCTTGCGCTGTTTCTTGATCTCGTCTGGTGTCTGGAACTGCGCGGGGAGGCCGGTCTCGAGCTGGCGGAAGCGGACATCGTGGAGGCGGGCGGCGTAGACGTGGTTGCCGGTGATGCGGCCGCCCGTCTTCCTGCACATCTCAATGGCCCGGTCGACGGCCCAATCGGAGTGCTGCGAGTTGTCGACGGGAACGAAAATCTCGCGGTACACCGCTACCTCCCCGAGTGACGCCGCTCGAGCGGGTCCTTAAACTCTGGATGTCGGTGTGGATGCCGTCAGAATTAAGGGATATGTACACGAGGCTCGATGCTGTCAAGGAACTTGTTCACAAGCCGCGGGGACGATTTGGGTACCGTCTGCGTTCCAAACCGTAATCGCATCCACCGGGCAGGCGTCGCACGCGCGCAGCAGCTGTTCCCGATCGACTTGGTCGGGTTTCACGAACACGGCGACCCCGCTCTCGTCGAGCGCGAACGCCTCGGGCGCTTCGGTGATGCAGTCGCCGAAGCCGACGCAGAGGGTGCGGTCGATCCGCACCCTCAGCTCGCCGACTGTGCGTTCTTCGAAGTCGCTCAACGACGTTTGCCGGAGACGATGGTGAACCGCCCGATCTTGCGGCGGTGGTCCGGCGTCTCGACGTGATAGAAGTACACGCCCGACGCGACGCGTTTCCCGGAACGGCTGTTCAGGTTCCAGGTCAGCTCACCACCGCCCGTCGGATCGTTATTGGTCAGAGCCTGCACGAGGATGCCGCTCTGCGAGTAGATGCGGACGATCGCGAGGGCGGGAAGGTGCACGAACTTGAGCATCAAGGTGTCGGGCGTGATCTCGAACCCGCTCATTAGGTAGAACGGGTCCGGCACCGTGTGGACGAGGCGCAGCATCGAGTCCGTCGTGGCGGAGCGATTCAGCTGCGACCCCGTGAATGCGAGCTCGGCGCGAAGCCCCGGCACGGCCGGAGGACGGATGGCGGGCTCAAAGGCGAAATTAGCCTGCGCCGCGGAACCGGTGATGGCCCCCGAGTAAAAGCGTGCCCACCAAACCGTACCGGATGGAGGAAGCGCGCTCAACTGCATCAAGAAGAAATGCCCGTTGAGGTAAAAGATGAAGCCGTTCCCCGTTGCCGTGTACGAGGGCGCAGCGGTCCCGGCGTAACTGGACGCCGTGTCGCGAATCGCGATTGCGCTCAGCGCGGCTATCGGCTGCAGCACCGCGGGCGTTTGCGCCGTGGCACCGCACAGCGGCGTGAACTGCGGCAGCGGTTCCACGCAGAAGATGTCCGACCATGTCAGCAGATCATTACGGGTGTCCCCGGTCAGGGCCGGGTCGACGCTCGCGAAGGACTGTTGGTTGAGGATGCCCCACGACGCCCGCGCTCTCGCATCGAACGGGACGGTGACGTGATGCGTCACGTCGATCACCGAATCGATCGCCCCGCTCGCGCCCCAGACGACTCGAAAATCGGCCGCCCGCGTCACCGTTCCCAGCGCCGCTTCACCGATCCGGCCGGGGGTGTTGGGGATCGAGTTATACGACTGCGGATGAAAGATCGTGACCCCCGCGATGCCGCCGGCGGTGCGAGCGATGTTAGGCACGCGGCGGGTGTCGCCGCACGTTCCGCCAGACGGTGCGCAGTTGCCGCCATGCGGATTGGGCACGTCGAACCCGGATACCCACCAAGTCGGCCCGTTGAACGCAGAATTGGACGGAACCCCATTGGCTTCAGCACGGCCCCACGACGCCACTCGGAATACGTTCGGGAGGCTGAGCGTCGCCTTGCCAAACAATGCGAACCGCGATGTCGCGCCAAAACGCGCTGCCTGGGCAGAATCGAGCGCGGTCGCGCCGAACCGCTCAAACGCGGTCGCGTCACGCACCACGGGTGTTGCTTCCATTTGAACGGGGATCGTGAAATGCGTAGTATCCGTTCCGCTGACCACGGTCAGGTAGTAGCGGGTCGGCCGCTCCACCCCGGGAAGCACGTCGATCAACGCCATCCCCGTGGCGATCGAATCGATTCTCACGATCACCGTACCACCCGCGACCAGCTGTGGGATGAAGGACGTGAACGTCACGTCGATACCGTTCGTTGGCGGCATTGGGCCGGAAAAAATGCCCGTGGCGGCGTTGATCGTGGGAAGTGGCGCCGCCGTATCGAGTGTCGCGCCGTCGGCACCCAGGAGCCGCGTGGCCTGCACGGCACCACTCACTTCCTGGCCCGACGAGGCGCGCGGCGTGATCAGCTTCGTGTAACGCGGCGACTCGAACGACGACGGCCCGGAGCGGATCGAGTTGAAGTCGAACGCCGTCACCGCGTAATAGTAGCGGAAGGAATTCTTCACGGTGAAATCGGTGAAAGCGTACGTCACACCGCTTTCGTTGGGCGCCGTCCAGAATGCGCTCGCGGGGAACGTGTCGGCGGTGATGGTTGTGACGAGGCCGTTGCTGGAAACAATCCGTCCGCCTTCTGGAATCTGGATGATCCGGCGGCTGAAGCCGACGCTGTTTCCCCAGATGGGCATGCTCACCTTGGCAGTTGTGTCTGGCGTAGCGGGAAACGGGGCGGGACAGTTAGTAAGGATTCCCAGCTCGGGCGCGCACTGTCCGAAATACGCGACGGCACCGACATAGTCGGTGAACGTCGTGTTGTCGTGGTCGATTTGGTATAGCAGCGTGAGCGAGCGCGGATCGGTGCCACGATAGATGCGGTAGCCCTCCACGTCGAGCTGGCGGAAGTTGGGATCGTACAGCGGCGACGAGCGGTCGGATGCCAGCGCGTAGTAGGGGTCCCCCGCATTCTCCGTGGCGCTCGGCTGCCAGACAATGGTGACGCGGTTGTCTTCGGGGATCAGAAAAAAGTCGGGCGCATCGGGCGGCTGCGGCATGAGGAATTTCGCATCGACGATCGCCTGCGCCACCTGCGCTTTGTGCAACAACGAACGTCGGGCGGTGACGACTTCGCTCGCTTCGATCGCGCCGTTGCCGTTTCGATCGCTTTGCGTGCGCCAGCCCGCGACGCGCTCGATCGTCCGGATCTTGGCGGTGTCGGCCGCGATGGAGTCGCCCGGGAATGGGATCCCCGGCTTCAGATCGCCGCCGACATAGGCGTTCACGGTATCGACTGGGGCCGCCAGGATGTAGGCGATGACGATCGTGGTCGCTTCGCCGGGATCCAATCGGAATGGTCCCACTGCCATCTGATAGCGGCTATCGCTTTGGACTTGCACCAGAGCGCAATAATGCCGGGCGCGCACTGCTGCAGGATCGTACGGAAAACACTGTGCATCCGAGGCAGTCAGATTACCGGACATGCGCCGCCACAGCAGTGCCGCGCCGATCGCGTCGGGAAAGGTGCCGCCCCCTGTCGTATTCGTAAACATCGCAAACGGCGCCGGCGACTTCATAAACGCCGTGCCAAGCAAACCGGGCGCCGCGGCGAACGGCGGCGCACCAAAGGGATCGGGCGGGAGAACCCAGCCATACTCGGGGCGAAAATCGCCGGTGTAGCCGATACCCAGCCCAAACGGCACGCTCGCCGTGCCATAGTTCCGGCTGAGGACCGCGATGTCGTGATCCATGCCGAGCTGCACGTACATGCTGTCGAAGGCGTAGCCGCCATCCGGAATACTCACCGCGAGCGCCGGCTCAACGCTGTCCTGGAACACGCGTCCCACAGCGGCAATGTCGGATTGCATCTCCGGCGGGATTGTCGGGTTGGCGTACACCCCGGCGCTTCGCGCAGTGACGTTGTATAGCGTAGAGACGAGATAGACGATGTCCTGATTGCCTGTGGGATAATTCCATTGGAGCGTGCGCTGATCGACGAGCAGACCGATGGGATGAGTTCGCCCGCGCACCGGTGTAGCCGCTCCGTCCCAGTACCGCGTCCACAGATCCTGCTCGGAGGCGGCGTTCCGGCCGATCAGGCGCGCATCGAACGTCGTCGGGTCGAGGATGACGGCACCCGCAGGCCAATTGACCACGTTCGCGCTGTCGAGTGAGTTGAAGACTTCAAGGCGCGGGGTACCGGCGATCTGATCCCCTCGTGCGTCCCAGAAATAGGCCCCGGTCGTGTCACCAGCCCAGGCAAACCCGGCACCGACCGGGATCAGCGCCGCGACCTGGAGGCCGGACGAGAAGATGTATTCATCCGCAGTCCCCCGCGGCCAGAAACCTTGACTGAGATAGCCGTCTGATGTCGCGAGGGCCGTGACGCGATTGCCGCGCAGCAGCGCGACCGAATACGCGAACAGATTCGTCGCGGCGCGATTCGGCTGATGTTTGGTTTGCGCTTCGAGAGGACCCACGACCGACACCAACAAACACCCGAACAAAAAAGGTCTCACATGCCCTCCAATCCCAATTCCGCGCGTGCGGTGTCCATGACGGCGGGCGTGATCTCGGCTATGCCGCGCTCGCGCGCGTAATCGGCATAGATCCGTTTGACCATGCCTCGGACGAAATTCGGCACCCGTCCCAATCGCTCTAGCGCATCCGGGGACCAGGACGTGCCGCTCCCTGCTCCGTGCTCCCTGCTCCCTTCCTCGAAGGCATCCTCCCGCCCCGTCGAAACCATGCTGCGCACCGTTTGCAGTGGCTGCTCCGGAACGGTCCTGCCGCCGATCTCCACGCCCAGCGACGACACCAGCTGCGTCTCCATCGGGTTCGTCAGCATCGCGACCACACGGCCGCACTTGGGACACTTGAACGTCGCCGCGAGCGTGCCGTCACCGGGGAGCTGCCGCTCCCCGAACGCCATTTGCTGATCACATTCGACGCACAGGAATTTCATAGCACCTGCGCCAGCCTGTCCCAGGCGGTTGGGGCCGGATGCCACGGGATCCTCGCGAGCACGCGGGCATCAAACTCCTCGGCCAACTCATCGGCCGCCGCCCCCAACAGCTCGCCCCCAACCATGTTGTCGACGATGCCGAGCAGATCGGACCCTCGATCGACGGCGGCGCGCATGGCGCGACGCACCGCGTCGCGTGACTCCGGCGTCGGGATCGTAACGGTGAGCACGGCAGGCGGATTCCCGAGGATGTCGCACAGCTCGACGTAGCGTTGCATCCCGGGCGGCAGATCCAGCAACAGAATGTCGAGCTCGCCCCATGCGACGTCGCCGAGGAATTCCCGCAACGCCGACGCTTCCATGGCACCGCGCCACACGAAGCTCTCGGCCTCCGGGCCTTTGAATGCGAGCGGCGCGCCGTTTTCGAGCAGCAGCGCCATCGAGATGCAGCGTACGCCTTCCGCGCTGGTCACGGGCGCAATCGACCCTTCCGACTGCCGCAAGGGAGCTTCGGGGAGGGACAGCAGCCGGGGAATCGTCGGCCCGTTCAGATCGGCATCGAGGACACCGACGCTGCGGCCGCTGCGGGCCAGGGCGCGGGCCACGTGGGCGGTCACGAAGCTCTTGCCCACCCCACCTTTCCCACTCATTACCGCTACAATCCGCCGCACGCTGGCCAGGCGCTCCGCCACACGCTGCCGCTGCGCGGTGATCTGTTGCAGCAGGCCCGAACGGTCGGCGTCGGTCAGCTCATGGTATGTCCGCATACCGCCAAAAGATGGCCGTGGGACGTGCCCCGGGTAAGCCACCAGCGCGCAATACGTCATAACGTTATTTTGCGCGTGTGATCGATGCCCTGAAACAGAAGCTCCAGGCCGAGGTGGAGCGCCTGAACCACGAGATCTCCTTCGTCCTGCCGAAGGAGATCGAGAAGGCGCGCGCGCACGGCGACTTGCGGGAGAACTCCGAATACAAGGCGGCGCTCGAGCGGCAGCAGTTCGCGCAAGCGCGCGTGCATCACCTGCGGCTGCGGCTCTCCAAGCTGTCGGACGTGCGGGAGCAGGACATTCCCCGTGACCGCGTCGGCTTCGGCTCCCGGGTGACCGTCGAAGACCTCGATACAAAGAAGAAGGAAGTCTTCGCCCTCACACTCGGCGAATTCATCGAGGGCGAGGACGGCGCGGCGGAGACGTCGGTGTCGATGGCGTCGCCGCTCGGCAAAGCGTTGCTAGGTGGAAAGGTCGGGCAGAAGGTGGACATCACGCTTCCGATGGGCAAGCGCAAACTCAAGATCGTGAGCTTGGATACGGTGCACGACCTGGCGGAGCGGCATACGTGAGCGAGACGTGCTCTTGACTAAAACATTTGCATGATGTCACTTAGACGTCCATATTGATGGCTAAGCCCGTGGAGAACCGATGATTTCGATGCGTCTGCTGACCGCTGCGGCGGTCTTTCTGCTTTTCGCCCCTTTAAGGTCGGCCGGCGCGCAAGCCGATCCCGATCGCAACGTGGCGGGCGGCGGCAACTTCCCCGCCGGCTGGCACGTCCGCACCGAGACGAACCGCCAGAGCGGGCAGCCCGCGCCGCTCGAGAACGTGAAGTTCACGAGCATGGGTGACGGCCTGCATACGACGGTCGGCCCCGCCGCGATCTATTGGCGTGATCGCGACACCATCTCCGGCAACTTCCACGTCGTCGCGAAGCTGAGTCAGATGAAGAACCCCGCCCATCCCGAAGCGTTTGGCATCTTCATCGGGGGCAAGAGTCTCGCGGATTCGGGTCAGAGCTATACGTACTTCCTCGTCCGCCCGATCGATGGCATGTACTCGATTCGGCGCCGCCCGAGCTATGCGGCGCGGCCGACGGCGGTCGTGGAATGGACGGCCAGCGACGCCGTGACCAAGGCGGACTCCAGCGGCCGCGCGGCGAACGAGCTGAGCATCCAGGTACAGGGTGGCAAAGCGAAGTTCATGGTGAACGGCAAAGAGGTGTATACGGGCGACGCCGCAAGCCTCGACGTGAACGGCGTCGTAGGTTACCGCGTCAACCACAATCTCGACGTCCATCTGGGACCGCTCGGGATTCACAAACTGTGACCAGCGGCGCGATACGCCACGACGACGCGGACGACGAGCGCTTCTCGTTCACGCCCTTCACGCGCCATCCCTTCTTCACCCAGGTCAACCGCTGGATCCTCGAGCGGGTCATCTGTCCCGGTCGTCAGGTGATCGTCGACCTGGGCTGCGGCCCCGGCGCCGTCACTGAGCTCATCCTCGAGAAGGTGCGCGGCCAGCAGCCGCCGCCGCGCGTGATCGGCGTCGATCCGTCTCCTTCCGCGCTGGAAAAGGCGCGGGCCGCGATTTCGTCCAAGTTCGCCGAGTTCGTGCAGGGCAGCGCCGAGTGGCTGTCGAAGCTCGTGAAGTCGGCCGACACGGTCGTTTTCCTCAATGCCATTCACCTGATGCCCGATAAGGGCGCGGTGCTGAAGGAAATTCGCCGCGTCCTGAAGCCGGGCGGATTGCTGGCATTCAACAGCACGTTCTTCAATGGCGCGTATGTGGAAGGCACGAGCGGCTTCTGGCGCCGCTGGATCGTGCGCTCGGTGCAGGCGCTGCGCGAGAAGGGCATGGACGTCAAGCACGACGGCCACGCCGCGGCGATGGAATGGTTTTCCGCCGAGCAATACAGCGCGGCATGCACGGCGGCGGGGCTGCGTCCGACGACGGTCGAGCTACTGCGCGTTGATATGACGCGTCAAGCGCTGATCGATATCGGTCGGTTCTCGCTCTTTATCGAAGGTGCACTGCCCGGCGTGCCCCTCGAGGAAGGGGCCAAAGCCCTCGAAGTCGGCCTCGAGCGCACCATGGACGAGCTCAAGGTGGATTCGGTGCCACGCCACTGGCTGGAAGTCGTTGCCGAAGCGGTGTAGTCGCGAACCACAGCGACCCACCGAACAGCAGCAGCATCGTCCAGACGATCACGCTGTAGCCGCCCACCCAATGGTGGACCGCATCGCCGAATAGGTCGCGGCCGCTCCATCCGCTGGCCGCCATCAGCACCAACGCCACAGCCCCAAACGCCCGCTCCCCCGGTCTCAGCGTCCGCCATTCCAGTGACAGAAACGCCGCGAACACGAACAGCAGCGTGACGAGGTGCGCCTTCTCCGTAACGGAGGAGAGCAGGTGGCCCACCAGGAATCCGGCGGAGAGCTCGAATGGCGTGATCGGCGCTGCCCGGATGCGGAGCCGGACGAGCGTCACGAGAAATGCGGCGAGCACGAGCACGGCGAGGACGCGATAGACGGCATGCGCTGCCCGGTCCGACAATGCGACGACGCGATAATCCCGCTCGGGCTCCTCGGGCGGTGGCGGCCGCGTGAGGCGAAACACGGCGGCGGCGAGGTTCTGATTCGTGTAGATCGGCAGCACGCGGCCCCGTAGCGGGCCGTAGTCCGAGAGTTGCCGCGCGTAGTCGCGTACGTCACGGAGCCCCTGCGCCGGGCCGCGTTGCAGAATCGGCAGGACGATGCACGCGAGTGCCAGCGGAAATACGGCGAGCGCGGCGCGCCGCCGGCCGCGGATGACGAGCCACGCCACGAGAAAGACCGGCACCACCTTGATCGCCGTCGCCGCCATCAGGCCGGCGGCGGCACCCCAGTCCTGCCCCCGCAGATAGGCCCGAATCCCCAGCAGGCAGAGCACGAAGACGACGAGGTTGATCTGGGTGAGGTTCAGATTGTTGAGCAGGAACTGTCCGGCCAGCAGGACGGCCAGCACCAACGTCCAATGCCGGCGGCGCGGATCGACGTCCGGCCACAGCATCCGGAGAATATCCCCGGTCAGCCACACGGCGATGGGCAGCAGCGCGAGATTGACGAACTGAAAGATCATTGCCGCCGCCTTGAGCGGCAGCAGCGCGTGCAGTTGAAACAGCATGAGCGCGATGGGCGGGTACAGATTCGGGCCGCGCACCCCGGCTACTGGGTTGTAGAGAGGGTCGCCCGCCCAGAACCAGCGCCCGAAGATCCAGCGGGCATGAAAATCGGTGCCCGCCCGTTGCCCCTGCTCCTGTACGACGGCGAGCACCGCACAGAGGACGAGAAACCCGGCGATCGCGAGCCGGCGCCGTGTGGGGCTCACGCGGTATCCATGACGAACCTCAGCTCGCGGTGAGCGTGTCGCAGTGCCGCTTCCACCAGCCGCGGCTCTTCACCACGCGCAAAGATGAACCCGGGATAGCGCGACCCCTCCGGGAATGGCACGAGCCGCTCTCCTGGATGAGCGGTGATCTGCACGTCTTCGATCAGCGGCACTGCCTTCGCGGCGGCGATCCCCCGCACCTCCTGCAACCTCCCGGCTCCGGGAATCGGAATCATCATGACACCGGCAGCCTGGCGCTCGCGCTGCAACGAAGGAAGGGGCACGCCGAGCGCGTGGCGGAGGATCAGCTCCTCGAGCGAAACCTTCTGGTCACCGAAGCGCAGCACCGCGGAGCACCGGCCACCGATGGGTCGCGCCGCCAGCTCGATCAGCCACGGCCCGCGCTCGTTGTAGCGCAGCTCGGCGTGCACCGGGCCTTCGGTAATCCCAATCGCGCGTACCGCGCGTTCGGCGCATTGCTCGATCGCGGACTGGACGCCGGCGGGCACGGTCGACGGCGTGACGTAGATCGTTTCCTCAAAGAACGGCCCATCGAGCGGATCGGGTTTGTCGAAGATCGCCAGCACGTGCAGGCGGCGATTCACCACTAATCCCTCGAGCGCAACCTCACAGCCCGGGATGAACTCCTCGATCAGGTATTGCCGCGCCCGGTCGCCGCAGGCCGCCGCAGTTTCAGGCTCGGCGAGTATGGCGCGCAGCCGCTCACGAGCAGACAGGAAAGACTGAGGATTGTTGGCCCGTATCACACCACGCGATCCCGAAAGCCGCACGGGCTTCACGACGCACGGATAGCTGATCGATTGCGCGATCGTGGCGGGATCATCTTCCAGGCTGCGCAGCAGGAAGCGCGGGATGGGCACCGCCGCCTTGGCGAGCAGCTCGCGCTGCAGGTATTTGTCGCTTGCGGCGATCGCGGCGTGCACGGGATTGCCCTTGAGCGTCAGCCTCGTGGCGACTGCGGCGGCGACGATGGCCGTCTTGTCATCGACACCAACCACGCCGTTGACGGGATACTGCTTCGCGAACACGCGCACGGCATCGGCCGCGCGCTCAGGCTGCTCGAAATCGAGCGTGAGGAGTCCTGCGGGATTGGCGGCTTCGAGGGTACTACGCTGCTCAGACGCGACGGTGAGCTCGACCCCGATCTGCCGCGCAGCCTCCACGAACGCCGCGGTGCGGTACGTCGTGGTGGGCAGCAACAGCAGCAGGCGAGGAGCTATTTCTTCGCGGCCTGGAAGTAGGGGTTTGCGCCCGAAGTGTGATCGGTGATGTCGACGATGCCGCGCACCGCGGGCACGAGCTGCGCGAGCATCCCCTCGATGCCCTGGCGCAAGGTGACGTCGGCCATGCCGCACCCCTGGCAGCCGCCGCCCATGCGCAGCATCACGACCGCGTCCTGCACGTCGATGAGCTCGACCCGCCCACCGTGGCGCGCCACCATGGGGTTCACCTGTTCGTCGAAGACTTTTGCGACCTGCTCGTACAGCGCGTCGTCGTTGACCGCCGACGGATCGCCGGACGCTGGTCTTGGAGCCGAGGCGACCGCCGGCACGTCCGCCGACAGCGCCGTCCGTATTGCGTTCCCGACCGCCCGACCGACAGCCTGCCAGGGTGCCGGCGACTGCTTGACCACCGTGACGATGTTGCCGGAGACGATCAGCTCGCCGACGGCCAGGCCCGGAATTGCGAAGATCGCCTCGGCGAGCGGCGATCCCTTCGCCTCAGCGGGGTCGCTGAAGCGGCGCACGCCGCCCGCCAGCACCGGCTGGCTCACGATGAACTTGCAGCGCTGATCGTCGATCGGCTCGGCGGTGATCCCAATGTCAGTTGCGGCCATTCCGCATCTCCTTCGCCGCCGCCACCATGTTCTTCAGTGCCGCCAGCGTCTCGTCCCAGCCGCGCGTCTTGAGCCCGCAGTCGGGGTTCACCCAAATCTGCGCGTCGTCCAGCACCCGCGTCATGCTCTGCAGCGCACTGGTGATCTCGCTCGTGGCAGGTACCCGCGGCGAGTGGATGTCGTACACACCCGGCCCGATCTCGTTGGGATACTTGTACTGCTCGAAGCCCTGCAACAGCTCCGATCCTGACCGGGCATTCTCGATCGAGATGACGTCGGCGTCCATGCGCTCGATGACGCGCAGCACGTCGTTGAACTCGCTGTAGCACATATGCGTGTGAATCTGCGTGGCGTCGCGCACGCCGGCGGTGGCGAGCCGGAAGGCGTCGACCGCCCAGCGCAAGTAGTCCGCCCAGTCGGCGCGCCGCAGCGGCAGGCCTTCGCGCAGCGCCGGCTCGTCGATCTGAATCACGCGGATGCCCGCCGCCTCGAGGTCGATCACCTCGTCGCGAATGGCCAGCGCCAGCTGCTTGGCGGTTTCGGCGCGTGGCTGGTCGTCGCGCACGAACGACCACTGCAGAATCGTCACCGGGCCCGTCAGCATCCCTTTCACCGGCCGCTTGGTGAGCGACTGCGCGTACCGGCTCCACCGCACCGTCATCGCGCGCGGCCGTGAGACGTCGCCGAAGATGATGGGCGGTTTGACGTAGCGCGTCCCGTACGATTGCACCCAGCCGTGCTCGGTGAACGCAAATCCCGCGAGCTGCTCACCGAAATACTCGACCATGTCGTTGCGCTCGAACTCGCCGTGCACCAGCACGTCGAGGCCGATCTCTTCCTGGAGCGTGATCGTCTTGGCGATTTGCTCCTCGATGAAGCGGTCGTACTGGTCCGCGCTGAGCTGCCCGTCGTGCAGCTTGCGGCGCGCGGCGCGGACGTCGGCCGTCTGCGGGAACGAGCCGATCGTGGTGGTCGGGTACGGGGGCAGCTGGGGCTGCGCCTTCCTGCGCTCGCCGAAGCGCGTCCGGCGCACCCTGTCCTTTTCGGACACGGCGCCGGTACGCAGCTGCACGGCCGCGTTGTTGATGCGCTTGGAGACGCGGCGCGACTTGGCGGCGCTGCTGCTCGCCGCCACGGCCGCGCGATCGCCCTTCGCCAGCGCGACCACTTCCTGGAGCTTCTGTTTGGCGAACGCCAGCCAGCTCTTCAGCTCGGGGTCGAGTTTCGTCTCGAGATCGAGGTCGAGCGGCGTGTGCAGCAACGAGCAGGAGGGCGCCACCCACAGCCGGTCCTTCCCGACTTTCGCCTCGGCGCGCTGCAGCAACGCGGCCTGCTTCGCGAGATCGGCACGCCACACGTTGCGACCGTCGATCACGCCGGCCGAGAGAACCCGGCCCTTCGGCCACTGGGCAAGCAGCGCGTCTAACTGTTGCGGCGCGCGTACGAGGTCCACGTGTAGCCCCTGCACTGGGAGCGCGAGCGCGGTGGAGAGGTTGTCATCCAGCCCGGCGAAGTACGTCGCGACCAGGAGCTGCAGTTTCCCCGCGCGTGACGCCAGAAACTTGTACGCGCGCCGGTATGCGTCGCGCTCGGCGCTGGTGCGATCGAGCGCCAGACACGGCTCGTCGAGCTGCACCCATGTGGCTCCGGCAGCCGCGAGCGACTCCAACACGTCCCCGTAGACCGGGAGCAGCTCGTCGAGCAGCGACAGACGGTCGAATGCGGCGCCCTTCGTCTTGGCCAGCAGCAGAAACGTCAGCGGCCCGATCAGTACCGTCGTGGCATCGATCCCCAGGGCCTTCGCTTCGCGGTACTCGTTCGCCGGCTTCGCCGACGCCATGCGGAAGCGTTGCCCTCGCTCGATCTCGGGGACGATGTAGTGGTAGTTGGTATCGAACCACTTCGTCATTTCCATCGCGGTGACGTCGCGGCCCTTGCCCTGGCTGCCGCGCGCCATCGCGAAGTAGGTGTCGGCATCGACCCAGTCGCCCTTCCAGCCGTAGCGCGAGGGCACGGCGCCGACCATCGCGCTCGTGTCCAGCATGCGGTCGTAGAACGAGAAGTCGTTGGCAGGAATGCGATCGACTCCAAGGCTTTTTTGCAGCTGCCAATGGCGGCGACGTAACTCGGCGCCGGTGGCGAGGAGTTGAGCGCGGGAGACCTTGCCGCTCCAGTACCCCTCCGTCGCGCGCTTCAATTCGCGCGCGGCGCCGAGGGGGGGGAAGCCCAAATTCGAGGCGATAGTCATATGAGGCTGGGAATCTAACCAGCAACGACGGGGGCGGGGGGCTACCCCTCAGTAATCAGCGGTTTTCTTAGGGGTGCGGCGAAGACGGCGGGTGGGGCGGAGGCTGAGGACGGCCCGGCGGCGGTCCGTGCCGCGCCTGCGCAGCCGCGGCGCGCGCCAGACCCGCGGCGGCCTGCGCCGGCGTGGCACCTCTGGCCACCTCGCCCTGTACGAGGCTGGGAAGCGAGAGCAAGTCGGTTGCGGGGCGGCCGGTCTGTAAAGAGGCACTCACCAGGTCCGCAGCTTCCGCCGACGGCACGCCGATCGCCACCAGGGTTCCCGCCACATTGAGCTCGAGCCGCACGTTCACTGTCGTTTGCCCACCACGGCGCATTAGCAGATTCGTGATGTCGCCAGCATCCATTCCGGCATTGATCGCGAACGCGCCCGCGGCAATGGCGAGCGTGTCGGAGATCATCCCGCCCGCCCGCAACGCCGCGGCGGCGGTATCGAGCTGCATCGCGACGAGCCGAACCGCGGCGATGACCCGCGCGGACGGAACACCCTTGGCGCTTCCCTCGATCGCCTTTTGAATCAAGGGATCGATCGGCAGGCCGCGCGCAGCCGCGCTGGTGCCCAGCGACTCGACGACCGCGCCCACATCAGCGGGGACCCGTCCGGACAGCCGGTCGGCAATTCCCTGTTGCATTCCCAGCAGGGCGAGAACGGTGAGGATCACAGCGTGAGCACGCTATTGCGGCGGCCGTAGCCGTCGTCGACGGCGGGCGCCGCGGGATCTGGTACCCAGCGCACGCCGTCGACCACGAAGGCGTACTGGTGTTGCCCCGCCGGCAACTTGAGCGTCGCGGTCCACATCCCGTTGGCGCCGGCGCGAACCAGCGGACTAGCGCGCGGGTCCCATTGGTTGAACGTGCCGGCGACACTCACGGCGCGCGCGCCCGGCGCGGAGAGGACGAAGTGAACCGTTATGGCCGCCTCCGATCCCGGAGTCGCCATCGGACCGTGCGAACGGCCCAGCCAGAGGACGAGAGCCGCCGCGAGCGCCAACGCCGGTGCCAGCAACCAGCGGGGAAAACGCTGGGGTGGCCGAGTCAGCGCGCGCATGACGCGTTGAGGGATTGCAGGGAGCGCCACGGGAGAACGATCCACCGCGGCCAGCAGGCGCAGCGCCTCTTCACCTTCCGCGCGCAGCTCCGCCGGCAAGTCGGCGATCGTGATGTCGCCGTCCAGCAGCTGTTTCACCAGCGGATGAAAATCGTATTCGCTCATGTGTGATCTCGCAGTTGTTCGCGAAGCTTATCATAGGCGCGGTGCATCCGCATCTTCAACGACGGCACCGAGGTACTCAAACGCTCCGCGATCTCCCCGTACGACAGTCCCTCGACATGCTTCAGCACGAACACTTCACGTTGATCCGGCGTCAGATCGAGCAGCGCGAGCTGTAGTGCGCGACGCCGCTCGGCCGTTTCCGTTCGGTCATCGGCGGTGTCCACGGCCGCCACGCCATCGGCGGCCTCGAGCGGCGCCTTCGTACGGTTGCGGCGCTGCTCCGCGAAGCAGCGGTTGCGCAGAATGAGGAAGAACCAACCGACGAACTTGTTGGGGTCCTGACACTGCGCCAGCTGATCGTACGCGCGCACGAAGGCGTCCTGCACTGCGTCTTCGGCGGCATCCCTCGAGCCCAACATTCGCGCCGCGTAGCGCGCGTAGCGATCGCGATAGCGTTCGACCAGCTGGGCGTAGCGCTCGCGGTCACCCGCGAGCACGGCCCGAACGATGTCGCCATCCGCCTCGGTTTCAGCGCGCAACCGGTTCCTCCGCTAAAGAGTGGCGATACTGATGATTGGTAACGGATCCGTTTCGTCGTGTGACCTGCGTTACCTCTTGGCCTGTGGGCAATCTTTACCTAGCATGACCGCGATGCTAGAGCCTCAACCCCCAATCGTCGCCGATGCGGTGCTGATGCACCGGTTGGCAAAGCGGGACTCCACTGCCCTGGTGGAATTGGAGCGCCGGCATCGTGGCTCGCTGTATGCCCAGGCCTACGGCATCCTGACGGATGCCATCGCCGCCGAGCGCGTCGTGCGCGACGCGTTTGCCCAGCTATGGTTTGCCGCGACGCAGTACACGGGGAGCGAAAGCCCCTGGACGCTGCTGCGCGACATGGCCAGAGAGCTCGCCCGCGCCGAGCGCGCGCTGCGCGAGTCCCCTATACGACGGAGGTAGGATGTTGAAGCGCATCTTGATGTTCGGCCCCGCTTTGCTGCTGCCTGCCCTGCTGACGGCGCAGACGCCCAAGCGGGCGACGCATGTCCGTGGCGAGGCTGTGGGCTTGGACAACCGGCCAGTCACGCCGGCCACGCCGGCGGTGCGGTCAACCGGCGCCACCCCGGCTGTGCACAATCCCGATGGATCCACGACGCGCGCCATACCGGCTACGCCGGCGACCCCGGCGACCCCGGCCTCGCCGTCTCATAGACCCGATCACGCGGGCCAGGGTGGACAGGGTCGCGGCAATAATCCCCGCAGACCGTAGGAGTCGACAGTAGTCGACGGTTGAGTCGCTGTATCTTACCGGTCCCATGCGTTCGGGACCGGTTTTCTTTCTGGCGGTATTTGGGCTCGTGTCGCCCGGCCTGTCTGCTCAGGTAAATGCGTCCGTAGGAGTCGGAGCGGGCGCCGTACGATACGCGGGTGGCTCGAGCTTCAGCGCTCTCACGGTATCACCTGCCGCGCAGCGCTTTTCTCCCTGGACATACGTCGGACTCGGCGGGTCGTGGTCGCTGCTCGAGGGCGGCGCATCGGCCGTGCAGGGACGCGCGGATATCTGGGCGGCGCCATGGGGGCGAGCATCTGGTGCGCGCCCGGCCGTCAGCGCGACGATCGCCGCGAGCACGCGATCGGACGGCATCGCTGCGGGATCGGCCACGACGCTGCTCGAAGTCGTCTCCGGCAACGGCGCACTGGGCGCGGGGTTCGTTACTGGTGTCATCCAAGGTGAGCCCGGTGTCGGCGCGTTTCGCGTGCGCGCGCGCGGCTGGCGGCAAGTCGTCGCTGCGTCGCAGCTCTCGCTGAGCGTCGAAGCCACGCGCTTGCTCGGCGCCTGGTACAGCGACCTGGTCGGCGGCGTGACCGTCGATAGGTCGCGCGTGGTGGGATCGCTGTGGCTGAGTGGCCGGGTGAGCAGGACCTCCGCCTCGAGCGGAGCGGCGAGCGCGTCGCTGCAGTATTTCCTCACACCGACGATTGCCGTCGAGGCATCGGGAGGTAATTACCTGCGCGACCCGTTCCAGGGTCTGCCGCGCGCCGGTTTTGCGGCCGGCGGTCTCAGAATCTTCACGGCGCGGCGCGCGCTGACGCCGACTCCATCCGGCTCGCCACCCAAGCCACAGCTCCAGCCGCTGGTCGCGGAGCATCGCGGCGACACCGTCGTGGTGCGCTTCCGCATGCCCGTCGCGCACTCGGTCGCCATTGCCGGCAACTGGAACGGCTGGACTCCCGCGCCGCTGCGCGGACTCGGAGATGACATCTGGGAAGCGGCGTTGCAGCTGGCGCCCGGCACCTACTACTTCAACTTGGTAGTGGATGGCAACGAATGGGTTGTGCCGGCGGGTGTCGCCGTGATTTCGGACGGCATGGGGGGGTTGTTGGCGGTCCTGAACGTGCTTTGACTTGACGACTGCAGTCCAATTCCCTACCGTGGCGGCGGCGGTAGTGCTCCGTTCGACGCTGTCTCCTCTCTCGAGGGGTGCCACCATGGGTAAGATCAACATGCAGAAGGTGCTTATCGGCGGCCTGATCGCGGGCGTCGTGCTGAACGTCATCGATACGGTGCTGTACGGCGTGCTGCTGAAGGCGCAGATGGCCGCGGCGATGCAGGCGGTCGGCAAGCCCCCCATGACCAATGCGCAAATCCCCTGGTTCGTGGTTCTCGATTTCGTCGCCGGCGTGTTCCTCGTGTGGCTCTATGCGGCGATCCGGCCGCGTTTCGGCGCCGGGCCCGCCACGGCCGTCAAGGCTGGGGTGGCCGCATGGTTCGTCGGCAGCTTTCTCGTCACGCTGTTCATGTGGCCGTCGCAGATGATGCCGCAGAACCTCATGATCACGACGACATTGGCGACCCTCGTCTACTGGCCGCTCGCGACCGTCATCGGCGCGAAGTTCTATACGGAAGGCGCCGGGATGGGTGCGGGGATGGGAGCCGGCGCGGGTATGGGCGCCAGAATGTAGATAGCAGATCCGAGAATGCAAAACCGCCGGGCGGCAGTGCCGTCCGGCGGTTCGCTTTCCTACATGATCTGCGGCCTCAGTAATCGAAGCGCAGCAAGACACCAAACGTGCGCGGCTGGTTGGTCAGGAAGCCTACGCGGGCGCGCGTGCCGCGCTCGCGATCCAACGCGAGCAAAGCACGCTCATCCGCGAGGTTGTTGGCGAACAGGCCAACCTCCCATCCGCTGCGGCG
>Ga0137409_10000168_pt1 | contig 65122 bp, 53 predicted proteins | sample CZODoug1_16funga_FD_122059 | JGI IMG/M metagenome (GOLD analysis project Ga0137409, IMG submission 122059) | Vadose zone soil fungal communities from Angelo Coast Range Reserve, California, USA - CZODoug1_16fungal (Hybrid Assembly) | ecosystem: Environmental > Terrestrial > Soil > Vadose zone... | reverse complement strand
CCGGCGCCTTGCCTGGCGCAGTCGCTGCGGTGCTTTTTCTCACCGGCTCGGGCGGCTTCTTGAGCAGATCCTCGAGCGGACGAAAGATGGCGGCGTACTTGTAATCGGGGATCTCGAACTGCCAGCCACCGAGGCGCGCATTCAGTCTCTGCGCCTCCGCTTCGGTTTGCTTCGCGGTGGCGCGCGTGCTGAGGGTGACCAGCGAGCGCGTGCCGTCCTTGCGACCTGCGACGTCCACCTCGAGTCCGTCGAAGGTGCGGAACAGGGCGTGCGACGCCTTCGGCGTCGCGGCGGCGGCCGCCTTGCCGACGTCATCGAAGTTAAGCGAACTCAAGGAGCCCGAAATCGGGTCCGCAACGCCCGGACCGGTCAGCTCGCGGCCCTTGGGCACGGGCGTCACGGTGAAGTCGGTCTGCTCCTTCTTGTCGCGCGTGGCGCTGAACGCCGCGCCCTCGGTGGGTCTTTCCTCGACCTGACGCACCCGCTCGGGCGCCAGATCGATCAGCGCGCGGTCAAGCCATCCCTTGGGGTCGGCATCCACGGTAAGCAGCGGCGCCGCGAGCAGGCTCTGTGACGCGTTGGCAACGCGTACATACCCGGACTTGGCGTTCGAGGACTTGCCGACGATGAGCGCCCAGGTTTGCCCGGGGCTGATCACCTCGATGCGCGTCCCGGTGGCCTTGGGCGCGTTGAGGTCCTGCACGCCGAGCTGCGGGTAATTTGCCGGCAGCCGGGTCTTCTCCTCGACGATGTTGAGCGCGCCGAGATCGAGCAGCAGCTTGCGCAGCTTGCCGGGGTCGGCCGGCCAGCCGCGTTCGCCGACACTCCAGCCGGCGCCGTCCTTCTTCAGCGTGGTGCGCGTGCCGTCGCCCTTACGCAGCCCGATCTCGGTCACGGTATTGACGTGGTGCTCGAGGTCCGGCAGCACCAGGTCCCCGGCGAGCGTGGCGCGCTCCAGGTGCCGCTGGGAGGCGATCCACATGGCGAAGGCAACCAGCGCGAGCCCGGCGACAAGAAGCGCGGCGACACGGCGTGCACTCATGGCTCACCTCACGGGAGCGTTGGCCGGTGCCATTCGCCGCCGGCGACGCCACGCGGCCATGAGCAGCGCCACCGCGGCGAACAGCGCCGGCACCACGACGATGTTGATGACCTTGAGCGTCGCGCCCAGGCCCTTGATGTCCGCGTCCAGCCCGGCGCGCACGGCGCGCAACTCCTTGCGGATGCGCAGTTTCTCGGTCTGGAAGTGCTCGATCTCCTGCTCCTGCTCGGGCGTGATGATGAGCGCCGACTGATTGCCGCCCTTGGAGTGCAGCGCGGTGAGCTTGTCTTCCGTTTCTCGCAACTGCCGTTCGAGCTCCTGCTCCTTGGCCCGGAAGCGGTCATCTGCGGCACGCCGCAGTTTTTCCACGCGCTCGAACGGTCGCGTGAACGAGGCGCGGCCGCGCACACTGATGAGGTCGGTGCTGCCGGCGAGATTGTCGAGCGCGTTCTGCACCAGGTCGCCATTGCTCGCCCAGGCCTGGGTGAGGCGCTGGCCGAAGAAATTCTGCTCACGCACCCAAAGATAATCGGACAGCAGGTCGGTGTCGGCAAACACGACCAGACTGAGAGGTCGTGCGGATTCCTTCAGGTCCGTCTGGCCGGGGGCCAGCGTCACGCCCGCCGGTGGGCCCGCAGGGAAGGCGCTGTGCACCTTGCCGCTGATCCGCGCGGCGATCGTGTAACGCCGGCCGGTGGGCTTGAACCCGTCGCGCAGGCTCGCGGGATCGAACAGCATGCGGAAGCGCGCGACCGGCAGTGCCTGCGCGTCGGTGCTCGACTGCAACAGCGGCTCGAAGTGCACCTGCGCGCCCTTGACGGGTTCGAGGTAACCGGTGGTGGCCACGTTGACGTTCGACAGTCCGGCGGTGATCACGTCGTCGGCCGTGAAGCTCCCCTTGTCGAGCCCGAGCACGCCCAGGTGCGCCACCGGCGGCTCTCCCTGGCGCATGGTCACCGACAAGGCGTGGCCACGGTCGGCGACCACCTCGCCCGTGTTGAACTGTACGCCCCAGGCGCTCAGCAGTGCGGCCAGGTGCGATGACTTGTCGGCGCCCATGGCCGCCATCGGATTCTGTGCCTCCGCGCCGGACTGATCGGACTGGGCGATCGGGTCGACGAACACCAGGATGTGTCCGCCGCGCAGCGCGTACTGGTCGATGGCGAATTGCGTCGCCGGTGACGGATCCTTCGGGTGCACCAGCACCAGCACGTTCACGTCCGGCTCGATCCGGGTCGCAGCCGGTTCCAGCGGCCGCAGGTCGAACAGCTGCTGCGCCTCGCTGTACACGACCCACGGTTCGCGCATCTGCCCGCTCTGCTGGTCGAAGCCCGGACCCATCGGCAGCGAGGACAGCCAGGCCACCACGGGCTTTTTGGGGTTGGCCAGCTGATAGACGAGCTTGACGACGTCGTACTCGAGGAACTGCTCCTTGTTGGGATCGAAGAACTCGATTGCGTCGTGGCCATCGGTGGAGTTGGTTCCGGCAAGGCCGAAGTAGAACTGCGAACCGGTGGCTCCCAGCGGAGTGCCGCGCACGCCGAGCCCGGAGGCGCGGTCTTCCTCCTCCGAGAACGGCTGCGGGTCGATCACGTGCAGATGCAGCCGGCCGCCGGAGCGCGCCGCGAGCTCCTCGAGGAACTCGCGCACCCGCACGCCGTAGGTCTTCAGCTGCGGCAGCTGCGCTGCGGCCTTTTCCGAGAAAAAGAAATACAGGTTGATGGGCTCGCGGATGCTGGCGAGGATCCGGTCGGTTCCCGCCGCGGTGGTGTAGAGACGATGCTGGGTGAGATCCAGCCGCCAGCCGCGCAGCGCGTGGTTGAACAGCATCGTGAGGCCGATGAACAGCAGCGCGAGTGCCAGCAGGGTGCCGCCGCTGAGTGTCGAGCGTTTGTTCATAGGTCTTTTTTCAGCTCGAGCGCGATCGCGGTCGCCAGCAGGAAGAAACCGATCAGCATCGCGAAGTACAGCAGGTCGCGTACATCGATGACGCCCTTGGCGATGGACTCGAAATGGGTGAGGAACGACAGCGAGGCGATCGCATCCACCAGCGCCTGCGGCGCCCAGCTGCGAAAGACATCGAGCACCATGGGAAAGCCCGCCAGCAGAAACACGAAGCACCCCGCCACGCCGAGGATGAACGCCACCACCTGATTGCGCGTCAGCGCCGACATGCACGAACCGATGGCGAGAAAGCCGCCGGCGAGCAGCAGGCTGCCGAGGTAGGCGGCCAGGATCGCGCCGTTGTCGGGACTGCCCAGGTAGTTGGCCGTGATCCACAGCGGGAAAGTGAGCGCCAGCCCGAGCGCGGTGAATATCCAGGCGGCGAGAAACTTAGCTAGCACCGCGTCCCACAGCCGCACCGGCTGGGTCATCAGCAGCTCGATGCTGCCGGACTTGCGCTCCTCGGCCCACAGCTTCATCGACAGCGCCGGAATCAGGAACAGATACAGCCAGGGGTGGAAGGTGAAGAACGGGTCGAGATCCGCCTGGCCGCGCTCATAGAAGCCCCCCAGGTAGAAGGTGAAGGCGTTGGCCAGCACCAGGAAGATGAGTATGAAAACGTACGCCAGCGGCGTCGCGAAGTAACTCGCGAGTTCGCGGCGCATGATGATGCCCACGTTGCGCATGATCCTAACGGGTCCTCAGGCGGTAATGGTCCGGAACACCTCGTCGAGGCGTCCGGACTCCAGGTGCAGTTCCTTGAGCTTCAGTCCCTGGCGTGCGGCGAGCTCGGAGAGCGCCGGCAGAATGCTCGCACCGGCCTGCGGCAGGGCGGTGAGCCGCGCATCGCGCTCGCTCACCTCGACCTGCGCGACCGCGGGCAGCGCGGCCACCGCGTCGCGGGCGCCGGCGAGCTGCGCCGGTTGCTCGAGCTGCATGGACACCGCGTTGTGATAGCGCGAGCGGGCGGCGAGCCCGGCGGGGGTGTCGTCGGCGACGATGCGACCGCGGGAGATGATGATCGCCCGGGTGCACACCGCCTCGACCTCCTCGAGGATGTGCGTGGAAATGACGATGATCTTGTCGCGCGCCATCTCGTTGATGAGCGTGCGCACCTCGTGCTTCTGGTTGGGATCGAGGCCGTCGGTGGGCTCATCGAGAATCAGCACCGGCGGGTCGTGCACGATCGCCTGGGCGAGGCCCACGCGGCGGCGAAAGCCCTTGGAGAGCGTCTCGATGGTCTGGTCGAGTACGCCGCCGAGCTGCAGGCGCTCGATGACGTGTGCCAGGCGCTGCGCACGCCGCGCACCCTCGAGCGCGCGCAGGTCGGCGACGAAGGCGAGGATGCGGCGCACGGTCATCTCGCCGTAGGTCGGCGCCCCTTCGGGCAGATAACCGAGGGCCGCCTTGGCCGCGAGCGGCTCGGTCTCGACGTCGTGACCGCAGATGCTGGCGCGGCCGGAAGTCGGCGTGACGAACCCGGCGAGCATGCGCATGGTGGTGGTCTTGCCCGCCGCGTTGGGACCCAGGAATCCGAGCACTTCACCGGGACCCACCTGGAAGCTCACATCCTCCACCGCGGTGAGTGAGCCGTAGTGTTTGGTCAGGTGTTCGGTCTTGATCATGAGATGCGATCTAGAGGCAGAGGCCGCGTGGAAGTTCCCGTCGCTTTCAAAGCGCGCGATTTTGACCGTGACGTGGCACTGAATTCAACTGCGGTGAAATTCTTATGCAATATCTGACTGTTAAGCTGGATATCTCAGGTGGTACCGAGGGGTGCGCGCGGTCAGCGCGTCATCGATCCGCCACGGGCGCGTCCCAATCGCGTCAACAGCCGCCGCCACACTGGAACTACGAACTGAAGCGCCGCCGCGCCCGCCAGTACAGGATGCACAGCGCGCCGCCGAGCATCCCCCCCAGATGGGCGAAATGCGCCACTCCCTGCTGGGTGCGGGCGAGGCCGGAGAACAGTTCGATGGCCGCGTAGATCGTCACGAACAGCCACGCCGGTATCGGGACGGGTATCGGTATGACGAACAGGCGCTGCCTCGGGAAGTACCACGCGAACGCGAGCAGCACACCAAACACGCCCCCGGATGCCCCCAGTACCGGCTCCTGGGCGCCCGAGGCCGCCTCCACCGCCAGCTGCACCACGGCTGCGCTCAGCACGCACACGAAGAAGTAGATCACGAAGCGCCGGGCGCCCCAGTACGACTCCAGCGCGCGGCCGAACATGAAGAGCGCGAACATGTTCAGGAAAATATGCGCCAGGCTGCCGTGCAGGAAGGCGTAGCTGATCAGCTGCCAGGGTCTGAACAGCGGGCTGCCGAGCGGCCACAGCGCAAACAATCCGACCATCAGGTCGGGGGCCGGCTGTTGCAGCAGCTGCTGCAGCAGGAACACCGCGACGTTGATGAGGATCAGGGCCCGCGTGGCGGGCGGCAGCAGGGTGAACATCCACCCATCTTACCGGTCCTAAATCCGTCGCTGCAGAAAAACCAGATCCAGCCAGCGGTCGAACTTGTACCCCACCTCGCGCAGGTGCCCCGCTTGCGCGAACCCCAGGCGCTCGTGAAAGCGGATCGACGCGGCATTGTCCGCATCCACACCACCGATCATGACGTGTTTGTTGAGAGCGGCCGCGCGCGGAAACAACGCAGTCAGCAAGGCCGTGCCGACGCCGCGACCGCGGCCATCGGCGCGTACGTGCACCGAGTGCTCGACCGTGAAGCGATAACCCGGCCAGGCGCGAAAGTCGCCGAAGCTCGCAAACCCCACCACGCCGGCAGCATCCCGCGCCACCAGCACCGGGTAGGCTTGCGCGACGCGTGCGCGCCACCACTGCCGGCGGTCATCGAGTGTCACCGGCAGGTGCGAATAGATTGCGGTCGAGGTCGCGACCACGTCGTTATAGATGGTGAGCAGACCCGCCAGGTCGGACTCGGCCGCATCAAGGATCTGCACCGTGCCTGCCAATCGCACGCCCCTTCGGGTTCGTCAGGCCGCGCGCAGCGACTCGCGCAGGAACTGCACCAGCGGCGGGCTGTTGCTGTGAGCGACATTGAACCGCAGCCACTGGCCGCAGCCCTGCACCGGGGAGAACAGCGAGCCGCTCGCCAGCAGGATCGAGTGGGCGCGTGCGCGCCGCACGAGTTGCTCGACCGGCGCGGCCGCGGGCACCCGGCCCCACAGGAACATGCCTTCCCCCGGGGCGGCATCGAACTCGATGCCGGCGGATTCCAGCGCCACGCGGGCATCGCGGCGCATGCGCGCCAGCCGGGCGCGCGTGTGTTCCACGTGCTTCTTGTAGCGCCCGCCGTCGAGCACCTCGGACACGAAGCACTCGAGCAGCGCCGAGCCCGACAGTACCGTCAGCACCTTGCGCTCCACCAGCCGCGAAATGAGCGCGGTGTCGGCCGCCACGAAGCCCACGCGCAGCGCCGGCCCGATGAGCTTGCTGTAACTGCCCACGTAGATGACGTGGCGCAGGCCGTCGATCTGTGCCAGACGCACCGCCGGCCCCGTGTACAGGTCGCCGTACACGTCGTCCTCCACCACGGCGAAACCGAACTGCTCCGCGAGCGAGAGAATGCGGTGGCAGTGCGCGGGCTCGGCGCTCGAGCCGGTGGGATTGTGCAGCAGCGTCTGCATGAAGAAGGCGCGCGGCCGATGCGCACGGCAGGCCGCTTCCAGCGCCGCGAGATCCGGGCCGTCGGCATGACGCGGCACGGGGATCAGCCGCACGTGCTGCGCGCGCAGCTGCTCGAACAACACGAAGTAGCCGGGATCCTCCACCAGTACCGCGTCTCCGGGGGCGAGCAGCAGCCGCGCCAGCAGATCGAACGCCTGGGAGGCGCCGTAGGTGGTCACGATGTTGGCGGCGCCCGCGGCGATGCCGTGCTGAACCAGGCGCGCGGCGATCTGCTCGCGCAGTTCGGCGAGACCCTGTGGCGGGCACGGCAGCCAGGGCTGCGCGCGCCGGCCGCGCACCAGGCGGGTCAGCACCCCCGCCGGCGCCGCTTCCAGCAGCCAGTTCTCCGGCAGGAAGCCCGAACCCGCCGCGATCAGATCCATGGACTGCATGGACAACCGCGCGAGCGCCAGCGCACCCGAGCCCGGGTCGGGCATGGCTTCGATGGCGGCGAGCGGCGCAGACAGCCGCTGCGGCGTGACAAAGAATCCGCGCCCGGCGCGCGACTCGATCACCCCGCGGGCCACCAGCCGGTCGTAGGCGTCTACCACCGTGAACGGGCTGGCGCCGACCTGCCGTGCGAGCTTGCGAATCGAGGGCAGTCGGGTGCCCGGGGACAGCTGGCCGTGGCGCACCAGCTGCGTGAGGCGCTCGCAGATCTGATCGACCAGCGGCTGGTGCGAATCGCGGGTCAGCTCGAACATGAGAACCTTGGGCGCGTGGCTCGCCTTACCTCACCATCATGACGGCCGTCGTCGCCAGCGCAAGCGCCATGGCGACGTTGAATGCCAGCGCTGCGCGCGGTGCCGCGAGCCAGCCCCTGAGCGAGCTGCCGAACAGCGCCCAGACCGTCATGCAGGGCAGGCCGATGCCCTCCATGATTCCCGCCATATAACCGCCGCGCAGCAGCAGTCCCAGGTCCTGGGGCAGAAACAGCGTCGCCGCGGTCACCGTCATGATCCACGCCTTGGGGTTGAGAAACTGGAACAGTGCCGCCCCGAGGAAGCTCACCGGCCGGCGGCTGTCGCGCGCCTCGGTGTCGCTGCGACCCAGCATCCGCCAGCCGAGATACAGCAGGTACGCCGCGCCCACCCAGCCGAGCGCGCTCTGCAGCGCCGGCCAGCGGGCGAACAGCGCGCTCAGGCCCGCGCACACCGCGAGCAGCTGGACTACGAATCCGACGCCGACACCGAGGATGTGCGGCACCGTGCGCCGGAAGCCGAAGTTCGCTCCCGAGGCGGTCAGCATCACGTTATTGGGTCCCGGCGTGATCGACATGACGAAGGTGTAGGTCACGAAAGGCAGCGGGTCGATCATGCGAGTAAGGATGCCGCAGTCCTGGAGCGGCGGGCAGATACGCGCAGGCGGCCGGCTGCAGGTACTGTACCGGGTGCAGACCGGTACGGCGCCCACGTATCATCGCCGGCTATGAGTGAGCCTTTCATCTGCGACGCCGCGCGCACCCCGATCGGGCGCTACGGCGGCGCGCTGGCTGCAGTCCGGGCCGACGATCTGGCGGCCGTGCCGATCGCCGCGCTGCTGCGGCGCAATCCCTCGCTCGAGCCGGCCGCGATCGAAGAAGTGCTGCTCGGCTGCGCGAACCAGGCGGGTGAGGACAACCGCAACGTCGCGCGCATGGCGGCGCTGCTGGCGGGCCTGCCGGTGTCGGTGCCGGGCGCCACGATCAACCGCCTGTGCGGTTCGGGCCTGGATGCGGTCGCGATGGCCGCACGCATCATCCGCGCCGGCGAAGCCGAGGTGGTGGTGGCGGGCGGCGTCGAATCCATGTCACGCGCGCCGTTCGTCATGCCGAAGGCCGACGCCCCCTTCAGCCGCAGCGCGGAAATTCATGACACGACCATCGGCTGGCGCTTCGTCAACCCGCGCATGCGGGAGCGGTACGGCATCGACTCGATGCCTGAAACCGGCGAGAACGTCGCCGCGCAGTTCAACATCGCACGCGCCGACCAGGACCGCTTTGCGCTGCGCAGCCAGCAGCGCACCGCGGCCGCCTATGCCCGAGGCTTCTATGAGGCGGAGCTCGTGCCGGTGGAGATTGCGAGAGCCAAGGGCAACGCGCTCACTGTGACGCGCGACGAGCATCCGCGGCCCGAGACCACGCTCGAGCAGCTGGCGGCGTTGCCGACGCCGTTTCGGGCCAACGGCACGGTCACCGCCGGCAATGCCTCCGGGATCAACGACGGCGCCTGCGCGCTGCTCATCGCCTCCGAGGACGCAGCCCGGCGCCTGGGTCTGACACCGCGCGCGCGCATCGTCGCCGCGGCCACCGCCGGCGTGGAGCCGAGGATCATGGGCATGGGCCCGTTGCCCGCCACGCGCAAGGTGCTGTCGATCGCGCGACTCACGCTCGAGCAGCTGCAGGTGATCGAGTTGAACGAGGCGTTCGCGAGCCAGGCGCTCGCGGTGCTGCGTGATTTGAAGCTTCCCGACGACGCGAGCCACGTCAATGCCAACGGCGGCGCGATCGCGCTCGGACACCCGCTGGGCATGTCCGGCGCGCGGCTCGCCACCACCGCCACGTGGCAGCTCGCCGCGGTGCGCGGCCGCTATGCCTTGTGCACCATGTGCATCGGCGTGGGGCAGGGGATCGCGCTCATCCTCGAGCGCGCCTGAGAGACGCTTCGCAAGCGCCTCACGGTGCCGGCGCACCGGGCGTCCACGGCAGGCGCTCGAGATCGAGGTTGCCGCCGCTGAGCACCACCCCGATGCGCAGGCCGCGCAGCTCCGGCCGGTCCGCGAGCAGCGCCGCATACGCCACCGCCCCGGATGGCTCGACGATGATTTTCATGACCTCCCACAGCCGGCGCATCGCGCTCACGATCGACTCATCGGATACGGTCGTGATGTCATCGACCCGGCGTCGGATTTCCGCGAACGGTCGCTCGCCCAGCGCGCCGCGCAGGCCATCGGCGATGGTGTCGGGTCTGAGGCTCGGCAGGATCCGGCCGGCGCGGAACGAGCGCGCGGCATCGTCGGCGCCGGCGGGCTCGACGCCGATCACGCGGATGGCGGGCTTCAGGGTCTTGGCCGCGACCGCGGTGCCGCTCAGGAGTCCCCCGCCCCCCACCGGGGCCAGGATGAGGTCGAGATCGGGGACTTGCGTCAGCAATTCCACCGCAAGGGTAGCCTGGCCGGCCATCACCGCGAGATCGTCATAGGGATGAACCAGGATAGCGCCGGTGGCGGCGATGAGCTGGCGCGCGGCATCCTCGCGCGCCGCCAGGGTTGATTCACAGTAAGTGATCTCGCCGCCGTAGCGGCGGACCGCGGCGCGCTTGCTCTGCACGGTGTTGTCCGGCATCACGATGTACGCCGGAATGCCCCGCAGCCGCGCGGCGCGCGCCAGCGCCGCGGCGTGATTGCCCGAGGAATGCGTCGCGACGCCGCGGCGCGCCTGCGACTCAGACAAGGCGAATACGGCGTTGGTGGCGCCGCGCGCCTTGAAGGCGCCGCACTTCTGGAAGTTCTCGCACTTGAAGTGCAGCTGCGCACCGGCCTGGGCGTCCAGCGTCGTGCTGGTGAGCACGGGCGTGACGCTGACCTTGCCTGCGATGCGCTCGCGCGCCTCCTGGATGAGATTCCAGGTGAGACCTGAGGGGTTGCCGGGCATGGACGCATCAGCATGGCACGCCTTGCAGGCGGGTCAAGCCGCGCGGGTCGCTTGCGGCTTCAGTGCCGGGCGCGCACCGCAACCGCGCCGCGGTGTTGGCGCGCGTCGAGCCGGGCCAGCGCGGCCATGACGTCCACGGCCGGTGGCTCCGCCGCGACCGCGGCGGCGCCCGCCGCCGCCGCGCTCAGCAGCGACGCGATGGTGTTGGTGGCCAGGCGCGTTGACGATGCCGACATCAGCAGCGCAATCACGCCGGTGAGTTCAGCGGCCGCCACGGAGGTTCCGGACACGAAGTCGTACTGCGCGCCGGGGCGCAGAGTGAGCACGTGCTGTGCGGGAGCACCCAAGACGCCTGGCGGCAGGGCCTGCTCGCTCCCCGAGGCGGCGATCACACCCGCGATCGCCGTCGGAAAGCCCTCGTCGGCCCCATTGGCGGCGCCGACGAAGGTCACGCCATGCTTGAGTCCGCTCTGCACCAGCGCGGACAGCAACGGGTCCGCAGGACCGGCGATGCTCAGGTTTATGAGCGGCGCGCCGGAGGCGAGGGCGGCGGCGAGCGCCTGCGCCAGCGTGAAGGTATTGCAGACCGCGGCGTCGCTGTCGGGCCGCAGCTGCCAGCAGGCCTCGAACACCTCGAGCTGCGCCTGCGGCGCGATTCCCACGATGCCGATGTGGTTGTTGGCGACCGCCGCGATCAGGCCGGCCATGGCGGTGCCGTGGCGCAGTGAGGACGCGCCCGGCGCGCGTGTCGCAAGGTAGGAGTGCGTGCGCACGATCCTTCCGGCCAGATCCGGATGCCGCGCATCGACGCCGGTGTCGATGAGAGCGACGCGCACCCCTGCGCCCTGGGCGCGCTCGTGGGCGCGGGCGATGCCGAGCGTCAGCAGATTGCTCTGCAGGTCGTACAGCGGATCGTTATAAGGAGTGCCCGCCGCGGGCGGATCGCTGAGGGTGTGAAACTCCTGCAGCGGCTGCGCGAGCACGACGCGCGTATCCTTCGACAGTGCGGCGAGCACCTCGGGGACGGGCCGGCCGTCGGTGATCTCGTACACCACGCAATGGATCGACAGGGCCTTGATCGGCCAGCTTGCCACCTGCCGCAGGGAGTACGCGGCCGCCACCCGGCGCGCCTGCTGCTGCGCGCTCTGCCCCACGCGGTAGCCGTCCCCGCCGTAGTGGCTGCCCGTGGTGCCGGCGGGACCGGGGGTCGTGTGCGGCTCGTTGGCGAACGCCACCACGATGCGCGGCGGCTGCGCCGGGGGCGGCGCACCGGGCGGCGCGGCGAGCACGCTCGCACTGAGAAGCGCAAGGCATACGGCGCCGGCGCGCGTGAAGGGGCACATTACGGTCCCCGTGTGCGCTCGGTGCCCGTCAGTGGCTCGACCCAGCGCACCCGGGCGTCGGCGCGCAGGCGCGCGGCGAGCGCGAGCATCTGCGGACTCACCTCGCCGGACTGCGCGCTCCCGCGCGCTGCGGCGACCGGCGCGACGCCGAATATTCCAGTCGTTCCCGGACCCTCGACCACGCGCGCGCCGGCGGCGCGCAGCATTTCCTCCATCTCCCCGATCGGCAGCGAGCGGTCGAAGGCGATGTGCAGGACGCCGGGCGTGCCGCGGGGGGCGGTGGTGTGGGTGGCGTAGCGCGGCTGCGACCAGCGGTACGCGGTGGGTGCGAAAGCGGCGAGCCCCACGGCCAGCACGAAAGTCGCGGCCCAGGCCAGTCCCGGCGGCCGCCACGCGGCCGCGAGCGCGGACACAGCGCCCGGGCGGGCGGGAGCGCTTGGGCGGGCGGTCGGGTTCACCGGCCGCGGCCCCGCGGACGGCTGCCCGTCGATGCGCTCCATCAGCTTGCGCAACGAGGGTCCGGGCGCGTAGGTCACGCGCTGCGGTTCGGTCAACACCCGGCACATGAGGCGCTGCCGCGCGAGCTCCTGCATGCAGGCCGCACACTCGCGCAGGTGCTCCTCCACGGCGGCACGTTCGGCGTGCGACAGCCGGCCATTTGCGAGCCACGGCAACAGCAGCCAGGACTCTTCGTGACGGGAAGCGTGGCTCGCCATCATGACTCGTGACGCTCCTGCGCGGCCTGCCGCACGCCCGCGCCCGGCGGCGCGGTCGCGGAAACACCGGCAAGCTGCGGCAGCAGCTTCTGCAGTTTCGCGCGCGCGTGAAACAGTCGCGTCTTCACAGTGTTCACCGGACAACCCATGATCGTGGCGATCTCTTCGCAGGAATACCCCAGCTCATAGCACAGCTCCACGCCGAGGCGCTGCTCGACCGGGAGCTGCTCGAGCGCCTGCTCCAGCCAGTCGCGCAGCTCCTCGGTACGGAACGGCTCGTCACTCATGAGTGGCAGGGACTCGGCCTCCAGGTTCTGTTCTCCCCGGCGTGCCGAGGAACGCAGCGCATTGCGCGCCTTGCGGTAGGCAATTCCCAGAATCCACGTCGAGGGCTGGGAGTCGCCGCGGAAGTCGCGCGCCTTGCGCCACACGACCCAGAAGGTGTCGTTGATGATTTCTTCCGCCAGGTCGTAGTGGTGCGTGAGGCGCGTCAGGAAGCGCGCCATGCGGCGATGGTACAGGTTGTAGAGCTCTTCGAACGCCTTGCGGTCGCCGTTGGCAATGCGCGCCATGAGATCCACCTCACGCGCCACCGAGGCTGACCCGCGGTACGTCGGTTCCACCATGCTCCTGTCGTTGTGACCTGTCGTCTTCACTCCACGCCCTTTGCTACGGTAAGTGGCCCGCCGGCCGTCGCGGGTTCAAAAACCGCCTCCGAACGACTATCCGCTGGGGCGCGCATGGGGTCAAAAGTGCCAGCTCACGGTGCCGGCAACCCGGTGATTTGCGACCGGGTACGGGAACAGCTCCTGCGACTGGTGCTCGGCGAGGAAGTAGCCGACGTCCACGCGCCAGCCGTGCCGCTCGAACCCGACGCCCGCGTTGCCATAGGCATAGCCGGTGGTGGCCAGCCGACGCGCGCCGGTGCCGCTCGAGCGGTAGTAGCCGGCGCCGCCGGTGAGGAACAGCCCCTCACCGATCAGCCACTGCCCGGTGGTGTCGGCGATCCACGCCGGGCTGCGGGTGAGGCGCCTGTAGTACCAGTAGCGCACCGCATTCGGAATCGCGGTCACCGACACCGTCCAGCGGTCGAGCCAGGTGAGCGCGGCCGACAGTTCCTGGAAGTCGTCCGATGGCTCCCCCGTCGCGCCCGGGAAATAGTGGCTGCGCGCGCTCAAGGTGGCGTTCCAGGCGCTGCCCAGGTCGAACCGGTGCCCGAGGTAGATCTCGAAGTCGTAGCCGGATCCCGGTTCCAGACTGCGGTCGCGCGTGGAAGCCCAGGCGCCGGCGAAGGTGCCGCCCGGGGTGTCGGCGTGCAGGTCGGCCTGCAGGGCCGCCCGGCCGTCACTTTCCGAGACCCCGCGGTATATGTAATCGCTGGTGACGGCGATATTGCCGCCCCAGGAGAGCTGCGTGCCGAGGGCAGCCGCGGCCGCATGCGGCGCGGCCACTCCCATGAGTGTCCACGTCAACAGCCAGTGCGCCGGTGTGAGCTTGGCAGGGTGCGAATGAACCACGGATTGCCCTGTCGGTCGCAGTAAGTGTAGAGCCAACCCCTTGCAGGCGGTATTGACCTCTTGGGCGAGGTCGGCCGCCCGGTGGCGGTATACAAGCCAGCCAGGCCGTCGGCACGTATAATTGAAATACCTATGGAGACACTACCCCCGGCCGAAAGCGCCGTAGTGCAGCGCATCGCGTCGGATCTGAAGGGACGTCCCGGACCCCTGCTGGAAGTGCTGCACGCCATCCAGGCGGCGCTTGGCTATGTTCCCGCCGGCGCCGTTCCCGTAGTCGCCGAGGTATTGAACCTCTCGCGCGCGGAAGTGCATGGCGTCGTCAGCTTTTATCACTACTTTCGCCACTCGCGCCCGGGCGCCCATACGGTGAGCGTCTGCCAGGCCGAGGCCTGCCAGTCGATGGGCGCGGAGGCGCTGACGGCGCACGCGCGGCGCCGTCTGGGCATCGACTTTCACCAGACCAGCGCGGACGGGCGCTTCTCGCTCGAACCCATCTACTGTCTGGGCAATTGCGCCTGCTCGCCCGCGGTCATGATCGACGGCCGGCTCTATGGCCGGGTCACGCCCGAGCGCTTCGACGCCCTGGTCGCAGACCCGGCCCCCTCGCCATGACAGCGCTGGTGTACGTACCCGTTGATGCGGGCGCCCTGTCCCTGGGGGCCGGTGAAGTTGCGCTCGCGATTGCTGCGGAGGCCGCACGGCGCCGGGCCGCCGTCAAGGTGCTGCGCAACGGCTCGCGCGGCGCCTATTGGCTTGAGCCGCTCGTCGAGGTGCTGACGCCTCTCGGCCGCCTGGCGTACGGCCCCGTGACCGCCGCCGACGTCGCCGGCCTTTTCGACGCGGACTTTCTCAACGGCGGCTCCCATGCGTTGTCGCTCGGACCGACGGGCGAGATCCCCTGGCTCAAGGGTCAGCAGCGTCTGACCTTCGAGCGCGTCGGCATCATCGAACCCACGAGCGTTGCGGATTATGTGACGCACGGCGGCTACCAGGGACTCACACGGGCGCTGTCCATGGAGCCGGCCGCGATCGTGCAAGCCATCACGACCTCGGGCCTGCGCGGGCGTGGCGGAGCGGCTTTCCCGACCGGCATCAAGTGGAAGACGGTGCTCGATCAGCCGGCGGGGCAGCAGAAATACGTCACCTGCAACGCCGACGAAGGCGACTCCGGCACCTTCTCCGATCGCATGCTGATGGAAGGCGATCCGCTCACCCTGATCGAGGGCATGACCATCGCCGGCATCGCGGTGGGGGCGACCCAGGGCTACATCTATCTGCGTGCCGAATACCCCCATGCGCTGCGCGCGCTGCGCACCGCCATCGCCGCGGCCCACCAGGCGCGCTACCTCGGCAGCGACGTCGCCGGCTCGGGTAAGCGTTTTGATCTCGAGGTGCGTGTGGGCGCCGGGGCCTACATCTGCGGCGAAGAGACCTCGATGCTCGAGAGCCTCGAGGGCCGGCGCGGCGAGGTGCGCGTGCGCCCGCCCTTGCCGGCGATCAAGGGCCTGTTCGGCCAACCCACCATCGTCAATAACGTCGTGACGCTGGCGAGCGTGCCGTGGATCCTGCAGCACGGCGCAGAGGCCTATGCGAACTTCGGCATGGGCAAATCGCGCGGCACGCTGCCCATACAGCTTGCGGGCAACATCCGCCGCGGTGGACTGGTGGAGCGAGCCTTTGGACTCACCCTGCGCGAGCTGCTGTACGATTACGGCGGCGGCAGCGCTACGGGTAAGCCGATCCGCGCGGTGCAGGTGGGCGGCCCGCTGGGCGCTTACATCCCGCCGGCGCAGTTCGATACCGCGGTCGACTACGAAGCGCTCGCCGGCATCGGCGCGCTGCTCGGCCACGGCGGCATCGTGGTGTTCGACGACAGCGTCGACATGGCGCGCATGGCGCGCTACGCCATGGAATTCTGCGCCATCGAATCCTGCGGCAAGTGCACGCCGTGCCGGATCGGCTCGACGCGCGGGGTCGAAGTCATCGACCGGATTCTCGAGGGTGTTGACGGCGAGCGCAACGTGCGGCTGCTGGAAGAGCTGTGCGAGACCATGGTGCAGGGATCGCTGTGCGGGCTGGGCGGCATGGCGCCGTTTCCGGTGCAGAGCGCACTCAAGTATTTCCGGGAAGATTTTCGCGGGCCGGTGAAGTAAGGCGCAGGAGCGAGGCGGAACATGTACGCGATAGATTACGAGGACTTCGGCACTCCACAGCCTGTGAACGGCGCCGGCGCCGTCACGGTCGAGATCGACGGCCATGCGGTCAGCGTCCCCGAAGGGACCTCCGTCATGCGCGCCGCGGCGCTCGCCGGGGTCAAGGTGCCGAAGCTGTGCGCCACCGACACCCTCAAGGCGTTCGGCTCCTGCCGGCTGTGCCTGGTGGAGATCGAAGGTCGCAAGGGCTACCCCGCCTCGTGCACCACCACCGTGGCGGCGGGCATGAAGATCCGCACCGAGTCCGAGAAGCTGTTGCAGCTGCGCCGTGGCGTGATCGACCTGTACGTCTCGGATCATCCGCTCGAGTGCGCCAGCTGCCCGGCAGACGGTCACTGCGAGCTGCAGGACATGGCGGACAAGGTCGGCATTACCGCCAGCTCCTACGGGCGTGGCGCCATGCACCGTCCCATGGCGACGGACGAGAGCAATCCCTACTTCGCCTTCGACCCGACGCTGTGCATCGTGTGCTCGCGCTGCGTGCGCGCCTGCGACGAGGTGCAGGGCACCTTCGCCCTTACCATCCAGGGGCGCGGCTTCGAGTCGAAAGTGGCGGCGAGCCAGGACCAGCCGTTCCTCGAATCCGAGTGCGTCTCCTGCGGCGCGTGCATCGAGTCCTGTCCCACCGGGGCGCTGATGGAGAAGTCGATCATCGGACTCGGCCGGGCGGAGCGCGCCGTGGACACGACCTGCGCCTACTGCGGCGTCGGCTGCGGCCTCAAGGCGGAACTGCGCGGCGAGGGTGCGGACGTGGAGGTGGTGCGCATGGCGCCGGCGCGCGCCGGTCGCGCCAACCACGGACACGCGTGCGTCAAGGGGCGTTTCGCCTATGGTTACGCCACGCACGCCGACCGCGTCATCAAGCCGATGATCCGCAACAGCATCCGCGATGAGTGGCGCGAGGTTTCCTGGGAGGAGGCGATCGGCTACGCCGCGAGTGAGCTGCGCCGCATCCAGGCGAAGTACGGCCGCGATTCGATCGGCGGCATCACCTCCTCACGCTGCACCAACGAGGAGACCTTCCTGGTGCAGAAGCTGGTGCGCGCCGCCTTCGGCACCAACAACGTCGACACCTGCGCGCGCGTCTGCCACTCGCCCACCGGCTACGGCCTGAAGAACACGCTGGGCGAATCGGCCGGCACCCAGGCGTTCGACTCCGTCATGAAGGCGGACGTGATCCTGATCATCGGCGCGAATCCCACCGACGGGCATCCGGTGTTCGCCTCGCAGATGAAGCGCCGCCTGCGCCAGGGCGCGAAGCTGATCATCGCCGACCCGCGCGAGATCGCGCTGGTGCGCACCCCGCACATCCAGGCCGACGAGCACCTGCAGCTGCAGCCCGGCACCAACGTGGCGCTGCTGAACGCACTCGCCCACGTGGTGGTGACCGAGGGCTTCGTCAAGGAGGCCTACGTCGCCGGGCGCTGCGAGCCGGAGTCGTTTGCAAAGTGGAAGGCGTTCGTGGCCGAGGAGCGCAATTCACCGGAGGCCTCGGAAGCGATCACCGGCGTGCCCGCGGAGCGCGTGCGCCGCGCGGCGCGCCTGTACGCGAGCGGCGGCAATAGCGCCATTTACTACGGCCTCGGCGTTACCGAGCACAGCCAGGGCACCACCGCCGTCATGGGGATTGCCAACCTCGCCATGGCCACCGGCAATCTCGGCCGCGAGGGCGGCGGCGTCAACCCGCTGCGTGGCCAGAACAATGTGCAGGGCTCGTGCGACATGGGCTCCTTCCCCCACGAGTTCAGCGCCTACCGCCACGTGTCGGACCCCGCGGTGCGGGCCTCTTTCGAGGCGGCCTGGGGTGTGCCGCTGCAGGCCGAGCCGGGCCTGCGCATTCCCAACATGTTCGAGGCCGCCCTCGACGGCACCTTCAGGGGGATGTACGTGCAGGGCGAGGACTTCGTGCAGTCCGACCCCAACACGCATCACGTGAGCGCCGCGATGGCGTCCATGGAGTGCGTCATCGTGCAGGATCTGTTCCTCAACGAGATCGCGAAGTTCGCGCACGTATTCCTGCCCGGTTCCTCGTTCCTCGAGAAGGACGGCACTTTCACCAACGCCGAGCGGCGCGTGTCGCGGGTGCGCAAGGTCATGGAGCCGCTCGGCGGCTACCAGGACTGGGAAATCACCGCGCTGCTCTCCAACGCACTCGGCTATCCGATGCACTACGCGCACCCCTCCGAGATCATGGAGGAGATCGCGCGCCTCACGCCGACCTTCACCGGCCTCACCTACGAGAAGCTCGACCGCCTCGGGAGCATCCAGTGGCCGTGCAACGAGGCGGCGCCCGAGGGCACGCCCACCATGCACGCGCACCAGTTCGTGCGCGGCAAGGGCAAGTTCTGGCCGACCGAATACGTGCCCACCACCGAGCGCGTCACCAGCCGCTTCCCGCTGATCCTGACCACCGGACGGATACTGACGCAATACAACGTCGGTGCGCAGACGCGCCGTACCGGCAACGTGGTCTGGCATGCCGAGGACGTGCTGGAGATCCATCCGCACGACGCCGAGGTGCGTGGCATCAGCGACGGGGACTGGGTGGGGCTCACCAGCCGCGCCGGCGAGCTGGTGCTGCGCGCCAAGGTTTCCGAGAAGATCGCCCCCGGAGTGGTGTACACCACGTTCCACTTCCCGGAGACCAATGCCAACGTCGTCACCACCGAGAACTCCGACTGGGCCACCAACTGCCCCGAGTACAAGGTGACCGCGGTCGAGGTGGTGCTGGTGAACCAGAAGGACGCGTGGGAGAAACGCGCCGAGGCCGAGCGCGCTCTGCCGCACCCGGCCCGCCGGCGCCGGCACGATCGCGCCCCCGCCTGAAGCGAGGCGCGAGCCCGGTGGCGAAGGCGGAGGAGCCTGCCGCGGTGAGCGCGGAACTCGCCGTCGAGCGTTGGTCGCGCGGCGCGCTCGCACACGCCACCGACCTGGTAGCCGAGGAGGTGCCGGTCGCGCTCGTCTATCACGACGTGCCGCACGTGGTGATGCTGGCGACGCCCGCGGATCTCGAGGACTACGCGGTCGGCTTCACCCTGAGTGAGGGCCTGGTGGCGGACGCGCAGGAGATCCGTGGCGTCGAGGTCACCTACGGCGCGGCTTCCGCCGACGTGCACATTACGGTGGCCTGGGAACGGTTCACGCAGTTGCTGCAGCGCCGCCGCAACCTCACCGGCAGGACCGGCTGCGGCCTGTGCGGGGCAGAGCGCGCCGAGGATGCCATCCGCGAGTGCGCGCCGGTGCCGGCCGGCGTCAGCGTCAGCGCCGCCGAGCTGCACGCGGCGATCGGGCAGCTGGCGGGCCGGCAGCCGATCAATGCCCGCACCGGCAGCGTGCACGCGGCGGCGTGGGTCGTGCCGGGAGAGGGAATCAAAGTGGTGCGCGAGGACGTCGGGCGGCACAATGCCCTCGACAAGACCATCGGGGCGCTGTCGCGCGCGCACGCTGATTTCACGGCGGGTTATATGCTCATCACCAGCCGCGCCAGCTACGAGATGGTGCAGAAGTGCGCCACCGTCGGGATCTCGTTGCTGGTGGCGCTGTCGGCGCCGACGGCCTTCGCAGTGCGTCTGGCGCGGCGCGCCGGGCTCACGCTGGTCGCGTTCGCGCGCGCCGATCAGCACGTCGTCTACGCGCACCCGCACCGGTTGACATGAGACACGGGCCGGAACCATGAACATCGACCTGCTCATCAAGATGACCAACGAGATCGGCGCGTTTTTCGCCGGCACGACGGATGCGCCGGAGGCGTCGCGCGCCGTGGCCGCTCACCTCAAGCGCTACTGGGAACCGCGCATGCGCGCGCAGATGATCGCCTACTACGAGCAACGCCAGGGCGCGGGCCTGACGGATCTCGCCAAGAACGCCGTGGCGCTGATGGCCGCCGAAAGCAAAGCCCCGCCCGCTGCCAGCGCCGCTCCGCCGGGCGCCAAGGCATGAGGCCGGGCGAGCCGGGCAAGGCGCTCATCTGCGGCTCACTGGCGTTCGACACCATCATGGTGTTCGGCGATCGCTTCGCCAGGCACATCCTGCCCGACAAGATCCACATGTTGAACGTCTCGTTCCTGGTGCCGCAGCTGCGCCGCGAATTCGGCGGCTGCGCCGGCAACATCGCCTACAACCTGGGGCTGCTGGGTGACGTCGCCTATCCCATGGCCACCGTGGGGCGCGACTTTGGCCCGTACCGGGAGTGGATGGCGCGCGCCGGCGTACCCGCCGATCACGTGCGCGTGATCGATGCGGAGCTCACCGCTCAGGCGTTCATCACCACCGATCTCGATGACAATCAGATCACGGCGTTCCATCCGGGCGCGATGCAGCACGCGCACGAGAACCGCGTGTCGGATGCCTCTGACATCGCCATCGGCATCGTGGCGCCCGACGGGCGCGAGGGCATGATCCAGCACGCCGCGCAGTTTGCCGCCGCCCGCATCCCCTTCATTTTCGATCCCGGCCAGGGATTGCCGATGTTCAGCGGCGAGGAGCTGGCGCGCTTTGTCGGCCAGGCGACCTGGGTCACGGTGAACGACTACGAGTGGCAGCTGCTGCAGCAGAAGACCGGTTGGAACGTGCGCGAGCTCACGCAGCGCGTGGCCGCGCTCATCGTGACGCGCGGCGCGGCCGGCTCCGTCATTCATACCCGCGACGCGGAGATCGCGATCCCGAGCGCGCCGGCGGCGGCGGTGGTGGATCCCACCGGATGCGGGGATGCCTATCGTGCCGGTCTCATCCACGGCCTGCTGCACGGTCTTGACTGGCTGAGCACCGGACATATTGCCTCGCTGATGGGCGCCATCAAGATCGAGTCGCGCGGCACACAGAATCACCGCTTTACGCGCGCCGAATTCGACGCGCGGCTGGCGTCGGCGTTTCCTCCGGCGCGCTGAGCAAGGGCGCGGTCAAAGGGTTAAACTGGCAACTTCGGCACGGCAGAGGCGGCGGAACGAGCTCTATGGCGAATAACTATCTCTTTACTTCCGAGTCGGTCTCCGAAGGCCACCCGGACAAGGTCGCGGACCAGATCTCGGACGTGGTGCTGGACGCGATCCTCGCGGAGGATGCGCGCGGTCGCGTCGCCATCGAGACCCTGGTCAAGACCGGCGTGGTGATCGTCGCCGGCGAGGTCACCACGACTGCGTGGGTCGACGTCGAAGCGCTGGTGCGCAAGACGGTGCTCGACATCGGCTACAACTCCTCGGACATGGGATTCGACGGCGGCAGTTGCGGCGTGCTGAATCTCATCGGCAAACAGTCTCCCGACATCGCCCAGGGCGTGGATCGCAAGGACGAGCGCAAGCAGGGAGCGGGCGACCAGGGACTCATGTTCGGCTACGCCAGCAACGAGACCGACGTGCTGATGCCGGCGCCGATCACGCTCGCCCATCGCCTGGTCAAGCGCCAGGCTCAGGTGCGCAAGGCCGGCAAGCTTCCCTGGCTGCGTCCGGACGCGAAGAGTCAGGTCACGCTGCGCTACGAGGACGACAAGCCGGTGGGTCTCGAGGCGGTGGTGCTGTCCACCCAACACAGCCCGGAAGTTTCGACCAAGGTGCTGCGCGAGGCGGTGATGGAGGAGATCCTCAAGCCCATCCTGCCGGCGAAGTGGGTGGACAAGCGCACCAAGTACCACATCAACCCGACCGGACGTTTCGTGATTGGCGGACCGGTCGGGGACTGCGGTCTCACCGGGCGCAAGATCATCGTCGACACCTACGGCGGCTACGCCCGCCACGGCGGCGGCTCGTTCTCGGGCAAGGATCCCTCCAAGGTCGATCGCTCGGCCTCGTACGCCGTGCGCTATGTCGCCAAGAACATCGTAGCGGCGGGCCTGGCCGAGCGCTGCGAGGTGCAGGTGTCCTACGCCATCGGCGTCGCCGAGCCGACTTCGATCATGGTGGAGACTTTCGGCACCAGCCGCCTGTCGCGCGAGCGCCTGACGCAGCTCATCCGCAAGCATTTCGACCTGACACCCTATGGTCTGCGCGAGATGCTCGATCTGGTGCGACCCATCTACCAGAAGACCGCGACCTACGGTCACTTCGGCCGCACCGAGCCGGAGTTCACCTGGGAGCGCACCGATCTCGCCCAGACACTCGCCGCCGAGGCCAAGGACGTGCGCGCAGCCTGAAGGGGAGTAAGCGGCCGCCATCGCGGCAACCACGCCTGCTGAGGAGCGTTGCGACCGGCCGGCGCGCGTACGACGCGCGCCGCGCCTGCCAGGCTCAGCAGACGTCGTGTCATCCATACGGCGCTCACTCTGTCATTCGGAGTATCGAAGTATGAACGCCACACTGAAACCCGCCGTCCACGGCGGCGACTGCAAGGTCGCCGACCTGGCACTCGCCGACTGGGGGCGCAAGGAAATCGCGATCGCGGAGACCGAAATGCCCGGTCTCATGGCGATACGCGAGGAGTTCGCGCGCACTCAGCCTCTGAAGGGGGCCCGCATCTCCGGCTCCCTGCACATGACCATCCAGACCGCGGTGCTGATCGAGACGCTGCAGGCGCTCGGGGCACAGGTGCGCTGGGCTTCGTGCAATATCTTCTCCACCCAGGATCACGCCGCCGCCGCCATCGCCGTGCGCGGCACTGCGGTGTTCGCCTGGAAGGGCGAATCGCTCGAGGACTACTGGGAGTACACGCACCGGATCTTCGAGTGGCCCGACGGCGGCTACTCCAACATGATTCTCGACGACGGCGGTGACGCGACGCTGCTGCTGCACCTGGGCGTGAGAGCCGAGGGCGACCCGGGGGTGATCGGTAAGGCCGGCAGCGACGAGGAGCGCGCACTGTTCGCCGCGATCCGCGCCAGGCTCAAGAGCGATCCGCGCTGGTATTCCACGCGCATCCGTCAGATCCGCGGCGTCACCGAGGAAACCACCACCGGGGTCAAGCGTCTGTACCAGATGGCGAAGGAGGGCAGACTCGCGTTCCCGGCGATCAACGTGAACGACTCGGTCACCAAGAGCAAGTTCGACAACCTGTACGGCTGCCGCGAGTCGCTGGTGGACGCCATCAAGCGGGCCACCGATGTCATGGTGGCGGGCAAGATCGCCGTGGTGTGCGGTTACGGGGATGTCGGCAAGGGCTGCGCCCAGGCGCTGCGGGCGCTGGCGGCGCAGGTGTGGGTGACCGAGGTCGACCCGATCTGCGCGCTGCAGGCGGCCATGGAGGGCTACCGGGTCGTCACCATGGAGTACGCGGCCGACAAGGCCGATATCTTCGTCACCGCGACCGGCAACTTTCACGTGCTCACGCACGATCACATGCTGCGCATGAAGCACAACGCCATCGTGTGCAACATCGGCCACTTCGACAACGAGATCGACGTTGCGAGCCTGAAGCGCTACCGGTGGGAGAACATCAAGCCCCAGGTCGACCATGTCATCCTTCCCGACGGCCGGCGGCTCATCCTGCTGGCGGAAGGGAGGCTGGTGAACCTCGGCTGCGGCACCGGGCACCCGAGCTACGTGATGAGCTCGAGCTTCGCGAATCAGACGATCGCGCAGGTGGAGCTGTTCAGCCACCCGGAGAAGTATCCGTTGGGCGTGCATGTGTTGCCCAAGCAGCTGGATGAGAAAGTCGCGCGGCTGCAGCTGACGAAGCTCAACGCGCAGCTCTCGTCGCTCACTGATGAACAGGCGCGCTACATCGGCGTGGACAAATCCGGTCCCTACAAACCCGATCACTACCGCTACTGATGGGCGTTCCAACAGCCAACGACGGCGCCGCCGCCGGGCGCACCGCAGCGGCACTGCCGCGTGCCGCGGGCGGCGCGGTGCTGCTCGACGGCAAGATGGTCGCCGCCAGGGTGCGCGCCGCGGTCGCGGCGCGCGCGGCGGACTTCGCCGCGCGCCATGGACGGCGGCCGGGACTCGCGGTGGTGCAGGTGGGGGAGGACCCGGCCTCGAGCGTGTACGTGCGCAACAAGCGCAGCTCCTCGCAGGAGGCCGGGATCGAGTCCTTCGCACACGACCTGCCGGTGAGCACCAGCGAAGGGCGGATTCTCGCGCTCATCAACGCGCTCAATCACGATGAGCGCGTCGACGGCATCCTGGTGCAGCTGCCTCTGCCTGCGGGTGTGGATGCCAATCGCGTGATGGACGCCGTCGACCCCGTCAAGGACGTCGACGGCTTCCATCCGGTGAACACCGGACTGCTGGCGCAGAAGAGACCGCGGCTGCGGCCGTGCACGCCCTACGGCGTGATCCGGCTCGCGCAGGAGTACGGTCTCGCGCTGCCCGGCCTGCGCGCGACGGTGGTGGGCGCTTCCAACATCGTCGGCCGCCCCATGGCGCTGGAGCTGCTGCTGGCGCGTGCGACCGTGACCGTGTGCCATACGGGAACCCGGGACCTCCGGGCGGAGGTTGAGCGCGCCGAGCTGGTGGTGGCGGCGGTCGGCAAAGCCGGCTTCATCCCCGGGGACTGGATCCGTCCCGGGGCCGCGGTATTCGACGTGGGGATCAACCGCAGCGCTTCCGGCAAACTCGTCGGCGATGTCGAGTTCGAGCGTGCGGCCGAGCGTGCCGGCTGGATCACCCCGGTGCCCGGCGGCCTGGGTCCCATGACCATCGCGATGCTGCTCTCCAACGCGGTCGATGCCGCCTGCCTGAGGACCGGCACCCCCGTGTGAGCCGTGTGGTGCGCGGCCGCCCGGCTCATGTTGACGGCCGCGTGGTCGCGGCTGTCGGCTATCGCCGACGCCGGCACATCATCAACCTGCAGTCACCGTTCCTGCGATGCGCCGCCGCGACGGTTACAACCTCGCGCATTGGAGCACCGGTGAGTTGCGTTTCTGCGCGGCGCACAACGGCACACCGCGGGCACGGGCGCGGCAACAGGTTGTGACGGCGCGCTGCGCCGAAGCAACATCTAACCCCTGACAATTCGCTGGCCGCTACATTTTCCAACATGTTACGGCCGTAGTTGGGCGCGCGCTCGGCCAGTGATCCGTGTATCATCGCAAATCCGGCCCGCCGTTGGGTGATTCTGGAGTAGGAACGATGGCAAGACGTCCACCGAACGATGGCGCATCCTGGAGCGCCCGTGAACTGAAAACTCTGAAGGCGCTCGCGAAGGCGGGAACCCCAACCGGACAGGTCGCCAAGAAGCTCGGGCGCACGGCGGCTGCGGTTCAGCAGAAGGCCATGCGCGCGGGCATCTCCTTCAGAGCGGCGAAGCGCTCCGGAGCCCGGAGAAAGAAGTAACGGGGCACGGGTTTTGATTCTTCCGGCCCGGGCGCCCGTCGCGACGGCGGTGCGGCCCGGGCAGTCCGTTCGCAGCCGATCCGCAAGATGCCGGCCTCTAAGGGCGGGCCCTGACTCGCTGCCAATAGCGGCTCGCGCGGCGATCGGTGCCAGCAACGAAGGGGGGCAGCATGTTCAAGCTCATCCGCGTTACGTGGGTTCCGGTGGTGCTCGTGCTCAGCGCCTGCGATGTGCAGGTGCGTGATGAGACGGCCGCCGAATATCCGGCCAACCACGACATCGGGATGTACGATATCAAGGCGACCGTGAAGCGCGATGCGCTGGTGACGCCGGGATCGGTATTCCTGTTTGCGCTCGGCAACAATCAGAGGATTCCGCTCAGCCAGGAGGGCTCCGAGTATCGCGGGTTGTATTCGGTGCGCTGTCAGAGCAGCTTCCCGCTGCAGATCCTGGCCGAGTGGAAGCTGCAGGGGCTGGCCGTGCGCCACAAGCTGGTGCCGCCGCAACCCCGGCAGATCAAACTGGTCGAGCCGGCGTTCGCCTACTCGGCGAGTTTCGACTCCGCGGGCAAGGCACCCAAGGGGGGCTGGCTGGGGAGCGTGCAGTACCGTTTCGTGACGGTGCCGAGCGCGCAGATCACCGCGGCGCGGGTCGAGCCCTCGAGCGAGGCGCCGGCGGACGTCAAGTCGGCCAAGGCCATCTCGGTCCTGACGCCGCTTCCGGTCGTGGCGGGCTGCGGCGACCTGGCCGAGATCCGCCTCGCGGCGACCGATCCGCACGCACACGGCACGCTGGCCATCGAGACCGATCACCCGACCGTGCCTCACTGGCAGACGAGGGTGGAATTCTCGCCGAGATGAATGGGACCCGACACCCGCGGGTACTCAGCATTACGGCCGCGGTTGCGCTCATGGCGTGGACGGCGGCCGCCGCGGGCACAGCGGGCGCAGCGCCCGCTGCAGAGGCGCCGCTGAAGATCGGCATCATCGGTGCGGGACACATCGGCGGTACGCTCGCCTCACTGTGGGTGAAAGCGGGCCATGAGGTGCTGGTGTCCTCGCGTCACCCCGAGCAGCTCAAGGGGCTCGCGAGCTCGCTCGGACCCAGGGCCCGGGCGGGCACGCCGCGCGAGGCTGCGCTGTTCGGCGATGTCGTGCTGATCTCGGTCCCTTACGCGGCGCTGCCGCAGATCGGGCGTGACCTCAGGACCGAGCTCAGCGGAAAGATGGTACTCGACACCGGCAATCCCTATCCGCAGCGCGATGGCGACATGGCGACCGAGGCACGCCGCAAGGGCACCGGCGTGAGCTCCGCGGAGTTTCTGCCAGGCGTGCGCCTGGTGCGTGCATTCAACGCCATAAATTCCGGGGACCTCGCCAGCGAAGCGCACCGCAGCGGCGAGCGGATCGCCATCCCGCTCGCCGGGGACGACGGCCAGGCGCTCGAGGTGGCGCAGCGCCTGGTGAGAGATGCGGGCTTCGAACCGGTGGTCGTCGGGCCACTCGCCCGCGCGCGCGAGTTCGATGTCGGGACGGCGGTCTACACGCGTCTCATGACGGCAGCGCAGCTGCGGCAGGCACTCGGACTCAAGTCGCGCTAGGCCGCCGGCGGCGGCTGACGCTCAACCTTCGGCAGGCGCTCGTCGAAGCACGCCCAGCTGGGCGCGCTCGAGGTCCAGATCGTCACGCTGGGTCTGACAAGCTCGCGGTCGTCGAGCGTACCGGCGCGCACGAAGATCAGGTGCGGCCGCGCCTCCGAGGCGCTGAAAAGATGCGTTCCGCAGGCCCCACAGAAGCGCCGGTGCGCCACGTTGCCGCTGTCCGCGGTCAGACGATAGTCCCGCAGCTCACCGCTCACCGTCAGCGCCTCGCTGGGGAAGCAGGTGTTCACGGTAGCGCTGCCGGCGCCGATGTACTGGCAGACGCGGCACCAGCAGGTGCGGGTGACGATGGGCGCGGCGCTGATCGAATAACGGACCGCCCTGCACAGGCAGCCACCGGTAATTTCCATCGCTTGGCTCCTTGGCCGGGAGTGCTCGGCAGGAGCGAGGATAGCGGAAGGAAGAGCACCGGAGTGACGCGAGCTCAAATCCGAACGTCTGGAAAAATGTGCCCGCGCTGAAAAGTTGGGCCGCTCGGGAGCGCGTTCAAACCGGTGCGATGAGGAGTATCCTGCAACGGCCCTGAACGCTCGGTGAATAGCTCGTTGGCGTGAGCGGCGCGTCGCACGGCGGAGTCACGGGCGGATATCCCCAAAGAGGTGAATGCCAATGCCCGCGGAGAACCAGGGGACAGCGGGCCGCGCGAAGCCGTATTTGTCTTTCTGGCAGATCTGGAACATGTGCTTCGGGTTCCTCGGCCTGCAGTTCGGCTTCGCCCTGCAGAACGCCAACGTCAGCCGCATCTTCCAGACCCTCGGTGCGGGACTCGAGCAGATACCGCTGCTGTGGATCGCGGCTCCTTTTACCGGGCTGCTGGTGCAGCCGCTGATCGGCTATCTCTCCGACCGCACCTGGACGAGGCTCGGTCGCCGCCGACCTTACTTTCTTGGCGGGGCAGTGCTCGCCGCAACCGCCCTGGTGCTGATGCCGCGCTCGCTGAATCTGTGGATGGCGGCGGCGCTGCTGTGGCTGCTCGATGCCGCCATCAATGTGTCCATGGAGCCGTTCCGTGCGTTCGTGGGTGATCAGCTGAACCCCGACCAGCGACCGGCCGGTTACTCCATGCAGAGCTTCTTCATCGGTGTCGGCGCCGTGGTGGCGAGCATGCTGCCATGGCTCCTCGACCGGGCGGGTGTCAGCAACCACACCGCCGCGCCCGGCGGGATACCGGATACGGTTCGCTACGCGTTCGAGATCGGCGCCGGCGTGCTGCTGCTCGCCATCGCCTGGACCACGCTGCGCTCGCGTGAATATCCGCCGCAGACGCTGCTGTCCTTCGATGATGCCGTGCCCGTGGGCGCCGCCGCCGCTCCCCTCGACCCGCGGCGCGAGCGCCGCAAGGGTCTCGCGTGGGGTGTCGCCGGCCTTGCCGGGTTCACGCTGGTTGCCCTGTGGAGGCTGGATCCGCAGCTGTATCTGCTGTGTGCCGGCGCACTGTTGTGGGGTGTCGCGCAGTGGGTGCACGGCCGCGGGGTTCCGCCAGGGCTGTTCGCCAGCATCATGGGCGATCTGGCGACCATGCCGCAGGCGATGCGGCGTCTCGCGCCGGTGCAGTTTTTTTCCTGGCTGGCGCTGTTTTCCATGTGGATCTATACCACCGCAGCGGTGGCCCAGGTGCACTACGGCAGCAGCGATCCTCACTCGGCTGCGTTCAACCGGGGCGCCAACTGGGTGGGCGTGCTGTTCGCAGCCTATAACGGCTTTGCCGCGATCGCCGCGGCCGTCATTCCCCTGATGGTGCGCAGGTTCGGCCTGCGCGTGAGTCATCTGATCAACGTCTGGCTGGGGGCTGCGGCGCTGCTGTCGTTCCTCGTGATCCGCGACCCGCACTGGCTGCTGCTCGCCATGGTGGGGATGGGTTTCGCGTGGGCATCCATACTCTCTCTTCCCTACGCGCTGTTGTCGGACAGCCTGCCGGCGCAGAAGATGGGTCTGTACATGGGTGTCTTCAATTTCTTCATCGTCATTCCGCAGCTGGTCGCGGCGAGCATGCTCGGATTCCTGTTGCGGGCGATGTTTGGCGGCGCGCCGATTTACGCGCTGGTGCTCGGCGGCCTGAGTTTCGTGCTGGCCGGGCTGCTGGTGCTGCGCGTCCCGCAACCCGCCCCGGAACGGCACGGCGGGCGTGAACTTAGCGCCGCCTGACTTGCCAAATCATCGGGAGCTACCTGATGCCGTCCCTGTTACACGTTGGCCGGATCTCACTCGTCGCCGGATTGCTGCTTGCGCCCGTGTTGCTCGCCGGTCAGCTCTCGGCGATCACGATCGACTTCGCGCCGCGGGTCACGACCAAACTGCAGCGCTATGGCGCCGCTGAGGCTGCCACGTTGCGGTCGGCGATTCTCGCGGCGCTGGCGCGTGAAACCGGGCGGGTCGCCATGCCTGCGAACCTCGTGGCGACGGTGATGGTGCAGGACGTAGCGCCCACCCATCCGACAGCCAAGCAAGTGAGCGATGATCCGGCCGTGGATGCGGTGCGGACAAAATATCTCGGTGGCGCCGAGTTGATCGGCTACGTTCGGGACGCAAACCAGCACGTGGTCGCCGTGGTCACCTACCGCCACTTTGCCCCCACGCTCGTCCAGGGCTCCGCTTCGCTCGATCCGTGGGCTGACGCGCGCCTGGCGATTGACCAGTTCGCCGCCAAATTGGCCGCCGCCTGCCGCGATCTGCCCGCGAGCGAATCGCTACGGTCCCGGAACCGCGCCCGCACCACATGAGCGCCGCACCACCAGGCGCGTAGGCAACATCCGCGCCTCTGCGGGCTCCTCGCGGATCTGCCTGAGGAGAGTGTCGACCAGCACCTCGCCTGCGAGACGGGTATTCTGCGCGATGGTGGTCAGCGCAGGGTTGGCGAGCCCCGCCGCCGGGATGTCATCGAAGCCGACCACGGACACCTCCGTGGGCACATCGATCCGATGCTCCTTGAGGGCGCGCATCGCGCCGAGCGCGATGAGGTCGCTCGCACCGACGATCGCGTCAAACGCAATACCACGCCTCAGCAGCTCGGTGGCCGCCGCGTACCCCGCCTCTTCCGTGGTGATGGCGTCCACCTGCAGGGCAGGGGTTGCGGGGACGTGTTCCTCACCGAGGGCTCGCAGGAAGCCGCGGTACCGATCGAGGAATTCAGGGCAGCCTCGCGAGGCGCCACCGAGAAAAGCGAGCTTGCGTCGGCGCAGGCCGATGAGGTGGCGCGCGGCCTCGTAGCCGCCCTGGCAATTGTCGGAGCCGATCGACAGTCCCGGCTGCCCGGGCTGCACGGCACCCCAGCGCACGAAATGCGTGCCTTGCGCGGTCAGGCGCTCGAGCCGTATCCGGTACTGCAGATAGTCGCCGTAGCCCAGGAGTATCAGGCCGTCGGCCCTTCTGCTGTCCTCGTATTCCTCGTGCCAGTTCCCCGACTGCTGCTGGAACGAGACCAGCAGGTCATAGCCGCGCTGCGCGCAGGCGCGCGTCACCGAACCCAGCATCGACACGAAAAACGGATTGATCGCGGAGTCATCCGCGGTCGGGTCCTCGAAGATCAGCAGTGCCAGTGTGTTGGAGTGCTGGAACCGCAGGTTCGACGCGTTCTTGTCGACCTTGTAGTTCAGCTGTTGCGCAACCGCGAGCACACGCTTGCGCGTTTCTTCGCTCACTTGCGGGCTGCCCCGCAGAGCGCGCGACACGGTCGGCTGGGACACGCCGGCTTGATACGCGATGTCGAAGGACGTGGCCTTGCTCGGCACACGCCCGTGAGCTTTCTCGTGACTCACTGGTTCGTCCCCCCTCCGCAACAGCCCAGTATAGATCCAAAAGACCCGGATCAGGGACGCGGCCTGGAAGCCCTCGGTGCGGGCGGCCGCTCAGCGCACCAAGCCCCTGTTTTTCAGATGAATACGTATGCCGAGCCTTCCGATCCGTCGGGACGGCTCGATAAGCTGACCCGTGCCCTGGAGCGCGGGGAATCCGGGTCCGCCGCCGTCTGCGGCGCACCACAATTTGTAAGGGGGAGTCACCAGATGCCGACTGTTACCGTCCGCACCGCGCTGCGCGCCATGCTTTCGTTGCCCATGTCGTGGGCCCCGCTCGTGATCACTTTCGCCGTGCCGGTCGCCGCGCAGGATGCTCCTGCTGCGGGCGAGCCAGTGCAGGAAGTCGTCGTCACTGGCATCCGCCGCGGTATCGAGGATGCGATCAAGCTGAAGGAGAACTCGGGCAGCATCGTCGAGGCAATCTCCGCCGAAGACATCGGCAAGCTGCCCGACACCAGTATCGCCGAGTCGATCGCGCGCCTGCCGGGACTGACCTCCCAGCGAGCTGAAGGCCGTGCTTCGGCGATCAGCCTGCGCGGCACGGATCCCGGCTTCACCACCACGCTGCTGAACGGCCGCGAGCAGGTGAGCACCGGCGACAACCGCAGCATTGAATATGATCAGTACCCGTCGGAGCTGCTGAGCTCCGTCGTGGTTTACAAGACGCCGGACGCGCACCTGATAGGTCAGGGCCTCGCCGGAACGATCGACCTGCGGACCGCTCGACCGCTCGAATTCGGCAAGCGCGCCCTGGCCTTCAACGTACGCGGCGAGCGCAATTCAGACAGTGGCCTGGGGGCGGACTCGACCGACAAAGGCTACCGCGCCAGCTTCTCGTACATCGATCAGTTCATGGACCATAGCCTCGGGGTCACTTTCGGGATTGCACGCCTCAATTCCCCGCTGGCGACTGAAGGGTTCGGAACCTACGAGCCGTGGGGTCCGAACGGCGCGGGTGTGTTCACCACCAACGGCATGAAGGTGCGCACCGATATGGGGAGCAACACCCGTGACGGCGCGATGGCCGCGCTCGAGTGGCGGCCGGTCGATTCCTTCACCAGCATCCTCGACCTGTACTACACCAAGAGCCACGAGAAGGACAACGCTCGTAGCATCGAGGTGAACACCAGTGGCTACCCGGCGCCGTGCTGCGACGGCGACTTCACGGACGCCGGCATCACGCAGTTCCAAATCACCAACCCGACGATCAGGGAGAACTCCACGGTCGCCGGCACGCTGAGCACGGTACTGCCGCTGGTACGCAACTTCCAGTTCATCACCGACGACAAGATCTTCGCGACCGGCTGGAACAACAAGTGGTCGGGCGGTGGCTGGAATCTGGCGGGCGATGTGAGCTACTCGCGCGCCACGCGCGATCAGTTCCAGCCCGAGAACAACGCCGAGTACGTGCCGGACACGCGGCCAAGCTGCACGTCGGCTGGTCCACCCAGCCCCACGTGCCATCAAGTGTTTTCGGTCCCCCAGCCTACCGGTCCACCGAAGCTCGTCGATGCGCCGCGCAACAATTACGACACCGGTCAGTTCGCGCTGTACGGCACATCGATGCCCTCGCTCACTTTCCAGCGAAACTACACCGACCCGACCCAGGTGCAGATCGGCCCAACGATCTATGGGACGGGCTATGTCAAGAAGCCGCACGTCCAGGACGAGCTCAAGTCTGCGCGCATCGACGTGTCGCGCGAGCTGAACGGCTGGTTCGATTCGGTTGCGTTCGGCGTCAACTACGCGGATCGCTCCAAGGACAAGAAATCACCCGAGAGCGGCCTCTCGACCCTGGCGGGCGGGTTCACCCAGATCTCTTCACAGTACCTGCTGTCGCCGACCAACCTGTCGTATGCGGGAGCGCCCTCGGTGCTGGCGTGGGATGTGCCGGCGGTCATGGCGGCGTACTACAAGCCGATCGTGTACGGGGATCCCACGACCCTGTCGTATCTCATCGGCAAATGGTGGACCGTCAAGGAGAAGCTCACCACGTCCTACATCCGCGGTGACCTGAACCACGTCCTCTCATCGAGCGTGACGCTTAAAGGTAATGTCGGCCTGCAGGTCATCGGCACCGATCAGAGTTCCAATTCATTCTTCCACAACTCGGCGACCAACGCGGTCACTCCCTTCACCGACGGCAAGAAGTACACGGACGTGCTGCCGGAGATCAACCTGGTGTTCGCGCTGCCCGAGCAGCAGGCGGTGCGCCTCGGTCTGGCGAAGGAAGTAGCGCGTGCGCGCATGGATCAGCTCAAGGCGTCTCAGGAGATCGGGACCACCTTCAGCGGCGTGGTGCTGCACCCCAGCGGCAGCACCGGCAATCCCAGGCTCGACCCGTGGCGCGCCGATGCCGCGGATCTGTCGTACGAGAAGTATTTCAGCAGCAAGGCGTACATTTCGGGGGCGGTTTTCTACAAGAAGCTGAAGAGCTACATCTTCAACGAAACCAACCCTCACGACTTCGGCACGTTCTTGTCGACGCTGCCAGCGAGCATCACCTGCCCGACTGGCCCGCCCTGCCCGCCGCAGAGCAACATCGGACTGCTGTCGGGGCCGGTGAACGGCCAGGGTGGCAACCTGAAGGGCATCGAGCTCACCGCATCGCTCCCGGGCGACATGATCTCCGACGCGTTGCGCAACTTCGGTACGATCCTGAGCATTGCGCAGACCGACAGCAACATCACCGTCCAGGATGCCGGCGGCACCAACGTCATCTCGGGCAACAATCTCGGCAACATACCGCTGCCGGGACTGTCCAAGACCGTGTGGAGCGCGACCTTCTACTACGAGAATGCGGGCTTCTCCACGCGCATCTCAACGCGCGCGCGCTCCAAGTACATCGGCGAAGTCACGAACTTCGCGAACGACCGCGCGTTCAAGTTCATCCATGGTGACCAGATCACCGATTTTCAGACCGGCTACGAGTTCGGCGACCGCTTGCACGGACTCTCGGTGCTGTTCCAGATCAACAACATGTTCAATTCGCCCTACATCGCTTACCAGCGCTCCGAGTCGCAGCAGATCGACTTCCAGCTGTACGGGCGGCAGTTCCTGTTTGGGGTCAACTATCGGATAGAGTAATTGACCGATCGCTCCCTTAGACCCCGCCGAGCCTAAGCGGCGGGGTCGCCTCTTTGCAGAAGGCCTCGCCCGGCCCCGACAACCATATGACCATCCGTACAGCGCTGTGGCTGCTGCTGGCGACGCTCCGCTTAAGTCTCGCACCTGCGGCGCCGGCGGCGGTCGCAGGCCCGGATGTCGGCGGCGCAACGGCGTTCCGCGATCGTCCGCCGCAGGACGAGGTCATCTACTTCCTGCTGCCCGACCGGTTCGAGAACGGAGATCCCTCCAATGACAGGGGAGGGCTGTCCGGCGGGCGGCTGGCGACGGGATTCGATCCGAGCGACAAGGCTTTCTATCACGGCGGGGATCTGAAGGGCCTGATCTCGCGGCTCGACTACATCCAGGGGCTCGGCGCGACCGCGGTCTGGGTGGCGCCGGTCTTCAGGAACAAACCCGTGCAGGGCGCTGCGGGAGCGGAATCCGCCGGCTACCACGGTTACTGGATCACGGATTTCACCCGCGTCGATCCGCACTTCGGCACCAACCAGGATTTCCGCGCGCTGGTGGAAGCCGTGCACGGGCGCGGCATGAAGCTGTACCTCGACATCGTGGTCAATCACACGGCGGACGTGATCGCCTATCGCGAATGCCCGACCCCGGTCTGTCCCTATCGCTCACGCGCCGATTACCCCTACCAGAGACACGGCGGGCTGCACGGCGAGCCGATCAACAGCGGTTTCCTGGGGGATGACGCGCAGCATCAGACGGCCGGGAACTTCGCGCATCTCACGCGCGCCGACTACGCCTACACGCCCTATGTGCCGCAGGGTGAACAACACGCCAAGGCTCCTGACTGGCTCAACGACCCCATCTACTACCACAACCGCGGCAACTCGACCTTCAGCGGCGAGAGCTCGACCTTCGGCGATTTCAGTGGGCTCGATGACCTGTTTACCGAGAATCCGCGCGTGGTGCAGGGCTTCATCGACATCTACGGCGCGTGGATCGACGAATACGGCATCGACGGATTCCGCATCGACACGGCCAAGCACGTGAACCCCGAGTTCTGGCAGGCTTTCGTGCCCGCCATGCTGGCGCGCGCCCGGGCGCGGGGCATTCCCCATTTCCACGTCTTCGGTGAAGTCAACACCTCGGCCGCGGACGCGGCGCCGCTCGCCGTGCACACGCGGGTCGACAAGCTGCCGGCGGTGCTGGATTTCGCGTTTGCCGCAGCGGTGCGCGCCACGGTCGCCGGTTCGAGCGGCACCGAGGTTCTGACGCGAGTCTTCGAGCAGGATGCGCTCTACGAGGGAGGCGCGGCGGCGGCGCGGCAGTTGCCCACGTTCATCAGCAATCACGACGAAGGACGGTTCGCGTACTTCGTGCGCGCCGCGCGTCCGGGAATCGCCGCCGACGAGCTACTGCGGCGGGTGCTGCTGGCACACGCCATGCTGTTCACGCTGCGTGGAGTGCCGGTGGTGTACTACGGTGATGAGCAGGGATTCGCGGGCCGCGGCGGCGACCAGGCCGCGCGCCAGGACATGTTCGCGAGCCAGGTCGCGTCCTACAACGACGAGCCGCTGCTGGGCACGGCAGACACCACGGCGCACGCCAGCTTCAACCGCGAGCACCCGCTGTATCGCGCGATCGCACGGCTCGCGAGCCTGCGCCACGCCCAAGCCGCACTGCGAGACGGAGCGCAGCTGCTGCGTGCCGATGCCACCGCGCCCGGGCTGTTTGCCGTGTCACGCCTTGACCCGCAGAGCGGCCACGAGGTGCTCATCGCCTTCAACACCTCGACGGCTGCCGTGAGTGCACAGGTGACCATCAACGCCACCTCCGGGAGATTCTCATCGCTGCTGGGCTCGTGCGAACCGACCGCAAGCGCGCCGGGAAGCTATCGTGTCAGCGTCCCGCCGTTGGACTACATCGTCTGCGCCTCCGGGGCGGGGCAGTGAGCGCCAGGCGGGAATGGTGGCGCGGCGCGAGCATCTATCAGATTTACCCGCGCAGCTTTGCCGACTCGAACGGGGATGGAATCGGCGATCTGCCGGGCGTCACCGCCCATCTGCCGTATGTTGCCTCGCTGGGAGTGGATGCGATCTGGCTGTGCCCGTTCTTCACCTCGCCGATGCGGGACTTCGGCTACGACGTTGCCGACTACTGCAGCGTCGATCCGAGCTTCGGAACGTTGCGGGATTTCGATTGCCTGCTGGAGTCGGCGCATACCTTGGGGTTGCGGGTCATCATCGACCAGGTCTACTCGCATACTTCCGATCAGCATCCATGGTTCAGGCAGAGCCGCGAGGATCGCACCAATGCAAGGGCCGAGTGGTATGTCTGGGCAGATCCCAAAGCGGACGGCTCGCCTCCTTCGAACTGGCAGTCGGTGTTCGGCGGTCCCGCCTGGGCCTGGGATGCGCGCCGCGGGCAGTACTATCTTCACAATTTCCTGACCGAGCAGCCCGACCTGAACGTGCACCATGCCGCCGTGCAGGACGCGTTGCTCGAGTGCGCGCGGTTCTGGCTCGAGCGCGGCGTTGATGGATTCCGGGTAGACGCCATCGACTACGCGATGCACGATCCTCACCTGACCGACAACCCGCCGTCGCCTGCAAACGGCAAGACCCGCAGCCGCCCGGTCGATTTCCAGCAGCCGTGCAACAACAAGTCCCACCCCGATATCGTGCGATTCATCGAGCGCGTGCGCGCACTCACCGACAGCTATGGCGAGCGCTTCACCGTCGCGGAGGTCGGCGGGCAGGACAGCGAACCCGCGATGAAGTCATTTACCGCCGGCGCGAACCGCTTTCACACCGCCTACGGTTTCAACTTCCTGTATGCGGACGCGCTCTCGCCCCAACTGGTGCGCTCGGCAACCGAGGCGTGGCCCGCGGACGGCAGCAGCGGGTGGCCGAGCTGGGCATTCTCCAACCACGACGCGCCGCGTGCGGTGTCCCGCTGGGCCGAGCCCGCCGACCGCAGCGCCTGTGCGCGCGCGGCGATGTTGCTGCTCGTCAGCCTGCGCGGGAATATCTTCCTCTACCAGGGGGAAGAGCTCGGCTTGCCGCAAGCCATTCTCGCGTTTGCCGACCTCAAGGATCCGGAGGCCATCACCAACTGGCCGCAGATTCTGGGGCGCGACGGTGCACGCACCCCCATGCCCTGGGCCGCGCAGGCCGCGAACGGGGGGTTCTCGAGCGGGCGTCCCTGGCTGCCGGTGGCAGAATCGCACCTGCCACTGGCCGTAGACAGGCAGGAGGCCGAGCCGAATTCTGAATTAGCGCTGGCCCGCCGCCTCATCGCCCTCAGAAACAGCCTTGCGGCGCTGCGCAACGGGACGATGCAGATCATCGAAGCGCAGGCGGAGATTCTGATTTTCCAGCGCCGACACGCTGCCGAGGAACTCCTGTGCGCCTTTAATTTTGGCCGCCAGCCGCACACGCTTGACCCCGCGCCGCCCGGGAGCTGGCGTGTGCTCGAGGCTGTGGGCGGCGCGAACGCGTGGACGCTGCCGCCGTGGTCAGGACTGGTTGCTCAGCGCCTGCAGCGATAGCGCCGGGCGGCCTTACCTCGCGGCGGCCGCGTCAGCTTCGCAGCCGCGCACGCAGCCGTTCGATCTCATCCTCCCTGAGGCCGATCTGCGCCAGATAGGCGCGCACTCCGCCGGTATCGGCAAGAAACTTCAGCATGTTATGGGCCCCTTCCTCGGGGCAGCGCAGGGCTTCCAGAATCCGCTGCGGGTCGGCGTCGGCGTAGCGCTTGAGATACCCGTCGCGGAGATTCGCCGAGCTCATGGCGTAGTCGCGCGCGATCGCCTCCGGTTCGGCATCCGCCAGCGCCAGCAGCAGCGCTGCGATGAGGCCGGTGCGGTCCTTGCCGGCGATGCAGTGAAACAGCAGCGGACCGGCCGGTGCGGCCGCAATGGCGCTGAGCACGTGGTGCAGCTCGAAGCGCACGTGCTCGAGCACCACGCACTTCCACAGCTCCTTGGCGACATCGCGGCTGCGCAGCCGCCATTCGTCCTCGGTGCGCGTGAGCAGCGAAATGCGCTGGTAACGCACCTGCGGCAAGGCCGCCGGCACGGGGCTCGGGTACAGGGCCGCTTCTTCCGGCCAGCGCAGATCCACGACGGTCTCGATGCCGTAGTCCGCGAGCGCCTGAGTGCCCTCCGCGGTCAGCTGCGCGAGATCATCCGCGCGCACCAGCGAGCGCCAGCGCGTGTGCGCCCCGTCCACCGTCGGATAGCCGCCCAGATCGCGCGCGTTCAGGAGATTCGGGAAGTGCAGCAGGCGCTTCGGATCGTGGGACGCCAATATGATCAGTATCTTACCTGAGCGTCCGGTCATCCGGCACCTTCTTGATGGCGACCTGCGTGCGCGAACGTGACAGTATTTGGCCAGGCGGATCGGGAACGCGTCCGCGAGGACGTGGAATCCAAATGGTGCAGCTCACTCCTGCTCAGATCGAGCAGTTCAACGCGGACGGGTTCCTGATCCTCGATCGTTTCCTGAGCGCGGAGGAGGTTGCGCTCGCACGGACGCGATTCGAGCCACTGTTCCGCGGCGAGTTCGAGACCGGCCTGCATCCGGACGAATGGAACTGGCGCGAGGGACGGGACCCGGCGGATCGGACGCGGCAGATCTGCAACGGCTGGAAGTCCGACCGGACCATTGCTCGGATCGTGCTCAAAGAGGAGGTGGGCCGCCTGTGCGCGACGCTGGCGGGGTGGCCGGGCGCGCGCATCGGCCAGGATAACCTGCTCTGGAAGCCCCCGGGCGCGAAGGCCCTCGGCTTCCATCAGGACGACAGCTACTGCAGCTGGGCCGTCCCTTCAGGCTTCGTCACCTGCTGGATGGCACTCGACGACACATCCGCCGCCGGCGGCACCATCGAGTACGCGCGCGGCTCTCACCGCTGGGGACGATTTCCGCCGCTCGGGGAGTTCCACGCGCCCGACGACTACCGCGATGCTCTTCGCCAGGCCGCAGCCTCGGTTGGCGCCCGCGTCGAGCTGGTCCCGATCGAGGTTCCGGCGGGCGGCTGCGCGTTCCATGCTGGCGGCACCTGGCACGGCTCAGACGTTAACCGCGGCTCGCAACCGCGACGTTCGCTGGTCACCCATTGCTTGTCATCGGTGGCGCGGTTCCATCCAACCGAGGTCAGCTACATCTACAGCCGGTACCGTCGTGTCGGGGACACGACAATGGACGAGAGCTTTTTCCCCATTCTGTGGACGCGAAGTGGGTACCGGACGCCGTTTCTCGCGACCTACCACTGACTAACCCCGGGCGGGCTCGTGCCAGGGTAGAACGTTGAGGCCGGCGTTGCCTTCACGAACGCTGCGGCGGTCATCTGTCTCGACTCGGTCACTGGATTCGCCCGCTCCTCCTCCAGCGGCACGCGCTTGCGGAAGGCGAGCCACGCAGCCGTGGCAGCCGACCCGAACGAGCGGCTCGGGTCCTGCTTGTTACGAACATCGAGCCAAAGACTGGCTTCGAGCAGGTCGAGCGCAAGCAGATCCGTCGTGACCGAGACGGCTTGTCGGGCGCGCTGAACTTTGAGGCGTGTCTGGGACTGCAAGTCCTCCACGCTAGTCTCGAGTGCACTGCCAGAGGGCGCCACGGGGTTGGTCAAACCCTGAATCTCCTGCTGCAAGTCGGCAGGCATGTAGCCGCTGTCGTGGCGTTCCCAGTGCGGCAGCACACTCGACGGCGAGATGACGGTGAAGAATGGGCTGCGAAAGCGCTCGATTCGCAGCATGATGGCGACGTCCATGTTGGCGAGAGCGATGACGAAATTCTCGAGCTTGTTGGCCATCGGGTAGGGGTCCCAGTTTGCATTCGAGACGATATAACCGTGCTGGCCATGGCTGTATGGTCCACCCTTGACGAAGTACTTCATCATCTGCGGTGTCGCAAGCTCCCACGAGTCCTGCGGCCCGAGGCCCACGTGTACCGCGGGATTGTGGTCGGAGGTGTTGGCCTGGAACAGTACCGCGTCGCGCAGCGCCGCCCATTCCTCCCAGGCCGCCGCCTGGCGGATCGATGACGCCCGCAGGCTCTCCGGATCCTGGATGATCCGTTTGGGGTCGGCGTCGAAGAGATAACTGCCCCTGATCATGTCGAGCACACGCGCCGCATCCCAATTGAGCCAGCGGCCGGGCCGGTCCAGCTGCACGACCGTGCTGAGCGGCGTGATGCTGCTGTTCATGCCGTTGAGGTCCATGGCATAGATGAGATCGGCCCACTCGAGCGCATGGCGCGCGTCGTGGACCGCGAGAGCGGCCTGGGCGGTTGCGTAGGCATTGCCACTGATCAGCGCGTTATCGTCGGCCGCGAACGGCTCGATCGGCTTCAATCCGGCCTGCGCCAGAGCTCTCTGGGCCGGCATGCGCACGCCCTGATAATAGGCCTCGCCGGCGCCCACCATCGTTCCCGCGACGTTGGCGAGCTGTGCGAGGTCGCCCTCACCGACCGTACCGCGCGACTGCACGACCGGCGTGACCCGGTTGTTGAGCAGATCGAGCAGCATCTGACTGACTTGCGCACTGGGTGCGTTGTAAGTCATGGCGTTCGCCCTGACCACCATCATCGCGCGAACGATCTCTTCGTCCATGACCTCGGGACCGAAGCCCGCGTGGGCGCCGCGACGAAAGCTGTCGGCTTGCCACTGCCGGATTCGGGTCTTGTTTTCGGCCGACATGGCGTCTCCGGAGAACAGGACGGTTTCGCGGTTGTCGGCGGTGCCGCGGTTGAACCAGTAAACGGGCACACCCTCGGCCGTGGCCTCGAGCAGCAGCCCGTAGTTGTCGGCCTCCCGTTGCCGGGCGTCGGCGCTCAATTGCACCTGCGCGCCATGGCGCGCCACACTGATTATCTGCCCGATGGTCAGATCATGGCCGTTGAGTGTAATCGTCTGGCCGCCCATCGTCGTATCGCACGGCGTGTAGGGTTGCCCGGCGCGCGCAGCCGACGCTGAGCAGCCAACGCCGAGCGCCGCGAGTACCAGCAGCGTGCCGGGCCTGCGATGACGAAATTGTGAGTGCACGTTCGGTCCCCCTGGATGCAAGAGGATACCCAACCCTTGTGAGGTCGGCAGCATCCCGCCCGCCACTGCCGGCGGCGATCGCACTCGCCCGCGTGCCGGCCTCTGCTGACGCGTGATAGCATCAAATGCTGCGAGTCTGCAGCAGCCACAAGCAAGCGGGCCGGTCGATGAGGGGGTATCGCATGGCGCGCGATCCACTTGGAGGGGCCATGCGCATCGAAGAGTATCACGCCGGCGTTACCGAGCTGTACCAGGGCGAGATCCTCGGCGAGGGACTGTTCTCAACCCTCCTGGCGACGTGTCCGCAGGAGCGTGCGTACGGCATGGCGCTGCTGCTGCAACTCGAGGGCGAAGCGAAGGTCCGACTTCGTCCGCTGCTCTGGCGTCTCGGATTGTCGGTCGTGGAGGATCAAGCCATGCGCGCGGCTGGCATTCAAGCCGCCGACAAGCTGAAGCAAATGCCGTGGCGGCAGGCGCTGCTCGAACTCGCTGAGCTCGTCAAGCCCTACATTGGGCGTTACCAGGCGCTCGAGGCCGCGGCCCCGGACAGCGACAAGCCGCACGTCCATTTCATGGTCAACCATGAGATGACCGTGCTGCGCTTCGCTGAGTTGGCAGCGGCCGGCAATGAACGCGCCGCTTGTCAGGAGGTACTGAATCAGCTCCAGCACCCATGGCCTGCAGAGCATTCCCGCTGAGGTCGGTTTGATGGCACGAAATCCAAAGCACGACATTCTCCTCGAGCCGATCGGCTTCGGGCCGAAGGTCAGCCGCAATCGCTTCTGGCAGACATCCCACTGCACGGGGTACGGCTCGGAGCGCCCGGGCACTCAGGCGCGCTTTCGCGGTATGAAGGCCGAAGGCGGCTGGGGTGTCGTTTGCACCGAGTTCTGCTCGATCCATGCGGAATCGGACGAGTATCCCTGGCACTCGGCGCGTCTGTGGGACCAGGGCGACATCATCAATCTGGGCTACATGTGCGATGAAGTCCACCGGCACCAGTCCCTGGCGGGGGTGCAGCTCTGGTACAACGGCATGCACTCACCCTGCCTCGAGTCGCGCGAGGTGCCCCGCGGACCCAGCGGCTTGCCGTCCAACGTGTTTCCGGAGCGCGCGGTGTACGACGCGACCGCGGACGAGGACGACATCAAGGCGATCATCAACATGTACGTGCTCGCGGCGCAGCGCGCCGAGCAGGCGGGGTTCGATATCGTCGAGGTCACCGGCTCCGACAGCACGCTGCCGATGCAGTTTCTCGAGCGCCGTTATAACCGGCGCACGGACCGCTACGGAGGCTCACTCGCCAATCGCTCGCGTTTCTACATCGAGGTCATGGCGGCGCTGAAGCGTGCCGTGGGCGATCGCCTGGCGGTCACGACGCGTTTCGAGACCGATACGATCAACGGCGAATTCCGGGTTCAGCATCACGACGAAGGTCTGCATTTCGTCGAACTGATGCATCGCGAGGGCGTGTGCGATCTGTGGGCCGTCAAGATCGGCGACTACGAGGAATGGGGCGAGGATGCGGGGAGCTCGCGCTTTCGCCAGACGAACTGGATGCGGCCCTTCGTGTCGCACGTGAAGGCCATCGTCGGCCCGGCGGTGCCGGTCGTCAGCAACGGCCGGTTCACCAGCCCCGATGACATGGTGGAAGCGCTGCGCCGCGGCCAATGCGACATCATCGGCGCGGCGCGCCCGAGCATTGCCGATCCGTTCCTGCCCGCCAAAATCGCCGCGGGTCGACTCGAGGACATCCGCGAGTGCATCGGCTGCAATCTGTGCGTATCCCGGATGCAGCAGCAGGCGTTGCTCTCCTGCACGCAAAACCCGACCTCAGGCGAGGAATATCGTCGTGGCTGGCATCCCGAGCAGTTCGACCAGACCGCCAACCCCTGCTCGGTGCTCGTTGTGGGAGCGGGCCCGGCCGGAATGGAGTGCGCCATGGTCCTCGGCAAGCGCGGCTACACGGTCCATCTGCGGGACTGCGCGCCAGAGCTCGGCGGGCACTGGCGCGATGTCGCGCGCTATCCGCGCTGCTCCGAATTCGGTCGCGTCATCAGTTACCGCCAGGCCCAGCTGGCGAAGCTGCGCAATGTCGAGGTGCAGTTGGGCGTCGGCCCCATGACCGCCGATGAGGTCCTCGAATACGGAGCGGACAGGGTGGTGGTTGCCACGGGTGCGCATTGGTCGACCGTAGGGCTCGGAGCGGAAGTGCACCGACCGATTCACGGCGCCGATGCTGCGCGCGGGAGCGTACTGACGCCCGAGCAGATCATGCGCGGCAAGGAGGTGCCCGGCGAGCGGGTCGTGGTCCTCGACGGCGAAGGGTATTTTACCGGTATCGCGATGGCCGAACTGCTCGCCGATCGCGGCAAGCAGGTAACGCTCGTCACCAACATGAACGACGTCGCCGAATTCTCCAAGTACACCATGGAGCTCGCCAACAACAAGAGAATGCTGCACCAGAAGCACATCCGGCACCTCACCAATCACTGGGCGCACGCCTTCGAGCCGGGCAGGCTCGCGCTCTTCTATCTATACCGCGACAGCGCCGAGCTCTATGAGCTCGAGCCGGGTCGTTGGGGACGCCGCAGCAGCAACGCGCTGGTGTATCTCGATTGTGATGCACTCGTGCTCGTGACCTCGCGCGTGCCGAACGGTGAGCTGTACGCCCAACTCAAGTCGCGACGCGCCGAGTGGCCGAAAAACGCCGTCCAGGCCGTGTACCGCATCGGCGATTGTCACGCGCCGCGTCAGATCCTCAACGCGATCTTCGATGGGCATCGGCTGGCGCGGGAGTTCGACTCGCCGCACCCGCAGTATCCGCTGCCGTTCATTCGCGAGCGTCAGGTGTGGGGACACGAGACGTTCCCGAAGCGGGGCGATGCGCGGCCCCGGGTCGAGGTGAGCTGAAGACGACTCGCAGACCGCCTGCCGAACCAGCGCGCAAGGGGAGGGCTGTCAGATGAGCTTCAAGGGCAAGGTAGTTCTGGTGACGGGCTCAACGACCGGCATAGGCGAGGCCTGCGCCAGGGTCTTTGCCGAGTCGGATGCGGCAGTGATGGTCTGCGGTCGCAATGAGCCCCGCGGGCGCAAGGTAGTGCAGGCGATCCGCACTGCGGGCGGTCGCGCCGAGTTTACCGCGGTCGATGTGCGCGCCGCGGGCGCCTGCGATCGCCTGGTGTCCGACACGATCGAGCGTCTCGGCGGCCTCGATGTGCTGGTCAACAACGCCGGAATTCTCTACAGCGCCACCGCGCTCGATACGACCGATGAGCAGTGGCTCGATACCATGGCCGTGAATGTGAACGCATTGTTCTACCTGAGCCGTGCCGCGATTCGGTACATGAAGCACAAGGGCAAGGGCGCGATCGTGAATATTGCCTCCGAGTGGGGTCTCAATGGTGAACCCAACCACGTCGCCTACTGCGCCAGCAAAGGAGCGGTGGTGCAGATCACGCGCTGCATGGCCCTGGATCACGCCCGCGACAATATTCGCGTGAATTCGGTTTGTCCCGGCGAGATTCACACGCAGATGGTGGACGACATTCTTTCCCAGAAGGGCGGCGATCTGCAGCGGAACCTGCAGGAGTTGGCGGCGGGAATTCCCATGCGGCGGCTCGCCTCACCGGCCGAGGTGGCCTGGTGCGTGCACTTCCTGGCCTCCGACCGCGCGAGCTACGTCACCGGTGCCAACCTTCCGGTCGATGGGGGCAACGATGCGACCGGCGGACCGTATCCGTGAGTGCAATTCGTCGTTACCGTGTGGCAGAGTCGAGTCTCGCGATCTTCGACCGACAGGGGGCAACTTGAGCAGCACGGCGAACGACTTACCTGCAGCGAGCACCGGGGAGCAGCCCAAGTCGGCCGGGCTCGAGCGCGGCATCGATTGGACCGGAGCATTCTGGGTGGCAAGCGGTGTGCCGCCGCTGGTGCTGTTCTCCATCGGCGCGGTCGCGGCCACGGTCGGCAAGCCGTCCTGGGTGGTGTGGATGGTCTCCATCGGCCTCGGCTTCCTGCAGTCGATGACTTACGCGGAAATCGCCGGCCTGTTCCCGCACAAGGCCGGCGGCACCTCGGTGTACGGCGCGATCGCCTGGGTTCGGTACAGCAAACTCGTGGCTCCGGTGTCGGTGTGGTGCAATTGGTTCGCGTGGTCCCCCGTGCAGGCCATCGGCTCGGGACTCGCGGCCGGTTACATCCTCAATGGACTCTTTGCGCCGGATTCGGTCATCAACACCTGGCAGTGGACGCTGCTCGATCTGAGTGGCTTGAAGAGCGGCTTGAGCCTGCGAATTAACGCGACCTTCATTCTGGGTACGATCATCATGCTGGCCGTGAAGGCCATTCAGGACGGCGGGATCCTGCGTTCCGCCAATACCACCAAGATCCTGGGGATCTCGGCCGTGATCCCTCTGATCCTGATCGGCGTGATGCCGATACTGACGGGCGACATGGTCCAGTCGCATTTCTTCCCGCTCGCGCCCATCGCTCACGACGCGAGCGGCAATGTAGTGGACGGGACCTGGAATCGCGCCGGCTGGACTCTGATTGCCGGCGGCATGTTCCTCGCGGCCTGGTCCACGTACGGCTTCGAAACGGCGGTGTGCTACACGGGGGAATTCAAGAATCCCAAGACCGATACGTTCAAGGCGATCTTCTACTCCGGCCTGTTGTGCGTGTTGGTCTATACGCTCGTGCCGTTCGCGTTCCAGGGCTTTCTCGGCCTGGGCCAGCTGGTGAAACCCGCGCTGCTCGATGCTCACGGTGCGGTCGTTGCCCCCGCGACCTACTCCGGCATGCTGGCCCCTGATATCTACAGCGGCATGGGTGTGGCGAGGGTGATGGCCCGGATGGTCCATGCCGGTGAGCTGATCGGCGCGATCCTGGTCGTCATGCTGATTCTCTCGATTGTTCTCTCGATCATGACTTCCATGGCAGGGTCTTCGCGGACGCTCTATCAGGCATCGGTGGACGGATGGTTGCCCGAATATCTGTCGAAGGTGAACAAGCACGGCGCGCCGACCAACGCGATGCTGACGAATCTGGGCTTCAATCTGCTCCTGCTGCTCATGTCGGACTACGTGTTCGTGCTGGGTGCGTCGAACGTCGGATACCTGATATTCAACTTCCTGAACCTGAATGCAGGCTGGATCCATCGAGCGGACCGGCCGCGGCAGGAACGCCCCTGGCGGGCACCCACCTGGCTCATCGCCGCCGGTGCGGTTCTGTCCTTCGTCAACCTGACTTTCATGGGCATGGGTGCCGATGTCTACGGGTCGGGCACGCTGACGACGGGTCTGCTGTTCGCCGCCCTGATACTGCCGGTGTTCGTGTACCGGCATTATCTGCGCGACAAGGGCACCTTCCCCAGCGCCATGAGGGAAGATCTGGAGCTGGGCTCAGGGGAAAAGGTCGTGACCCGCGCCGGGATCTGGCCGTACGTGACGCTCGTCGCCGGTGCCCTGGTCGTGTACGTCAGCCACCGGCTCGCGGTTTATCAATAGCGTCCTCACGGGAATGGCTGGATGGGACGCCTGCCCGACAACGTTGTGCTCAGCGGAATCGCTGCCGCGGCTCTGTGCCGCGAGTTCGTGGGCTGGCAGTGCCGGATCAGGCAGCTGGCGGCGCGCCAGGAGGGCGGCCGTCCCACCGCGGGAATGCGTCCGCGCGTCCTGAACCGCAACGGAGACGAACTTTCCGCGGGCATCGTCACGCTCATCGTCGAATCCGAACCCGCGCACAGCACCCAGCTGTTCCGCTATCAGTACCTGCGCACGCACGATCCCGTCGAGCGCTACGACAACATGCTCGAGATACTGCAAGGGAGCTATTTTCAGGATCCGACGCGCTTCGCGGATCTCATCACGGCGCTATTCGGGCCGGAATCGAGGTTTGCGGCGCAGCTCTTGAGCGAAGCCCACTGCGTCCTCGACTTCGAGCAGTACACGCAGGGTTACCGCATTCCCTGCGCCGTCGCGCGACTTGCGGAGTCGAACACTTTTCATCAGGCGACCCTGTGGCACAACCGCATGTTCAGCCCCCAGCTCCCCGCCGGCGTGCAGATCCTCTCGTTCCGGCCGGACTGGTCCCATGCCTCGGTTTACCGAACCCAGACCTGGGTTGCGAGGTAGCAATGGACCACCAGATCCTTCAGGGCGGATGCCTTTGCGGCTCGGTTCGATATGAAGCCAGGGGGAAGAGCCGCAAGGTCGCGAACTGCCATTGCTCAATGTGCCGTCGGCACAGCGGAGCAGCGTTCCTGACGTATGCCGCTTACCCAAGCGGCAGCGTTCGCTTTACCAAGGGGAGCCCAGCCGGGTATCGCTCTTCCGCGGACACCGTTCGCAGTCATTGCGCGGTGTGCGGCAGCCCTTTGACGTTCGTCTCCGACAGCGATCGGGGTACAGTGTGGCTAACGGTGGGCAGTCTCGATGATCCGGACCCGGTTCAGCCCACAGAGCAATGGCATGTGGCGAGCAAACTACGCTGGGTCCGTCTTGATGAGGCTCTGCCGCAGTGCCCAGGGGCTCCCGACAGCAATTAGAACTTGCGATAAGCGTTGTTCAGCTCAACCAGTGGGTGCCGCGGCGACATCTGGAATTTGATGAGCAGCTCGCGCGCGAGCATGTCGCGGTCCTGCTGGTTGTCCGGCAGCTTCACACCCTCGGGTACCGTTACCCAGCCATTCACGTTGCGATCGAACACCGCCGCTTTGCCTTCCTCATAGCCCAGGTGCACGTCCTCGAGCCAGTTGAGGTCCGACCACCCCATCACTTCCAGGTACTTCCTGAGGAAGGGCGTGACCCGGTTGTAGTCCGGCACCAGGTTGACATCGTAGCGATAGCCGATGTGCTGCCCGATTTCCTTTTCGCGCCGCGTGTCCAGACCCGCCGTCTTGATGAAGTGATCGATGTCCCTGGCGCCCGCGGGGGCGCTGTTCCTTGGAGCTGCCGATCGGGCGGCTTTGGCCGCCGCGGACTTTCCGACTCCCCTGGCGGCCGGCTTGCCCGGCTTCGCCGTCTTCTTGGCTTGCGCGTATTTGCTGAGTTCGGTGACTTTGGCCATGGTACACCTCAATAGCGGGTCATATCGGGCCGACCGACCGTGTGCTGCGAACCCGCGAGCGGCACCATGGCGAGCGCCGAGGCCTCCATAGTGAGCGCAGCCAGATCCTCGGGTTCCAGACTGTGCACGTCGGTCTTGCCGCAAGCCCGCGCCATCATCTGACATTCGATGGTGAGGCAGTGCAGGAAATTGTAAACGCGCTCCGCCGCACTATCGGGATCGAGACGCCTGCGCAGAAGCGGGTCCTGAGTGGTCACGCCGACCGGGCAGCGGCCCGTGTGGCAGTGATAGCAGTACCCGGCCTTGACACCGATCTCCTTCTCGTAGTCGGCCTCCGGAATATCCTTGTTGCAGTTCAAGGCCATCAGCGCCGAGTGGCCGATCGCGACGGCGTCGGCACCGAGGGCGAGGGCCTTGGCGACATCGCCGCCGTTGCGGATGCCGCCGGCATAGACGAGGGAAATCTCACCGGTCTTGCCCACGTCATCGAGCGCCTTGCGCGCCTGGCGGATGGCGGCGATGCCCGGAATGCCCGTCTCCTCCGTGGCGATATGCGGGCCGGCGCCGGTGCCGCCCTCCATGCCATCGATGTAGATGCTGTCAGGTCCGGTCTTGGCCGCCATGCGAACGTCGTCGTAGACGCGCGCGGCGCCCAGCTTGAGCTGGATCGGAATCTCCCCGTTGGTCGCTTCTCGGACTTCCTGGATCTTGAGGGCCAGATCGTCGGGACCCAGCCAATCCGGATGCCGAGCCGGGGAGCGCTGATCGATGCCAGCCGGCAGAGAACGCATCTCCGCGACCTGATCGGTGACCTTCTGGCCCATCAGATGGCCGCCGAGGCCCACCTTGCAGCCCTGGCCGATGAAGAACTCACAGGCGTCGGCCAGGCGCAGATGGTTCGGGTTGAAACCGTAACGCGACTGGATGCATTGATAGAACCACTTGGAGGAATAGCGGCGCTCGTCGGGGATCATGCCGCCCTCGCCGGAGCAGGTTGCGGTGCCCGCCATGGTGGCGCCGCGGGCGAGGGCGATCTTTGCCTCGTAGCTCAGCGCACCAAAGCTCATGCCGGTGATGTAGACCGGAATGTCGAGCACCAGCGGTCGCTTGGCGCGCGGTCCGATCACGGTGCGCGTTTCACACTTTTCCCGATAGCCCTCGATGACGAAGCGCGTCAGGGTGCCGGGCAGGAAGGTCAGATCGTCCCAGCTCGGAATCTTCTTGAACAACGAGAAGCCGCGCATGCGATAGCGGCCGAGCTCGCTCTTGATGTGGATATCGTCGATAACCTCCGGCGTGAAGAGGGAGCTGTGGCCGAGCACATGCGTGTTGCGGCCGAGCTTGTTCTTGGTCGTCGGTAGTGGGACCGGAACCTTCTTTTCCTTCGCCATGTCCTGTCTTCTCCTCAGAGAATGAGTTTCTTCTCGGCGGGTTCGAGATTGTCGTAATTCCACAGCTGCCGGCCCGCGGAGATCTTGCGCATGTTCCTGACGCCTCGCGGGGCCGCGAGGCCGTACATCTTCAGTTTGCGCTCCAGCCACTGCACGTCGAGGTCGGTCATCTCCGCCGGCACGGCATCGACCCCGAGGCCCGCGATCTTGCCGCCGACGTAGATCGTGCCGTCGTACATGGAATCGCCGAGGTTCTTGCCGGCATCGCCGAGGATGACCATGCGTCCGCGCTGCATCATGAAGCCGCAGAAGGCGCCTGCCCGGCCACCAATGATGATCGTGCCGCCCTTCATATCGATACCGACGCGCGCGCCGACGTCGCCCTTGCACACCAGATCACCGCCGCGGATCGCGGCGCCGAAGGTCGAGCCCGCGTTCTTCTCGATCACTACGGTTCCGGCGAGCATGTTCTCGGCGCACGACCAGCCGACCCGGCCCTTGATGCGGATGTTGGGTCCGTCGATCAGCCCGCAACCGAAATAGCCCAGACTGCCTTCGATCGTTAGATTGAGACGGTTGAGGATGCCGACCGCCAGGGAATGCTTGGCGCCGGGGTTCTTGATCACGATGGTGCCGAAGCCCTGACTCATCAGCTCGCGCAGTTTCAGATTGACCTCGCTCGGGGTCATGGCGGCGGCATCGAGCTCCGCGCGCTTCTTGAAATCGACCTCGAAGGCCTGTGGAGAGGTGAAGCGCTCCTGCTCCTCGGGCCGGAAGAAGCGCTGTTGGTTGCGACCGGCGAGCTGCTCGGTGTGCATCCCCAGGTCGGTCGCTCTCGTCGTCGTGGCTGCCATGATGTCTCTCAGCTTGATGACGCTCAGGATGATCAGTTGTTCCGCCACACGCGCACGTCGCCCTCGTACGGATCGAACGTGTCGATCTCGTGGGGAAAAATGCTGCGGATCGCGACTTCCTCGGAAGCGAGCGCGATGAAGCGATCGCTTTCGTAAAGCACCATGGGCTTCGCGGCCATGACGTCCTTGGCCATCCCCAGGCTGTCGGCAGTCGCCACCAGGTAGGTGAAGACGCCGTCGAGCTCCTCGATCGAGGTTTTCATGGCGTCCTTGAGTGTTGCCCCTTCAGTCATCTTGTCGGCCAGGTACACTGCGATGAGCTCGGAATCGCAATTCGAGACGAAACGGTGACCGCGGCGCTCCAGAGCCCGGCGCCCCTTCCAGTAATTGGTCAGCTGGCCGTTGTGCACCACGGAGACATCGGCGAAGGGATAAGCCCAGTAGGGATGCGCCGAGCGGATGTCGACGTCGGATTCCGTCGCCATGCGCGTGTGGCCGATGGCGTGCGTGCCGATGAAGCCGCGCAGCGAGTACTGGCTCGCGACGCGGTCGGCGTCACCGAGATCCTTGATCAGCTCCAGGCCGTGCCCGATGGACAGGATCTCCGCGCCCTCAATATCCTCGATGTAGTCGGCGAGCCGGCGCTGGTCGCCGTCGTAGCTGATGCGCAGCCGGAAGGCGTATTCGGTCGCCTCCTGTTCCTCGAGGATCTTGGCGCCCAGCTCGGCGAGGCGTCGCTCGATCTCGGCGCGACGCTCCTTCACTTGGGCGTGAATCGCAAAACCCTTCGCCATCTCGTCCTGCTCGGCGACCTTCAGGCGGATGACCAGCTCCTTGCCGCGGGGCTTGCCGTACAGGGCATAACCGGTCGAATCGGGCCCGCGGTGCTTAAGCGACTGCAGCATCGCGGTCATTTCCTGACCGACATCACCGCTCTGGCCGCGATGAATCAATCCCGCAATTCCACACATGATCTCCTCTCCTTTCGCCGTCTCAAGCGCGCGCCGTCAGGGCAGATAGTCCCAGTATTGCCTCAGGTCCCAGTCGGTCACGGTGGCCATGAACTTTTCCCACTCGTCGCGCTTATAGTGAGTGAACACCCGGTACATCTCATCCGGCAGCGCCGCCTTGATCGTCTCGTCCTTGTCGAGCTCGGCCAGCGCCTCCCCGAGCGACATGGGGAGCTTCTTCACTTTTTTGCCGGCGGCGAGCGCGGCATAGATGTTGCGCTCCTCGGGCTCACCCGGATCAAGCTTGTGCCTGATGCCGTCCTCGAAGGCCTTGAGCAGGCCCGCCGCCATCAGATAAGGATTCACGGTCGAGTCCACCGAGCGGTATTCGAAGCGCCCCGGTGCCGAGATGCGCAGCGCGCAGGTGCGGTTCTGATAACCCCAGTCGGCGTACACCGGCGCCCAGAAGCCCGTGTCCCATAGCCGCCGGTATGAGTTGACGGTCGAGGAGCCGAGCGCTGTCAGCGCGCCGACGTGTTTGATGACACCGCCGATGCAGTGCAGTCCGATGGGACCGGGCTTGCTCTCGCCCTTCAACGGCATGAAGGTGTTCTCGCCGCCCTGCAGGTACTTGAAGTTCCCCTCGAGACCCGGGAGGTTTTCCTGCCCGAGCTTGTTGAGCTGTTCCTCTCCGCCGCGCCACAACGACAGGTTGTGATGGCAACCGGAGGCCGACACGCCCATGAACGGCTTCGACATGAAACAGGCGATCAGGTCGAATTCGCGCGCGACCTGAGCGCAGATCTGCCGGTAGGTGGTCAGCCGGTCGGCGGTGCGCAGGCAGTCATCAAACATCCAGTTGAGCTCAAGCTGGCCGGGCGCATCCTCGTGATCGCCCTGAATCATGTCCAGGCCCATGGCGCGGGCATATTCGATCACGCGCATGAAAACCGCACGCAGCGATTCGAACTGGTCGATGTGATAGCAGTTGGGCTTGCTGAAGCCGCCGGCCGGCAGACCGTCGTCGCCTTTCTTCAGCCACATCATCTCCGGCTCGCAGCCATGGCGCAGATGCAGGCCGTTGTGGGCCTGTTTGAAGGCCTGATGCATGAGGCGCAGGTTGCCGCGGCAGTCGGAAGTCAGGTGACCGCCGGGATTCTCCCGCTCTTCGCGATTGCGAAAGCAGGTACAGAAGACCCGCGCCAGGCGCTTGTCCCAGGGCAGCTGCACGAAGGTCTCGGGGTCGGGGATGCCGACCAGCTCCGAGGCCTCCGGCCCGTAGCCAATGTAATTCTTGTGGCGATCGACGAACAGGTTGGCCGTTGAGCCGTAGACGAGCTGGAAGCCGCGCTCGGCGGTGCGCTCCCAATGGTCGGCCGGTATGCCCTTGCCGACGATACGGCCGGTAACCGAGACGAACTGATAGTAGATGTACTGGATACCTAACTGGCCGATCTTCTCGCGCACCTGCTTGACGAGCTCGGCGCGGCCTGCGGCACTGACATGGGCTTCCAAATCGGTCATGGACGTCCCCTTGGAGCGATTCGTTGTCGGCACAGCGTTCCCCGGTGATTCGCGCCCTGGGCGGGCCTCCTGAGCCTCAGCTATTCACAACGGCCATGCGTTCCAGCGCCGAACATGAACGATCAGCTCCACGGAAACGGGCTGTTGGAGGTCGGATGCAGTCTACCCTCGGCGAAGCGTGAGAAGCGAAACGGCTGCAACAGCTCGCTCGGCCGGCCGCAGAGGTCCTCGGCCACCAGCCCGCCGACACCGATCATCTTGTAGCCGTGGTTCGAATCGGCGATCACGTAGACGTTATCGCAGAAGCGGTCGAAGACCGGAAAATTATCGGCGGTGAAGGAACCGATGCCGCCGGAGGGCTCGCGCTTGAACTGCGCCAGCTTGCCTTCGAAGCGCTTCTGACAGAAGGCGAGCGCGGAGCACCACATGTGCGCAAAATCCTCGCCCACGACGAAGTCCGGCGATTCCGGCCCGTAGGGGTCGATGTTCACCTTGGCCGGATCGGCCTTGACCTTGAAGGGCATGGCTCCGCCCTGCACTCCGCCGAAATGGAAATCGGGCTTGTAATAAATGCCCCAGAGCCGATCGGTGATGACGGAGTGATCGACGTCGGAGTAGAGCGTCGCATCCGTGTCCACGTGGATCACCGGGGGCATGTTGCCGTCGTTGGTGCGTTGCAGCTGGGGGTCGACGCCCAGCGTGCCTTCCTGCAGCGACCAGAAGGTCCACATCGGAACGTTGTCATGCAGCTTGCCGTCGCGGCCCTTGATCGAGATGGCGGGCGGCAGGCCGAGCATGTCCCAGATCTGCTTGATCCAGGGACCCGCTCCGACGATGACGCAATCGCAGTCGATGTCGCCTTGGTCGGTGATGACGGTCCTGACCGCGCCGCTGTTGTCTTTCCTGAAGCCCGTCACCCTGACGCCGCTCAGGATACTGACGCCTTCGTTCTCGGCCTTGCGCGCCAGACCATGAATCGAGGCGCTGTTATTGGCATAGCCGCCCTTTTTCTCATGCAGTACCGAGGTGATGCCCTTGGCCTGCCAGTCGTCGAACAGGCCTTTCATGTAGGCCGTGGACTCCTTCTCGCCCTCGATGAAGACGGACTCGTAGCCGATTTCCCTCTGTTGCCGGGCGATGCTCGCCACCTGCTCGTGCATCACTTCGGGGCTGATCTGCATGTAGCCCACGGGGTGGAAACTGAAAGCCTCGGGGTCGCTTTCCCAGACCGAGACGCTGTGCGCCATGAGCCGGCGCATGGCCGGTTGGTAGTAGTTGTTGCGGATGACTCCGCACGCAATGCCCGAGGCACCCGAGGCGATACCGGACTTGTCGACGACCAGAATGTCGCGGCCACTGCCGCGGCCGGATCGCCGCAGGGCCTCGCCCAGATGCCAGGCGGTGGAGAGACCGTGGATGCCGGCTCCGACGATCAGGTATCGGGTGGCAGTGGGAAAGGCCATGGCGGACTCCGTAAGCCGGACCGTCGCTCGCAGGACTTGACGCGGCCGAGCGATAGTGGCACATACCTTAAACCGATTTCAAACCAATTTTGAGCCAATCCTCGCTGCGTGGCCTCACATGTCTAAAATTGGTCAGACCAGCGATGCCGCCGCGATGGCAGGGGCCGTGGGAGGACTGGCGGACGCCGGCTCGGCCATGACCGATCCGGTCCGCGGCTCGGTGTGGATCACGGGTCAGCTGCGACAAGCGATCCTCGCGGGACGCTACGCGCCCGGTGAGAAGCTCCCTGCGGAGCGCCAGTTTGCCGTGTCCTTTTCGGCATCGCGCGCCACCATCCGCACCGCGTTGAGCCATCTCGAGACCGAGCAGCTCGTGACGCGGCGCCCCGGCGCAGGGACTTTCGTCAACGTCGGCGCCCGGGGCGGGAATGACGAGGTCGCAGAGCTCACGAGTCCGCTCGAGCTCATCGAGGTGCGCCTCGGGCTCGAGCCGAATATGGTGCGGCTCGCAGTGTTAAATGCCACGGGGCGCGACATCGAGCGCCTCGCGAGCGCGATCGAACGCATGGAGGCCGCAGGCGGCGACAGCGAGAGCTTCACGCTCTGGGACGAAGAGTTCCACCAGCTGATCGCTGAAGCGACCCGCAACCCTCTCATGGTGTGGATTTATCGCAAGATCAATGATGTGCGTACGCACAGTCAGTGGAACGCCATGAAGTCCAAGGTCCTCACGCCGCAGCGGATCGCCGCATACAACGAGCAGCATCTTGCGCTGTACGAGGCGATCCGCACGCGCGACATCGAAGCGGCGGTGGCGATCGTCACCAATCACCTGCATGCCGCGAGACGGCAGCTGATGGGCGCCAATCTGGCCGAAGCCGCGCAGCCTCAATGATTTGCCGGCACCCGCGTTGATCACCCGCGAAGCAGAGGCGCATCGCCGGCCGGAGCTTGCCCGCGGTCGTACGGCCTTGCGGCGACCATGTACAGCGCCCCGAGCGCGATGACGCCTGCCGTGGTCACGATCATCCCGTAGTTGCTGTACCAGGGGTCCTGAGGGTTGCGCGGCCACACCATGTCGATGATCGCGAAAACACCGTAGCCGAGCGCCACGACATTCACCGGCCACCCCCAGCGTCCCAGCGTGAACGGGCCGGCGGGCTGCCAGCCCCTGGCGCGCGCGACCAGCGCCGCAAGCACCACCATCTGAAAGGCGAGATAGATGCCCGCCGAAGCGAAGCTGATGATCGTGCTGACTGCGTTCTGCAGCCACAGACCACACAGCGCGATCGTGGCGGCCAGCAGTGCCGCCGTGAGCAATGCCGCCACCGGTACGTGAGTGCGGGGGGAGATGCGGCTGAAGAACTGACTGCCGGCGATCATCTCGTCGCGCGCGTAGGCGAACAACAGCCGGCTCGCCGCCGCCTGAATGCTGATCAGGCAGGAGATGAAGGACACGAGAACCACCACGATCACCGCCCGGAATCCCAGCTCACCCCCGGCGGCGCGCAGAACGCTGGCGACCGGATCCGGGTCCTTGCCGGCAAGCACCGAGCGCATGTCAGGCACGGCGAGTATCAGGGCAAGGCACACCAGCATCGCGGCGGCGCCGCCCACGTAGATGGTCATGCGCATGGCCTTGGGAATCATGCGACTCGCGTCCGGGGTCTCTTCCGCGACGTCACCGCAGGCCTCGAATCCGTAATAGCAGAACATCGCCGCGAGCGCCGAGGCCAGGAAAGCCGGCAGGTAGCTGCCGCCGTGCGAGACCCCGAAGCTGTCGAACAACGCGCTGAACGGGTGGTGGCGATGGAACAGCAGCAGCCAGGCTCCGACTGCGATCGCTCCCATGAGCTCGCAGACGAACCCGAACATCGCGACCCGCGCCAGCAGCCGTGTGCCGCTCACGTTGCAGACAGTCGCGAACGCGATCATGCACAGCGCCACGGTGGTCGTAGTCCCGGGCTCGGCCGTGAACCCCAGTAACTGGGCGAGGAACGGGGCACCGCCCGTGGCGACGGCGGCGATCGTGACGATCAGCGCACAGCCGTACACCCAGCCGGCCATCCATGCCCAACGCTTGCCCACCAGGCGCCGCGACCACGGGTACAGCCCACCCGATATCGGAAACTGCGACACGACTTCACCGAACACCAGGCAGACGAACATCTGACCGATACCGACGAGCAGATACCACCAGAACATCGGCGGACCGCCCGCCGCGAGCGCGAAGCCAAACAGGCTGTACACGCCCACCACGGGCGACAGATAGGTGAACCCAAGCGCGAAGTTCTCCAGCGTGCTCATGGTCCGGTCGAACTTCGAGGTGTAGCCGAGCGCCTTCAGCTGCGCGGCATCGGCCTCCAGCGTCGCCCGGGTCCTGACATCGTTCATGCGGATGCTCCGCTTGCGTAGATGATGATCGAGAGCATGCGGATCGGCATCTTGACGAGCCGCTCCGGGCCGTGGGCGATGTCACCGCGAAAGGTCAGGGAATCGCCCTCCTTGAGCAGATAGCTTTCCCTGCCGTGGCGGTAACGCATCTCCCCGGACAAAATGTAAATGAACTCGGTCCCCGAGTGCTGAAAACCCGGGAAGACCTCGCTCCTGTCGGTGAGGGTGACGAAGAACGGCTCGAATTCCTTGCGCGGCCCGCGCGGAGCGGCCAACAGCTGATAGGCATGTCCGCGCCGCGTGCCGCGCCGCACGACCTCCAGGCCTTGACCTGCCGGGGTATGTTGCGCCACCTCTTCCGGCGAGCCGATGTCCTGCAGCAGCAGCGCGGGACGGATCCCGAGCACCTCCGCGAGCGCCACGATCGTCTCGAGACTGGGACTCACGCGACCGGTTTCCAGACGACTGAGCATGCCCGGGCTGATGTGCGCTTGCTGCGCGACGTTGGCGAGCGTCAGGCCGAGCTCGTCGCGGATGCGCCTCGCCACGCGGCCGATGCTCGCGGCATGGTGGGAGCCGCCGGCCGGCACGCGCGCCGTCTGAGTCTGGCGACCCGCACGCGATTTGCGACGCGCCGTCATCCGCCCCCGGTTCTTCGTTGTTTGATCATCCATACGAGCACGCCGCCGCATTCTATCGTGTCGGCTCCGGCGGTCGGTGCGCCCATTCTTACCACGCAAGTCTCTTGCATGCCAGTAAAGCGGTGAAGCTATAATCGGTGCCGCGCGCGTAAGGTCAGAGGGTGACGCGATCGCAACCGGCGGGCACGGACGATCGCTTCCACCACGCAACAACGTCTGGCGCTCGAGTGGTCGATGCCGCTACGCCTCATAAAATTCGCCCTCTCGCGCAAGCATCCGGAACCCCGGATGTTCACTCGCCACGAGCGGCTGAAGCCGAGCTACGACGTGGTCATCATCGGCGCCGGAGGTCACGGCTGCGCGGCGGCCTACTATCTGGCGCGCGACCATGGGATCTCCGACGTCGCCATCCTCGAGCAGGGTTACCTCGGTGGCGGCAACACCGGTCGCAACACGACCATCATCCGCTCCAACTATCTGACGCCCGAGGGCGTGCAGTTCTACGACGAGAGCGTGCGGCTGTGGCGGGACCTGTCGCAGGACTTCGATCTGAATCTGTTCTACTCGACCCGCGGTCATTTCACGCTGGCGCACACCGATGCCGCCATGCGCACGATGCGCTGGCGCGCCGAGGTGAACCGGCACTTCGGCGTGGCCAGCGAGGCGATCGACAGCCAGGCGGTGCACGAAGCGATCCCGATGATGGACATCACCTGCGGCGGTCACGCGCCCGTGGTCGGAGCGCTCTACCACGCCCCCGGGGCGATCGCCCGGCATGACGCGGTGGCCTGGGGCTACGCCCGCGGCGCCGACCGGCGCGGCGTCGAGATCCATCAGAACACGCAGGTCCTGGCCATCGAACTCGAGGATCACGGCTCGGGCGGGCGCGTGGCCGGCGTCCTCACCAACCGCGGCCGCATTGCGACGCGCAAGGTGTTGTGTGCGGTCGCCGGCTACACGCCGCGGCTGCTCGCCATGGTCGGGCTGCGCTCGCCGATCTACGTCCATCCGCTGCAGGCGATGGTCTCGGAGCCGCTCAAGCCGTGGCTCGATCCGATCATCGTGTCGGGCTCGCTGCACGTGTACGTCAGCCAGAGCGCCCGCGGCGAGCTCGTCATGGGTGCATCGCTCGACCCCTACGAGCTGCACTCCACGCGTTCCACGCTCGACTTCGCGGAATCTCTCGCGGCACACATGCTCGAGCTGTTTCCCTTCCTTTCGGACGTGAAGATCAATCGGCAATGGGCCGGGATGGCCGACATGACGCCCGACTTCACGCCGATCATGGGATTGACGCCGGTGCGTGGCTTCTACCTCGACTCGGGGTGGGGTACCTGGGGCTTCAAGGCGACCCCGGTGTGCGGCAAGACCATGAGCCACACGGTGGCGAAGGATGCCGCCCATCCGCTGATCGAAGGTTTCGCGTTCGATCGCTTCGCGCGCTACGCCCTGACGGGGGAGAAGGGCGCGGCCTCGGTAGGGCATTGATCGGTGAAGCGCTGACATGAAACTCATGACCTGTCCGATCAACGGTCCGCGGTTGATCAGCGAATTTGCCTACGGGGGCGAGGTGCGCGAGATGCCGGACCCGGCCGCGGTCAGCGATGAAGCCTGGGCCGACTACGTGTTCAACCGCAGCGGCGTGCCGGCGGTGAAGACGGAGTGGTGGTGTCACACCCCCAGCGGCGTGTGGTTTATCGCCGAGCGCGACACGACGACCGACACGATCCAGCGCACCTATCTTTACCAGCCTGGCGCCCGGGTACGAGCGGAGCGGGCCGCATGAGGCGCTTGCCGCCCGTCGCAGGCGAGCTCATCGATCGCAGTCAGGCGGTGGCGTTCGTCTTCGAAGGCAAGGCGCTGCGCGGCTATCGCGGCGACACGATCAGCTCCGCGCTCTCGGCGAGCGGCGTGCGAGTGCTGGGACGGTCGTTCAAATATCACCGTCCGCGCGGACTCCTGAGTGCCGCGGGCCACGACGCCAACACCCTGGTCCAGGTGCACTGCGGCGAACGCAGCGTGCCGAATGTGCGTGCCGATGTCGTGCCGGTTGACTCCGACTGGCGGGTGAGCGCGGTCAATACCCGCGGCGGCCTCGAGCATGACCGACTGGCCGTGCTCGACCATCTGTCCGCGTTCCTGCCGGTCGGGTTCTACTACAAGGCGTTTCACAGCAAGCGCTGGTTTCCACGCTGGGAGCGGATGTTCCGCCGCTTGAGCGGGCTCGGCGAGGTCGACCTGCGCGCCGGCCGGCGCAGCACGCCGAAGCGCTACGATTTCTGCGACGTGTTGGTCATTGGTGCCGGACCGTCCGGCCTTGGCGCCGCGTTGGCGGCAGCCGGCCGCGGTGCGAGCGTGCTGCTGGTCGATGAGAATCCGAACGCGGGGGGCAGCGGCTGCTATGCGCGCGGCGGTGCGACCGCGACGCTGGAGAACACCGCGGCACTGCTCGCGGCCGTGCGGGCAGATTCCCGGATACGGTTGCTGACGAGCACCTACGCGGCCGGCTATTACGCCGATCACTGGGTGGCGCTGGTGGCGCCCGAGTACCTGGTCAAGGTTCGCGCGCGCAGCGTCGTCATCGCTCAGGGCGCTTACGAGCAGCCCGCCGTCTTCCGCGGCAACGACCTGCCCGGCGTGATGCTCGCGAGCGCCGCGCAGCGCCTGCTCTACCGACACGCCGTCGCGAGCGCGCAGCGCGTGGCGGTTCTGACTGCCAACGCCGAGGGCTATGCGGCCGCGCTCGATGCGCTCAGCGTGGGGCTGGAGTTGGCCGCGGTGCTCGATCTGCGCGCCACACCGGGTCCGCTCTCGATGCCCGCGGCGGAGGAGCTGACGCGGCGCGGGGTGGCGCTGCACTACGGCGTCACGCCCGTCGAGGCGCTGGCACGCGCCGGCGGAGATGTCGGCGGCCTGCTGTTCGAGACCACCGCGGGCGCGGCGCCCCGGCGGCGACGCATCGGGCTCGATGGGATCTGGATGAGCGTTGGGTTCGCTCCGGCCAACGCCCTGCTGCATCAGGCCGGGGCGCGCCTGGCGTACTCGCAGGCCGCGGAGCAGTTCCTGCCGCAGACACTGCCATCCGGGGTGTATGCCTGCGGCAAGGTCAACGGCGTGTATTCATTCGCCGAGCGGGTTGCCGACGGGCGCGCGGCGGGGGAGCAGGCGGCGGGCCGGCTTGGGTTCGGCGCCGAGGCGGCGCGCCGCCCGTGGGCCGCGCCGCTTGAGTGCCCGACGCACCCCTTTCCGGTCTTCCGTCATCCACGCGGCGGAGAGTTCGTCGACTTCGATGAAGACCTGACGGTGAAGGATCTGGAAAACGCCTGCCAGGAGGGCTTCGACAGCAGCGAGCTGCTGAAGCGCTTTTCCACGATCGGCATGGGTCCCAGCCAGGGAAAGCATTCCAACATGAACGCGCTGCGCATCCTCGGCAGGATTCGCGGCGCGTCGCTCGAATCGCTGGGCACGACGACCGCGCGACCGATGTTCCACCCCGTGCCGCTCTCCCACCTGGCCGGACGGGGGTTCACGCCGGAGCGGCGCACCGCCCTGGACGGGGAGCACGAAGCGCTCGGAGCCGTGTGGATGCCCGCGGGCAACTGGCGTCGCCCGGAGTACTACGCGGTGCCGGGCAAGACCCGCGCACAGGCCATCGCTGCGGAAGTCGGCGCGGTGCGCACTCGAGTGGGGCTGATCGATGTGGGCACGCTCGGCAAGATCGAGGTGCACGGCCCGCATGCGGCGGAGTTCCTCGAGAGGGTGTACACGGCCCGCTACGCCAACCTCAGGATCGGCATGAGCCGCTACGGACTGATGCTCGATGAGTCGGGCGTCGTGGTGGATGACGGAGTCGTGGCACGGCTCGGCGCGGAATCGTTTTACTTCACGACCACGACCGGTAACTCCGCGACGCTGTTCCGCGAGTTCGGTCGCCTCGCGACCTGGTGGGGCCTGTCGGTCGGCCTCGTGAACCTCACCGGACACTACTGCGCGTTCAACCTCGCAGGCCCCGACTCCCGTGCGGTGCTCGCGGAGCACACTGCGCTCGATCTCGAGGATGGGGCGTTCCCCTACCTCGGGATCCGCGAGGGACTCATCGCCGGGGCGCCCTGCCGCATCATGCGCGTGGGGTTCGTCGGTGAGCTCGGTTACGAGATTCATCTCCCGGCGGACTACGCCGTGGACGTCTGGCGGGCGCTGCGGGCCTCCGGCGCGCGCTTTCAGCTGCAGGCCTTCGGCGTCGAGGCACAGCGCATGCTGCGCCTCGAGAAGGGCCATATCATCGTCGGTCAGGACACCGACGGGGTGACGAACGCCCTGGAAATCGATGTGTCATGGGCGCTGCGGACGGACAAGCCATTCTTCATCGGACAGCGCAGTCTCGCCATCCTGCAAAAACAGCCGCGCCGCCAGTCGCTGGTGGGTTTCAGCCTGCCGCCGGAGGCGCCGCTGCGGCCGCGCGAGTCGCATCTCGTCCTGGGCGCGGGCCAGATCGCGGGCCGCGTCACGAGCAGCGGCTGGTCGCCGACGCTTGCGCGTTGCATCGGTCTGGCGCTGGTGACGCCGACCCTGGCCGCGGGCCAGAAGCTGCGCATCCGCATCGACCAGGGACAGGAAATCGATGCGGATATCGTCCGGCTGCCGTTCTACGATCCACAAGGCGAACGGCAACGATCCAGCCCCGGTGAGTCCGCTGCGCACGCTGCCGGCCAGCGTGCGTCCCTCGTCACTGCTCGCCGCCGTAACCCGCTGGAAACCTGGTGCAGAAGCGCCGTGTCCGCGCGACTGGACCCCGCGGGCGCTCGCTTGCGGTTCGAGAACCTGTCGCGACGCGAGCGCTTCGGGTGCAAGGGCCCGGGGGCAGAGGCGTGGCTCACTGCCACAGGCTTTGCGGTGCCGCCTGCGCCCAATAGCGCGCAGGTTGACGCAGGCGGCGTGCTGGTCGCACGCTTGGGTCTTGCGGAGTTCCTCGTCGAGGCCGTGGACGGCGGAGCGGAGCGCGTCGAGTCGGCACGGCGGCAGCTCGGATCCGCCGTTCGGCCGGCGGAGGTTTATCCGGTCGCGCGAGCGGATCTGGTGATCGGCATCGGCGGCGCTCATCTCAACCTGCTGTTACGTCAGATCTGCAGCGTCGATTTCGCACCGCGGCTCGAGTCGTGCGCAGCTGACTTCGGCCCCGTCACCCTCACCTCCATGATCGGGGTGGGCGTGGTGGCGTTCATCAGAGGCGGCTCCGACCGGGAACCCGTCCTCACGCTGTGGCTGGACCCGAGCTTTGCGCATTATTTCTGGACGACGCTGCTCGAGGTGGGACGCGACCTCGGGGCAGTCGCCGTCAACGAATGAAGCGGGCTCGAGGCGCGCATCGTCCTCGAGCCACACAAGACGTCACGAGAGGGGATAGACATGGCACGCGATCCGAAGCACGACGTACTGTTTCAGCCCATCAAGATCGGGCCCAAGACTTTGCGCAACCGGTTCTACCAGGTGCCGCACTGCATCGGCGCGGGCTCCGACCGGCCGGGCTTCCAGGCGGCGCATCGCTCGCTCAAGGCGGAAGGGGGTTGGGCCGGAATCAACACCGAATACTGTTCCATTCATCCCGAGTCCGACGACACGCATCGCCTGTCCGCGCGAATCTGGGACGCGGGCGACGTGCGCAACCTGCGGGCGATGACGGACCACATTCACAAGTACGGCGCCCTGGCGGGGATTGAGTTGTGGTATGGCGCTTCGCACGCGCCCAACATGGAATCGCGGGCCACGCCCCGCGGACCGAGCCAGTATGCCTCGGAATTCGAGACCCTGACGTACTGCAAGGAGATGGATCTCGATGACATCGCGATGGTGCAGCAGTACTACGTGGATGCGGCGCTGCGCGCGCGCGATGCGGGCTTCGACATCGTCTACGTATACGGCGCGCACTCGTATCTGCCGCTGCAGTTCCTCTCCCCCTACTACAACAAGCGCCGCGATCAGTATGGCGGCTCGGTGGAGAACCGCGCGCGCTTCTGGATCGAGAGCCTCGAGAAGGTGCGCAAGGCCGTCGGCAAGGACTGCGCCATCTCGACACGCTTCGCCGTGGACACGCTGTACGGGCAGTCCGGCATCGAAGCGGAACGCGACGGAGTGAAGTTTGCGGCCCTGGCCGACCCGCTGGTCGATCTATGGGACATCGACGTCGGCGATATCGCCGAGTGGGGCGAGGACGCCGGTCCTTCGCGCTTTTACCTCCAGGGACACCAGGTGCCGTGGACCCGGATCATCAAGCAGGTGGTGACAAAGCCCGTGCTGGGAGTCGGGCGCTTTACCGACCCGGAGAAGATGACGGAGATCGTCACCAAGGGAATCGCCGACATCATCGGCGCCGCGCGTCCGTCAATCTCCGATCCCTGGCTGCCGAAGAAGATCGAAGAAGGTCGCCTTGACGACATCCGGGTGTGCATCGGCTGCAACGTCTGCATTTCCCGCTGGGAGATCGGCGGTCCGCCGATGATCTGCACCCAGAACGCGACCGCGGGTGAGGAGTATCGGCGCGGCTGGCATCCGGAGAAATTCCCGAAGAAGACTTCCGAGGACTCCATTCTGGTGATCGGTGCCGGTCCCGCGGGATCCGAGTGCGCGCGCGTGCTGCTGGAGCGCGGCTACACCGTGCATCTGTACGACACGGCGGCTAAGATCGGCGGCCATCTGAACCAGATCACCACGCTCCCCGGACTGGGCGAGTGGGGTTTTCATCGCGACTACCGCGAGCTGCAGATCGGCAAGCTCGTCAAGAAGAACAAGCAGTCGCAGGTGATGCTCGGACAGAAGCCGATGACTGCCGCGGCGGCGCTCGCTTATGGCGCGGAAAAGATCGTCATCGCCACCGGCTCCAGCTGGAACAGCGATGGGACCAACTGCCTGACGCACGATCCCATCCCGGGCGCCGATGCTTCACGGGCCGATCAGCTCACGCCCGAGCAGGTCCTCGATGGCAAGAAGCCGATCGGCAAGCGCGTCGTGATCCTGAACGCGGATACCTACTTCATGGCGCCGAGCCTGGCGGAGAAGCTGGCGTCGGCCGGCCACGACGTCACGATCGTGACGGGCGTGCACCTTGCCAACTACATGCACTTCACGCTCGAGTACCCGAACATGATGCGCCGCCTGCACGAGCTACACATCAAGGAGCTGGCAAACACCTTCTGCTCGCGCATCGAGCCCAGGCGACTCGAGATCTACGACGTGTACGGCGAGGGCTCCAGACGCACCTATCGCGGTCCGGGCGTGGCGCCGCGCGATGAGAACCGGACGCAGCGCTGGCTCGATTTCGACTCCCTGGTGCTGGTCACCGGCCGCCACTCGGACGATTCGCTGCACCGGCAGCTCAGGGACAGCAAGGCGAAGTGGGCCGAGAACGGCGTAAAGGCCGTCTACCTGATCGGGGATGCCGAAGCGCCGCGGCTCATCGCCGACGCCACATTCTCGGGCCACCGGCTGGCACGCGAGATCGAGGAGCCGAACGCGCAGTTCCCGAAACCCTACCGGCGCGAAGTCGCCGTGTGGGGCGTACCGCACATGCCGGAAGGTAAAACGCTCGTCGAGTACCAGACCTAGCATGGAGCGTGAACTCGCCCGCAGGCGGTTTGCGCCAATCCGATGACACGCGATCCCACCGCCGTCACGCGGGCGCTGTTCGAGGACTTCGCGCCCGCGGCGATTGCCGCCTTCTACGTGATCGCCCTTGCGGCTGTCACGGTCTTCTGCTTCGGCGTCTACGTCGAGGTGAGGAAGTACCGGCGCGGCTCCGCCGCCGACGTGGACGGCCGCCTGCTCGCGCGCTTCCAGGCAATGATCGGCACAGTCCTGAGTCACCGCACCATTGCGCACCGTGATCGGGCCGCCGGCGCCGCTCATCGCCTCATCTTTTACGGTTTCGTGCTGCTGTTCCTCGGCACGGCCACCATCACTTTGGACTACGA